>ERZ894223.35-NODE-35-length-144156-cov-42.387693_pt1 | contig 144156 bp, 145 predicted proteins | sample MGYA00380293_ERZ894223 | MGnify/ENA primary metagenome ERZ894223 (study PRJEB32331, sample SAMN06328445) | human gut metagenome | biome: human gut microbiome; feature: stool | host: Homo sapiens | collected 2014-11-05 ...
TAGAGTAGCTGACTACGGATCAGCCGGTTACAGGTTTGAATCCTGTCGCGATCACAAAGGATCTCCGCAAGAAAACTTGCGGAGATCCTTTGTTTTTACAGCTATGGGATATAGTTGATGTTCTCCCCTTGTATGGCACTGGCGCGTGTTTTGCTAAGTAAAACAAACTGTTTCCCTTAACTAAACACTTTGTTTCATTATGGAGAACACTTTGTTTCCCTTGACAGAACACTTTGTTCCATCATATAAAAACAAAGTGTTTTTCTCTGCTGAAACAAAGTGTTCAGTATTGTGAACTAATAGATTAGCTGAAATAATAGTCTTGTCTTGATTGAGCTAGAGACGTCTTTTTCTCGATTTAACCAGATGTCTTTTTGCTTTATAACGTAATCAGTAGACTGTTTTGGGATTATTGTACTGATAAATATAGTCACATAGGAAAAAAAGAAGGAGTTAATTCCGTGTTTCCACAAAATTAACTCCTTGCATAGCTGATATTAATATGTTGTATACTGGAAATTAATATCCTATAGGGGCGGTATAAGACCTTAGCATTTGATGTTCAATTCATCCAGAATCTTGCGCATGGCTTCGAAGGTGGTGATTCTGGTCGGTACCAATGGCAGGCGGAGCTTGTTCTCAATCATTCCCATTGCGTTCAGCATGGCTTTTACTCCGGCAGGGTTGCCGTCTACAAACAGAAGCTTGAATAATTCGGCAAATTTGTGGTGAATGGTCAATGCATTGGCATAGTCCCCTTGCAGTGCCAGACGTACCATACGGCTGAACTCACGCGGGAACGCGTTTCCAATGACCGAGATGATGCCGACGGCCCCCAAAGTAATCAGAGGGAAGGTGATGCCGTCATCGCCCGAAATAACGTCGAAATTGGCCGGTTTGTTTTTGATGATGTCGTCCATCTGCGTGATGTCGCCCGAAGCTTCTTTGACGGCTATCACATTCTTGAAATCACGTGCAATGCGCAGGGTTGTTTCCGCCTTCATGTTCACGCCGGTACGACCGGGGACATTATAAAGCACAATCGGTAAATCCGTTGCTTCAGAAATGGCCTTATAATGCTGATATATACCTTCTTGCGATGGCTTGTTGTAATATGGAACGACGGATAGAATGGCATCTACTCCGGTGAAATCGTCATTTTTCAGTGTTTCCACTATGGCCCGGGTGTTGTTTCCACCTACGCCCAGCAGGATAGGAATTCTTCCGTTCACTCGCTCGATGACCATTTTCTTGATTTTCTTTTTCTCTTCTTCAGTCAGAGTCGGAGTTTCTGCTGTGGTGCCGAGCACACATAAAAAGTCGGTATTGTTTTGAAGTTGATAGTCTACCAAACGCATCAACGCATCGTAATCAACGCTTTCATCCTCTTTAAATGGAGTAATCAGCGCTACCCCCATTCCTTTCAATCTTGTCTGTATCATGAGTATTATAAAGTAATCTCTAATTAAATGACTCGCAAAAGTACGAATTTTTTCGATTTACCCTACAAATATAAGCCATAAAAAAGCTTTTTGTGGAAATTTGTTAGGATAGCAATGCCAAAAACTCATCTTCGCTCATAATCTTTACTCCCAGTTTCTGCGCTTTCTCCAGTTTGGCAGGTCCCATATTTTCTCCGGCCAGGATAAAGCTGGTTTTGGAGGAGATACTTCCGACGTTTTTTCCACCGTTCTTTTCAATCATCTCTTTGTATTCGTCCCGTGAGTGGTGGGTGAATACGCCGCTGATGACGATGGACTGGCCCGCCAGTTTGTCGGTGTATCCGCTGAGGTCTTCTTCTGTCCGGTGGAGTTGCAGACCGTTCGATTTCAGCCGTTCCACCAGCTCTCTGTTGGTAGGATTGGAGAAGTAAGTTATAATGCTCTGCGCTATTTTTTCACCGATTTCATCGATGTTTTTCAGCTTTTCGAGGTCTGCGTTTTCCAGCTCTTCGATGTCCATAAAGGACTTGGCTATTTTCTTGGCAACCGTTTCTCCCACGAAGCGTATGCCCAGTGCAAAGAGCACTCTTTCGAATGGCACTTCTTTACTTGCCGCAATACCGTTGACTATGTTTTCTGCCGATTTTTCGCCCATCCGTTCCAGGTTCTTGATGTCGTCGGTTTTGAGCCGGTATAAATCTGCAGTATCTTTTATCAGTCCCAATCGGTAGAACATATCTACAGTTTCAGGTCCCAGTCCGTCTATATTCATGGCTTTGCGGCTGATGAAATGCTCTATCTTCCCTTTAATCTGCGGAGGGCAAGCGGTTTCATTGGGGCAATAGTGGGCTGCTTCTCCTTCAAAACGTATCAGTTTGCTGCCGCATTCGGGACAATGGGTGATGAATTTCACTTTTTCACCGATAAGCATACTGCGGGCATCCTTATCGACACCGGTTATTTTGGGGATGATTTCACCGCCTTTTTCCACATACACCATGTCGCCTATATGCAGATCCAACCCCTCGATAATATCTGCATTGTGCAGGGAGGCACGTTTCACAATGGTGCCGGATAGTTGTACGGGGTCCAGGTTGGCGACCGGAGTCACTGCACCGGTGCGTCCTACCTGGTAGGTAACCTTGTTCAATCGTGTTAGTGCCCGTTCTGCCTGGAATTTATATGCGATGGCCCATCGGGGAGACTTGGCTGTGAATCCTAAATTCTTCTGCTGCCTCAAGCTGTTGACTTTTAGTACAATACCATCAGTAGCCACCGGAAGGTTCTTACGCTCCGTGTTCCAATAATTGATGTACTCGAAGACTTCCTCCAGGCTGTGGGCTTTTCTGGCGTGCTCTGATGTTTTAAATCCCCAGCTGGCGGCAGCTTGCAGGTTTTCGTAATGGCCGTCGCAGGGCAATTCTTCTCCCAATAGATAGTAGAGATAAGCATCCAGCTTTCTGGATGCTACGATGGCGGAATTCTGCAACTTCAAGGTACCGGAAGCAGCGTTGCGCGGATTGGCGAAAAGCGGTTCCTCACGTGCTTCCTTTTCCCGGTTCAGTTCTTCGAAAACCACCCAGGGCATCAGGATTTCCCCTCTGATTTCGAATGACTTAGGATAATTCCCGTGGAGGACCAGCGGAATCGTCCGGATTGTCTTTACATTGTCCGTCACATCATCGCCCTTTTCGCCGTCGCCACGGGTGACGGCACGCACCAGTTTGCCATCCTCGTAAGTCAGCGAGATGGAAGTACCGTCATACTTCAGCTCGCAGCAGATTTCAAACTCCTCGTTCAACGCTTTTTTTACCCGTTCGTAAAAGTCGGTCACTTCGTTTTCGGAATAGGTGTTTCCCAATGAAAGCATGGGATATTTGTGTGCCACTTGTGTGAAGTTCTTATTTAAATCACTTCCTACACGCATCGTGGGCGAATTATCATCTTGGTATTCAGGATGTTCTTTCTCTAAATCTTGTAGCTCGCGCATCAGGTCGTCAAACTCCTTGTCGGATATTTCAGGAGCATTCAGCACATAATAATTGTAGTTGTGCTGGTGTAATTCCGCACGGAGCTGGTCTATTTTTTCTTTTACAGTCATAGGGTTTTCGGATTGTTTGAACGCAAAAATACGGGTTTCTCCCCGAATATTTGTACTTTTGCAGCTTGAAATAGCTAAAATAAAGTTATATGCGCATTGACATTATCACAGTTTTACCGGAGATGATTGAGGGATTCTTCAACTGCTCCATCATGAAACGTGCTCAAAATAAAGGGCTTGCAGAGATACATATCCATAATCTTCGTGATTATACGGAAGATAAGTACCGTCGTGTAGACGATTATCCGTTTGGTGGCTTTGCCGGAATGGTCATGAAAATAGAGCCGATAGAGCGGTGTATCAACGCTTTGAAGGCTGAGCGGGATTACGACGAGGTTATCTTTACCACCCCCGATGGTGAGCAGTTCAATCAGCCGATGGCAAATACTCTTTCCCTTGCCCAGAATCTCATCATTCTCTGCGGGCATTTCAAAGGGATAGATTACCGGATTCGCGAGCATCTCATCACCAAGGAAATCAGTATCGGTGACTATGTGTTGACTGGCGGAGAACTGGCGGCTGCTGTCATGGCAGATGCCATCGTCCGTATCATTCCGGGAGTGATTTCCGATGAGCAGTCTGCACTTTCAGATTCCTTTCAGGACAATCTGCTGGCTGCACCGGTCTATACGCGTCCCGCTGATTACAATGGATGGAAGGTTCCGGATATTTTACTTTCTGGACACGAGGCCAAGATTAAGGAATGGGAGCTGCAACAGTCATTAGAAAGAACCCGTAGACTGCGCCCAGATTTGTTGGGAGAGTAAGTTTACTGATGTAAATAAAAAGAAAAAGGACATTCGTCAATGAATGTCCTTTTTTGTGAATATATATTGCGAATGGCAATCTCTTGTTATTCTTTATACCTCAAGTGCACCGATAATGTCCTTTACAGACTGATAACCGTGTCTGTCGAGATAGTCATTTATTCCTTCTACCACTTTCACCGTAACCGCCGGATCAATGAAGTTTGCCGTACCAATCTGGATGGCGGAGGCACCTGCAAGCATGAATTCCACAGCATCTTTCCAGTTCATGATACCTCCCAAGCCTATGACGGGGATTTTTACCGCCTTGGCCACTTGCCATACCATACGTAAGGCAATGGGTTTCACAGCTGCACCAGACATACCACCGGTTACAGTGGAGAGTATCGGACGCCTGCGTTCCGCGTCTATAGCCATTCCTAGCAGGGTATTGATAAGGGAAACGCTGTCTGCACCGCCATTTTCGGCTGCGCGGGCTATTTCGGTGATGTCGGTAACGTTCGGTGAGAGCTTTACGATAAGTGTCTTTTTGTAAACTGAGCGCACGGCTTTCACCACTTCTTCTGCTCCTTTGGCGGTAACACCGAATGCCATTCCTCCTTGCTTCACATTGGGGCAAGAGATGTTCAACTCTATGGCAGGAATTTTGTCAAGTTCATTAATGATTGCGGCTGTTTCGGCATAGTCTTCGATGGCAGAACCCGAAACATTTACAATCATGTTGGTCTGAATGTCCTTGATGCGGGGATAGATGTGTTCAACAAAGTAATGTACACCCTTATTTTGCAGTCCCACAGCGTTTAACATTCCCGAAGGAGTCTCTGCCATGCGCGGATATGGATTGCCTTCACGTTTGTGAAGGGTAGTTCCCTTTACAATTATACCACCTATTCGCGATAGTTCGATGAAATCGGCGAATTCTTCACCATATCCGAATGTTCCGGACGCAGTCATCACCGGATTATTCATTTGTAATTCACCGATATTTACATTTAAATCTGCCATAATAGTTTGTTTATATTAAAAACCGGACCTTCTTTACATACACACAAATGGCCTTCCGTGGTATTTTCCACACAGCATAGACAAGCGCCTATGCCACACGCCATCATATTCTCCAGAGATACTTCGCAACTGATGCCTTTACTTTTGGCATACTTTGCTACTGCCATCATCATCGGTTTGGGGCCGCAAGTATATATCTGCTCAAAGCACACCTTATTTAATATGGAGTGTTGCGTTACGTATCCCTTCTCTCCGTGGCTGCCATCTTCGGTGGTGGTATACACCTCGCCATAGGCGGCAAACTGTTCCAATTGAAGCAAATCTTTGTCACTTCTGGCACCCAGCAGGAAGGTTGGCTTGCAGCCTCTCTTGGCGAGCTGTTCGCCTAAATATAACATAGGAGCTGTACCTACACCTCCACCTACCAATAAGAGCTTGTCTGAGGGCTTTTCAGGCATTGTGAAGCAGTTTCCCAGCGGAAGCACTACATTGATTATGTCGCCTGCTTTTGCTTCGCCTAATCGCTTGGTTCCGTCACCTACGAGTTGGATTAAGAACCATACTTCGTTCCGTTGTCTATCTACATAATTGATGGAGATGGGGCGGCGCAAAAAAGTGGCAGGCGAACCGTCCACACGAATCTCTGCAAATTGTCCCGGAAGCATTTCCGGAAGTGGGGACGGAGAAGTCAGCTTCAACAACACATAGTTGGCATGCAAGCGGAGGTTCTCTGTCACTGTCAGATCTAAAATATACTTTTTCATATCTATAAAGAGGGATGTTTTTCTTTCGGGTGCAAAGATAGTGTAAACCGAGTGCAGAATAAAACGAACCCGTTTCTTTTTTATGCCGGGGCGTTAGTCTATTTCCATTCTCATTCCTTAATTTTCCGGTTTGAAAGTCTCGTAGGTATTGTCATCAAAGAAAATTCTTATTTCAGTGATTTTTCTGGGAGGTCTTTCTTTGTAGATAATCTCTTGTCTTACAATCTCTTTAGGTGCTTTTAGAGATGTTTCTAATGCAATTTCCTTGCGATTTTCAGTTTCATCCGGCCCTTTGGTCAGGTTTTCCGGATTCTCAGCGAATAAAGGATAGTCGAATCCATCGTTTTCGGGTGAATCCGGATTATTACTCATATTACCTTTTCCGGTAAGCAGCCACTCCAAGTTTATATCATTGTAGCGTTGATGTAATCGGAGAATAACTTCCGTACTTGGATATTTGTTACGCGGACCCAAGATGTGGGAAATGGTGGCTTGGGCCACGCCAATACTCTCGGCAAAAGCTCCTGCTGTCAGTTTCTCCCGGTCCATAACCATTTTGAACCTATCTTTTATACTCATGGTTTATGTGTTATTACAATTGTACATGCTATTTATTGGATTACAAAAGTAAAAAAATGACATCACAAAAGCAAATTAAAAATGTGATATTTTATGATTTACAAATGAAATGTTATTATTACAATATTCATCATTACAAATGCTATAATACAAATCATGGGTAAAATAGGTGTTTATTTTAAGTTTAATAAAATGGTATATTTATCTAATTATTAGTGTATTATATTGGTGATTTCTGATAATAAATACTATATTACATTTGTTTGTCGTTTATTTTATATAAAATATAATCTAATAATTTGATTAATCATTGTATATAATTTATATACATCTATTTATTGCTTGTAACTACATGGGTTAACCCCTACTCTATCATTTTTGTAAACTAATAGTTTACGATGTTGAATGTCGCTTATTACATTTGTTTTTTTAGATGTAATATTACATGTGTTATAATACACTCGTCATATAGATATATATGTAATGTGTTGAATTCACAATAGTCAATTATCCTAGTTGTGTATTACAACTATTGTACTCTTGAAAAGTGTAGCAGATTTCTTATATGACGTAAAGCTGAATTGCTCCATCTCTTCTTTTTTACTAAAGGAGAAAAAATGTGACATAAATAAGAGAATAAGATGCTTTATTTATTTTCTAGTCTTCAAGACTTAAATCCTTGCTTTATTTCTGTATAATTGGTCGATTCGTTATAAAAACGCGATTCTCAGAGCTTATAAATGGACGTAATTTGCTGTAAATATGAGTATTATCTTCTATTTTATAGTCTATGCTAAGGAGTAAAATAGAAAAAAGGGGGATAAATCCCCCTAAAAATGACATAATGATATCAAATCAGTCTGTTTTATGCTTTTTCCCTTTTATGGAAAAGTATACTGTATGGAAGTTAATGTAGAATCTTAAAGACCAATTCCCGGAGGATATCTCCATCGCTTAGGGAGGAATTTCCTACTCCTTTGGATTTGGCATCTGCATATCGAATCTCCCCGATTATCTGCATGGTCTTTACTCCGCTGTAACGACGCATGGCACTTAGGTATTCGCGCGACTGCCAGGGAGTCTTTAATCCTATGAAACTGGCAATACCCTGCTCCGTCTTTTCGGGCGCATAGTAAGCCAACATTAAGTTGGAGAAGAAGCCGAAAAGTAAAGATAAAGTCATCTGGATAGGATTCGTTTTCGGATTTTCTTCAAAATATTTTATTATTTTATTGGCCTTTAGTATGTCTTTTTCTACGATGGCACTGCGAAGTTCAAAGTTATTATAATCTTTGCTGATTCCGATGTTGCGTTCTATCTGTTCGGGGGTGACGCGTGTCTGACCTTTTGGAAGAGTTATAATCAGTTTTTCCAGTTCTCCCGTAAGGCGGCTGAGGTCCGTACCTACGAAATCGGCAAGCATGGAGGTAGCTTTGGGATCCAAATCTACACCTTTGCGCTTCATGTATGAGGTGATGAATGCCGGTAACTGGGCATCCTTTACCTTCTTGGATTCAAATAGAACCCCCACCTTCTCTATTTCGGCCACCAGCTTTTTTCTTCTGTCCAGCACCCCATGTTTGTGGCATAGAACAAGAATGGTGGAGTTCAACGGCTTTTGCAGGTAGTATGAAAGCTCTTCCATGTTGCGGATGGCCTGCGCTTCCTTTACGACTACGACCTGGCGTTCGGACATCATCGGATAGCGCTTGGCCGCATTGATGACAGTGGCTATATCCACATCTGCACCGTAGACTACGGTCAGGTTAAATTCCTTTTCGGTGTCAGTGAGAACATTGTCTACAATATAGTCGGAGATGAGGTCTATGTAATACGATTCCTCGCCCATGAGATAGTAGACGGGGCGGTATTGTTTGGCTCTCAACTTTTTTAGAATATCATCACAGGTCGTTTCTTGTTTTGCCATATAAAGTAAGTGTTACGAGGGTATGTCCCGTAAAGAGGATTACCAGTCGAACTTCAAGTGTTTTACGGTTTTCTTCTCATCAATAATCATGCGCAGGGATGCAATTCCGATTTCAACATGCTCATTTACATAGTTCTGGGTAACCATGTTGTCGCTCTTGTCGGTTTTTACACCTTCCGGAATCATCGGTTGGTCCGAAACCAGCAGAAGGGCTCCCGTAGGAATATGATTGGCAAAACCACAACTGAATAAGGTTGCCGTTTCCATATCGACAGCCATGGCACGGGTTTTCTTCAGATATTCCTTGAACCCCTCGTCATGTTCCCAAATGCGGCGGTTGGTGGTGTATACGGTACCGGTCCAGTAGTCGCGGGCATAGTCGCGGATGGCGGAAGAAACGGCGCGTTGCAGCATAAATGCCGGGAGTGACGGGACTTCGGGCGGGAAGTAGTCGTTGGAAGTACCTTCGCCGCGGATGGCGGCTATGGGGAGGATGAGGTCCCCTATTCTATTTTTCTTGTCTATGCCGCCACACTTGCCTAGGAACAGACATGCCTTGGGCTTGATGGCGCTCAGCAAGTCCATGATAATGGCGGCATTAGGGCTTCCCATACCGAAATTAATGATGGTCATTCCTTCTGCGCTGGCAGATGTCATATTGGCATCTTTACCGAGAATGGGAACATTGAACTTTTCTGCGAAAATCTCTACATACTTGTTGAAGTTGGTCAACAGAATGTACTCTCCAAAATCCTCCAGGTTACGCTTTGTGTAACGGGGCAGCCAATTGGCTACGATTTCTTCTTTTGTTTTCATAAGATTTCATTAAATTTGTGTTCCCGAAAGACGGGAACCATTATTTAACTTACAAATGTAGTAAATGTTATCGTTAAACCTACCAGCATTCGATGCTAAAATTGCCGCAAGGAACGGAAAAAATGTTATTTTCGATGTAATCCGTCGTCGTTATGTTGCTTTGACGCCCGAAGAATGGGTGCGGCAGCACTTCGTCCACTTTCTTCTTGCTCACAAGGGGTATCCTCAGGCGCTTATGGCAAATGAAGTGCAGGTACAGCTGAATGGTACAAAGAAACGCTGTGATACGGTGCTTTATCGGCGTGACCTCACCGCCCGGATGATTGTGGAATACAAGGCGCCCGAAATAGAAATCACCCAAAAGGTTTTCGACCAGATTACCCGCTACAACATGGTGCTGAAAGTGGATTATCTGATTGTCAGCAACGGGCTTCAGCATTATTGTTGCCGCATAGATTACGAGCATAACAGCTATACTTTTCTGCAGGATATACCTGAGTATCAAGATTTATAGGAGGAGCTACCGATAGCCTTCTTGCCTTTCTCATCTCATCGCATCATATACCATGCGTGATATGCGGGCGATGATGTCTGCATTGTCCTCATCCGTCTCGTATGAGTCCATGATGAAGGTGGCAATGTAGTATTTCCGACCGTCGGGAAGAATAACGAGCCCGGCATCATTATCTGCAGTTTTCATACCGTCGGCATTGCGGTCGGAAGAACCGGTCTTGTGTCCTACCACGGTTTGGGCTGGCAACATACCTTTCAATTTGTTGGCGCCGGTTTCAGTATCTATCATGGTCTGCCACAAGAAGTCTTTCAGTTCCTTGTTGGAGAACAACTCTTTTTCATCGGCCGTTCTCAGTAGCTGGGCCATAGCGGAAGGAGTACTCCAGTTGCGGTATACAGCCTCGAAGCTGGAGTGCATGTCGTCTTCTGTTTCCGAGAGGTTGAAGGAGTCTATACCCAACCGGCGGATATAGTCATTGATATGTTTGATACCTCCTGCATATTCTATCAAGATGTCGCAGGCATTGTTGTCGCTTTGGGAAATGCTGTATTGCATCAGCTCCCTAAGCGTAATCGTGAAATCCTGGTCGGGAAACTTCTTCCGCAGGGGGCTGTAGGTATTGGGCAGCATTTGGGATGCCTTTATGGAAACAATGCTGTCCAGGCTGATGCTTTGCTTATCCATCTTGTCCAGTACGGCCAGTGCCACATGGAATTTGAATACACTGAGCAAGGGGAAGTGTACATGGTCGTTATACCGGAGCATGTCTCCTTTGTCTGTCCATACGGCTATACCAACGGTGGCTTTCTTGCCATTGAGAAGACTGTCAATCCGGTTTTCAAGTTCAGACATTTGCTGCGTCCGGACGACGGTAGCTATACAAGTGAATAAGGTAAGTATGGCGATGAAATATGCTTTCATAACTTCAATTTCTTTAAGAGGCAATTCGCACGCAAAGATACAACTTTTAGCAGCAAGTTGCTAAAATGAGTTATGGATTATGGGTTATAAGTGTGATAGCTTATAACCCATAATCCATAACTTGTAGCTCATCCTCCCTATTGTTTCTTACTGAACTTCTCCTGCAACTTCTGCATCAATTCGTAAAAATTAGGAATATAGACCGTGGCAAGCAAGGTATTCAGTGCCATACCAAACACTACAGCGGCTCCCAGTGCAACACGGCTTCCCGCCCCTGCTCCGGTTGCAAAAAGCAATGGCATAACCCCGAATACAAATGCAAGTGATGTCATCAGAATAGGCCGCAGACGGATATGCCCTGCCTGAAATGCCGCATCGCGGATTGAATTGCCTTGTGCACGAAAGTCACGTGCAAACTCCACAATCAGAATACCGTTTTTGGCAGACAAGGCAACCAGTAGGATGATACCGATTTGTGTGTAGATGCTGACCGGAGTTCCCATGACATAGCATCCCAGCATGGCACCGAGCAGCGCCACCGGAAGTCCCATTACGGCAGCTACCGGACTGGTCCAGCTTTCGTATTGTGCGGCAAGCACAAGGAAGGCAACCAACAGTGCCATGACGAATACGACGGTTGTAGTGGTTCCCGCCTGCGTCTCCTGATAGGCCACCGAAGTCCATTCATATCCGAACTCGTCTCCGAGATGCTCCTTGATTAGACTTTCCATTTGCCGGATGCCCTCTCCCGAACTGCTGCCCGGAGCCACATTGCAGGTCACGGCTGCTGTGGAGTACATGTTGTAGCGGTTTATCTGGTCCATGCCAAGCTGTTCTTCCACTCGGGTGAAGGAGGAGAAAGGTACCATTTCGCCCGATGCATTGGGAACGCTCAGTTTCAGGACATCGTCGATGACACGCTGGGCATGGTCACCTGCTCCCAGCTTCACTTGGTAGATGTGGCCGAACTGCACATAATCATTGACGTAGGCCTCTCCCATATAGTAGCCCAGGGCAGTGAATACGCTGTTCAGCGGAATGCCCATCAGTTGCACCTTGTCGCGGTCGATATTCAGGAAATATTGCGGGACATTGGCTTGGTACTGGCTGCTGACCGATGCCAATGCCGGATAATTGTGGTAGTGCTCCATCAAGGTCTCTACGGCACGTTGCATCTCGGTGGCACCGAGGTTGTGGCGGTCTTCCAATTGGAGTTGCAGGCCTCCGGTGGCTCCCAGCCCGGGGATGGCAGGCGGAACCATGGCAAATATCTCTGCTTCCTGGATGCCATACACTTCCATATTGAAGCGTTGCACTACGGCTTCAGCCGTATGTTCCTTTCCCTTGCGTTCATTCCAGTTCTGCAGTACGATGAAGTAGGTGGCCGCATTGCTCTGTTCCCCTCCTCCCATCACGGAGAAGCCGGATATGCCGATGTAGTCCTTTACTTCGGGGTAAGAATCGAGAATCTTATTTATTTGTTTCCCTACGGCTTGGGTACGCTCCAGACTCGATGCAGGGGGAAGTTGTACGACTGCGAGGAAATAGCCGTCATCTTCTTCCGGAACAAACGTGGACGGCCATTTGACAAACAGCAGGACGGCAATCAGTGTGAACACCGCATACGAAACGATGGAAGCGCCGGGACGCCGGAGCAGATACTCCACTATCCGGTCGTAGACTCCTTGTGTCTTGTCGTACAGACGATTGAATCCTCGATACAAGGGATTCTTGGAAGGCCGGGTAGGTTGCAGCATCAAGGCACAGAGCGCCGGAGTAAGGGTCAGTGAGTTGAATCCGCTTAGTACGGTGCTGGCTGCAATGGTCAGGGCGAACTGTTTGTACAGTTGCCCCGAAATGCCACTGACGAGCGTTGTCGGGATAAATACGGCAAGCAGCACCAGCACTACCCCGACAATAGGTCCGGTAATCTCTCCCATCGCTTCGGTCACAGCCTGGCGGGAGGTGTAGCGCCCCGTGTCCAGCAGACGCGTGGAGTTCTCCACCACCACGATGGCATCATCCACCACGATGGCCACGGCAAGTATCAGCCCGAACAGCGTCAGCGTATTGATGGAGAAGCCGAACAAGGACATGACGGCCAGTGTGCCGATGAGTGATACCGGAATAGTGATACAAGGAATGACGACCGCCCGCCAGTTCTGCAGGAACAGGAAGATGACGAGGACTACCAGCAGGGTCGTTTCAAGGAACGTCACCATCACTTCGTCTATGGAGGCATGAATGACATCCGTAGTGTCCAGGGTTACATTGTATTGTATGCCTGCAGGGAAATTTTGCGAGAGTTCCTGCATTTTTGCCTTTACTCCTTTGGAAACGTCCAGCGAGTTGCTGCCAGGTTGCTGATAGATAGCGATGGCAGCGGTGGGTTTCCCGTCCAGTTGGGATACTACGCTGTAAGAGGCCGAGCCTAGGTCGATGTGCGCCACGTCGCGCAGACGGAGTATCTTCCCTCCGGCTTCGGTACGCAGGATGATGTTGCCGAACTCTTCGGGCGAGGTAAGGCGCCCTTTTACGGTCAGGCTGTATTGATAGGCATTTTTATTGTCTGTGCCGATGGGTTGCCCTACGTTACCTGCGCTGACCTCCACATTCTGTGATTGGATAGCTTGGTATACATCGGCCGGAGAAAGATAGCGGATGCGCATGGCGGCAGGGTCGAGCCAGATACGCATGGAGTAGTCCCCTGCTCCCATCACATTGACGGCGCCTACACCGGGCACGCGTGTTAACTGGTCTACGAGATTCAGCTTGGCATAGTTGCTGAGGTAAAGTCCGTCGTAGTCTTTGCTGTCCGACGTCATCGTGAGGAACATCACGATGTTCGATGACTGTTTCTGCACCGTGACACCTTGTACCACAACGGGAGTAGGCAGTGACGACTGGGCTACGCTGACCCGGTTCTGGACTTGTACGGTAGCCATATCAATGTCCGTGCCTACGGCAAAAGTAATGGTAAGCGAGTAAGCGCCCGATGAGCTGGAGTTGGAGGACATATAAAGCATTCCGTCCACTCCGTTGACTTGCTGCTCGATGGGAATGCCGACGGTTTGTGCCACCGTCTGCGCATTGGCTCCGGGATATACGGCACTGACCTGCACAGTGGGTGGTGTGATGTCCGGATATTGGGCAATGGGCAGGATGCCCAGTGTGACCAGTCCTGCTACGACGATGAGCAGCGCCAATACGGTAGCAAAGATAGGACGGTCTATGAAGAATTTTGAAAACATAGGCTTTGGTATTAATCAATTCATATTAGTTGTCAATGGGATGTACTTTCATTCCATCCCTTACCTTCATCAGTGCTTTGGTGACGTAGCGCTCCCGGGGAGTGATGCCTGCCCTTATCTGGCGCAGGCTGTCCCCTATCAGTTGTCCGGTTTCTATATGGCGGTAGCGCACTATATTCGAATCGTTGACTACGTATATGTATTTCCCCAACTGGTCGGTACCGATGGAGGCGTCCGACAGCAGGATGGCCTGCTGTTGCTCTCCGTAGGGCAAGGTGATGCTGACGTAGAGGCCGCTTTTCAGAAGTCCTTTAGGATTGTCGAGACGGGCGCGGATGTTCAGAGTTCCGGTGTTCAAGTCTACGTTGGGCGAAAGATAATCCAGTTGTGCAGGATAAGTGAGAAGCCCGTCTTTGCCCAGGCTGACGGTTACTTGCCGGGGAATGCTGTCCCCTTGCTGCATCAGCATGGAGAGCCATTGGTTGTCTGCCACGTTGAAGTAGGTGTACAGATGGTCGTCCTTGTAGATGGTTGCCAGTGTGACGGGCTGCACGCTGCCGCCTACATAGCTTCCGGCATCCACCAGGTTACGGCTTACAGTGCCGTCGAAGGGGGCACGGACGGTGCAGTAGCTCAGATTGGTGCGTGCCGTGTTCAGGGCTGCTTCCGCATTGCTCACTGCAGCCTGCGAGGTTGCCACGTTGGATTGTGCTTGCAGCACTTGTATACGGCTTACGGCATCGCTTTTCACGGCCTCCTGCATACGTGTGTAGTTGTTTTGGGCGTATTCCAGGTTGGCGCGGGCAGTGTTGAGTTCTGCTTCTGCCTGCCGCACATTGTCTTGATAGACTGTCGGTTCGATGACAAAAAGCACTTGTCCCTGGCGTACCCGGCTGCCGGGAGCGTAAGAGATGGTCTGTAAGGTTCCGCTGACTCTGCCTACCAGGTCTACGGTCTTTTTAGAAGTCAGGTAGCCCGGATATTCTTTTGTCAGCGTGATGTTCTGCACTGTCGGACGGGCCACGCTTATCTCGGGAATGGGCATCGTTTGTGCCGTTTCTTTCCTTCCCCCGCATCCCGTTGCCAGCAATGGCAGGATGAGCAGGGTGATGTACATTTGATTTTTCATATACGGTTCGGTTTAGTTTATATTCTTATTTCTGATTCATTTCATATCCGCCTCCCAATGCCTGGTATAAGGCTATCAGATGCAGCAAGGAGCTGCCTTGTGCCTGCACCAGTTGATTTTCGTATGTCAGGAGTGAGCGTAGTGCGTCCAGTACGTTCTGGAAGGGAGTAAGCCCTTGTTTGTACAAATCGAGGGAGAGCTTTAGCGTTTCTTCTCCCTGGTTGCATACTTCGCGCATGGCAACAATCTGTTGGATGGAGTTGCGGTAGGAGTTCATGGCATTATCTGTTTCCTGCACGGCGGTAAGCACTGTCTGGTTGAACTGGTGAATGGATTCATCGAGCTGGGCACGTGCCAGACGGGTGGCGTTCACCAGTTTGGTACCGCTGAATAAGGTCCAGCTGATGCTTGGAGCAATTTCAAATGTCATACTGTTCCGTTTAGTCAAGTCCTTCAAGTCATGGGAGGAATAGCCGATGGAACCTTTCAGGAACACTTGCGGCAGCCAGTCTCTTTGGGATGCGCCAAGCATTGCCGCTTGTGCGTTGACTTGGCGTTCGGCTTGCCGTATATCGGGGCGGCGGAGCAGCAGGTCGGCAGGAATGCCGATGCCTATAGGTTCCATGTAGTCGGGCAGTTTACCCGGTTTTTCCAGTATGGGGCGGATATGTTGGGGATAAGTACCGAGTAAGATTGCGAGTGTCGTGATGTATTGGTTGATGCCTGCCTCCAGTTGCGGGATGGAGGCTTTGGTACTGTAATATACGGATTTGGCTTGTGAAACGTCCAGTTTGGACACCAGTCCGGTTTTGTAGCGTACTTCGGTGATGTTAAGTACGGCTGCCTGGGTATGGCAATTGTGGGTCACTACACTTAGTTCTTGCTGCAGTTCGCGGAGTCCGATGTAGGCGGAAGCTATCTGGGCACAGAGGGATACCATGACGGAGGTATATTCCTCCTTGCTTGCCATGAAGGTTTCCCGCTGTGCCTTTACCCGTTGGCGGATACTTCCGAATACGTCCAGCTCCCAACTGGCGTTGAGCGAGGCGCTGTATGCACCGGTAATGGATTGCGGAAGTGCGTTGACATTGCCGCTGCTTTGCTGCCGTGCCCATCCTCCGTCCAATGAGATGGAAGGAAAAAAGCCGCCGCGTTCTATCCGCAGGTTGGCTTTGGCCATATCCATACGGTCCATGGCAGAAAGTACGGAATAGTTTTGAGTGGAGGCTACCGTAATCAATGAATCCAGCATCGGGTCATCGAATGCTTTCCACCACTTGTCGTCAACGGGTGGTATCTGTCCGCTGAACAGATTGTCATCTCCGGGAATGGCATGGGAGACGTCCCTTCCCCAGCCTTGTGGGAGTGGCTTCTCAAGATAGCGGTTGGCTTTCTGTGCCATAGCCGCAGGACATAGGCATAATATGAGCAACGCAGTGCTCCAAGCTTTTATATTCATAAATAAAGGTTTAGGTGGTTATCTTTTTATGGGATTGATAACAACCTAAACCTTTATTTGTTTATGAGTATCTTATCAGGTGTACTGAGTATTATCAGAAAGCATACCCGAATCCTACATTCAAGTAGATGGGATACATGGCAAAGGTAATGGTATTGAAATCTTTCTTAAAAATATCATTCAATCCCCATGTAAGGTCGGCAAATACACTCAGATGTTTGAAGGCACGCCAGTCTACACCAGCTTGCACGCCCCAGGCAAACTTGCGCAAGTCATCCGAAAAGTCGTAAGTGGCAATGGCACCGTCGGAGAAGTTCACCTTTTCTCCGGTGGAGTCTCCTTCACGCAAATAGCCTTCATATACATGTCCGGAGAATTCCTCATCCATCAGATATGAGACATATATACCTGCTTTGGCCCGCAATCGTGAGTTGATTTTATATGCACCCAGCACGGGGACGGTGATGTAGGCATTGCGTACTTTAGTTTTTACTCCCCCAGTCCAGTTGCCTTTTAAACGGTTACCGTCATTTCCTATGATTTCCATGCCATAGTTCTTTACTGTCGCTTTGGTAATCATATTTTTGGTTTCCAGTCTTACACCGGTTATTACACCCCATTTTTTTGTTGTGCCCAACCATTTAATGGCATTTCCTTCCAGCATAAAGGCTAAAGTAGGATTATAGGCATCAATACTTCGTATTTCTACGGGTAATGGAAGCGGAGAAGTGCCGCCGATACTGACACCGGCCCTTATCTCATATTCCCAACCGTGTAGAGCGGCGTTTATAAGCGTACGGTTCTGGTTTTCTTGAGCGTATAAGGCAGTCTGCATGCATCCCACCAGTACGATAAATGCTAATATTTTCTTTATCATGTTGTATTCCAATTCTATATGATTCTTATTCGTAAATCAGTTCCACTTCGTCTATAAGTAAGGTGCTTCCTGGAGCACCCTCAAAAGTGGCACCGTCCTTGCTTGAGGCAAATATGATGCTTATCTTATATTCTCCTTTAGTCAGTCTGGCTTCGTCAATCTTCTTTCCGTAGCGTTGGTAGTCGAAAGGTATATCAAAGAATTTCCATTCGTCTCCTTCTGTTTCTTGCGGATTGGAAACTAAAGCAAGAGCCACCATGCTGGGGTGTTCGTAGTTTTGATTCGGCAGATTTCCATCCAGTGTTACATCTGTCCCCTTTCCTGCACTGTCATATTTTACTCCATCATAAAATATTGCATAGATATTGAATATATCTTTTCGGGAGGTATATTCGCCATTTTCATAAAATTGTTCTCCGGCCTTGTACTTATAGTATCCAGTCAGTCGTAGAGGTTTATTGTAGAAAGGAGTACCGAAGCGCGTAGCACTAAGCGGATTGGTAATAGCATTCAGCATGTCAAAACTGCCGATAAACAGATTACCGGCGGCGATGGGCATACCTACCATGTTACCTAAGTCGCCAGTGAGGCGTGTTTCCAATTTCACACATTTTCCAGTTTTGCCATTGTCTATTTGGGTAGTAGGATAATCTTCTGTTGCGGCTCCACTCATAGCCCATTTGAATCCCTTATTACCACTTGCCCATGTCAATTCGTTACCGGAATCTTGCTCTTCGTAGAATTCCTGCCATACATTTTGCATGATTCTTACCTTTTCAAAGTGGTATGTGGTCGGAATGTTACTTGCCTTTTGTTCTCTGGCAGTAATGGCGTAGACACGATGCCAGGCCTTGTCTTCCGAAGTGACTGTATATCGTACTGGAGTCGTGAAGTCCTGAACACTCCCACTGGCAGGACTGATGGTAGCCCCCGGAGTCAATTCAAATATGGGGGCCAGACTTGTCATGTCCGTACCTTCTTTCACACTGATTCGTATTGGGTAGGCGTTCTGGCTTTCGTCGTACGACGGGTTCAGATCAATGTATGAATTTGCCAGTACATCTTCTTCAAAAGAGATGCCTGTTATATCAGCTTCAGCATTGGGTGCTTCATCTTTTATGCACGATGCCATCAATATTCCGAAAAGTGAATAGAGTATGAATAATTTGTTTAGTCTCATGCTTTTTAATTTAATTCTATTAATTTTTTCAAGCAGCAAAACTACTTCTTTTTTCTCTAATAGCAGGTTTTTATGAGCTTATTTAACAAAAAAACGGCAATAGGTGCTTGACTATTGCCGTTTTATATATAAAAATGTTCTATTTTTAATTATCTGAGCCGATATGTACGATTTTTCTTTTGGCTCTTACTGGCTTTTCCTTTACAACTTCCACTTTCTGTTCGGGAGTTATACCTGCCAGTTCCGGGTCAATCATGATACGGCCACAATATTCGCAAACGATGATTTTCTTGCGTGAGCGGATGTCCAATTGTCTCTGAGGCGGAATCTTGTTGAAGCAACCACCGCAAGCATCACGCTGTACGTATACGATACCCAGTCCATTGCGTGAATTCTTACGGATACGTTTGAAGGACTGAAGCAGACGGGGTTCAATCTTTGTTTCCAGTTCTTTGGCCTTGTCTCTCAGCTTCTCTTCCTCTTGTTTGGTCTCGGAGATGATTTCGTCCAGTTCGCTCTTCTTTACGTCGAGGTCTTTTTGTCTTTCTTCCAGCGCAGCAGTGCTTTCTGCTACTTCCTGAGATTTTTCTTCCTCTTGTGCGGCAAATTCCTTGATACGCTTTTCGCAGAGTTCGATTTCCAATGTCTGGAATTCGATTTCCTTGCTCAAGAAGTCATATTCGCGGTTGTTGCGTACGTTGTCCTGCTGGTCTTTATATTTAGCTACAGAAGCCTTTGCGGTTTCAATTTCAACTTTCTTTCCTGCGATGGAGGATTTCAACTCGGATACTTCTGCCTTGATTCTGTCTATACGGGTACTCAGACCGGCTATTTCGTCTTCCAAGTCTTGCACTTCCAGTGGAAGTTCACCTCTCAACGTCTTGATTTCATCGATTTTGGACAGCATTGTCTGCAATTGGAACAAAGCTTTCAACTTCTGTTCTACGGTTAATTCCTGAGGATCTTTTTTTGCTTCTTTAGCCATTTTACTTACATGTATTTTATGGGGTTTGTATTCACCTTGGTCATCTGGACCTCAAAATGAGGAAACAAATCCCGGATTATTGTATAAAATATTTCTTTCGTATATTGCTCACTTTCATAATGCCCTATTTCAGCCAATAATATATCGGTATCATGTCCGAAATAGTCATGGTATTTTATCTCGCCGGTGATAAAGACATCTGCACGGTTGCGGATGGCAAGCGGCATTAGGAAAGCGCCGGCGCCGCCACATAATGCAACAGTCTGTATTTCCCGTCCGAGGAGTTTGTTATGTCTGAGACACCCTACTTCGAAGGTTTTCTTTATCCGTTTCAGGAATTCAAGTTCTGTCTCCGGTACTTCCAGTTCACCAATGACACCGGCTCCGGCTTGTACCCATGAGTTTTGCAAGGGATAAATATCATAGGCCGGTTCTTCATACGGGTGTGCCGCAAGCAGTGCCTTGACAGCCTCCGCTTTTTTGTAGGCGGGTATGATTGTCTCAATACGTACTTCACACTCGGTATGCAGCTCCCCTATCGCTCCACAGTATGGATTGGCGCCTTCTCGGGCTCGGAATGTCCCCTCGCCTTCCAGATTATAACTGCACGAATCATAGTTGCCGATATTGCCGCATCCGGCGTCGAACAAGGCTTTTCTCACGTCTTCCGCTTGGGCGGTCGGTACAAATGCGGTCAGCTTCACCAGCGCATTTTCTTTGGCTTCCAGAATACGGACATTCTTCAAACCGATTTTCTCGGCAATCTTGAAGTTCACTCCTCCCGGCGCATTATCAAGGTTAGTGTGCGCAGCATAAACAACGATGTCATTCTTGATGGCTTTCAAGATACAACGTTCCACATAATCCCTGCCCGTGATGGACTTATACCCTTTGAAAATGAGAGGGTGATGTGATATAACCACATTATATCCCAATGCAATGGCTTCATCCAGTACGGCTTCAGTAACGTCAAGACACAACAAAGCCCCTGTTGCTTCCGCATCTGTCAATCCGATTTGCAGGCCGGCATTATCAAATCCGTCTTGCAATGGCAGAGGCGCGAACCGTTCAAGGGCGCTTACTAATTCCTTAATTTTCATTGTGAACAGAAAATTTGGTTGCAAATATAGTAAAAAGCAGTGGATTAAAAAGAATTCCAGTTTAAAAAAGTCTTGTAGACTGTATATTTATATGCAATTGAACTCTTTGCGGGTATGATGTGGTTATTTTTGCTCCTTTTTTCCCTTCTTCTCCACCATCACCGGCAGTAGCTTGCCGTAGGCGTCGAACGACTTGCAGGAAGCCAGAGAGATTGTAATCATCAGTGACAGCATGGAGGCGGTAAAGGTGATGACCATAATCATCATCTGATATTTGATGGCTACATTCGGGCTGCTGCCACCCAATATCTGGCCAATCATGGTTCCCGGAAAAGCAACCAGCCCCATCACGGATATATTGGCAATCAGCGGACTGAAGGATTTGATGATGGCTTGGCGGATGAAAGGTGCCTGTGCTTCTGCTCTTGTAGCACCATTGCCGAGAAGATATCGGTAAAGCTGTTGTTCTCGTTTCAATCCGCTATAATAGGTATTGAGGGCTATGACGTTACTGGATAGCATGTTGCCCATCAGTATGCCGAAAATAGGGATGAAATACCGGGCGCTGAATACGTTTTCCACTCTCAGTACTATTCCGATAAAGTACAAGCCTACACATACTACACTGCATAAGAAACCTGCGGATATGGGCAGGAACAGAATCTTCCTCTTCAATTGCGTTCGTGCCAATGCCGTCTGCGATGCTACGAATATCATGACAATTACCCATAGAAAGTTTATCCACGGGTTATCCCATAAGAAGAGGTAGTTCAAGTATATGCCGATGAAGAACAACTGGACAATCATGCGTGCCGTACCTATCACAGTAGCGCGCAACAGTCCGGTCTTGAACTTCCATATGTAAAACAACGGTATTAATAATAGCAATAATCCGATGCCCAGGCTGAGGTATGATATATCTATGGTTCCCAATAGTGTGTATGTTATTTCATGATTATATGTCGGTCGCATCCGTCGGCAAATCTTTTGTCATGGGATACGGTCAGTATGGTATTTCCCTTTTCTGTCTGCCTGCGGAAGAAAGAAAGTACTTTTTCCGCGGAACCGGAGTCGAGAGCGGAAGTCGGCTCATCGACAATGGTCAGTGGCTTGCCAATCATTGAGGCTACGGCTATCATCATCCGTTGGCGTTGGCCTCCGGATATTTCGTTTACCCGTTTGTAATATAACTCCCGCTCCAGACCCAAATCCTCGAAACATGCAAATAAGCGGGTTTCAGAAAAAGGCGTGCCCCGGTTTGCCTTTAGACCGAAGGGCAACTGTACCATGTCCTTTACCCACTCCAGCGGCAATGCCAGTTCTTGTGGAATCCATGCAGTCTGCTTACGGACAACGTCGACGTTTCCTTTATCCAGCGGAATGCCGTCTAATACGATACGTCCTTCTTTTAACGGGATAAACCCGAGTATGGCATTCAGCAGTGACGACTTTCCGCATCCCGAAGGGCCGGAGATACTGGCTATCTCTCCCCTTTCCAATTGCAGGTTGAAACCCGAGAAAAGTATATCGTTGCCGTAGGCGATACTGGCATTTTCTATTTGCAGCATGGTGTTCCTTTAATCTTTCTGTATCGCAAAGATAGTGCAAAAAAATATTTGTGCTATCTTTGACGCACTAATTAATTCAGGAAAGAAAGACTATGATACAGAATGAACGGGATTGCCGCCACGAACATGTGCTTGATGTGGCAAGGCAAATGCTGACTGCTGCGCGCACGGCACCGAAAGGAAAAGGTATTGATGTGATTGAAGCTGCGCTGGTTACGGGTGAAGACATTAAGAAGCTGTCTGAAAAGATGGTCGCTATGGTTGAAGAGCATGGTATGAAGTTCTTTCTCCGTGATGCGGACAACATTTTGCAGGCTGAATGTGTAATTATAATAGGTACGCGCGAGCAGGCGCAAGGTTTGAATTGCGGACACTGCGGTTTTCCCACTTGTGCCGGCCGTCCGGAGGGAGTGCCTTGTGCCTTGAATACGGTGGATGTAGGGATAGCCATAGGCTCGGCTTGTGCCATGGCTGCCGATTTGAGGGTGGATACCCGTGTCATGTTTTCTGCCGGACTTGCCGCCCAGCGTTTGGATTGGCTGAAAGGATGCAAGACTGTTTTTGCCATTCCGGTGAGTGCATCCTCCAAGAATCCGTTCTTCGACCGGAAACCGAAGGAAGATAAGTGATAATTGACGAGTAGAGGTTTGTAATCATAGAGTAGAGGTTTAGAAGTCTGAAGTAGAGGTTTGGCAATTCTAAACCTAAGGTTTATTCTCCCTCTCTCTGCTAACTTAAAAAGTAACGAATTAGAAAAGATAAATAATATGGGATATTTTGTAGGACTTCCGTTGGGGGGTGCCGCAGAGAAGGACTGTCAGGTGCGTTTTGGCAAGAATATGACTTTTCAGGTAGAGACACGTGCTCCCCACTTGCCTGCCGAATGGGCTTTGCAAAGCGGCATACAGCTTACATGGCCCCATGCAGATACAGACTGGGCCTATATGTTGGACGAAGTGCAGGAATGTTTTGTAGCCATTGCCCGCGAAATAGCCGCGAGGGAGTCATTGCTGATTGTAACTCCGGAACCGGATGAGGTGAAGAAACAGATTTTCGGCAGGGTGAATATGGAAAATGTCCGTTTCCTGAAGTGCGAAACGAATGATACTTGGGCACGCGACCATGGAGCCATCACCTTATTGGATGCTGACGGTGTATCTCTGCTCGACTTTAAGTTCAACGGATGGGGATTGAAGTTTGCATCCGATAAGGATAATTTGATTACGCGTCGTGCTGTGGAGGCGGAAGTGATGAAAGGAAAGTATGTAAATCGCTTGGGGTTTGTCCTTGAAGGCGGTTCTATTGAAAGTGACGGTATGGGTACGCTGCTTACCACTTCTGAATGCCTGCTTTCTCCTAACCGTAACGGGCAGATGAACCGAGTGGAAATTGAGGAATATCTTCGTTCCGTCTTTCACTTGCAACGTGTCCTTTGGCTGGATCACGGTTATTTGGCAGGTGACGATACAGACAGCCATATAGACACGCTGGCCCGTTTCTGCCCTGCCGACACGATAGCCTATGTGCAATGCAAGGATGCGGATGATGAGCATTACGAAGAACTGCATCGCATGGAGGAGCAACTAAAGACTTTCCGTACGTTAAAGGGGGAACCTTACCGTTTGCTGGCTCTGCCCATGGCCGATAAGATAGAAGAGGAAGGGGAACGGCTTCCTGCCACTTACGCTAATTTCTTGATTCTGAATGATGCAGTGCTTTACCCCACCTATCGCCAGCCGGAGAATGATGCCCGTGCGGGGAAAGTGTTGCAGGAGGCTTTTCCCGGTTATGAAATTATCGGGATAGATTGCTGTGCTTTGATTAAGCAACACGGTTCTTTGCATTGTGTTACCATGCAATATCCAGTAGGGGTGTTGAAGTAATGTTGATTACATAGTAAAACAATAAATTATAGAATAAGATGACAAAGAAAATAAAAGTAGGTATTATCCAGCAGGCCAATACCAAGGACCTCAGGACTAATTTAATGAATTTGGCCAAAAGCATAGAGGCATGTGCGGCGCATGGAGCCCAATTGGTCGTTTTGCAGGAACTGCATAACTCTCTGTATTTCTGTCAGACGGAAAACACGCAGTTGTTCGACTTGGCAGAACCGATTCCCGGTCCTTCTACGGGGTTCTATTCCGAATTGGCTGCTGCCAACGATATTGTACTGGTCACTTCTCTGTTCGAGAAACGCGCTCCCGGATTGTATCATAACACAGCGGTTGTTTTTGAACGTGACGGCAGCATTGCCGGGAAATACCGGAAGATGCATATTCCTGATGATCCCGCCTATTATGAGAAATTCTATTTTACTCCCGGTGATATAGGCTTCGAACCTATTCAGACATCTTTGGGTAAGTTGGGGGTATTGGTATGCTGGGACCAGTGGTATCCGGAAGCAGCACGTCTGATGGCACTGAAGGGAGCTGAAATACTGATATATCCTACGGCTATCGGTTGGGAAAGCAGTGATACGGATGATGAAAAGGCGCGTCAGCTCAATGCTTGGATTATCTCCCAGCGTGGACATGCTGTAGCCAACGGTTTGCCGGTGGTTTCAGTGAACCGCGTGGGACACGAACCGGACCCTTCCATGCAGACCAATGGTATCTTGTTTTGGGGAAATAGTTTTGTGGCCGGACCGCAAGGTGAATTCTTGGCCCAAGCAGGGAACGAACGACCGGAAAATATTGTTGTAGAGGTGGACTTGGAACGTTCGGAGAATGTACGCCGTTGGTGGCCTTTCCTGCGCGACCGCAGAATTGATGCCTATGCCGGATTGACAAAACGATTTCTTGACTGATAACGACGGGGATTTCTGGGGGAGAACTAACGGAATGTCACCCGTTTGTTCATCAGGAAATTGACACTTCCGTAGATGAATAATCCCAGGAACTGGGCAAGGTACTCGTTGCAGTCCAGTCCTTCTACCAATCCGATGAGGAAAAGGAATTGTGCTCCATAAGCCATTCCGAAAGCTATGGAAAAGAGCAGCACTTGTCGCCAAGTGTTGCTCTTTTTTTCTGTAGGGAATATCCAGTACTTGCACCAGATGAAGTTGTGTATCTGTGCAAGTATATATGCGGTTACATTGGAGAGCATATAGTTGATGTCCAGTTCGTCCATCATTACCCAAACGGTAACAGCCATAATCAAGGCATTCAGCGTGCCGATTACCGCAAAACGAAAAATGCGTGCAGACTCTTTCACTCTCCTACTCTGTACCTGCTTTTACTCTTTCACTTCAACAATCAGATTCAGTTCGTCCAGCTGCTTCTGGTCAATAACTGAAGGTGCATCCAGCATTACATCGCGTCCACTGTTGTTTTTGGGGAATGCAATGCAGTCGCGGATACTGTCGAGACCTGCGAAGATGCTGACCCAACGGTCCAGACCGTATGCCAGACCACCGTGAGGAGGTGCACCGTATTTGAAGGCATTCATCAGGAAGCCGAACTGCTCCTGAGCCTTCTCCGGAGTGAATCCCAGAATCTCGAACATTTTGGCCTGCAACTGTGCATCGTGGATACGGATGGAACCTCCACCCACTTCAATACCGTTGCACACCATATCGTATGCATCTGCACGGACAGCTGCCGGGTCTGTATCCAGCAAAGGAATATCTTCGTCTTTCGGATGAGTGAACGGGTGGTGCATAGCCATCAGGCGGCCTTCTTCATCGCTCCACTCAAACATCGGGAAGTCAACCACCCAAAGGCAGACGAACTTGTTCTTGTCGCGTAATCCCAGTTGGTTACCCATTTCAAGGCGCAACTCGTTCAGTTGCTTGCGGGTCTTCATGGCATCGTCACCGCTCAGAATCAGAATCAAGTCACCCGGCTTGGCGTTGAAAGCAGCCTTCATTTCCTGCAATACTTCCTGCGTATAGAACTTGTCGACACTTGATTTTACGTTACCATCTGCCTCCACACGCGCGTATACCATACCTTTGGCACCGATTTGCGGTCTTTTCACGAATTCGGTCAGTGCATCCAGCTGTTTGCGTGTATAGTGTGCAGCGCCTTCTGCGCAGATACCGCCGATGTAAGCTGCATTGTCGAATACCGGGAATCCGTGTCCCTTCATGATGTCCATCAGTTCCACGAACTTCATGCCGAAACGGAGGTCGGGCTTGTCACTGCCGTAGTACTTCATGGCGTCTGCCCATGGCATGCGCATGAACGGCTCGTTCATTTCTACGCCACGGATTTCCTTGAACAGATATTTAGCCATGCCTTCGAAGAGGTTGATGACGTCATCCTGCTCCACAAAAGACATTTCGCAGTCAATCTGTGTGAATTCCGGCTGGCGGTCGGCACGCAGGTCTTCGTCACGGAAGCATTTGGCTATCTGGAAGTAACGGTCGAAACCGGAAACCATCAACAACTGTTTCAGTGTCTGCGGGCTTTGAGGCAAGGCATAGAATTGTCCCGGGTTCATGCGTGAAGGAACGACGAAATCGCGTGCACCTTCGGGTGTGGAGCCTACCAGAATCGGAGTTTCCACTTCGATGAATCCCTGGCTGTCCAGGTATTTGCGTACTTCAATTGTCATTTTATGACGAAGCTCCAGATTGCTGCGTACGTTGGCACGGCGCAGGTCCAGATAACGGTACTTCATGCGGATATCGTCGCCACCGTCCGTATTTTCCTCGATGGTGAAGGGAGGGGTCAGCGATGAGTTCAGAACATCCAGTTCCGATACGATGATTTCAATATCTCCCGTCGGGATATGTTGGTTTTTGCTGAAACGTTCGTTGACGGTACCTTTAACCTGGATTACGAATTCACGGCCCAAGCGGTTGGCACGCTCGCAAAGTTCGGCATTCACCTCTTCGTTGAACACTAATTGGGTAATTCCGTAACGGTCGCGGAGGTCAATGAAAGTCATGCCTCCCATCTTACGGCTGCGCTGTACCCAACCTGCCAGCGTCACTTGCTTGTTAACATCGGAGATACGGAGTTCTCCGCAGGTGTGTGATCTATACATCTTTTTATTTACTGTTTGACGATTTTACTTATTTACTATTTTGAACATGCAAAAATACATAAAACATATTATATGGCGCATCAAAAGGGGAAAGTTATTTTCAGAAACTCCTTATACAGCCTTTTTACAACATCACATTTTCGTCAGTTTCTTGAATTGCCTTTTGCCTTTATCCAGTATCATTTTGTTTTTATGGGCGATGTCTTCCACAAAAGCATCATTAATCTGTTTCAGTCCGTTGATGTAGTCTTGTGCTCGCTGCAAGACGTTCGAAGTGTCTTTTTCCGCATCCCGGGGGACAATGACCTGCAGTCCTTTCTTCATAATCTTTACATCTACATTCTCTCCCATCATCATCGGGTCGCCGTCAAAGTGGACTACTCCCGGTTTAGAACGGTGAATGCGGAGTGCTTGGCAGCGGAACGTCTTAATCCGGCTGTTCTGGTCGATGGTCTTGTTGAAGAGCTGGAAAGAGAGGGACGGTACATCGAGTACGGTGAACGGTTCAAGTATGGTGACGTCCAGCAGTCCGTCGTTCAATGTGGCTTGTGGGGCAATATACGCATTGTTCCCATACTGCGATGCGTTTCCGCAGGCTATCAGGAACGCTTTGTATCGCAGGGTACTGCCGTCCATTTCCAGTTCATAGGTTTCCGGACGGTACTTTAGGCTTTCGAGCAGGGTCTTTTCCAGATAAGTGAGCGGCCCTCTCCTTCCCGCCTTGGAGAATTGCAGGCTTACAAATGCGTCGAATCCCACGCCGCAGGTACAGAAGAAGGGCACATCGTTGATTTTTCCGTAGTCAATGATGTCTATCAGTCCGTCATTGATGATGTCGATGGCCTTTTTCGGCTCCATCGGAATCTGCAGGTGGCGGGCAAGTCCGTTGCCGGAACCGCAGGGAATGATGCCCAAAGCGGTTTTTGTATGTACCAGTGAGCGGGCTATCTCATTGATGGTACCGTCTCCTCCTATAGCGATGACGGCATGTGCGTTTTCTTGTGCTTTCTGTGCCGCTATCTCTACGGCATGGCCTGCCCGTTCGGTATAAATCACTTCTTGTGCATACCTTTCCTTATCCAGCTTTTCATCGAGCCATTTCAGTATCTGCTCCTTACTTTGAGTGCCGGATATGGGGTTTATGATAAATGCTATTTTCTTCTTGTTTTCGTTCATGCAAAGGTTGTTGCTATGCAGGTTTTCCAACTGGCAAAAGTAATATAAATATCTGAAAAATTAACCACATAATTCTTTTTAAAATAAGTATAAGTAGTTTTTTTAATGTAAATAGAACATATACCGACATATTTTGCTATCTTTGCCCCCTGTTTTTTTAAGACTTGCATTTAATAGAATTAAATATTCATTATATAAAAGATATTTCATGGGTTTACTACAAGACAAATTTGCGAAATACGACCTGCCGCAACAGTTCATGGCAAAAGGCGTATATCCTTATTTCCGCACAATTAACAGCCATCAGGATACAGAGGTAATGATGGATGGTAAAAAGGTTCTGATGTTCGGCTCTAATGCATATATGGGACTGACATATGACAAGCGTATCATTGATGCCTCGATAGCTGCCACAGAAAAATATGGCACCGGTTGTGCAGGTTCCCGCTTTCTGAACGGAACACTCGATATACATGTTGAACTGGAGAAGGAATTGGCTGAATTCGTAGGAAAAGATGAAGCACTCTGTTTTTCTACCGGATTTACTGTAAACGAAGGTATTATTCCTGCCGTTGTAGGCCGTGGGGATTATATTATTTGTGATGACCGTGACCACGCTTCCATTGTAGATGGCCGTCGTCTTGCATTTGCCACTCAGTTGAAGTACAAGCATAACGATATGGAGGCTTTGGAAAAAGAACTCCAGAAATGCGAACCGGATGCTGTAAAGCTGATTGTTGTGGATGGAGTATTTTCCATGGAAGGTGACTTGGCCAATCTGCCTGAGATTGTCCGCCTGAAGAAGAAATACAATGCCAGCATTTATGTGGACGAAGCTCACGGCTTGGGAGTATTCGGAAAACAAGGCCGTGGCGTTTGCGATCATTTCGGTGTTACCGAAGATGTAGACCTGATTATGGGTACATTCAGCAAGTCGTTGGCTTCTATCGGCGGTTTTGTGGCTGGAGACAAGGCGGTAATCAATTGGCTGCGCCACAATGCCCGTTCCTATATATTCCAGGCAAGTAGCACACCTGCTGCTACGGCTGCAGCTCGCGAGGCGCTTCACATCATCAAGTCCGAACCTGAACGCATCCAACGTCTGTGGGACATCACTAACTATGCCTTGAAGAAGTTCCGCGATGCAGGCTTCGAAATCGGTGAGACAGAATCTCCTATCATTCCTCTCTATGTGCGTGATACAGAGAAGACATTTATAGTAACGAAGCTGGCTTTTGACGAAGGTATCTTCATCAACCCGGTTATTCCGCCCGCGTGTGCCCCACAAGATACGCTGGTGCGCGTAGCGTTGATGGCTACCCACACCGTAGAACAAGTGGATTACGCTGTAGAGAAGTTGACCAAATGCTTCAAGGCACTGGATATTATCAAGTAAACTGATTCAAACAGATATTAGGAAAGCCGTTTAATAATGATTAGGCGGCTTTTTGTTTAATACGAAACGGAATAGGGCTAAGATTAAATCGTAAAGTATATGAAAAAGAACTTCTTCATCATTGCTGCTGTAGTATGCGGAATGAGTTGTACCACCACTGCCTATGCGCAGTTCAAAATTGGTGGAAAGAAAATCAATGTGACCAAAGTTGTCCAAGCCGGTACAGATGCCGTCAAGGCCATTTCATTGTCCGATGCTGACATTGCAGCGATGAGCAAGGAATATATGGAATGGATGGATACACACAATCCGCTGACAAAGCCCGATACGGATTACGGCAAGCGTCTGGAGAAGCTGACTGGAAATATCAAGGAAGTGGACGGCTTGAAGGTGAACTTCGGTGTTTACGAGGTAATAGATGTGAATGCCTTTGCGTGTGGTGATGGCAGTGTACGCATCTGCGCCGGACTGATGGACATCATGACGGATGATGAAGTGATGGCAGTTGTCGGTCATGAGATAGGTCACGTCATCCATACGGATTCCAAAGATGCGATGAAGAATGCTTACCTCCGTTCGGCTGTGAAGAATGCTGCCGGTGCGGCAAGTTCTACAGTATCCAAATTGAGTGATTCTGAACTGGGTGCCATGGCCGAGGCATTGGCAGGTGCTCAATACTCCCAGAAGCAGGAGACAGAAGCGGATGATTATGGCTTTGAATTCTGCATCAAGAATAATCTCGATCCGTATGCCATGTACAATGCTTTGAACAAATTGCTTGAACTTTCAGCGGAAGCACCGAAGGAATCTAAGTTCCAGAAGATGTTCTCTTCTCATCCGGATACAGCCAAGCGCGTGGCACGTGCCAAGGAGAAAGCGGATGAATATATGAAAGATAAGAAATAACTATCCGTTGCTTACTATGATGAAGTGGGATCAGAGGTTTCTCTGAATCCCACTTTTTTTGTGCCGAGACTATGATATAGGCTTCTGGGGAAGCTGATAGGGATAATTCGTTAGTTCACAGTGCTGAACACTTTGTTTTAGCTACAGAAAACAAAGTGTTTTTATATGATGAAACGAAATGTTCTTTTAAGGGAAACAAAGTGTTCCCTTTAATGAAACAGACTGTTCGGTTAAGGGAAACACTTTGTTCTGTTTGGCAAAACACCTTTTATTTGCTTATTTGCTTTTAAATCAGAATAATTTTAGTATGTTTGCCACATTATTTATGAAAAACATGACTTTTGTATGAAAAAGCAAGACTTCCTCTTTATTTTTGTTCTGGTGATAATATTCCTGCCATTCTTTGTGAGTGAACCCGTTTACGATTGGTATAAGTCTTTCAACGCTGCACATGGAATGGTAATGAGTTTCATTAAATTCGGAATTCTTGCTACACTGGGTGAGATGCTGGGGCTTCGTATCAGTGCCGGAGTCTATAACCGAAAAGGATTTGGTGTACTGCCGCGTGCCGTAGTGTGGGGACTGTTGGGAATGGGAATCAACGCGGCCATGATTATCTTCTCCAAAGGTGTACCGCAATTTATGGAATATATGGGAATGGCAAATGCCGCTGCTATCATAAACGGGGAGTTTTGCTTTGATAAATTATGGATAGCTTTTGCTATTTCAGTTGCCATGAACACTATATTTGCTCCGGTATTCATGACATTCCATAAGATTACGGATACACATATTCTGGATTGGGGCGGCTCTCTTCGCAGCCTCCTCACCCCTATCCCGATGACCCGCATCATTACGCATCTGAATTGGGATGCACAATGGAATTTTGTCTTCAAGAAAACAATTCCCTTTTTCTGGTATCCGGCACACACCATTACATTCCTCCTGCCAGGAGAAATGCGGGTGCTGTTTGCTGCGATATTGGGTGTGGTGCTTGGGGTATTACTGGCTATTGCGGCGCGGATGAAATGAGGTGACAGCTACCCGATATCCATTCAGGCATATCGTAAAGCAGGTGATGCCTATAGTAAAAAGCAAGGGTAGCAGAAAGTGAAAGGCGTTTGGAGTGGCATGGTATGCAAATTGCTGTAGCCAATATGTCATAAAGAGATAAATGACAGGGACGGCTACGACGAATGCGATGCCTACATAGCTAAGGAACGGATAATTGATAAGCCATAGAATCTGACGGGCGGATGCACCGTGAATTTTACGGATGCTTATTTCACGTTTACGCTGTGAGACGGCATAATGTGTGATGCCAAATAATCCGAAAAGAGTAAGGAATATACTGACACAGGCGTACATGAATAAGATATGCGAGAAGTGTGTTATGTCCTGATTGTAGGACATAAATTTCTGATACATATCATCATATTTCAAAGGAATGCCTGGATTTTTCTTTTCGTATGATTCTCTTAGGCAATTAATGACTTTATCTTTATATCCGGCTTTTACCTTTATAACTAGAGTTGAGAAATTATCTTGTGGAGTATCATAAAGGAGTATTCGTAAGGGAGCCACTTGGTCTGTCATGGAGTACTTTTTGAAATCCTTTACTATACCGATAATTGTACCTTTTGTAAGTTCTTCTCTTTCGTGTACATACTTGGAAATGGGCTGTCCGATAGGATTTTCTCCTTCGGGCACCAATAAATCCACGAATGTTTCATTGATTAGTGCAGGTTGTGGAGTACGGGACATTAGATGGAATATTTGCAGGGAGTCTTGCAGTTCAATATGATGCATTGTTAGGAATTCCGGACAATCCTCGTATAATTCCAACATGAGCAGATTGTCACCGGAATCATCCTTGCCCGGGATTCCTAAACTCATCGGATATATTCCGGTATTGGAGGTTATTACCGCTTCTACCCCTTCTATATTCTTCACCTCATCTATCCGGGTCTTTAGCGTCGGTTGTGCATTGGCATCTGTATATACATTAATAATATTCTCATAGTGCTTTTCTTCCTGCTTAATCAGATACATCTGTGAACGGATAATCATGAATGTACTCATCAAGCCAATGGAGATGATGAATTGTATGGTTACCAATAAGGCCACAATGAAACGTTTTTTGCGTCCGGTAAAGAAATGACGGTAATTAGTTTCGGATATGGAATGCAACCTATGACTCATATAACTTGCCGGTATGACAGACAATATTATGATAAACAACAAGATAAGAGGGAACACTTGCCATGAGAACAAATATTCCATTGTCAGTTTGGCAGAAACCATATGATTAAATGCAGGCAATAAGTCATTCATCAACAATAAAGATAAAAGGAAAGCGACAAGAACCATCAGAAAAGTATCCAAGAACAGTTGTTGGCGCATTTGTGATCTTGTGGCTCCCATTATGGATTCAATGTGAAGCATGTGCACTTGACGCAACAAACGGGAGAAACTCAGATTTATAAAGTTGAAACAACCGATGAATAGAATCAGTAATGCGGACAACAGCCCTACACCCAATAAGGTGCTCTGCTGATGTTTGATAACTTGATTACTGTCTTTTACCGTAGCGTCGAAATAAGATTCTTGCAATGTTTGGGTACGAAGATGTCCGTTTCCCAACAAAGTGGGCAGTTCTGTTTCTCCGAAACGTTGGCGGAATTTCTTTATATCCGTACCTTCTTTCAGCAATAGCATACAATCAGAGCTTTCGGTAGCTTCCAATGGTAGGAGTATGTCTGTCTGCATCATGCTTTGCTCCGGTTGGCTGAATACGGCAACGATGCGTCTGATACCTATTTCGCTCAATAGTATATCTACATTTTTTCCTATACAATCTGTTGTACCGAAACATTTCTTGGCAAACAGTTCACTTACAGCTATGTCTCCTGGTTTCAGTAATGCGTCTTGAACATCCCCTACTATATTATGGAAAGGGAAAAAAGCCGTTAATGTTGAATCTGCTGCTACCAAGCTCCAGCTTTGAAATTCTTGTCCTTCAATCTTTACCCTTACATTCTTGAATGTTTGCGTACGTAAGTAAGACTCTATTTCCGGAAACTGAGATACTATTTGAGGAACAGTTCCACCGTATATGAATGTACCTTCCACTGCCTGTTGGGCAAAAGGTAGAGTCTGGACTAAACGCAGAATACGATTTTTGTTGGGATTATTGTTCTCAACGTTATATTCGTGTATTACAAATGCCATCAACAAAGTGGTGCAGGCAATACCGACGACCAGACTGACAAGGGAAATGGCAACAAACAGTTTATTGCGTTTCCAGCTTCTCATGACTAATTTTAAGGAAAGGTAAGAATTCATATCATGTATATAAAAGGTTCGGGAAATCTATAGGTTGACGATGTACGACTGAAATTTGTATTGCCAAACGCCCGCTTGCTGACAGGCACTTAGTAAATTCAAAAGTGGCATCAATCGTACATTGTCAACTCATAAATGAAACAGGGGTTATCACAAATTGGCTTCTGTCACCACTTGTCCGTCAAACAGATTGATGATGCGTCCGGCAAAACCGGCATCATGCTGTGAGTGTGTCACCATAACAATTGTGGTACCTTCTTTATTCAGCTCACTCAGCAGTTCCATCACTTCTTTTCCATTCTTTGAATCGAGGTTACCGGTAGGCTCATCGGCAAGTATCAGCTTAGGATTTGATACAACTGCACGTGCGATAGCGACACGCTGTTGTTGTCCGCCGGACAACTGTTGCGGAAAATGCTTACTGCGGTGCATGATTGCCATACGTTCCATGGCGGTTTCTACCCGGCGCTTGCGTTCGGCGGCAGGAATGCCCATGTAGAGTAGCGGCAGTTCGATGTTCTCGTATACATTCAGCTCATCAATCAGGTTGAAGCTTTGGAATACAAAGCCGATGACTCCTTTGCGCAAGTTGGTACGTTGGGCTTCTGTATATTTGGATACTTCCGTCCCATTCAAATAATATTCTCCGGATGTAGGATTGTCCAACAGACCGAGGATATTTAGTAAGGTGGATTTTCCGCAGCCCGAAGGTCCCATGATAGCGACAAACTCCCCTTCTTTCACTTCCATGTTTACGTCGTTCAAAGCCAGAGTCTGTACTTCCTCGGTCTTGAAAATCTTTTGTAGATTTACTGTCTTAATCATAATGCTTGGTTTTTATGGTTTATAAATATTTCATTTCTTATTCGTTTTTAATGACTTCTGCCGGATTTGTCCTTGCTATTTTCAGAATGCGGAAAATAATAGTCAGAGTAGTAATGACAGCTACGATTATGAAGATTGAAATCCAAAATAGCGGGCCGTCATTAAAGAATACGATATACATGTTTTTCCATAACTGCAGTATGGCATAACATAAAGGAAATGCTAGCGCTGCTGAGAGTACAAGCTGATAAATATACGTACGGGCAAACAATATGATAATCTGTTTCAATCCCGCACCATTTACTTTACGGATTGCCACTTCCTTTTGTCTGCGTTCCGTATCCAGTGTGATTGCCGAATAAACACCTAATAAAGTGATTATAAGGCTGACAAATGAGAAGAATAAGATTATCCCTTTCATGTTGTTCTCGATGGCTTGTGCTTGGTGAATGTCTTCCAGTAAGGTCGAAATGTGTAATTGTATACTCGGTGGAAGATTCTCTTCCAGCATTTTCTTAACGTAAGTCTTTACTTCTTCTGCTTTTCCGGGTACACACTTCAAATAGCAATGACCTACATAATATTTGAAATCACAAGGCAGAAAGACGAAGCCCTGGCTCTGATTGTAAGTGTCGGCTACAAAATCGGAGCAAATGCCGCATACCGTGTAGCTGTCTTGATAATTGTACAAGGTGGTTCCCAGTAAATCCTTCTTCATACGTTTTGCCAATTTACGGTCTGCTACCATGTCACTATTTGTCTTCAGGGCATGCCCGGAGAGAATAGGGATATTCATAAATTCGAAAAAGTTATTAGGAACATTCATTATATTGACTTCAAGGCTACTTTCCCGGTTATCTTTTTCTGTCTGCATGCTTGTTCCCGAAATACCTTTCAGATAATTAATTTCTGTCAGTATTTTATCTTTTATATCCGGATGTTGACTGATGCGCTCTATGAGAGCAAGCTTTTCGTCATTTTTTAGAAAACGGTAATCCATAGGAATACTGATGATTTCGGACTTTTCTTTTTCTGTCAGTGTGTTGAACAGTGTGGAACCGGTCTTGTCAGCCTGCAAATATAAAGCGACTGTAAAGACTATGAATAACCAACAGATGAAAAACTGGATACCCAAAAGACAATTTCGTATCTTCTGTTTGTGGCGTTTGGATTTGTTTTTGTAAATACTTGACTGGATGGAGGCATGCTTCATCCTCCATACGGTAAACAAGCAGAGTAATAAGCATAGTAAAATAATGCCTGCCATATATTCTGTTGTCTGTATCAATAATAGGTCCCGTTCAATGACTAATGTGAAATCAAATAAAGAGAATGAAAGGTAGGGGTTAAATATTTCTATCAGACAGAAAGTCAATAAGAAGGTTATGAACGAAATGATAATGGCTTGGGTAAAAAGTAACCAAAATAGTTGGTTGCCATTACTTCCATTCACTTTACGAATGCCGAACTCGTGCGAACGGTTCAGATAACTCCCCGTCAAAAAATGAAAAAAGTTGAGTAGACCAGTCAGTAGAATCAAAAGGCCGACAATGAATGTGATTCCGGCAAAGTAAGGGGCAACGGATTTCTCCCGAAAAAGTTTTCCGAAATTCGAGGCTGATACGGTATTTTTCTCATTGAATATTGTGTGCTTCAAGTCCATTGCACGGAAACTTGCTTCAAGTTGCGCGGATGTTTTGCCCGGACGAAGAAGAGCAAAAGTAAGTCCACCGGTCATACTGTCTCGTCCGTCGAATTGTATAAGTCCTTCGCTGTCGTTCAAGATTAACATATCAATCTTTTGGAGAAAGCTAAGGCTGGTATTCAATGGAATATCTTCTATTATCGCTTGTATGGTATAGATGGTACCTCCTGTTCGTGGTGTGGTATCAGGTGAAGAGAAAAGCCGTTGTGCTAAGGTCATTCGCTTTCCTATCGGATTCTCTCCGAGACCAAATATTTTGTGTGCCAGAGAGCGGGTCAGTATCACGGCATTGGGAGTTTGCGATGCTACAGTCCATGAACCTTGTAATATTTCCGGGGTGAACACGCTATGGTAGGTTGTATCTACTTCCATAGCATATAAATCTTCGTAAGGCAGTTCTTCCTTGTCGATAGTTTCCACATTGTAGCTACGTGGGTGGGGATAGGCAACAAAAGTAAATGCTTCTACTTCTTGGAATTGCAATTGGCGCAGACTCTCAAACAACGTAGCGGGAGTTCCGAAATAAGGTTCTTCTGCTGGAGTGTATAGGTTTATGTCTGCAATGCGTTCCCAGTGGGTAAAGCACTTGTTGGTAGAATTTATATAGCGGCTGCAATATAGGCAGATACTAAAACAAAGTATGCCTACCGACAGTCCGATGATAGAGATGATATTCTGTGCCTTGTACTTTAATAGGTTTCTGAATGCTGTTTTAATATAATGTCTTATCATAATAGTATTTATTATTGTATTATTCGCTTTTGATTACTTCCGCCGGATTCTGCCGTGCTGCCTGAACGACTTGCTGCAATATCGTGAAGAGCACCATGATTATAACAATTCCCAACCAAACAATGAATAAATCCATGCCAATAGATATGTGGTAGGCATATTGTTCCAGCCAATGATGCATCACCGCGTATGTGCAAGGAAAGGCCACAATCGCTGCGATGTAGGCCATCCATAAATATTCGCGGAAGAACATGCCGATTATTTTATTGACATTAGCTCCCATAATCTTGCGTACTGCTATCTCCTTCCTTCTTTGCCGGATGGTGGAAGAAGATATGGAGAAGATGCCGAACAAAGAAATGACGGCTAAGATTATTTGTCTCATAGTGCGTCGTTTTATTTCATTATCAATTCTTCCGCCTCGCCAAAGGTATCATATCCCGTTGTAATTACCCAATCTCCGGGCTGCAAACCTTCCGTAATCTCGTATTGTTGCGGATTTTGGCGACCGATGCCAAGCGGCACGCGCACGGCTTTTGTCTTTGCGGCGTTCAGTTTGTAAATCCATTGTCCTCCGGTACTCTGGTAGAAGTTGCCGCGCGGAATGACGAGCGCCTCCTCCGGCTGGCCGAGTTCTATCTGTACCCGGAAGCTTTTGCCTACACGTACGTTGTCGGGCATGTCACCGGTGAAGACGAGGTCTACGTCGAACGTGCGGTCTTTGACTTCGGGAACCACTTTCGTGATGCGCAACGGGTATTTTCTTCCCTGATAATTGATGGTGGCAGGCAATCCGGTGATAATGCGGTCGATGTAGTATTCGCTCAGGGAAGTATGCACTTTATATTGGTCCAGCACCTTGATTTCCGCAATGCTTTCACCGGAAGCGACCTGCTGTCCCGGAGTCACCTTGACAAAACTGAGCTGGCCGGCGACGGGAGCTTTCACCACCAGGTTGCCGAGCCGTTCGCAGGCGCGTTCATACTTCTTCCGTTCCCGTTCACGGTCGTTCCTGATGAGGTCTTTGCGGATGACGGTGACGGCAGAGTCATGACGAAGGCTTTCCCTTTGAAGATGGGCATTTTTCACTTTATAGTTGTATTCGTCCTCGGAAACTTCGAGCTGCGCCTTGCTCTTGATGCCCATGCGGTACTCCTCCTTGTCAAGGGCAAAACTCTTGCGCAGGCGGTTGAGGTCATAATCGGTCTGCAGGGCTTGTTGTTGCAGGTTCAGGCTTTTCTGCTCCATTTCAATCTCTTTTTCGCGGTAGGTGATAAGCTGCTTTTCCCAGTCGTCGCGCTGGTCTTCGATACTGCGCAGCAGGTCGGGGTTTTCCATGACGAGGATGGTGTCTCCTTGCCGGAGCAGGCTCCCCTCCTCTCCTATGATGCGTTCCACGCTTCCGGCTTCACGTGCATTGACCTTGATGGTAAGGATGGGCTGAATCACTCCCTCCACATCTACATATTCCATAAATTTGCCGTTCTTGACTTCGGCTATCTGTATGTTGTCTTGCTCGATGCGCAGTTTGCTGGGACCCAGCGAAAGGGTGACTACATAAATCAGGAAGGTAAGGAAGGCAACGCCTCCCGCCAGATAGTAGCGGTAACGGATGTACCAGGGTTTCTTTTCAAGTTTTATATCCATAATGCAATATTTTATATACTCTTTTTTTACTTTTCAGATACTCCCTTCAGAAGTACTTCTGAATAAGGGTTCCGAGTTTTACTAAAACTTCACCGGAGATTTAGTAAATCGTCACCGGAGTTTTAGTAAATCTCCGGCCAGCTTTTACTAAAACTATTCCACGATTCTATTATTGTATAGATTCTTCATTAGTAACCCTTTCCAAGTCTTCTGCCAGTGGCCTCTCTTTTTCAAAGTCATATAGCGTGATGCTTCTCAGTGTATAGTACAGACTCCAATAGTTGTACAAAGCCGTTATATAGCTTCTCCGGGCCGTATCTTTTTCCGTGATGGATGCATTGAGGTCGAGTACCGAGGACTTTCCGAGCAGATAGAGTTTTCGGGCTACTTCGGCGCGTCGTTGGGCTGTATGGTCCGTGCGGGCGGCTATGTTTACCCGTTGTGCCTGCAGGTTGAATTGCTTCACGAGTTTCCGTACGTTCAAGTCGAAATCCGTCTTGTCTTGCTCTACCTGCGTGTAGACAAGGTCTCGGTTGGAACGGGCCACGCGTACTTGTCCCCTTCCGCGCCCCCAGTCCAGGATTGGGAGGGTAATGCCCAGGCTGACGTACTGCTGGTCCAGTGGATTCCGGTAGGCATCTTTCAGCTTGTCGGCAGTTTGCGTCAAGCCGAAGCGCAGGTAGATGTCTGCTTTCAGTCCGGCATTGGCCTTGGCGCGAGACACGGCACTCTCGCTTTCCACCTTGCGGCGCAGCATGTTCTGTATCTCCGGACTGTTTTCGTTGGCAAGCATCAGTGCGGCATCCAGGTCGATGTGCAGGTCGGGCACGCGGTTGTCTATTCTCACCTTTATAAGGAGGTCTTCTTGGATGCCGAGGTAGGAACGGAGTTCCTGCATGCAGTTTTCCACTTCGATGCGGGCATTCATGCAGTTGGTTTCTTCGGTCAGTTTGTTGAGTTCGAGTTGCAACATTTCGTTTTCGCTGATGGTGCCGATGTTATATCGTCCTTGCGCATATATATATATAAGGTGTCTGCATTGGCGTAGTTGGCGTTGGCTATTTCGTAGTTGCTTTGTGCTTTGGCCAGGTTGAAGAACTTCTCTGTGGCATTGGCGGCAACAAGTTCAAGGGTTTCTACGTAGGTTTTCTTGGCTTCGCGATAACGGATAGGTTCGATGCGCCGATCCCACTTCAGGCTGTTGTAGCCAAACAAGGACTGGCTGTATCCGATGTTGACGGGTGAAGTCTGCCAGGAATAGGTGTCACTGCTGAAAAGGTCGAGACGCTGCGCAGCCGTTTCAATGAAAAAGGTTCCTCCGGTCCACGGCACGTTTTGTGTCAGACTCAGTGTCAGGTCAGTGCTCAGCAGGTTCTGCTCTATGAACTTGACGTTGCCATCGCTTTGGGTCACTTTGTTGATGGCACGGTCCAGATAGGGATTGGAAGTAAGCTTGAGCGTCGGCAGGTAGTTGGCACAGTAGTATTTGTAGTTCCAATAAGCGGAACGGAAGCTATGGCGGGCATTTTGGGCGTCGGGCGACTGCTGGCGGGCCTGCTCGATGGTTTCTTCCAAAGTCAGCTCCAGCGTGTGCTCTTGGGCAACGGCACTCGACATCAGACTGAATGTAATAAGCAATAAAAATATATTCCGGTGCATAGTTGTTTTCTTTACTCTATAAAGTTCAAATTCTATGCCATAAGTATAAGTTATTGTATTATAAGTGTTTGTTGTGGTTCGAAGCTTTCCAAACGTGTGCAGTTGCGCACAAAAATAGTGCGATAATGCACGCACAACACATGGATATTATACTTATCTTTGCCCATACAAGAGATGTGGGATTGTGTAGGCCTTGCCTGCACGAAAAGAAAACAGATATGGAGCAGTTTGGTAAAATATTGATTGTAGATGATAACGAGGATGTCCTTTTTGCACTGAACCTTCTTCTCGAACCCTACGCCGAGAAGATAAAAGTGGCAGTGACTCCCGACCGCATCGAGCATTTTATGACCACTTTCCGTCCGGACATTATTCTGCTGGATATGAATTTCAGCCGTGATGCCATCAGTGGTCAGGAAGGTTTCGACAGCTTGAAGCAGATTCTGAGTATCGACCCGCAAGCAGTGGTCATCTTCATGACTGCCTACGCGGATACGGACAAGGCGGTGCGTGCCATCAAAGCGGGGGCTACGGATTTCATTCCCAAGCCGTGGGAGAAGGAGAAGTTGCTGGCCACCCTTTCTTCGGGCATGAAGCTGCGTCGTTCGCGGACCGAGATAAATCTGCTGAAAGAGCAGGTGGAAGTTCTGAGCAATGTCACAGCAGGAGGCTCCGAAGAGATTATTATCGGTGATTCTCCTGTCATGCAGCAAGTCTTCTCTACTGTGGAGAAGTTGCGCGATACGGATGCCAACATACTTATATTGGGTGAGAATGGAACCGGAAAGGATGTGATTGCCCGCCTGCTTTACCGCAATTCTCCCCGCTATGGAAAGCCGTTTGTTACGATAGACCTCGGCAGTATTCCCGAACAGTTGTTCGAAAGCGAGTTGTTCGGCTACGAGAAAGGCGCATTCACCGATGCACGGAAGGCGAAAGCCGGACGTATGGAAGTGGCAACCGGCGGTACGCTTTTTCTGGATGAAATAGGTAACCTTTCCCTGCCCATGCAGGCCAAACTGCTGACTGCCATCGAAAAGCGTTGTATCAGTCGTTTGGGAAGTACGCAGGCTACGCCCATTGATGTGCGGCTCATCTGCGCCACCAATGCAGACATCCGTCGACTGGTGGACGAAGGAGACTTCCGCCAAGACCTGCTGTATCGCATCAACACCATCGAACTCCATATCCCCCCTCTGCGGGAACGCGGAAACGACATCCTCTTGCTGGCAGAGTATTTCCTGCAACGGTATGCCCGCAAATATCAGAAAGAGATGCGCGGGCTGACCCGCGAGGCGAAAAACAAGTTGCTGAAATATGCCTGGCCGGGTAATGTACGTGAGTTGCAGCATACCATGGAACGTGCCGTGATACTGGGAGGCGGCTCTTTGCTTCGTCCGGAAAACTTCATGTTCCAAGCTTCTGTTTCCCGTCAGAAGAAGGAAGAAGAAGTCCTCAACTTGGAGCAATTGGAACGGCAGGCTGTGGAACGTGCCATGCGGCTCAGTGAAGGAAATGTGACCCGTGCCGCCGAATACTTGGGCATTACCCGCTTCGCCTTGTACCGGAAACTTGAAAAACTGGGCTTATGAAACGATATTCATTGATTGTGGCACTGCACATCATCGGCATAGCCTTCCTTTCGGTCGGCGTTTATCTGCTGGTGGATGCCGGACTGTGGTTCAGTACGCTGATGGCTTTTTTGATATTGCTGGCGATTGCCGTTCATCTTTACCGCCTGCAGATGATGCAAGTGCGTATGATGCGCCATCTGGCAGAGAGCCTGCGCTATGACGACATGATGCTGTCGTTCCGTTCTCCCTACAAGAACCGGTCTATGGAGGATATGGTGGATGAGCTTTCAGAAGCGATGAGGAATTTCCGTACCCGCGTGCTGGAACGCAATGAGATGGAAGCGTGGCAAAAGCTGATACGTGTGCTGACGCACGAAATAATGAATTCGATTACTCCTATCATCTCCCTCTCCGAGACCTTGAGCGAACGGGAAGTGTCGGAAAAGAACTACCCCGTCATGCGGCAGGGAATGCAAACTATCCACCGCCGTAGCAAGGGTTTGCTGGAGTTTGTGGAGAATTACCGGAAGCTGACAAGACTTCCCGCCCCCGTTCGTCGTCCGGTTGCTGTCCACGAATTGCTGCAGGATTTGCAGAAGCTGTTTTCGGAAGAGTATATCCGGATAGAGCTTCCGGAGATCGACCGCATACTCCAGATAGACCGGACACAGATAGAACAAGTACTGATTAATCTGATTAAAAACGCCAAAGAAGCATGTAGCAGGAAGGAACATCCCCTGATAGAAGTGAAGATGCTACCCGCCCTCTCGTGGCAATGCCTTATTACTGTCAGCGACAATGGCGAAGGTATCTTACCGGAAGTGCAGGATAAGATTTTTGTACCGTTCTTCACCACCAAGCCTTCCGGCTCGGGCATCGGGCTCAGTTTATGTAAACAAGTGATGAATCGGCATGGCGGCAATATTACGGTGCAGTCTGCTGTGGGAAAAGGGAGTTGCTTTACGTTGCTATTTGGATAAATGGAAAAGAGGGTATATACAAAAATAAGCTACTGAAAAAATCAGTAGCTTATTTAATTTCTGTCGGGGTAGCGGGATTTTCACTACTGACAATAAGATGTTGATAATCCGTTGCGTACAAAACTGTATAACTGTATATTCTTCTATTATTGTCTATTAATGTATATTATGAGTTCAACCGTTTAAGTTTACACAATTTCTTAATTTTATTCATGTAAATATTCCATAAATTATCGTTGATTTCTGAACGAGCTGGAGTAGTGTTATCATTATAAAACCAAATTCTTGTGATTTCCCCTTTGTCGTTTCGTTCTATTGAGTCTTTTTCTGCCAAAGACTCCAAAAACTCATTTGTAATATCAGCATATAGACAAAAAAACGGAGAATCGTCTTGTATTTTGCCACTATCTTTTGAGCCTAAATAAGTATATTCTCTATTAAAGAAGCACCATTCTCCTTTGTCATTTCTAACCATACCATAAGGCATGTTTATTCTAAAAAAATCTATCATGATTTAACCTATTAAATAATAACTTGTTTAATATTTATTGATTATATATTCTACCTCTCCAAATCTGACCCACTTGCAATGGCACATATTGCATTGCTTTCCTCTGGGACATGTTTTTTAATTTCACTGATTCTCCCTTCTAGAAAAGCATTTTTTTCTACAGCTTCCCTTAGCTGAATGTTCAACTCATGGTTTTGCTGTTCCACCTTGGATTTTTCTTCTTTCAGATATGCGATAAAATTCGCATTTCCCGCAGAATCTTCAGGAGTACAAAGCATTTCACCTTCACCAGTCAAAAGCCAGCGTGCATTTAGCTCTTGATATACATATAGGATTTTTCCAATATTATCTCCCGATAGACTTTTATTGCGTTTTCGGGCTGAATTGATTAATCCAACTGTTAATCCACATTGAACAGTAACTTTATTATCGTTCAATGAGGCATATTCCATATACTTATCAAGTCTTTGAATAAAAGTTTCGTCCATATTGAATTTTTCTAATAACAATGCTTGTATATATTAGAATTATCCAATATATTTGCACTGTTTTAATTAATTCACGTAGCTAAGTTATGCAAAACCAGCATTTAAACAATAGAAAACTTTAAATATTTATCAATTATGGTATTTACAGACTATATCAAAAGTTTACCTAACCAGCAGATAGAAACGATCAAGAAGCTGGCAGAAATCACGTGTTCCACTCCGGCTGCAGTGTATAAATGGGTTAATGGCGAAAATCCGCCAACACCCATCAAGCAAAAGGTTATCGCCGAATATCTCGGCATGAGTGTAGAGGAACTGTTTCCAAACAATAAAAAGAACTAATTATGAAAAAACTATTTATTCAGGGCGGCCAAGGTTCAGGCAAAACTAATGCTGTGCGCAAAATAACAGAAGGAAAGAAAACGATTGTTTTTACTCCATCTGAGCAGATTGCTACTATTATAAATAAAATGCAAGAGGAGCAATATGAGTATATTGTGTTTGAAGAAGCTAATGGCTTTGATGAAGAGTTTCTGTATAAGGTCTTAAACTTGCCAATATCCGATCAAACAACTGCGATAGTAGTTTCACAGAATGTTCTTAAATTATGGTAACCGACATTCGTAACATCGAATTCTACAACACCCCCGAAGGCGACGTGATGATGAAGGAGTTCGGGCAGCCGGCGGTTGTGCTTTGTGAAAACAACCGCCCGACCATCGAGCACATGCTTGCCATCATCCGCGACCGATACCCCAAGGCGCACGCCCGGCTGATGAAGCTCTATTCAGCCAGCACCATGAATCGTTGGCATTATGAATTCCGGGTAGTTCATCGTTTCATCCGATGCAATTTCGGAGAGTATGACCAGTACAATCTTGACATTAACAAGGATGGGCAGTTTGTATTCGAGGAGGTCAAATGCCCGTTACGTGGTGAATGTGAACATGAAGGGGTGATATGCAGACCGGAGCTTGATACAACATTGACAGACCGCGAGATGGAGGTGTTACGACTCATAGCCTCCAACTGCCAGACGGATGATATTGCGGCAGAACTGCATATCTCGCCTTGTACGGTAAACCGCCATCGGGAGAATATTAAAGCGAAAATCAGAGTTCGCAATGTCGCTGAGATGGTTTCTTACTGGCACCGGAATCAAATGAAATAAGCCCACCGTGAGGTGTGCCATCTGTGTTTAATGTGTATTCTATGGCTGTGACGGTCTGCGAAGATAGTTCAGCCCCTCATACTACATTCAAATGGTAGCGGTATACTTAAGATTTGCCGCGACTGGGGTTCGATTCCCCTATATGAGACGATGATTTACTAACTTAATAAACAGAATATATGAATAGCAACAAAGGTTTTTCCTCCATTTCCACTCCTGACGGAAAGTTCCGGATGTGGATTCCACGCCCGACGGTTTCGGGCAGAGTGATATGTAATTGCGGATTTGCGCTCAAAAGCCATCTTCCTTTCGTTGATGCCATTGATGCGCTGGATTATCTGCAGGTAGATGAAGTGCGGCAGATAGACCAGGACCTCAGTAGCCTTACCATTTCCTTGCTTGATGCACCACATGAGTGCATGCTGAAGATGATAGAAGATATCCCCGAACTTATGGAGCAATACTTGGTAAAATCATAAAATCTGAATGCTATGAGATACTTTATTGATAACATCAAGACTTATGCCAATGTCAACAAAAAAGGCAGGGCATTACAGATATACGTGCAACAGTTCGACAGACATCTGATTGCTGACGAATGTTCCCTGGATGCACTGAAGTGTGACATCGAGCACCAGATTAAGATTATGAATGAGAAATACCCGCGCAGCCGTCCGGTTCGGCTTGATGTACATGACAGCGGTAGGGACGGACAGTGGACTATTCTTGTGGAGCATGACAGCGACAGCATTGTCTGTATCGTATCCTATGAAAAGGTGATGGGCTATTATACTTTGGCGGATAAGATAGATGAATTTGCAAAAATAGGACAGTGATGAGTAATGTGATTGTTTTTTTATGGACATCTTTGATTGCATTGGTAGCCGCCTTGATATTATGTGTCTGGGCAATGCGGAAAGCATCCGGCTCTTACCGATGCCTCTTTCTCTTTGATATTATCGTTTTGATGATAAATATTGGGATAATAGGATTTGCAATTGGGTATCTATCTAATATGCGGTAATATGAGAGATATGAAAATGACAGATTTCCCGACATATCCTTGGAAGACCCTTGACGTGTATCAGGACAACAGTTACTGTTACAATATCCGGCCCGGGCAACATGTCGTCGGAGATTTATTCGACAGTTCCAGGACGAAACTGGTATCATACAACAGAAAATCACATGTACAGATAATCTGTGTATGCGACCCCTACAAGCCTCCCTTCTATGCGCGCGAATGTATATATGGTGTATATTCGGCGTGGAAAGAAATCGGAGAGGACATCTTTAACCTGGAGCTGATGGGGTATTCTACCAAGCAAAAATTTCCACCCCCATGTACATCACACCATTATTTTTAAGATAATATGAACAATGAGTCGTTTGAGAGGGCAAAAGCCCTCAAGGAAGAGATTGCAAAGTGTGATTCCCTGCTTGATTCAATCCTGAAAAGCAGCAGGGAATGCTGTGTGTATCGCGATGCCGATAGGGGTACTCGTGACATTGTTGCCATCCCCCTACCGAAATATTGTACCCAGTACATTATTGATGGACTTTATGTGAGGAAGTGCCGGATGGAGCAGGAATTTAAAGAGTTATAACAATCTAATAACAAGAATCATGGTTACTAAAACAACATTTAAAAAGAAGTTTCCGGACGTTAAGGTGCAGAAGCTGCAGACCAGCGTTGTCTTTAGCAGGCAGCAAGTGGAAGAAACCGTATTGAAGATGTGCAATTCTCTCGGTACCGGACTGCTTTATTACAATTATTCCAACAGATGGATAACCGTTTATACCTCCGAGAAAATGAAAAAGGCACTGGACTCGATGAAACCGGGTTCAGAGGTTTTTCACGAACATTTTGGTGCCTATGGCAAGGTGATGAGCGATAAGCCATTTGTCATTTGTGGAGAATTGTGTATCAGGGTTGACTTCGGGGGAATACCTGAAAGTGGAGCATATAGTTGTGTATGTTTTGTAATGTAATCGAATAAATATGAATATAGAACAATGGATTGGGGAGGGATTAGCTGTGTGCTTGTTTGTGCAATACCTATAGTGGCTATTATCTGCGATACTGTAAAAAAAGTATTTGAAATGAAATATAAAAAAGAAAATGAGAACAAAGTTGATAAAGAAGCATAATCCGCAGTCTTTTTTGGATGATTTGAAAAGGGTACGGGAGGTCATGGTTTACGCAGAGTGTACCAACTCCTACTATCAAATCTTAAAAAAGGACTTGTTGAGAGATGCTGAAAGGAAAGCAATCACATACTATATAACGGATACTATATTTGTTATAAAAAGGAATGTGATGGTAGTCATTTAACGAGTAACAAAACAGATATGACCCCAATGAATAATGAATTTATTGATGGTATTTGGTTTGCCGTTCAGCATATTGTAGTAGTCAGAGATATGCCTGTTATTGCAGCAGGAATAATTAAGGAAGCAAATCTTTCAATTGATGACTGTAAAGCTGCACAAAAGAGGAGTGGTTCTTTCAACGAGCAGATGAGAAAGTTTATTAAAACTGAATTAGAGTAAAACACATCAGTAATGAATAAAAAAGAAATATCAATGAAGAAAGGTCAGAAGGTGCGCATCCTGCGTACAAATCAGGTAGCGACAATCGTCGAAGTGGAATTGATTCGTAAAGGTGGCAAGGTGCATCGGTACTGCCATCTGAAGACAGATGAAAAGTCATATTTGTGGTTGGATGCCTCAGAACTGGGGAGTGTGGTGGAAGAAGTGAAGGTCTCGGTAGTTGATGATCGGAACCGGGAGCTGCACTTATTTATATGCCATGACTACTCCAAGGACAATATGAAGGTGCGGCTTACCGGCAAGAATCCGGATAATCTGAAGGAAGCATCCGGACTATATGCGAGACTGATGAACTTGTTCATTGGGAGCCTGAAGGAAACGCGGGAACTGTAAGAGCGGATAACGTCCTTGATGATATGGAAAGCCTATTGAAATATAGAATGGAAAATCTTGATTGGATAGACCGTTTTTTGGAGAAGCTTGGCGTCGACGCTTTTCTTGAGTTTGAGACGAGAGTATATAGTGCCCTCGACAAGCTCAAGGTCATGCATTACTATGATATCGGGGGCTCGGTCATACCGGAGCAGCAGGAACTATTTATCAAATTCTGTTGCTGCTATATCACCGGGCATCCTGAATACGAATTCAATGAAGACTATACACAAATATGGAGGAAAGAAAGCTATGAACAATGGAAGATGGCAACCCGACGAGGACAGATACGTACGGGAAAATGTCAATAAGAAGACATTGGAACAAATGGCGGAGCATTTGGGAAGATCCGCATTGGCTGTACAGTTATATATGCACCGGAAGCATATTGTAGTGGGACAGACAGTCAAACGGAATCTGGTGCAGGAGATTCTCCGACTGAAATTCCGGCATCCGGAAAATTTCATGCCCAACCGTGCCTTCTACCAGGAGGTAGGCATCAACCAGATGCGATGGTGGGATATTTTCTATGGCCGAAAAAATATAAACCAAGAAGAATATATCGCGTTGTCGAAGTATTTCGGCATAACACTGGAGGAGGCATTCGCAGCGCGTCAACTTTGCATATTTGAAGAACAATGATTGATGACGAATTAAAGCAGAGAATAAAGGATGCCAACGAGATTACGGACGTAATCGGCCAGTTTGTATCCCTTCACAAGAGAGGTATCAATTATATAGGAATCTGCCCGTTTCATCCGGATCGGCATCCGTCGATGACCGTCAGTCCGTCAAGACAGACATACAAGTGTTTCGTCTGCGGCAAAGGAGGGGATGTAATCCAGTTTGTCCAGGATCATGAGAACATGTCATTCAACGAGGCTGTCACCTGGCTGGCTGGCCGTGCGGGAATCCCTCTCCCTGAACGGGTGATGTCCGATGAGGAAATGGTCAGGGTAAAGGAACGTGAAGCGCAGCGTATAGCGATGAAAGGCGCCGCATCCTTTTTCGAGAAGCATCTTCCGGAGGCGCAACTTTATCTGCATGACAGAGGGTTCAGCCTGGATGACAAGGTTCTGAAAGATTTTAGAATTGGATATGCCCCGGCAGGCAACCTGGCTAAAGAGGAGATGCTTGCAGCCGGATTTTCCGAACAGAAGCTGCTTGAAACAGACATCCTGAAGAGAAGCGAGAAGAACTTCACCTTTGACACTTTCAAGGACCGCATCATGTTTCCCTATTTTGACATCAAGGGCAACATAAACGGATATACCGGACGCTGGCTGACTCCGCAGGAAAACACCGGCAAGTACGTCAATACCGGGGACACGCCGTTGTTTAAGAAAGGTACTCACCTTTTCGGTCTGTACCAGGCACGTACTGCCATTGCAAGATATGATTGTGCGTATATAGTCGAAGGCCAGTTCGATGCCATGTCCATGCACAAGTTCGGTGTCTGCAATACCGTTGCCACCAGCGGAACCGCACTGACTCCGGAACAGATACAGCTGCTTGGCCGGTTCACCCATCGCGTGATACTTGTATATGACGCGGATGCAGCCGGGCTGAAAGCGTCACTGGCCAACTGTGAGGCTTTTCTGCGTGCGGGTTTCCAGGTCAGTGCAGTCCCGCTTCCTGATGGGAAGGATCCCGATAATATTGCCCAGGAGCAGAAACTTGAAACCGGGAAATGGCTTGCAAACCGGGAACAGAATTTCCTTCAATATTTTGCCATCTCCTTACGAGGCAAGAATCCCGGAACCGACCCAAACAGAGAGGAAGAGGCAATGCAACGGCTTTCAACCCTCATATCTGTCATCCCTTCGGAAACGCTTCTTCTCAAGTGCATAGAGATAATGGCCGGGATTTTCGGCTGCAACACTGAAGTCATCCAGCGGAAAGTGAATTCCATCTTGCGGCAGCGGAAGACAGCTTCCATCAAGGAGAAAGACAAGATGGCGCCCGGCATATATGGTATCGATATGATTGCAGAGGCACGTAGCGGAAATGAGCCTTGTATACTGACATCAAATTATCAGGAGTTCCTCACCTTGTATGGAGATGCCCCAATAGCATACGTCCATGGCATTCCTGGAATGAATGACATACAGCAGTTACGCCAGGCAGGCCAGATGTTTACCTCTGACAGCGATGGCCTTACCATTGCAAAGGACGGCACGGAATCCGGTTACCTTGCCGGATTATCTGCCATTTTCCGTGCCGGTATCTCTAATATCACCATAACGGTTGAACGGGATGTCCAGGATAACGATGACGACGGGGAAGAAAGTGACGACGAGGAGAACATGGATGGGGAGGCAAATGATATCATCGAGACTTTCAGCTTTGTGAAATTCTACGTATTCCTGCACAAATGTTTTTTTAAGACCTATAATGGCGAACGTACTTCCTATATCGAACGTTGTGCCGAAATAATCAGTTACGCGGAAGATTCGGTACGCATCATCAATTTTACCTACTTTCAGAATTGCTTGGGGCTGACCAAGCAAGCCTTGAATGAAATAGTCAGACCTTACCTGGCCAAACGTAAGTCACGCATGCTCATCAATGCACAGCGGACAGACGACGATTATATTGAAGATAATTATGATCCGAACGAACTTCCCCGTTATGTCCAAGACAATCCGGAATATCTGCAGATGTTTCAAGAATTCAATTACTATCCGAAACTCAACAAGCAGGGTGAGCCGGTATGCTATCTTTTCAAGAATGAAAAGTCGGGTTACACTTTGGTGGGTGACTTCTACATGATTCCACTTCTGCACATATATTCGGATAACGACGAGGAAAACAAGCGTGTCCTTAGAATAAATCGTCGTAAATTCAAAACACCACTTTATATTGAGGTAAACTCCAAGGTTTTAGCCAAGAAAAGCACTCTTGTAGAAAAATTAGTTATGTTGGAAGCAGTAAATTTCTACAATGGCGAAGAAAAGCATTGGGAAAAAATACGTACATATATGAGCAATAATTATATTACTTGTAGAGAAATTATCACATATGGGAACCAGCAGGAAGACGGTTTTTCCCGACGGGAAGACCAGCAGTTTTTTGCATTTGCCAACGGCATCTTCCATATTGTTGACGGAATGCCGAGATTTGATGCGGTAAATGAACTTGGAGTGGTCACCCACAATGGTAAGAATTATTATCTGCCGGCATTCTCCACCATATATGCAGGTTCCGGCAAGCAGTCCGACAAGTATGAACTTATTTCACAGCTTGTCTATAAGGAAATCCCTATAGACAAACGTTGCACTTTCGACGAATGGGCTTCACTGATGGACCGTGTATATAAAATCAACGACAATGGGAAATGGGCCATTCTATTTGCCATCATGTGCGCTTTCCGAAGCAATATACACTGCATAGACCGATTGTTTACAGCGCCATTCTTTATGGGGCCGATGTCGTCCGGAAAAACACAGATTGCGATATCCATCCGTTCCCTATTCATCTCCCCCAAAATACCGATTTTCAACCTGAACATCGGTACCGATGCCGCCATGTCTACATTGATGAGCACTTTCCGGGATGTACCGGTTGTCCTTGATGAATACAACAATAAAGATATATCAGATATAAAGTTCCAGGCACTTAAAGGAATAGTATATGATGGCGATGGAAGACAGAAGCGTAAAGGCACATCCGGCAAGGAGATAGAAAACGACAAGGTGTACGCGCCGGTTGTCATTTGCGGCCAGGAAACTCCCCAACGTGACGACAATGCACTTATGTCACGTATTATAGTCTGCGAAGTCCCCAAACCGAAAAACCGAACCCAAGAGGAAGTGGAGCTTTTCAACAAACTCAAGGATATAGAGGACCCGGCCAAAATAGGGTTGTCGAATGTCCTCTTTGAAGTCCTTCAGCTACGTCCGCTGGTGATGCAGTATTTCCGGGCACTGAAGCAGAAGTCCTATGATGAATTGAAGCAGGCACTGGTGAATGCCGGTGAGATTGACCGGCTCATGAAGACTGCATCATTGTTTCTGGCGACATGCAGACTGATTGAGAATTATACAGAATTGAAATTACCGTTCACCTATGAGGAGTTTTTTAAAATAGCCTGCGATAAAATCAAATTCCAGGTGGAACTGATTTCAAAGACGGATAAGCTGGCTACATTCTTCAAGGCTATGGATGTGATGATTGATACCAAGGCTATCAGAGAAGGCAGGGACTTCGCCATTGATACACCGGAACGAATCACCATCAAGCTGCCCGGAGGAGAAAAAAAGGAGGTTCCTGTTCCTGCAGGAACCCGTGTGTTATTCCTACGCGTTAGTACCATCTATACGCAGTACGCACGTTCTTCTTATAATCAGGAAGACTCAACGCAGTCGACCATCGAGCAGAACCTCCGCTCCCATCCCAGTTACTTGGGCTTTGTCCATGCACGCCGGTTCAACTGGTATGAAGTCGTGGAGGTACCACGCGGCGGTTTCGAGGAAGATACTCCCAATGAAACCGGAATTCCGGTAAAGCTCAACAATGACATGGTGCGTAAAGTTGAGAAGAAGTGTACCAATTCCAGTTGCATAGCTATCAACTACGAAATTTTCAGAGAATTATATAGCATTGATTTGCAACGCGGTTCTGAAGAATCCCGTGTTGACGATAATCCCGACAATGACCCTATCGGAGTAATCGGTGCCCCCCAGGAGCTGAAGTTCTGATGTTACATTTTCCTATATCACAAACCAGACATTTATTCCCGGTGGCCGCCCCATCGGGAATAAATGCTTTTTTATATTCTGATTTACGGACATTTCGTTCGGTTTCATCCTCCTGGTATCTTATGATACTTCCCTACTCCATCCCCCGGACCCCCTGGAATAAAAAGATAAGCAATATAGAGGGAGTTTTGAAAAGAAAATATTTCAAAAGAGGCGTCCAACAGTCCAACAGTCCAACAAGAGAAAGAATTTTAAAATGTAACTCTCTGTTGTATAGTAGTATATATTTTCTATTTAATCATATATATATACTACAATGGCGTTGTCTTGTTGGACGCTGTTGGACGTGTTGGATTGCCGTTTTTCAACCATCCAACTGGCTCCGTCCAACAAAAACGGCAAAAAATGCGGCTTGTTGGACGTGTTGGACGTCCTCCAACAGTATTTTCTTTATAGTAAATTTGTATAACTAAATAATAATCAGTAACTTTAATAATGCTGTTGGACTGTAGGACAGTTGGAAGCAAAAATAAACAAAAACGGTTTCAAAAAATTTTTTTTAAGGAAATGAGCATGATTACGACGAGTATTTCAATTACACCTTACCTGGCTGAATATCTGCGTGGAAAGTACAACAACGGTGCGGATGAACCTTTCCGTATTCCTGACAATACGGACTTATACCATGTGATATGGACGCTGATGTCGCGGCGTCATCAGAACCAGTCTCCCATAGATGACGGTAATCTGACTATCATACTCCCGGAGAGGCGTATCGGTAAGGATCCGGAAATATACAACTATCTGTCTCCACGGTCGGCCAAAATCATAGAAACGGAAATACGCAGGATGTTCAACCGGGAACTTCATACGGCAATGGACGAGAACGACTTGAACGGGCATGAGTTGAACAATCTCGATATCGTTCACAATTTCCTATGTGCGTATTGCATAGACAGCATCAGTGAGGATGCGTTGCTGAAGAACTTCTATCGGTGGCGGGAGAACATCCGCAAGCGGAAAAAACGCCGCGAATATAAAAAGAAGTTAAAAAACGGCTAAAAAATCACCGACCGAACTATGCGTTTTGTCCCAAAATGGCGGACAAAATGTCCTATGTATGGCGAACTTGTTGAATTACAAATAAATATCCTAATATGAAAGAACTTTCCATTCAGATTAAAATCTATCCGGTGACCAGCATGCGCCAGGATGTCTATCGGTTCATGGCCGATGAGTTTGAGTTTACTCCGGTACCGGAATCCTCAGAGGCGGGCCGCTGTTTCAATTGCAATAAAGATATAAGCATAAGCCTTCCTCCATCCGGAGTGATGAAAGACTTCCTGGCTGGCAGGTTCTGCATTGTCGAGTTCACTGATACCAGACACCGGAATTTCCGGATCGGGGACAAAAAAATACCCGCCATTGTCTCGATATCCCCCAATCTGAATTCGGCGACTCTGAAAATTGAATGCAAAATGCTCAGTTCCCCGCTATTGTAGCGTCCTTCACCCCTTTCTGCAGGCTGCCTATCTTCGCTGAAAAGATACGCAATGAACAGAACTTATCTACGCCAGCTTCTTACTTTAAATATACACCGGCTTCTTATCACGGCAGAGGGCTTGTCTTCTGCCATGATAGAGGCTTTTCCATTGGTGTCCGCTGACAGTCTGCAGCCGACATCCTTTTTCTTCAATGAAAATCCTCCCACATATAAAGAGACATCGAAAAAGGCCCTTTCACTTCTTCAGCAGGAAATGAAGGCCCGTTCAGAACTCCAGGGTATAACCGTCACCGATGACTTCTCTTCTGACGAACTTCCTGAAGGCAGTATCGCCTATCACCGTATCTGGGGATTCATCACCTCAGATTGTCAGTGGTATTTCTCCTCCAAGCAGTTCGAACGGGACCTGCTTGCGGCAGAAGCCAATCCGGCCATAACCTGCCATTTCCTGCATGTGAACTCTCCGGGAGGGGAAGCATGGTATATGGACAGACTCAGTGAGACGATGCGCTCACTCGGCAAGCCTGTCATGACATTGGTGGAGCAGTGCAACTGTTCGGCCAGCTATTATATAACCTGCCATTCCAGTTTCATTGCCGCACTCACGGCCTATGATACCATCGGCTGCATAGGAACCATGATTTCCACTTGTAACTATGACGGATGGTTCGAAAAGATGGGTCTCAAACTCATCCAGGCCAAAGCCACGAAATCAGACCTGAAGAATAAAAAGACGGATGACTTGCTCAGAGGGAAACCGGAACAGTACATCAGAGAAGAACTGGATCCACCCAATGAACAGTTCCTTGCCGCCGTTCTTGCGTCCAGACCGCAACTGGGCAACCTGCCGGAAGACGATCCGGTATTCCGTGGTGAAACGTTCGATACTCCGCATGCCATCGATAAAGGGCTGGTTGACGCCTCCATGACTTTTCCCGAAGCTGTGGCTAAGGCTGTAGAACTCGGTCGCAGCTATATGGAGATTGAGAATATAAAAAGAAGTGCTCTCAACTATTTATAACTTAACTTTTGTTTATCATGAATTTAAAGGAAAGAATTCAGACCGTCCTGCAGAAACTGAATCTGCTGGACAAAGCGAAAGCCAATCAACTGACCCAGGAAGAATGGGGACAGATAGTCAACTCCTATAATCAGGAGTATCAGTCTATCCTTCAGGATGACTTGGCTGCGGACCAGGCGGCGCAACGGCAAACGGTTGCCGTCACTCAGGAACAGATTGACCAGGTACAGTCCATTCTTGGAAGTATCGTCAATCCGGTACAAACCAATTCAACAGCCACGGAAGAGGGAAACGGTGGAAATGTACCGGTACAGACCGTTGCACAGCCAGCCAACGGTGAAGGCTTGGTTCAACTGGCCACCGCCGTACAGAGCCTGGTTGACAATATGAACAACCGCGCGGAGGATGATATCCCTTCCCAGACAGTGACAGCCGCTTCCATCATGTTCACGGGACCGGCAGACCGTTCCCGGTATCTTTTCGGTATTGAAAATCCGATGTTCTCCATGTCCGAACGTTGGAACAAAATTGCTGCCAATCCGGCCTCCGCTTCTTCTTACGGTCCATGGGAAGAAGATAATGAAGGAGCCGCTTTCCGTCGCCAGGCCGTTACTTTCTCCCGTTCACTACAGCAACGTTACGATTATCTGCACAAAAACGGCATGCTTGACGCCAAACGTCTGGCAGTCGGAGAATTCAGTACGAACTACGAAGGGGTGGATACAGCCGGTGTGGGCAACCAGTATGTGGTCCTGCGCCAGGACGCTTTGATTGCCCGTGTACTCGCAGTCCGCGACCTCACGCAGTATTTTCCCGTCCGCTATGGAATTCAGGACCATGACCTCGTGTTCAATGCCTTCTTCTCCGAAGTTTCCCAAGCTTACCAGCAGGGTGAAATCTGGAAGGGTGACATGAAGCTTGAGAACGAGATGGGTCATGTGGATGATGCGATGATTAAGCTCAAGTTCGGTCCGATGAAAGAACTGGAGCGCATGTACATCGCTTATCTGAACAAGGAAGGCTCCGATCCTATCAAGTGGAACATGATCGAGTTCTGCATCCTGAACTCATTGGAAACTGCGCAGGTGGAGCAGAACAAACGCCGTATGCGGGGTATCTATGTCAAGCCGGAAACGGGTGTCGCAGGCAGTTACCTGAACGCATCGACCGGAATCATATACACACTGGTCCGCTACATGCATGAGTTTAAGATTCTTCCCCATGACGATGAGTCCTATCGCAGCTACACGGCTTCCAACATGTTGGATTCCGTTCAGGAGTTTGTCGGCGATGTGGTGGCATCCTGCACAGAAGACATGGATCTTGACCGCCACGTCCTCTATCTGAATAAGACCCATCTTCCCTGGTGGATTAAGAATGTCCGCGCCAAATATGGAAAGGACATTGATTTTTCCGGTCCGGACAGTTACCGCAATGTGGTACCTGACACGAATATGCGTATCATCTGGTTGCCTTACCTCGGTCAGCTTCCCCTCATGTTCATGGATGTTCCGGGCAACCTCCAGTTCCTGGAATTCGTACCGGGCGAGATGCTCTCCATCAAGGTGAAAGAGGACATGGAACTGGTAAAGGCATGGTCCACCTGGAAAGAAGGCACCGCCGCTTCGTTCACCGGCCGCCGTTTTGACAGCCTGGAAAAACTGAAGGCCAACAATTACGAATGGCAGCAGATCTTCATGAACAAACCTGCCGTCGATATGGCAGCGGACGCGACCACTGTCGATGCTTCAAAGGGATTCTGGCAGATAACAGCGGCCAACACTGGAGCCAAAGCGATTACGGATATTACGAATGCCAAAGCCGGTGTAGCCTACATCATTGAATGTGGCAGCACGGAGAATGCCACTACCATCGCCAAGTCGGACAAGTTTGCCGACATTACGGAAGCTTATACTCCGACCAAAGAGGGTGACTATATCATGGTAATCCTGAACAGTAAGGGTAACTTCCTGGAACTGGAACGTCAGGTAGGCGGTGTACGCAAGGTGAACGCTGCACTCCAGCCCAACATTCCTGGAGTCAGATAATTGGTTGTCTATAAGAACAGATTGTTTTCAGGTAGCGCGGGGCGGGTCCACTTAAGCCCGCTCCGTTTTTTATAACTTAAAAATTAAAATTGTATGAAAGCAAAAAGAATTTCAAATCCTTTCCGTAAAGGGAACCAGGCCGCCCGTAAGATGCAGGTCCGGTTTTTCCTTTCGCTGATGGTGCTTCTGGCACTCGTGTTTATTCTTGACATGGTCATGTCTCCCGGTTCTGTGCTGGGAATTTACGGATTTTCCGGTACCACACTTGCCGCTATGATGGTCATCGGTGACGTGGATGACGTATCTGACCGAAAGACTCACGGCTCAAACATCGCCTATAAGATTTATTTGGTGGATATCGACCAGGTAAATTCAGATGTACCCTTTCCACTTCCTAACCAGCAACGAGAGATAAGTACCATTCCGATGAAAGCCGGGCAATATATGAAATACTTTGCGGCGCACGATATTCCGACTTACACTTCCACTGGAGAGAAAGGAGACATTACCACCAGCGGTACAAATACATTTATTGCCGTCATGGGTGGCATGCGCGACCAACTGCTCGATTTCATAGAGCAGCATGCCGGAGGGAAGTTCATTATTCTCTTCAAGGAAGTGGGCGATGCACAGTGGTACATCCTCGGCAACTATGACCGTCCGATGGTACTCTCCTCCTTCGAGTCCAAAAATGACAAGGACGGGCGTTATGTAACCTATACTTTCACACGTACAAGCATTGACCAGTACTACAAGTATACGGGCGATATTGTCCGTGCTCCGGCAGCAGCTCACACGGCAGACGCAACGGAACTTGCCATAAAATCCACCAACAACCGTTATACCATCCCCGATGGCAGTGATGGCACATACGCCATTTCCACTGTCAGCGGATTGACAGCCAATGATAAGGGACGTTACATCACGCTTGAGGGTACCGGTACTGACAAGGCGGCCACCATTGCCGACGGCAACAGTTTCGTGCTTGAGGATGGAGCTACCTGGACAGCCAAGGCGGGTTCTTCCATCACCTTAATGGTGCTTGATGCCTCTACACTTGTCGAGGTATCCGGCAGCCGTGTGCAGACAGCTTAGTAAAAACGACCTCTTACAAGTCAGCATAATCCCCTTATAGGTAGCGTGTTGGCTTGTAAGACTTAAATCTGTATGTTATGTATAGTTTCAAAGAGAAGAAGACACATTTCGTGGCCCTCCGGAATCCGGATGTGGCACAATATGACCTTGAGTTATTGGCTAAAGAAATTCCTGGATTTCCGCAGCTTGCCACGTTCTCACGCAATCCCAAACGTTATGCCGATGACATCCTTTATGCACTATTGGATTGTGCCACCCGTGAGAGGATACGCGAATATCGCCGGGCTATGATGGCAAAAGAGGCAGAAGATGCCGGAGAAAAGAAAACAGAAAATCCTGCTGCGGAAAAACCGGGCGAAGAAAAACAGCAAGTGCCCGAAGGGGAAACAACACATGCTGAAGGAACCGGTTCACATGATGATGTGGAAAAGCCTGAAGCAACTCCGGAAGATAACTCGACAGAAGAGTTGAAACAAGCGCTTGATGAAGCGGAAGCCCGTGCTGAAGAAGCCGAACTGCGTGCCGATGAAGCGGAGGAAGCCAGGGATGAAGCGGAAGCCCGTGCCCAGGAGACTGAGCAGGCGCTGGAAGAAGAGAAAAAAAAAGAGCCGGGCAAGGTTCCGGTAAAGTCCAAAAGCAAGAGGAATACCCGCAAATCGACTGGGACAACCTCTTCGACCCGCAGGTCCAAATAGCCACACTCATCTACAACGACCGTGTGGTCACTTGGAAACAGATGAAGCAGCTCGACGAAAGTCTGGAAAGAAAACCGCAGAAGCGTGACATCATGGACATGGTGGAACTGCGCATCCGTAATCTCCAGGCATTCGATGAGCTGCAATCGTTCAACGACACTGGGAAGTTCCTCTACATTCATCCGCTCATAGCCCACCAGTCAGAGAGAGCACAACTGGAAAAGCTGCTGCAGACGGACCCGCAGGAGTTCCTGCGCCTTTATAAGAATGTGACGGACAATATCCGCAGATACGAGTGTTACCTGAAACGCGCTGACAGGCAAAACAAGCGCACCCAAGACAAGGAGAATCTCCGACGTCACCGTGAACGGGAATCACTGTTCAAAGCAATATTGCAAAAATTCAATTCGAAGTAAAATGGAAAAGCTGATAGAAGTATTTAATTTGGGTGGTTTGCCTACTGCCCCGCTGGATTCGTTCTTGGAGCTTCAGGAGGACTTCAAGAAGTCTGATCCTGACAAATTATCGAAACTGCAGATGCTTATCATCACCCGTGGTTTCAAGTATGCATTCAAAGCCTGGCAGGATCCGGACGGAAAGCTCTGGATTATCGATGCCCATCAGAGACGGAAGGCACTGCTTGCATTGCGCAAGTCCGGGTTTACAATACCGGAAATACCTTATGAACCCATTTTTGCGGCAGACAAGAAGGAAGCGGTAGAGGAAATCGCAGCCTATAATTCCGAGTTTGCCACCAGGAATCCGGATACCCTGCTGTTCAAAAAATATAATATAGATTCTGACACCCTGCAGCGCTTCAACCTGGGTTATGAGGTCAAGACCACTGATTTCGGGCAGGTATCTCCCTTGTTTGCCCAAGAGCATGAGTCGGAAAATGTGCAGGAAGATGCCATCGATTTTAATGTTCCTGCATCTGAAGATACTGTAATTGCCAGACCCGGCGATATATGGTTACTCGGTAACCATCGTCTGATGTGTGGCGATTGCCGTTCCAAATCGGACATCACGGCGCTGATGGATGGGCAGCATGCGGACTTGTGCGTCACGGATCCACCGTACAACGTGAACTATGAAGGCGGTACAGAGGAGGAACTCACCATCCAGAACGATTCCATGGAAAACGACTTGTTCGCCACCTTTCTCAGGCAGGTGTTCTCTGTCATGTTCGCCGTACTCAAGCCGGGAGGATCCTACTATATATTCCATGCGGACAGTGAAGGCGAGAATTTCCGGGCTTCTCTCAGGAAAGCGGGATTCAAGATTGCACAATGCTGCATCTGGGTAAAGAATACTATGGTGATGGGACGCCAGGATTATCAATGGCAGCATGAACCTTGTCTCTATGGCTGGAAACCGGGTGCCGGACATCGATGGAATTCCGACCGTAAGCAGACTACTGTCTGGAATTTCGACAAGCCGCAGCGCAATGCCATACATCCGACAATGAAGCCCATAGCCCTTATGGCATATCCAATATCCAACTCCAGCACTCCCGGTCAGATAGTCCTCGACATCTTCTCCGGATCCGGTTCTACACTCATGGCCTGCCAGCAGATAGACCGTATCTGTCATGCTATGGAGATAGACCCGAAATATGTTACAGCCACCATTCACCGGTACCGCGCCATGTTCCCTGAGCAGCCCGTCCAGTTAATCCGGAATGGAGAAATTCTTTCTGTTACAGATACCCAATCCTTGTTGAAATGAAAAAGGAACTCACTCTAACTTCAGACACTGATAAAGCCGTCCTGATAGGCGATGAATATGTATCCCAAGTGCGTACTTTCGGTGCTTTGGGATACACTCCCCACCGTATATGTACGCTTCTCGGCCTGCGTGGAAAGGAAAGGACGGCACTGACAGTCCGCTTGTTGATGCCCGGAGATGTATATTACGACGCCTACCGTAACGGTTGTGCCCTGGGAGAATACAATATCGATGCCGAACTTGCCAAGAAAGCCGAGACCGGTGATGTGTCGGCCATTGAGACCTTGGAAACACGTAAGCAGGAACGGACAGTCAAAGACTTAAGAAACCAACTCTTTGGAATATGACCAGACTCGACACCCTTGATAAGATACATCCGGACTTGATATCCGCATTCCTCACCACCGGGAAGTGTGATGGCATTCCTGCCGATGTGCAGTTATTCCTCAAGCAGCTGCAATGGGCGGCGGAGATTTACGAATACGAGCGTAACATCACCCGTGCCGCCAAGCAGCTGCGCCAGCGCATCAATGCCCAGCAGCAGATTAATGTGGATGAACGTACATGTAAGGCACGCATTTATGCGGCCATCAATTACTTCAATATCGACAACAATGTGTCCATCAAGGTGTGGGAGTCCAACTATGCCGACAAGTACGAGGATCTTGCCAAACTATGTGCGGCTGCCGGTGACTACAAGACCCAGGGCAAGTGCTATGCCGCCGCCCTGGAGTGTCGTCGCCGTGCCGCCGAGATTGCTGAAGCTGACCGTAATCTGGGAATCGTTTTCCTGATATCTCCCGAACTTACTCCGGAAGACCTGGGATACAGCAAGGCCTCCCTGAAGGAGATTGCCTCCAAGCACAATAAAGGGTTCTATCTGAACCTGATAGAGAACCTTCCCATCGAGAAGGCCGAAAAGAAGCGCCTGCTGCGCGATGCGGATATTGAGGAAGCTGAATACGAAGAACTTAATGAAGAGTGAGATGGAAACAGATATTGAAACCACTTCCCGATTTGAGGAGTACTACATGAACCAGATGCAGATACTGGTCAATGTCATCGATGCCAACAACATATTTGCCGAGGTGGCGCGTGCCGGTGGCAAGACGGAAGGTATTACCGGCCCACGTATCATCCGTGTGGCCAATGACATGCCAGGCGAACTGTCGTTCCTGGTACATAAGACCTACGTTGCCTTGATGACGAACGTATGGCCCAACCTTCAGGCTTATTTCTCCAGGGAAGTCACCGTAGGTGGGAAGGTGCGCTCCATGCTGGAATATGGTATTGACTATGTGGTGGGCGAAAATAAGCTCCCTTCTCATTTCCGCAAGCCCCGATATCCCATATCCTACCCCAAACACAGTGTCGTTTTCCGGGATGGCCATCACATCCAGTTGGTAAGTTCGGATCAGCCGGAGTCCGTTGCCGGACGCTCTGCCGTTCACGCCATCATTGAGGAGATGAAACACAACAAAGGGGAGAAATTGAAAACCCGCTTGTTCCCTTCCCTCCGTGGTGCCAGCGCCGAAATACGCCGGTCACCTTATTACCAAGGTATCACGGGCGTATCCGATACCGCGCGTGTGGATCTCGGCGAAGATGACTGGTTCGAGGAATATGAGAAGAATATGGATACGAAACTGATGGAGGAAATTTCTACAGTTGCGCTTCATGTAAATGCAGCTATCTATCAGAAATACAAGCTCATAAATTCCCAACGAGAAACGACAAATCCCGTTACCCTTGAACGTATCCGTCTTGAAATCATCAGGCAGGACCGCATCATATCCTTATGGCAGCCCCGCCTGGCAGACATGCGCCGTAACGCCACGTTGTACGTCCGTGCCAGCTCCTTCTGCAACAAGGATATTCTTGGTCCGAAGTTCTTCAAGACGCAGCTTGAAACCTTGGATATGGATGAATTCCTCACTTCCATCTGCGCTATCCGCCATAAGGAGGTTATCAACAAGTTCTTCGCCAACTACAACAAAGAGAAACATCAGTATGCAGACAGCTATATTTATGAATCCATTCTACGACTTGACCTGCGGGAACATTTTCTACTCACAGCCCGCTATTTGAAGCATTACAACAAGCGTGACGGGCTTTTGGTAGGATATGACCCCGGCCACTTCTCCAGCCTTGTTGTCGGGCAGGAAAAGGAATACGGCCGTCGGCTCCGTATTATAAAGGAACTCTATTGCTGTTACCCGGATGAGCAGCCTGAACTCGCCCGTCAGTTCTATGAGTTTTTCGGTGCTGATTCCCTGAATAAGCGTATCATTCTCTACCCTGACCGTGCCGGGAACAAACGCCGCGAGGAACTGGAGCAGATTACCACCGACAGCCGTGTCCTGAAACGTGAGTTGGAAAGTTATGGCTTTGAGGTGGAACTGATGAACGAAGGGCAGGCCACCGTATATCATTGGCAACAGTTCAAGTTGTTGCTTCTTATGTTTGGAGGCCGGAGCAATGCCTTGCCGGAAATTTTGATAGACGAGAACGAATGCAAGAACCTTTGCAGTGCCATTATGCTGTCACCGTTGAAAAAAACGGAAGGCCGCATCGAGCTGGACAAATCGTCGGAAAAGAAAGTGCCTCTCAAGAACCAGGCCGGACTGACAACGCAGCTTCCCAGTGCCCTGATTTATCTTCTTTTCGGGCGTTATGGAAACAAAGTGTTGAGTGAATTATCGTCCATGCCGGACAATTTACCTGATAATCTGGCTATATAACGGCTGTTTTTCACTATAAAAATAGTCAGTATAGATACAATAATGGTATCGTTTGACATTAAAACAAACGATTTTCATTTAAAAACCAGACTTTTATGTTTTTGAAAAAGGAAAGCATTTTCTTCGTGAGGGGCTGTTTAGCACGCACCGCTGAGTTTTGGAATTGCAAGGCATACTCCTGCATTCTCCGGAAATATGACGGAGGGCGCTTCCCGTCCTTTTTCCCGCAGCAGAAACCTGCTACTTTCGGGCATGGAAATGACAATGACCGGTATTCAAGCGATGCAATGGGCCAAGGAGATATCAAAACTGCCTGACGGCTGCTTTACCATTGCCTTCTTCCCGTGTTCCAGGCATAAGGGGGAAGCATCAGCCACATTGACAGTTAAGGAAGGATGCAGATGGCGTACCCAACTGCCTGAAGAAAGATTCAGTATAGACAGTGACAACTTCTTTCTGTTTACAGACGCAGACGGGGAACCTAAGATGTGCTACCGTATTCTCATCAGGTACATGGGCTTTCCTCAAGATGGTTTCAAACTTCATAAAATAGATTGGTTATGAGTAAAAGCAATCTCAAAATGGTAGGCAACTTCGGTTGCTATCTTGACGATGACAATGTAATATCCTTCCAGATTGGAGACAGACCAATGGCTTCAGTTCTGGAACCGGACCCGATGTTCCCCCTGAGTGGAGGAAGTCTTCCGGATACGCAGTGGCAGAGCATCCAGGGATTCCAAGTGTGCAGCCGTGGCTTCAACAACATGAAATGCGAGGAAGTATCGTCCGACATAAAGAAGAACCGGCTTCTGCCGAGACTGATTACCAAGCAGGTCAACATGCTCTATGGTCATGGACTTGCCGTGTACAAGCCGACAATCGTGGACGGGAAACTTCAGAAGCAGTGGGTTGACTGCCCGGAAATTATGGACTGGCTCAACAGTTGGGAACAGCGCGGTCTTGAATCGGGTTATAAGGAAGTGGCCAAGTCAATCATCAAGAACTACTACTATTTCAGGGACTGTTTCGTAAAGTGGCGTTTTACAAAGGGAAAATCCAGAGGGACGATGCCCGTTGCCGGCCTTGAATCCATGGAGAACAGATATTGCCGGCTGGCCACCACCAAGAAGGATGTGGCGACAGATGTTGTCTACTATCGGGATTTCCGCTACATTGCCGTAGGGCGTTGGGGATATGGCACCTCCACTTTCCGCATTTATCCGAAGTTTTCCTTTTCGGAGCTTGCCAATTACAGATTCGCCGCCATCTCCCATCACCGGGAAAAATCCGTGGATGAGTTCTACGGTGTGAACGAAACCCATGCCGGTACCAGGTCCTATATCAAGGGGTCCAACGATACGGCTGATTATATCAACTCATTTTTACGTAATTCGCTTGCTGCCAAGATACACATTGTCATCCCAAATGCCTGGCTTGAGTCCAAGAGGATCCAGATAACCAAACTCTGCGACGAGAATAAACGGCGCAAGAAGAACAATGAGGAAGAACTGCTGTACAATGGCATCGTGATTGGTTCGGAATTCAAGGAATCCACCCTGATAAAGTATCTACAGTCTGAACTGCGTAAGATCTCCCGCTATCTGTCCGGTGCAGACAACCAGGGTAAGGCGTATGCGACAATCAGCTTCAAGAACAGCCAGGGCGAAGAGGAACGCTGGAAGATAGAGACGGTCGATTTGAAGTACAAGGAATATATCGATGCCTTGATATCCTATGACAAACGCGCCGATGAGGTGCTGCTGTCAAGTGTTGGACTTGACTCCTCCATATCCAGTGTCAGCAAGGACGGTGTAATATCCAAATCTGGAGCCGACGCGTACTACAACTATCTGATATACATCATGTCACTGACCTCGGAAGACGAAATCTGCTCCGAACCGTTCAATATGGCCATACAGATAAACTTTCCCCATTTATACAGCCAAGGATACCGTCTTGGATTCTATCGCGAAGTCCCGGCACGCCAGGAAGATGTTTCACCTCAAAACAGACTAAATCAGCAGCAGTCATGAGAATATTGGAAGAACTGTTTACCACCATTTCAGAATTTAGGAAGTATGCTCCGTATGCGGAGAGCAATGTCACTTTCGACCAACTCAATTCGTCTGCCATTTCTGCGAAAAAGCAGATGGTTATCATCCTTACCAAAGATGTCTACGCCGATCTGACGGCAGATGAGGGTGAACTAAAGGAGGCCCTGCGTCTTGCGATGGCCAATCTTACCATGGCCAAACAGCTTATTTTTGATGTTGTATCCAAGCGTAAGGATGATGTCGATATATACAAGCATGAGCAGGAAAGCATGCGTAGGTCGTATATCGAGAACTATTATAATGCCATGGATACTGTTATCCAGTTGCTTGACAACAGTCAGACCGTGCCCTCCTGGAAGGAAACGAGATACAAGAAGATGCTTGATGTACTTAAAATAAAGAGTACGGAGGAGTTCGACATGCTGTATACGATAGACATGTCCTATCTGTTCTTTTTCCGGACTATACCAATCCAAAGCGAAGCGCTGGATGACGGGATATCGGCCTATTTTGAGCGGGCAGAAAAAAAGGAAGATGTACTGCGTCTGCTCAAACGATGCCTCGCCAAGCAAACCATAGCCATTGCCCTGCGGCGTTTTGATATTCTCGATTTTCCAAGTACGATTCGCAATTTATTTGAAGATTCAAAAGTTATGCGATATGGTACTCAAGAGCAAGAACGTTTACTTGCTCTGTCAGACTCCCTGCTTGAAGATGTGAAACGGGAACTGGCCAATATAGACCTGCTCTTATCCACGGATGTTTCCGGTTCCGTAGATACGAACACATCCTTTAACCGTCCGGACGACATAATAATGCTCATGCCATGCTGACAATAGATTTTATAGCAAAAGGGATGCAATACAGCATCCCCAATTCCTGGGATGGATTGACTCCTTATCACTTCCAGGCGCTCATGCGTGATATACACAAGTTTGCGGAGGGAAAAATATCCGTCGGCATGGTCCGTGCGAATTATGTTTGCCGGATTATGGGATGGAATCTTCAAAAGATAAGGAATACGGATGGATGGGCAAATGTGGTCTGGCTTGCAGAGCAGGTGACATTTCCGTTCACAATTGTCTATCCGGATAATGATGCGGCGCTCCAGGAACTGGATTCTGAAACATACAGACTCTGTAAGAAGATACCACCGAACCGGCTGCATGGAATAACCATATCCAGATATCTGGAAAGACTGGACTACAAGTATGCAGTGGACTCTTGCTTCTGCAAACAATTGGTTCCGGCGATACATCTTGAGGATGAGACTTTTTTTGCCTATGATATAGAAACCATGTTCAACCGTCTTACTTGCTCGCTTACGGCACTCCAGTTCATTGAGGCGCGTGGTCTCCTTGGCTGTCCGAAAGAGCAGCTTCCGTTATTGGCCGCTATCCTTTATTATCCGGACCGGTATTCATCTGCCGGGGCGCATAAGTTGGCACAGAAGTTCACTGGGCTGCCGATGGATGAGCTTATTTCCGTAGCCTTCAATTTTCAGGCCTTCATCAATTATATGTTTACCAAAACTGAATTCAAGTTGCTTACAGAACTTGAGGAGACCAAAGTTTCTGCCATTTCCACGGGTGCACTTGAGTCTCTGTACAACTTGAGTTCAGACGGGTTTGGGGATATTGAAACCGTTGAACACATGAATGTCATCCAGTATTTGACCATCCTCCGGAAGAAACTTATTGATACGGTGCGTAGCCTGCATACGGCCAAGATGGATAAAGTGGATATTGCCAGAGAAACCAAACTTCCCATTCACATAATAAATGAAATCCTATGATACTCGACCTGCTTAAATATTTTGCCCGTTTTCCTAAAAAGGAAGGGGTTATTTCCATGTTTGCCAATGGTTCAAGTGATTTTGTTCAATATGCGGAACTGATTGGATATGTCAGGAATCTCCCGGAACCCGTCATGCCTGGAATTGAGAACCTTGTTTTCGGGCAGTCATACGATTACGTGAAGAGGCGCGTCGATAATATTACCGGCAACTATCTGTTCGTGGATTTCGGAGAATTCACATCAAGTCGTGACACACACAACTCCATTCTTGACAGCCAGAAACTTGCCGCCACCATAGCCATGAAAGTTTCGGATTCCGCAGACATGGTTGAGACGGCCATTGCTTCGGAAATAACATTGTCTCTCCTTGCGGAACTCAGAAAAAGGCTTATCCTCGATTCACGGTCTGAGGATTTGCCATGGCTTGATAAGATATCGGCGGGTCATGATATCATCCCTTTTGTCTCGTCCGAGTTCAAGTCCATAGGCTGGACTCTCATGTTCAGTTCTACCGCGACCGATTTGTTCAATGTTAAACCTTCCCTTAATGAGTAGCTGATACTGTTGTGCCAATCATTAAATAATTCAGAAACTTTTTGTTCATGTTGTTTATTTCCATCCTGGTCGTGGGCTGTCGAAGTTCGCGACCAGGAGCTACTCGAGGCCCTTTTCTCCTATCTCTATCGCAAAAAATAATCATTTTTTTGCTCACGCTAAATAAAGCTAAGGTGCTGATAATAAGCAATATATTACTACGATATATGGGTTAATAGTGTTACCTTAGCAGTACGAAAAATAAAGGATAAAACATTATGAACGAACGAGTTACAAACATTCTTAACCAGAACATAACGAAGACAGCGAAGATACAGCAGCTCCTTCTTTTAGGTTTAACCCGCCGCCAGGTGGCTGATTTGGTAACAAACGGAAATTACGGTTTCGTGCAGAACGTGTATAAGAAAATGCTGGAAGCCGGAAGATTCGGCCAGCAACCGGCCATCGCAGCCTGCCCCGAATTGGACTATACTTTCAACAGACGTTTCGGCATCGAGATAGAGGCATATAACTGCGAAAAGGGAGTTCTTGCCCGTGAACTTCGTGAGGCCGGAATTGCTGTTGTAGTGGAAGGTTACAACCATAACACCCGCGACCATTGGAAGCTCGTTACAGACAGCAGCCTTAGGGGGAACGATACTTTCGAGCTGGTAAGCCCGATACTGGAAGGGGAAGCCGGATTGCAGGAACTTCAGAAAGTATGCTGGGTGCTCGATTATTGCAATGTGAAGGTGAACGACAGTTGCGGCCTTCATATACACATGGACGCTGCAGACTTTACCATTGAAACCTGGCGCAACCTTGCAATGACCTACCGCCGCCTCGAACCAGTAATCGACTCCTTTATGCCGGGTACTCGCCGGAACAACAGATATTGCAAATGCCTTGCCGGAATTTCGGAACGAAGCATAACGGAGGCACAGAACATCATGCAGCTACGTTCAGCCTTCGGGAACGACCGCTACCACAAATTGAACCTTGAGGCTTACGCACGCCACCGCACAGTTGAATTTCGCCAGCATTCGGGCACCACCAATTTCACAAAGATGGAAAATTGGATACGATTTGCCGCCAACATGATTACCTTTGCAAAACACGGCATGGTGAATTCGGGATGTCCGCTTTCAAATATCCCTTTTTTGACAGCCGACCAAAAAGTATTTTTCAAATTAAGAACCAAAAAATTAGCATAATATGATGACAACTTACACTTTGCAGGATGGCGGTATAATTGCCGCCTCCTGCCCGGCAGACTTTGTAACCAAACTTCGTGAAAGCAGCCGTTTCGACAGTGAATGTACCGACCAGGAGTATATGTACCATTTCGCCGACCGTTTCCATGACCAGACGGGACATGTAGTCCGGGCCGATACCCCGGAGCATTTTTTGGAGGATTTGCTTTCCAACGGGTATATGAAAGTAGAATGATCCCCTCCAAACAAAAGAAGGCTTCCAACTTGTGTGAAAGCCTTCTTTTGTTTGATGTGGTCGGTAGAACGAAAAATCCCCGTAGCGGTTCATACTACGGGGATAAGTTGTCATAAAACGTCTCTCAAGATATGGAGAGTGAACCTAATTGTTTGCTTATATCCTGGAGGGCAAAGTTGAATGTCTCCAAATCCTTTTTGCTGAGCGTATAAACTTTACCCCTAACTTTGCTGCCATTAATACGTTGGCTAAGCCATGCGGTACTTTTACCGAAATACTTCTTGGCAATGTATCCCAATGGAATGATTTCCGTGTAGGGAGCTATTTGCTGCTTCAATGTGATATAGTTGTTCAATTCTTCAGCTTCTGATGAAACCTCCTTGTAGCCATTGATTAGGAAATCGGCTATTGCATCAACATCTTTCTGATCTGTGTATTTACTGGTTATTTCATCAGAGAGAGCAACATATTTCTCCATAGCATCCGGTGTACCGGAGTGGGCGATTTCATGCAATTTCTTCAAATCATCTTTAAGTGCCATAAGCCTATTGTTTTGTGCTCCCCTTATGGGGAGCTTGTTTAACTTCATTTTTCCAATTCTTTCAATACCTTTTCTAAAAGTGCTATCTGTTTGTCTGTTTCCAGTTTTGCATCCAAGAGTTCATCCATCTTCTGCCTACTCATTTGGTTTCCTGCATTCTTGAAAGTGTGTTCATACATCTTAGATAACAATTTTAACTGGGTAAGTTTTGCAACCAGTTGCATTTTTGTCTCTTTTTCCATATCTCTTTGTTTTAATGACAATGCAAATATACATAAAATTTTCTTTATGCACAAATTCCATAAAGAAAATTTTATGTATTTCTTCTTTATTGAACAAAAATGCATTTTCTGCACATGAAAATTTTAACATGTGCAGAAATGGGGTATATTTGCACTTATAGGAAGCCTATCAGGAGTCCTATTATCAGACCCGATAAAAAGCATATCATGATGATGATTGGAAGCCAGCTGACAGATTCTTTCAATAAGTTGAAATCCGTATATACTTTATTGATTCTATCCTCCAACTGAGTTAATTTGTATTGGTCTTGCATAACTTCTTTCTTTTATTTCAAAAATAACCTTTTTCTTTTGCCATTCCAAAAACAACCTCTATATTTGCAGTGACTTCCATTTGATGTAGGCGACGAGTAGTTCGCCAACCGATTGCCGTTGGCATTTTTTATGCCCATCGGTTATCTATATAGTTCCGACCCCCGTGTGGAGTGTTAATGCACCCACTGCCTGCATCAGGTGGAAGTCAACGGGAAAGCGGAACTTTCTTTTTTGAAGCATGTTTTTCTTATTTTTTTGGTATTGAAAGTCTGCTTTCCCGTCATTTATTAACCATATTGTTTCATTTAAATTGACTTCCAAAATGAAAAAACAATCTCAAAGCGCCCGCGGACGCTATGTATCCGCTGAGAAGGTCCAGACCTTATTTGCCCAACTGGGCATTGAATTGTGTTCCGGTCGCAAGCGTATCCGTGCTGCGCGTAGTGAAAAATCCATTATCATCTATGCCAATGGCGGCACTGTGAATATTTCCTTTAATGAGAAAGGAGGTACGAAATGAGCAGAAGGAGAAGAAAAAATCTGCGCCACATGTTCGTTTCAGAAGAATATGTGCACTACATGGGTGGAACGGTAGCAGAACCGTGCTATACCATCCATCTGGGCGAGTTCGGCATCCTTGAGGACTTGACCCTTACGGAACTGTTCTGCCTACGGCAGATACTCAACGAGACGTACGAACACGAGCGTATCCAGCACTTCCTTTGGAAGGAACACTATGAAGAAAAAAGGAAACGGGCGAAGGAAGGAGGTGCCAAATGAGCCGTATCAAGTCTATAACACAAAAAGACTTTATGTTCAAGCCGAACGTCTTTGCACAGGAACTGAAACAAGTGAGTATAAATATTGCCTTGCTTATTATGGCAACTATGTGATGTGCGACATCTCTGCGGAGGATGCCCGTGAAATCATTGCCTGCCTGCAGCATGCGCTTGATGTTAATGAGAAAGGAGGACAAAATGAAAAATAAAGAGCAAGAACAGAAAATTACCGATATCAGTATCCATATAGCATCCTTGTCCGCATCGTTTAAACCTGCCCCGGATGCACGCCATGCCACTCATTGGTTCACTACGGATGAAGTCTACAACGCCATTCGCCGTATTGACCCTGGAGCGCAAATTAGTAAGGAGCAGGTTCATCAAGCCATGCTTGATGCCGGTTATAAATACCAGAACCGTCCTGGTTCATCAGGACTGGACTTCCGGTGGATGCTCCAAGCGAAAAACTAAATACTACTGTCATATAGGGGGTAATTGTTCGTGATGAATAGTTGCCCCTTCGTTTTTATGTCCTTTCCGTACCGCCTCCCCTATTCTATCTTCGCTGGAAATAACAGTGAATATGATTACAGACCAGCTTGTCAGAGAACGTTTTGTCCATGATATAATGTCTCAAGGCATCAACCTTATTTATGAGACACAAGAAAAAGTTGTGCGTACATATCTCAACTCACGATCCGGAGAGCTGGTGGCACATCTTCAGAAACGTCCGTTCACTGCCCAGGAATCAGATACGAAACAAGTCTATTATTTGCGTATATTCCCGTATCTCCGCTTCCTTGACATCCATTACCGTCGTGGAGCCAGTGACCGTATTTCCCGTCATATCCGCCGTAATCTTGCTCTTTATAACCGGGTGGTCTGGGGAGTGTTGTATCATGAGACATTCCCGGAAATTAAGTACGGTTTCACGGAAGAAGTTCGTACCAATATTCGCAAGGAACTGGAGCAGGCCCTTCAATACGAAAACTCAAACTGGTAACATTATGTCAACAAAGCATTTATCCGAAGACGAAATCAAATATATCATTTCGTGTGATAGTTCGAAGTCACAGGAAGAGCTCCATAAGCTAATGACAGAGACTAAAGCGCTTAAAAAAGAAGAAACGGAGCGCCGTAAGGCTATGGTAGAACTCGAAGCCCAGGGTAAAAAGAACACGAAAGAGTATCAGAACCTTGCTAAAGAGTGCAAAGACTATACCGATAAAATCTCCAAAAATAGCGAAAAGATAAGTCTATTTACTCGCAATCTGAAAGTCAATGATCTATCCATGAAGCAACTTAAGAAGGAGGCCAAAATGCTTTCTGCCGCTTTGGATGAAATGACAGAATCAGCCAATCCTAAAGAATATGCCGAGCTTGCAACCCGTCTTAGAGAAGTCCGTGCCCGCATGAGCGAGTTACGCAGTGCAGGTAACAACATGAACAATGAGTTCGGCAACAGCGTGAATTGGATGTCCAAGTTAAAAGTGGCAGCCAAGGCTTTCATTGCCGTTAAGGTTGTCGGATGGCTTAAGGATGTCCATAACCAGGCTTATGAAACACGTAAGGAATTCGCTAAATACGAAGCGGTCCTTCGGAATACTTTCCAGTCACAGAAGAAAGCCAATGATGCCATGAAGATGCTTCAGCAATTGGCAGCAGACACCCCATCGTCCTTGCAGGAATGGACTGAAGCATATATCAAGTTGGTTAATCGTGGGGTCAAGCCTACCAGCCAGGAGCTTGTTAACATGGGAGACCTTGCAGCTTCCCAAGGAAAGTCCGTCGATCAGCTCATTGAGGCCATACTTGATGCGATGACCGGAGAGAATGAACGTCTGAAGGAGTTCGGTATTAAGGCTTCCAAATCCGGAGAGACAACAAAGTTTTCTTTCCGGGGAGTGACTACCGAAGTGCGCAATTCTGAGGATGCTATCAAGGATTATCTTCTTTCTCTCGGTCGTGTCAACGGCATTGCCGGTTCCATGGCCGTGCAAATGCAGGAACTTGAAGGAATCCAGTCTAACCTTGGAGACACAATGGATGCATTTTTCAATAAAGTGGGGAAAAAGCTGGAGCCGTTTTGGAAATCCATGTTGAAGTATGCCAATGGATTCTTCTCTAAGCTTGGGGAAATGTTCACCACTTATACGGAAACTTACGAGAACCATTTCGACAAGATGGTACAGCTTGAGAGCGCATTGCCGGGACTGTTGAACCGATACGAGGAACTGACCGGCAAGTCCTCCCGTTCCGCTGAGGAACAGAAAGAGTTGGCCAGTGTCATAGCCCAGATCAGGAACATGGTACCTGGCGCAGCGACTGCATTCGACCAGTACGGGAATGCCATCGAAATTTCAGGCGAAAAGGTGGAGGAATTCCTTAAAAAACAAAGGGCACTGCTAAAGTTTGAGAATCAGAAAGCCATCCGGGAAACAACAGAGCAATTGGAAGAATACCGCCAGGCATATAAGAATCTGTTGGAGCAGCAGGAACAAGGTGGAAGGACTGTTTTTCAGAGCAACGGCATGTTTGCAGCACCGACAGCATACATCAATACTGAAGCTCTTCCACAAATAGAGCAGGATATTAAAAAGTATGGTGACCTCATTCTGGGTGCTGAAGAGAAATTGAAACAACTGAATGGTCAGACTATTGAAGAAACCGTCAAGAACCAGCAGAAGCTTGCAGAAGCACGCCAGAACTTCAACAAGATGGAGAAGGTTCAGTTGCAAGCCTGGATAAAGAACAATAAGGATGCAGCCGGTGAGTATGTGGAAATAGCCCAAGAAATATACAACAAACGTTTCCCGGCAGAGGACTCTGACGCGACCAGGAAGAAGGCTGAAAAGGCTGCCAAAGAAGCAAAGTCGGCTGCAGAAAAAGAGCAGAAAGCAAAAGTCTCTACGGAGCAGGAAGCCGCCAAGTCTCTTGAAGCATTAAGGGAGGAAGAACTGCAATCCCAACAGAAATGGTATAATGATTCGTTTGCCGATCTTTCAGCTTTTCTGGCATCAGGAAAAATGAGTAAGGAACGACATGAAATGCTGGTACTCGAACTTGAAAAATCGTATGCGGAAAATAGGCTCATCATAGAACAGTCTTATTATGAGGACGCCATATCCATGGCCATTTCCAATGCAGAAACCAAGGAAAATCTCGTCCGGAAGTCCAATCAACGTGTCATTGATGCGGAGAAGGCGGCGAATGTCAAGCGTGCTTCACTGCAGGAAAAGCTGAATACACTTGTCAAGGACTTCAAATCAGAGTTCAAGGTTACTACAGTTGATGAAGACTATGCCGCGCAACTTAAGGCTCTTGAGGCATCCTACCAGGCGCGTAAGGAAATGGCCGAGAAAAACAATCTTGATACGACAGAATTGGACAGTGCCTACCTTAGAGCTGAAGAGCAACTTGAATCCGAACACCAACAACGCATCCAGTCCATCCGCGACCAGTATGGCTTGTCTACACAGCAAGAACGGTTCAATGCGGAACTGGAACAGCTCAGGCTCGCACGTGAACAGCAATTGCTGACTGAGGAACAATATGAACAAGCTGTCCAGAATCTCAAACGGGACAGTTACAAAAAGCAGTTCGACTATTATTCCAGTCTGTTTTCCGGTGCCGTTCAAGCCCTGCAGCAAGCGGAAATGGACCAGGTTGATGCAAAATATGATGCGGAAATTGAGGCAGCCCAAGGTAATACTGAGGAAGTGGAACGCTTGGAGAACGAAAAGGCCCAGAAAAAGCTTGATATACAGAAAAAATATGCGGACGTGAATTTTGCAATCAAGGCATCACAAATCATCGCAGACACAGCTGTGTCAATCATGAAAGCATATGCAGATTTGGGACCGATTGCGGGTTCAATCGCAGCAGCCCTTATGGGCGTGACCGGAGCCGCACAATTGGCCAGTGCCAAAGCTGAACGGGATAAAATCAAAAATATGACTCTTTCCGGCAGTAATTCCGGCAGTTCCGGTACCGGCGCACGCGTTGCCACCGGTCGCCAGTCCGGAGGCAAGATTGATGTCCGGCGCGCCCAGGATGGAAAGCTCTTTCCCGATGCCGACTACGACCCTGATGCACGGGGATTCATTGACCGTCCTACTGTCATAGTAGGTGAAGGGCCTTCCGGACAATCCAAAGAATGGGTGGCCAGCAATGCAGCTGTAAGCAACCCTACCGTCGCACCGATACTTGACATACTGGACAAGTCCCAGCAGGCCGGTACCATAAGGACACTTGACCTTAACCAGGCAATCCGTGCTCGAATGGCCGGTTATTCATCCGGTGGCTCCATTGATGCCCAGAAATCTGCAGTGCCGGTACCGCCTGCGCCATCAGGAACCTCTCTGCCTCCAAGACTGATGGAACGCCTGGCCAATGCAATCATCCGTATTGATGAAGAAGGCATCCCAGCATCCGTCACTCTATCTGAACTTGAACGCAAGCAGGAATTGCGGAACCGTTCGCGTAAAATAGGAAGCAAATAACATTTCATCATGAAAATAGTACATTCTTCAGGAAAAGCCTATCAACTGGCACCTGACACGCAAATTGAAATCGAACGTCCGAATCTGTTCTTCAATGATTATGGTGAGCAGTCACTTCCGGTGGATCTCCCGGATACAAACCTGAACCGGGAACTGACCGGTTACCCCGATATGGTGGCCAACCGTAAAAAGCCGCAGACAGACATCACATGCAGCATCCGAGACGGTGACTACTGTGTGACCGCCCGGCAAGCCATACTCGGTGCCAAGCGGAAAGAGAAGATAACGACGACATTCTACATGAACGAGGGCAGTTTCCTTTCGCGCATCGAGAAAGTTGCCGTACCGGCCGTTTTCGGCAGCGAGACCGTACCCGGAGTAGAAACCGTAGAGCAGGGTATCAACTGGTGCCGTTCGTTGCTCGACAACACCAATCCGCATTTCACCCTCTTCCCCGTCATCATCGAGCTGGACGGAGAAAAACGCGGAGTGAACGTCACCTGCGTAATGGACGAGAATGGAAGGCCGATGCAGGTCCGTCCCAGAGTCACAAGGAAACAAGGCTTATACAACTCATATGCCCGTACAGAGAAGGTGGACAGCCGTATAATCACACTTGATCCCGGTTACTACATTACGCCCTTCATCCGTGCCACCTACCTACTGGAACGTATCTTCTCCTATTTCGGCTATACCTTGCAACCGAATTTTTTCACCGAGACCGAGCCTTTCAAAAGCATGGTGTTCATCAACAATACTGCTGATGCGCTGGTGAACGGCACCATCCTGCTGGCCCACCTGGTGCCCGACTGCCTATGCTCCACCCTGCTCGAAGTCTTCCGCAAGAAGTTCTGTTGCGAGTTTGTTCCAGACGAAGTGGCCAAGACCGTCCGCATAGAGTTTTTCAAAGACATGATAGCCGCACGCAACCCGACAGACTTGACGGCTTGTCTGGCCGGACAACCGGAAATCAATTACGAGACAGCCCGTCAGCTGAAGCTATCGTCAAAGAGCTCCCTCAGCAATGGAAGCACTCTTGACAGCACCACCGAGCTGGAGCGCAAATACCCCACGGCCTACTATGACATGGCATCCGGCAGATACGTAAGGATGGGCTATGGCAGGGAGGGCGTTATCAGGGTAGTGTCCGACGGAAACCTGCCGTTCTATGCCGGAGAAGAAGGACTGGATGACTATGAAGTGGAGGTGCCCGACAGTCAGTTCTGTTTCGACAGTCTGATGTTTTTCGTGCAGGGCACTATCAACGGAAGAGAATACGGGAATTCCGTAACTGCCCCCTATATCGGAGAAGGAAGGATGCTCAACAGTACTATCCGGGTAGCGGACGAAAGTACGAAAAGTGAGGGAAGTGAGGAAGCGACAAGCGATCCCTACCTGACCGAAACCTCCCATGACCAGAATCCCATGCTGGCTTTCGCCTTGAATAACAGTACCGGACTGCCCGTCGGGGCAAACCACGATGCCGCGCGTGGCTACTCCCTTCTGTACAACGGCCCTATCGGTATCTATGAAAAATTCTGGCGAGACTTCGACACCTTGCTGCGCAATGCCCTGCACAAGGTAACAGTCCCGCTACTGATGACGAATACAATGAAGCAATCCCTCCCCGTCTACCGGAAAGTGGCACTGGGCGGTTCGGAATACCTCATCGACGTGCTGAAGTACACTCTCGGAGGCAACAATATGCCAATGGATACAACGTTGCTCACTACGCAGCTCCAGGAGCCCGTAACCATGGCCATGGACGAGAGCGAACGGATGAAGATGCCTGCCTACAAGTGGAAGGTAAACTGCACGCTATCCGAAATGACAGAAGACGAATGGACAGCAGCAGGCTTCGAGGTGGGCGCGCTGGTGGACATGACCATCGTTTATCTTGCACCGCCCACCGAGAAACAATATGCCGCAGGCGGACAGTACCACAAGCGGACGGACTACTACAGCTATATGTATTATCCGCGCCGGGGAGAAGGTGAAATCTGTTATAGAAGAGTGTCCGTTTACATGACTCCCCAATTGATTACAGATTAAGGCGGTTGATGATTCGTTGTCCTTTCTGCATGCAATCAATCCACATAAATTCGCACCAAAAACAGAATGTAAAATGAATATCATCCAACAGCCCGACATGCTGTCGCTCTCGATGAACCTGAAAAATTTCATCATCGGCTCTTCCCGGCAGACGACATTCACTCTGAAGGCCGGCGACAAAGAACTGGTGTCTCAGGTATATGCTCCTGACGAAAACGGAGTGATGGAGATAGATATACATGAAATTGTACACTCGTTTTTGTCATACAGCTTGAAAGACATCGGAGAGGTATATCAGCAAACCAACCTGGTTGCCGATTTCACAGCAGTCATCGACTCCACCGAAATCACCTTTCGCGTTATCCGCTCTGGAGTGGACCGCTTGACTGACTCTCCCACCAATTTTCTGACACAGAATTTCCTCACCTGGCAGCCGAATGTAAAGCCGGTCACTTATTATTCTCCGGAGTTCCTGACCTACTATGCTGTGGTTGCCGGTACAGTCAAACTCCGCGCATACTTTACTGATGAGTCTGGAACTGTTAAATCTCAGACTGATTATACTGTTACAGAATTGATGCCAGGTATAGCTTATACCATGCCTCTACAATACTCTGTCGTTGCGGGATGGCTGGAACATAAATTACCTGCATATTACGATGTATGGGTTGAGGGCACATCCGGACAACGCCTCACATATATCCAGCGGTATTATGCTGAGAACATGAAGTCGGAGCAGGAACAGTGGATATTGTTTGAAAACTCTTTGGGAGGTGTCGATACATTCCGAGCATATGGTAACACTGTATTCAATGGCGAACACACGCATAATATTGCTGAAATTGACGAAATTTTTTCAGAATACCGTGTAGACACGGAGAGGAAGTTTCAAAAAAATACTGGTTACCTGAATGGAGATGAGCGCAAATGGCTGCTTGATTTCTTCCCGTCAAATGGCAAGTATCTGTACGCCGGTAATTATTTGCGCCGGATAGTTGTAACAGACAGCAATGTCAGCTATACAGACCGCGAACTTCCAAGCAATTATACGTTCACATTCAAGTATGCCGACGCTCGTCCATTACTAAATCTTCCCCGAACCGATGTCCCTACAGACGTTCTCAACATTACCGTACCTGAAGTCGGTTCTTTTACAGTGCCCCCTCGGCTTGCTGAATTTCCCCATCTATCGTTATCCGGGGGGGCACTGTTTCCTGTCCAAAATCCGTATTCAGAAAAATGGTCAACAACATCTGTGGATGCCATTGCTTATTTTTTGGCAGATTTTATGTCCCGCGTTTATGGTTCTGGTGGTGGAGTCGGTCACAAACACCGTAACTATGATTTGCTTGAGTTGCTTTCATATATTGAGAACTATCTATTGGTAAATGGTCAGAAGATAAAGGCCGGTTACGCGGACAAAGCCGGTTACGTTGAAGGAATGGAGGATATGTTCCTTCGCAAAGACCAGTCTGACGGCACAAATTTTCTGTTGAAGTTCGGCGAGTTTATCGACTCTATGGTCTCGGGCAAGGGTGCCGGAATATTCCCTGACGGCCGTATGCAGCTGTCCCGCCTCGAGGTCCGCGACAGCCTTACCGTCCTTGAGCTTATCTTCAACCGTCTCTCTGTCATGGAGAGCGACTATTCCTTCTCCGAGTCCGGTACCATCGAAAGTGTATCGCAGCTTGAAGACGGCACATACAGCCTGAAGATGAAGAAACGGTGGGATAACGACTTTACTGCACTGGCAGAAAACGATGTTGTATATGGTGTTGTCAATGACCTTGCATCGGGTGGCGGCAAGTATTATACCTCCTGGCTACGTGTCTTGCATGTTGACATCTCAGCCAATACGATCAACGCTGTGATGTACCCTGATAGCGAGGTGCCGGGTGGCAAGAATTATCCTCCTGAGCCGTTGATGATATTATCACACCGTGGCAACCCGGTTGATACTGAACGGCAGGGTTATTGGTATCTGTCATCCCGTGAGCATTGTATCTGCATGCTTAACGGGGTCACAAAACCCGTCCTTGAGGAAAGCAACTATTCGGTGATCGTCGGCAGGCTGAAGCATCTGTCTCTGTTCGACAACCTGCCCATCAACTACCTGCACTCTTATATCTACGTCCGGGGATTGGTAGCGCAGGACATCCACCGCATCGACTTCCAAGGCGTATTGCCCCGCATCGCCAACGACCGCGGCGAGTGGAGCATGGAGACCGCCACGGGAGCAGAACCCTACCAAGCCGACCGCGAGGCACAGACCGAGACTGTACGTGTGATGATGTACGATACCGTGTGGCACTACGGATGCAAGTGGATGTGTCTTGTTTCCGGCACTACCGACGAACCGAAGTACGGAGCAGCGGGCTGGGCAATGGTCGAGGGCAATCCGGATTTCAGCATCGACATTGAGAGCAGCAACGGATGGTACTTCGATGCGGAGCGTTTTGCTACCACCCTCACCATTACCGGTGAGCTGTACAACCGTGATGTGACGGCGCATATCCTTGACAGTGATGTGGAGTGGACGCGCGACACGGGCAACGTCACCGAGGACAACGCCTGGGCGGTCGCACACGCGGAAACCGGCAAGTCGCTGCCGCTGACGGTCAACGACCTCGGTCCCGACTATATGAACATGACCGGGTGCAAGTTCATCGCACGGGTATTGCTGCGTGACGGGCAGAACAATTATGAGACAATGAATTATATAACCTTTTAAAAAATGAATTATGCAAGTCAGCAGAGTGTCAAAAGTGGAGTTTGGTAAAAGCCATGTAGTGGAATACAGGTATAAAGTGTTTGGATTGTTCCCCGTAATCCGTATCACAATAGTTCATGGTGATTGCATGGATGATTGTCTTGAAAAGGCGGTTGAAGAGAAGACTGGTCATAAGGATATCACAATCATTTCATATACTTGATTATGCAGACTATACAGAAGAAGATAGAGGTCAACTACCGCCCTCTCCAGACCAGCGGCGGGATAGAGGTTGTCGGCAGCGTACCGGACGTGCAGGTGTACCAGGCTGACAAGGCCGAGTACACTCCGGACTACATGCTTACCCCCCTGACGCTGTTCCCCCGGTGCAATGCTACCGACCCGGATGCGGTGGTCAAGGTGGGTGCGGTCAACGCGTCATTGGTCAACATGAAGTGGTACGAGCGCTTGAACGGTGTACGGACATTGATTACATCTGCCAACAAGAGCTATGTCATTACCGAGACCGGAGCCAAGAAGGGTAAGATACAAGTGAAAAAGAATGTCGTTCCCGGCAGTCCAATAACACTGGAGTTCTACGCCGAGTATGTCGATGCGAAGCGTACCGGACAGACGCACGTCTACCGTTTCAGCCGTCTTGTCCGCGCCGTTGACGGCAGCGAGGCGCAGCCCAGGCTGATGGTCGACTCTCCGTCGGCACTTGACTGGAACCCGTGTCGGGACATTGCCAGGCAGGCCATCACCGCCAGACTGCTTGTCGGTGATATGGACGTGACAACAACGGACAAATGCAGGCTCTTCTTTTTCCGCAAGCTGAATACGGGCGCACTGGAGCAGATTACCGACGGTAACGGCGACAATGACTGGGAGTTCGTATCACTGACAAAGAACGTGCTTACCATAGACCGGGACTATATCGGCCACGAACAGACCTACGTCGTGAAAGCATCGTACTCGAAGGACGGTGCTCCTTCATCCAAGCCGGACAGTGACATAGACTATGTCTCCACCACCATCCGCAGGCGTATTCCCAGCATCGAGATTGACTGGGAGGGATTTCCGCAGCAGGTGGCCGACGGAACCAAGATGATATACCCGAAACCGGTCATCCGTGATACGGCAGGGATTGTCCCCAATCCCCAGGCCATCCTTGAGTGCGAATGGTACACGAAGGCGGCCGGCGCCTCCTCATACGTGCTGGCCGCTGCCGGGTACTCGCCCTCCATCCCATGCACCGACGGCATGATGCTACAGCTGAAGGTGATTGACAAGGGCCCGTATGCGGCGGTGGTGACATCTGACGGCAAGTACGTGACGGATGACAGCGGTAAGTTTATAGTGGCAAGGAAAAGAGATGTTTAACCATTAATCGATAGCAGTATGGCATTTTATATCAAAGTGACGAGAGAGGTTGCGGACAAGCTGGGAGTGGCAGGAATCCGCAACAGCACTGCCGACGGCAATGTGCTGTTATGGCAGGCCGATGTGGCAGGCTTTCCCGGCGATACGGTATTCGACCGGGCGGCAGTAGTCGGGGGCGTGTGCCTTTCCCCGCAGCAGGCCAAGGGTGAGATAGACGGCGTGGAAGATCCGGTGGAGGTCGCCACTCCGGAGGGTTTCATGGATAAAGACGGGGAGGAGGTGACCGATGAGCGTAGCGAGTAAGGTCGGGCAGGTAATCTTTTCGCAAAAGTCTGGCGTTTACATGCCAGCGATTATGTGCGACAAAGGCGACCTCTATCAAGAGTATGATGGCGAGTCGGGTGCTCCGACCAACATAGCCCCCGACTTCACCACGATGAAGCCGACGCTCTCCTTCCTTCTCACCTCCTCACGGGTGGCTGAGGGGGTTGTGGTGCCCTCAGCCATCAGGTGGTATTTCAATGACGTCGAGGTCAAGTTCTCGGGTAACGTCTCCACAAACACGTTCGGCGGCGAGACGGGGCATTTCAAGTACATCCCCTACAAGGCGGGCACTACGAACTATTACGGGCTTCAGATCGTGAAGAACCTGGTGAAGGCGTCGTCCGGTGCGAGCTGTAGCGTCAAGGCGGTGGCTACGGTGACCGTGGGCAACGTGTCGGATGAGGTGCAGTTCGTCTACAGCATCCCTATTACCAAGGGTGTGGGCAACCAGAATGTGGTGACCATCGTTTCGGGTGATGACAAGTATTTCGCTATCCGGGAGAAGGGAGGCAGTGTTGTCCTCACGGCGATGGCGCGGCGTGGAGCGTCAGAGATCACCTCCGGACTGACCTACAAGTGGTCCAGGATGGTTAACGGTGCCTGGCAGACACTCGTCGACCAGACTGGCAAGAGTCTGACCGTTACGGACAGCCTGGTTGACACTACGGGCATCTTCAAGGTGGAGGTGTCGCAGGGCGGCAATCTGATAGGCCTTGACACGCAGACGGTGATGGACTTGTCAGACCCCTACGACATCATAACTAATCCCAATCCCGAGGATGAGACGATTGTTTCCGGTTCCGGAGGTTCGGTGACTTATACGCCTATCCTTGTCAAACGGGGACAGACCACGAAGGCAAAGAATATGCTGTTCTATTTTGTCTTTATGGATAGCGCAGGCGTTATTCTTAATCCGGCTACGGCGAATGTGGCTGCGGCAAGCGGTACCTGCACTGAAGCTATGTGCCAGCAGGCAGGCGGCAATGTTTCATGGACATTCTCAACGGCAGCATGATATGGCAAAGAAAGCGTTGGCAAGCAAGACGGGAGAAGTGAAGTATCTCCAGCAGGGACCGGTCGGCCCACTGGTCTATCCGACCGGGGAGTACGCGGCATCCGTATCCTATACCCGTACCCCACTGTCCGCACCCATGGTGCTGTGTGAGGGGCAGTATTACGTATTGAACAAGGAGGGCACTTTTAAGAATATTAATCCGAAAAAGGACTATGCGGCCAACGGCAGCAAGGCCACCTGGGTGCTGATGGACAAGGTCAGGTATTCGTTCGTCGAGATTCTGATGGCGAACTTCGCAAAACTGGCGAGCGCCGTATTCTACGGGCAGTACATGTTCTCCCAGTACGGGGTGAGAGCGGACGGTTCGGCCGTGGAGACGGAGGGCGGGTACAAGGACTTCAATTACAGTGATCCGATGAATCCGGCGAACGGGTTCAGGCCGAACCTGCTGATTGACTTCCTGAGAGGGAGCCTTTATGGGCGGAGTGTTGACTTGCAGGGTGACATTACAGCCGAGACAATGAATCTGAAGGTTTGTACAAATTCAGACAATGAATTACCTAATGGCTCTATAATACTTTATCCGAAGAATTTGGGGCCTTTACCGGAACTGGAAGCTGGCACTTGCCAGGAAATGAAGATGTTGTTTCCTATTGCGACAAGGGTTCCCCTTTCCGTAACTTTAACCACTGCATCTGCCAATGTGAGGATTGCGCCCAATGGCTCTATACTTGATTCTGCGTCAAGTTATGATATAGTAGATGCTTACGGATATCATGAATTAATTGGGTTTAGATATGCCGATGGGGATATTACCTATTGGTGTGTATTTAAAAAATAAAAGAGTGTATGAAAGTTTTTTATAAAAGCGAGGTGGCGAAATGGCTATTGTGGTAAGGCTACAGCACCATCACATTCATTTGATTTTAAATTTACAAAACGAGAATAAAAACAAAATGTTAAACCGGTTGTCGTTTTTATCCGAAAATGACGACCCTCAAAAGTACAAGGGATATGATAGAAAAGGTTAATATAACAGATGCCAATGTGGTTGAGTTAATCAGAGAAAAACTGCCTGCTGCAACAGAAGCAAACAAGGGACTTATGCAAGCTAATGGATTTGAACAAGGTAAGAATATATTAAATGAAGAATACGATAGTAAAATCAGTGCCGGTGTATATTCATCTACTGATAATTTAAATAATATGGGCACTGGAATTTTATTAGCGCTAAGAGGGTTTCAATACACAGCCCATTTATATATTACCAACTCTGCAAAAATATATATTAAAACCATTCGTAGCAATGGAGAGGTTTTGAAAGATTGGACGTTAATAAATAATACCAAAACATAAGAGACTTTTGGAGTATCCATTTTCCTACCCTATCCTTTGACCCTCAAAAGTACAAGGGATATATGATAGAGAAGGTAAACATAGGTCAAGTAATGAACCAGTATCAGATAGTGACTGATGCAGACCATGTGTATGTGGAAAAAGGGAATAGCCAAGGGAAGATCAATAAAAGTGATTTAATATCCAAACTTCTAGCTGCATCTGAATTGGATAAAATAAAAATTATATCTAAGTCGGTAGTTGTAAATCAAAAGTTATCTCTTGGCCTGAAAAACGGATTATATTTTCTGATAGGTTCTGGAAACTTTGGCTTTTGTGATTTAGTATCTGTATACAAAAAAGAAATTACCGTTCTAGCAAATGAAGGTTATGGAACCCTAATCATAGGAACCGACAATATAATAGCTGGGCAACATTGCATTTACATAAATGAAACTGATAATAAAATAGAATTTAAACAATACTCTGATGTAATGAATGTAACATTTGGAGGTATCATTGCATAAAAAAAGTATGCATATATTACTTTGTCAAAGGACTGTTTTTTCTTCTCACTTTTTTCATCATATCCTTTGACCCTCAAAAGTACAAGGGATATGATAGAGAAGGTTCTGATAACAGACACAAACGTGATAAATGCCATCACAAGGCAGCTCAATATAAAGAATATCAGGAATGAGATGTTCCCTACCTGGAGACTGACATTGCAACCGGGGGAGGAATACGATTTGAAGACATCCTATTATGGAATGTACATGGTTCGATGGGCTGATGCTGGGGCGACAGCCCTGATAATGATCGGCGCCGGAGTATCGGCCAATATATTGTTGAATAATGGTGCGAGTATTTCCACGGACTTCACAGAGGTCGGCAAGATTATTTTGAATAAGAAGGCTGTCAATGGCACTGTATTTGTTAAGAACAACGGAAATAAAGAAACGGGAATAAATGTCATGCAGATAACTAATTATTAGCAGGGGTTATTCCCCTGCCTTCCTTACTCGTTCTCGATATAAATTGCTCAGTAACTTTTACTTTTATTGTGCTCATTGTTGTTTATTACTTATTTCCGTCATATCCTTTGACCCTCAAAAGTACAAGGATATGATAGAGAAGGTAAACATAAGTCAAGTAATGAACCAGTATCAGATAGTAACTGATGCAGACCATGTGTATGTGGAAAAAGGGAATAGCCAAGGGAAGATTAAGAAAAACGATTTTTTCAACTTACTTCCATTTAAGAATTATGGTATTGTAGAAGGTTCCTTGGATGAAATAGGTTCCGGATTTGGCTACAATTCAAATGGAGATGGTTCTGGTATTTCTGGTATGTTTCTTTGCGTTAACTATAGTCAGTGTAGGTTTCAACTAAAATCCGATTTATTGGGAAATACTTTAAAAGTCAGGAACAGCAATTTTTACGGGGAATGGACGAACTGGAAGTCCATATCATTTACTTGATTGACAGTAGAGCTCATAACAATCTTTTTCCCGTCATATCCTTTGACCCTCAAAAGTACAAGGGATATGATAGAGAAGGTAAACATAAGTCAAGTAATGAACCAGTGCCAGATAGTAACAGATGCAGACTATGTGTTTGTGGAAGAAGGAAATAGCCAGGGGAAAATGAAACTCAGTGTATTTGATTCGTTGTCCGAAGGGGTATTTATCATGTTCCACCGTAACAGCGACGATTACCCGTTAATGGTTAAGCCCGACAAGTGGGCGAGTTACCAAAGCAGCGGCGAAATTGCCGAGGGTGTGGTAGTCGTTGAGGGCGGCAAAATCTTAGTCGTAGCACCTACCGAAACGTCGCTTTACTGGAGTAGCGCAGCCGTTAGCGCAGGCGGTAAGACCACAAGCGACCGACTGACAGCGTTAGACGACTGGACGGGTAAGGCAAGCACCGCAGCGCAGATTACTCACGCCGAATGTAGCAGCGCAAGTTACGCACCGGGCTACTGTGCGCAGTACAACCGCGTAAATGCAAACGGAAAGGGTTTGACCGCTGGGCGTTGGTGGCTGCCGTCTTTGGGCGAGCTGTTTTGCATCTACGCGAATATGCGTAAAATCAATTACGCATATTCGCTGATAGAGGGAGCAACACAGCTGGCCGAAACGTTGTACTGGAGTTCTACCGAGTTCAGCGCGACCAACGCGTGGTTTTTGACCCTCAGCAACGGCATCGCGAGCACCAGCGCTAAGGCATCGGACCAGTTCAGAGTTAGGGCCGTTTCAGCATTTTTATATTAGATGGTTCTTTGGAATATAACTCTTTAACAGATACAAATCTTATAAATGAAACAGTTGGATAATAGTATAGGGGCACTTGCCCCTATACTATTCCAATGTAGCTTCAAATCCTCCTTCGAATGCACTGTTATCTGCTGCTTCCATCTTCATTGATATGCCAAAAGAACTCATTAGGAGTACATTTAGTATTGGCGTATAGACTAGCCGTTCAGCATAAACACGGCACTTCCCATCAGCTTCAGTCTTAGCTTTAATCTTAATATTATAGCTACCTGAGAGGACTTTGACTTTTAGATTAGGATTGCCTGTTACATCACCAGCTCGTGATATGGAGATGTAATATAGGCTAGGCATTCCGCTTGATGTTGCAGATATAGACAAAAGAATTGAGCCTGTAACTGGAGTGCTTGTAGTCTCAAACAGAAGTACACTATACGCGCCTTGGAACTCCGATAACACACCTGATGGCATTAATCCTTTATTGGAAACTGTAGCCACTGCCATCTTATTACGAATACTATCAACTACTCCTGTGGCTGTAATATCAATCTTTTCCATCATACCTTTGTACTTTTGAGGGTCAAAGGATAGGGTAGGAAAATTAGAACTGAAAATCGGTTCTTTGACAAAGTAATATATGTATACTTATATAACACCTCCAATGTTACATTCATGATCTATTGAGGTACTTGGCGGTGCCTTTGAATTCTTGCGAGTGTACGACTTTTAAGATTGACTCCCCTAAAGCAGTTTCTATAGTTGTAATGGTATCAATCGTGAAATTATGTGTTCCTCTCATCCATTTGCTGATTTCCGCTTCCGATTTTCCTAATTTGTCTGCCAAATCTTTTTGCTTCCATCCTTTCATGGTGAGAATTTCATGAATACGGTCCACAATTTCAAGTGATGTTGAAACGGACTTCCTCGTTCCATCAGAAATCGCCTCTCTTCTTTTTTCAAACAAACTATTTCTTTTCATATCTTGTAAATCGTAAGTTTCCATAAAGTTCTTTTTTATGTCCTTTTTCAAGGTTGTGGAAGCAATTACTTTTGCTGTCACGGAATGTCAGTGGAAAATTGTAATTCAACAACTTGTTTGATTTCGTCTGATGTACATTTGTACAATGTCAGACGTTTGTACGGTTGGTTACTAAATATTACACCCTACTCATCACAAGCAGGGTGTAATTAGACTTTATAAATTAGATAAGTTTTCAAAAAACGGTACAAATATAGTTTTTAATGTTTATATAAACAAGGATGAAATAAATGGTTGGGGGCAGTGATTGTAGAATGTTGGTGTGTTTGATGATGCCTTGCTTTTTTCGTACACGGGGCATTCATATAAAAAACCGTCCTACCTCACGGTAGAACGGATTTTTTGCAGGGAATTAGAGAGAACTATGATGTTGCGGTATGAAGTTTATTCCCTGCGCAGATTTATAAAGCTTCGTATCCGGTTTGCCCTCGCGAACAAGCCAGGACACAGTCGAATTAAAAAAATTGTTTATGAGAACAAAGATACAAATATTTGTCGAGATATGCAGGATACAAGAAAAATACGCCCGACCAGTCGCAGGCAAGGCGTATTACAATCGGCTATATAAATTTTGTTTATGAAACATTGCAAATATAACCTTTAATATTAAAAAAAACAAATGGAAATAGACATTGCAAATCTGGTCAGCGCCCTCGGGACTCTGGCGGCCGCCTATTTCGCCTACAACCAGTACACTAAGAACAAGATGACGGATTTAAAAGTGGAGTACTTCAAGAAAGAGGAGGAAAGGAAAAGTTACCACCGCAGCGAGAACTCGGCCAGGGTGTTCGGTGAGCTTTGGAGGGTTCTTTATGAAACGAAAGCGGACCGGGTTTATATCGTCCAACCTCATCCTTTGGGACATGTGGCGTTCCTTAGTATACAGTTCGAGGTGAAGCGTAAGGGCATTGCCGGTATGCGTGAGAATGTCCAGTCGCTTCCCATGAGTGAGGTGGCGGTATTTGCGAAAAGTCTTGCGGAGAATCTTTTCATGTTCTATTCGGATATTGACAGCCAGGTCAAGGATAAGGTCGCCAAGTCCCTGCTCTCGACGAACGGATGCCGCAGTGTTGCCATCAAGAGGCTTAATTCCTCCCAGGATTGGGTGGGCAATATATTTTGCGAGTTTACTGATGATACGGGGATGGACGGTGATGAACTTCACAAAGTATTGCATGAGGCGGCGGTGAATATCCAGTATATCCTTCCGGAGTTCAGGGAGGCAAAACAATAGAGGGAAGCTGTTTCCCAACAACTTCCCCTCCGTCAACCAAATAAATGAGTTGCAATCTAGTGCAGTAGTATGTGGCAAAGATAATTCTTTTTATAAAATAGAAAATGAAAACGATTGATTCAATTGTCATCCATTGCTCGGCTACACGTGTCGGGCAGGATTTGCGGGCCAGGGACATTGACCGTATGCACCGGGCACGTGGTTTTAACCGGATTGGCTATAACTTTGTGATAGACCTTGACGGGACTGTAGAGAATGGACGTCCACTGTCGATGGATGGGGCACATTGCAACACGAAAGGTTTTTCGGGTGTAAGCTACAACAAACATTCTATAGGTATCTGTTATGTCGGTGGTCTTGACGCCAACGGGAAACCGTCCGACACCCGGACAGCAGCACAGAAGAATGCCCTCCGGAATTTAGTGGCCCAACTTTGTAAGGAGTATCCTATTATAGAGCTGTTGGGACATCGGGACACTTCGCCGGACTTGGACGGAAGCGGGGAGGTGGAACCGGCTGAATATATCAAGGCGTGCCCTTGTTTCGATGTGCGGAGTGAGTTTCCCAATTTCTTACGTAATGTTGTGGTACGGCCATGAAAGTATTGTCGTGGCTATTGGTTGTATTGTTGGTGATTGCTTGTGTGGCGGCTTGGTTCCGTCCGCATGAGCAGCCTCCGGCAGAAGTTCGTGTAGAGACGAAGATAAAGACGGTTGTCAAGGTAGATACGATGCTTATCTCTGCACCGATGGCTGTGTTCTGGCGTTTCGTACCGGATGATACGACACGGATAGGTGATACGCTGCTTCATCGCCGACAAGTGGTGTATTCAGACAGTTCGTATCGTGCTGTGGTAAGTGGATATGTAGACCCTCGGCTGGATAGTATGGTGGTGTATCCGAAGACGGTTTATCAGACAGTGACGAATGACGTCTATCATCCGGTTCCCATCAAGTCGAAGAAGAAGCGTTGGGGATTAGGTTTGCAGGTAGGATATGGCTATCCGAGTGGTTTTTATGTCGGTGGTGGGGTGAGTTATAATTTGTTTATGTGGTAGAAAAAACATACCTTTGTTGCTGTAGTAGTTTTACTTATCATTCATTTGATAAGTGGCCCCGGCTTCCGTCGGGGCTTTTTATACAAGAAATGATTAGTTAAAAGTATTCCAGTGCCTACTTTCTTTTATATCTAAGTTGATATAAGCTCAGATATGATTATCTGAAAGTAAGAACAAATAATAATAGTATTAGATATGAAACAGAGAAGAAATAGGTCTGAGTCCAACTATAAACGTGCAAAGATTAATTCGTGGTGCAGGCTTTTAGAAAAGGATTTTGATTGGGATTACACGTTTTTATTAGAAATAGAGCGCAAGAAAATAATAGAAATGTATGAATACTTTAAAAAGTGTACTCGTTCGGATAAAATGCCTATAGTGGCAAGAGACTTGCAACTTTGCATTGGCCTATTGGATATTGTGCTCGAAAAAGATAATTTGCAGTTGGAATTTTCAGGAATGAAGACTATGCGTAGAGATGACGGTATGTATGAAATGGTAGAAAGTCCGCATATAATAGCTTGTAGGAATCTGTACATTAACACTAAAAATGCATCAAGGTTCTGCCTATTTAATTTCCCGACAGATGATTATGATATTGAAATTATTCATAAAGAGGAATTGAGAAGATATAAGGCGTGGTATCTATATAATAAAATCAGAACTTACAAGTTGTTTTCTTGGTGGGATTAGGTAATAGCATCCATCATTCTTACATCGTAAGGTTTTGATAGGTAAAGCAGTCCAATAAGCGACCTTTTTTCTTTGGCTTCTCTCTGCTATGATTTATCTTTGCAACGAAAAAATATGGCATACAATTATGACGAAGAAAGCGTGAATGCCTTAATGAAATGGGCTGAGAACGCACTATTACCCAAAGAGGTGACATTAAGTGAGGCAGAACATATTTTTGATACCTCCATGTATGTTAATGCGAATATCTGTGATATTAAGCAGCATTATCTGGATGCATTCTATAACCCGGCTATTGACCGGTTATATAGGTTGAAGGAGCATATGGAAGATAATATGTAGGACTGTAGGAGCGTAGGAGACCAATATTAGCCTCCTACATTATTTATTATCTACATATCGGGAAAATCCTCTTGTATCAGGGAGCTTTTTACTCCGAATCTTTTTTGCAAGTATCTCTCTGTAGTAGTAATTGATTTATGCCTGAAGTGCTTTTGGATTTCCCATGTATTAATTCCTGCATTGACCAGTTTTACTCCACCGGTATGTTTGAAGCTGTAAAGCTTGTATCTTTTGCTTAATCCCAGTTTATCCCTGATTCTGTCAAATCTATATCTGAAGGTGTTTTTTCCAAGCTTGTATTTTCCTGGCTGGCCGTCTCGAGAGAAAAGATACCAGTCTTCCGGATAGTTGCCTATCTTCAGCAGGTCATCAAGAGCTTCATAAAGCTGCCTTGGCATGTTGACTGTTTCTGTCAGTCCGTTCTTGCTGATATCCTGACGGATGGTAATGGATGCTGTCTCCAGATTGATGTCACGTATCTGCAGATACAAGCATTCTTTCGGACGGATTGCACAATAGTATTCAAGCTGACATAATAGCAGGAGTTGCGGGTCGTGCTCTCTCATATAGTCAATCAATATATTTCGGATCTTGTCTGGAATTGGGCTTGCCGCTTCGTCTCTTTTCTCACCAAGATTAGGTATATTGGTGACAGGATTGGCTACAACAAGCTTTTTGTGTAGTAAGTAATCGAAAAAAGTATGCAATAACTGCTTGTATTTCAATACTGTCCTGCGACTGACATGTCCAGTTTCGACTATGTGATAAAAAAACTTGTGTATATGTTCTTCTGATATTACACGCACGTTCTTGTTTGCCAAGCACCCTGCTTCCACCCATTCACAGAAGATCCTCAGTTTGGAACAGTAAGTCTGATAGGAGGAATGCGCAAGTTCGGCTTTTTTCAGTTGGAGGAATTCTGAAATGTGCACTCTGATACTGACGGCACCCCTGCTGTCATTGCCCCATCTGTTGACCATGGCCTGATACATGAGCTCGTCTTGATAGGTAACATGGTTTTCAGCGAACGGATCCTCTCCACTGTTGAGTTTGTTTTTGATTGTAGAAATCACTTTCTCGGCATGGGCACGCCTGGCACTTTCCGTTGCCAGTTCCGCAAAGCCTTCATAATGCCGGAACCGCTTCATCTCCCCGGTTTGTGGATCCCTCAAGGAATATTCCACATACCATTTTTTTGTTAGATCTCCGCCACAATCCTTTAGCTTGGGCAGGATAAATACTGATTTCTTTCTTGTCATTTTTGCTGTTTTTTGAATTAAGGGTGATGATTTACTAACTCAATAGACAGTTAAATAGACAGTTATTCTTGTTGGACGCTTCCATATACAAAAATAAGTTGTTGAAAATCAACAACTTATTCATTTAAGTCGGGGTAGCGGGATTCGAACCCACGACCCCCTGCTCCCAAAGCAGGTGCGCTAACCGGACTGCGCTACACCCCGAATGCTTTACTTCTGAAAAGCGAGTGCAAAGGTAAAAACAATTCTGATACCAACCAAATATTTAGGCAAGTTTTATGCAATTAAAATTACATTTTCAGATAGAAATCTTTCGTTAAAGCTACATATTCAGGGGTAAACTCATTGTGATTCATCTCAATACAAAGTTTCTCTTCTCTACACTCTTTTGCTTCAAAACCAAAGTTCAGCAATACCCGTCTGCACGGTTTTCCGGGTTTGGTGAAGACTTGCACACGATGCAATGGAAACAACTTATGGTTCCAAGCTGTATCCACAACCGTTTTTTCAGCTTCCGCTGGAATAATGATGCTTACGACTCCTTGCTCTTCAAGCAAAGATGCCGAACGACGAAATAGTAAATCGTAATTCAAATTGCCCGCATGCCGTGCTGTGCACCTTTGTTCGTCAGGACATTTCAACGCATCTATAAAATAGGGAGGATTGGAAATGATGAGGTCAAATCTGTTTTCCGGCTGATAATCTCGGAAATCATGACATATGACCTCTACTCTACCGGCCCATGGAGAGTGAGATACATTTTCTGTGGCTTGTCCGGCTGCAGCTGCATCTATTTCGATTGCAGTAATCCGGGCATGCGGATTCCTTTGCGCTAACTGTAAGGCTATTAATCCGGTACCGGTTCCAACGTCCAGTATACGCTTCGCTTTGTCTGCCGGGGCCCATGCCCCAAGTAGTACACCATCTGTGCCGACCTTCATGGCGCATTTATCATGAAATATGGTAAATTGTTTAAACTTAAAAGATGATTTCGGCATGTTTATCTTCTTTAATTGGGTTCAAAAATAATCAAAACCTGCATATTTGTCATAAAATTGGCACTGTTTTTGTCTTTTTAAAGGATGAGAATGTCTATTTATGAAGAAATAGCTTAACTTTGCAAGCGCTTTATTGGCCTGCCAATATGACATAAACTAAAAAGAAAGAAATGAAGAAAAGAAATTACCTGAGTGATGTCGAAGATAGAAGCGGAAACGCTTTCTCTGTAATTGCTGATTTTGAGGGGAATGAGGAACAATTGATGGACATTGAGGTAGAAGAGGTTTTACCGATATTGCCTCTTCGAAATATGGTATTGTTCCCTGGGGTGTTTATGCCGGTATCTGTAGGAAGGAAATCTTCCCTCAAATTGGTGCGTGAAGCAGAAAAGAAAAATTCTTATATAGCTGTTGTATGCCAAAAGGTGGCTGAAACAGAGACACCTCTGCTTGAGGATTTACATACCATCGGTACAGTTGCCAAGATAGTACGTGTGCTTGAAATGCCAGACCAGACAACTACCGTCATTCTGCAAGGCTCCAAACGTATGGAACTGAAGGAGATTACGGATACGACTCCTTATCTGAAGGGACGGATAGTTACGCTGAATGAAGAACTTCCGGAGAAGAATGACAAGGAATTCCATGCATTGGTAGAGGCGTGTAAAGACTTGACAGTACGCTACATCAAGTCATCCGATATGTTTCCGCAGGATTCGGCATTTGCCATCAAGAACATTACCAATCCAATGTTTTTGGTAGACTTTATCTGTACGAACCTGCCACTCAAGAAAGACGAAAAGATAGAACTGCTCCGTATCGACTCTTTGCGGGCGCGTACTTACCGCCTGCTCGAAATTCTGAATCGTGAAGTGCAGCTTGCCGAAATCAAAGAATCTATCCAGATGCGTGCACGCGAGGATATAGACCAGCAGCAGCGTGAGTATTTCCTGCAGCAGCAGATTAAAACCATTCAGGATGAGCTGGGTGGCGGCGGTCAAGAGCAGGAAATAGAGGAAATGCGTAAGAAGGCGGAGACCATCAAATGGAATGATGAGGTGAAGGCTACGTTCCTAAAAGAGGTGGATAAGTTGGAACGCACCCATCCCCAGTCTCCCGACTATAGCGTGCAGCTGAACTATCTGCAGACGATGCTTAGTTTGCCGTGGGGCATTTATACGACGGATAATCTGAGCCTTGTCAATGCAGAAAAGACATTGAACAAAGACCATTATGGTTTGGAGAAGGTGAAAGAACGTATTTTGGAACATCTTGCCGTATTGAAGCTGAAGGGCGATATGAAATCCCCCATCATCTGTCTGTATGGCCCTCCGGGTGTGGGAAAAACCTCTTTGGGACGTTCCATTGCGGCTGCCTTGAAGCGTAAGTATATCCGTATGTCGCTGGGTGGCGTGCATGATGAAGCCGAGATTCGCGGTCACCGCAAGACATATATCGGTGCCATGCCGGGACGGATTATCAAGAATCTGATAAAGGCAGGTTCCTCCAATCCGGTATTTATTCTGGATGAAATAGATAAGGTGAGTGCCGACCGCCAAGGAGACCCCTCCTCTGCCCTCCTCGAAGTGCTCGACCCGGAACAGAATACTACATTCCATGATAACTTTCTGGATGTGGACTATGATTTGTCTAAAGTGATGTTCATCGCTACTGCCAATAATCTGAATACCATCCCCGGACCGTTATTGGACCGTATGGAGCTGATTGAGGTAAGCGGCTATATCACGGAAGAAAAGATTGAAATTGCTCGCCGCCATCTGGTTCCGAAGGAATTGGAGGCAAACGGTATGAAAAAGAATGATATCAAGATTCCGAAGAACACGCTGGAAGCCATTATAGAGAATTATACTCGTGAGAGCGGTGTGCGCGAACTGGAAAAGAAAATCGGAAAGATACTCCGTAAATCTGCACGCCAATATGCTACGGACGGTTATTTTGCGAAGACCGAAATAAAACCGGGAGACTTGTATGAATTTCTGGGGGCACCCGAATATACCCGGGACAAGTATCAGGGTAATGAGTACGCAGGAGTAGTGACCGGTCTGGCGTGGACTGCCGTAGGTGGTGAAATACTTTTCGTGGAAACCAGCCTGAGCCGTGGCAAGGGCGGACGTTTGACATTGACCGGCAATTTGGGTGATGTAATGAAAGAGTCGGCCATGCTGGCATTGGAATACATCAAGGCGCATGCCTCCCTGCTGAATCTTGACGAAGAGATTTTTGATAACTGGAACATCCATGTCCATGTGCCCGAAGGCGCCATTCCGAAAGACGGTCCGTCTGCCGGTATCACGATGGCTACCTCCCTCGCTTCTGCCCTCACCCAGAAAAAGGTGAAGGCTAATCTTGCTATGACGGGAGAGATAACACTTCGCGGTAAGGTACTTCCGGTAGGAGGCATCAAGGAGAAGATACTGGCTGCCAAGCGTGCCGGTATCAAGGAGATTATCTTGAGCGATGAGAACCGCAAGAATATAGAAGAGATACAGGATATATATCTGAAAGGACTGACTTTCCACTATGTGAAAGATATTAAGGAGGTGTTTGCCATTGCGCTGACTGATGAAAAAGTAGCCGATGCCATCGACTTGTCCGTAAAGAAAGAAAAGACTGAAAAGAAAGAAGAATGACATTCGAGTTACAATATACAGACAGCAAGACCAATGCACGTGCCGGACTGATTACTACTGACCACGGGCAGATTGAGACACCTATCTTTATGCCGGTAGGTACAGTGGGAACAGTGAAAGGCGTGCATCTGCCCGAATTGAAAGAGGACATAAAGGCGCAGATAATATTGGGTAATACCTATCATCTTTATCTGCGTCCGGGACTGGAAGTGATAGAGAAAGCCGGTGGACTGCATAAGTTCAACGGCTTTGACCGTCCTATGCTGACAGATAGTGGCGGCTTCCAGGTATTTTCGTTGTCCGGTATCCGCAAGTTGCGCGAAGAAGGTGCGGAATTCCGTTCACACATCGATGGTAGCAAGCATATCTTTACACCGGAGAAGGTGATGGATATAGAACGGACTATCGGTGCAGACATCATGATGGCCTTTGATGAATGTCCTCCGGGGGATTCGGACTACGAATATGCCAAAAAATCACTGGGATTGACACATCGCTGGCTGGACCGCTGTATCAAGCGTTTCAACGAAACAGAACCGAAGTACGGTTATCAGCAATCCTTATTTCCCATTGTGCAGGGGTGTGTCTATCGCGACCTCCGCGAGCAGTCAGCAGAGTTTGTTGCCTCTAAAGGTGCTGACGGTAATGCCATTGGTGGTCTGGCTGTGGGCGAGCCTGTAGACAAGATGTACGAGATGATTGAGTTGGTGAACGGGATTCTTCCCAAAGACAAGCCTCGCTATCTGATGGGAGTCGGGACTCCGGTAAATATCCTGGAAGGCATTGAACGCGGTGTCGATATGTTCGATTGCGTGATGCCTACCCGAAACGGACGCAATGGCATGCTGTTTACCAAGGACGGCATCATGAACATGCGCAACAAAAAATGGGAAATGGATTTCTCTCCCATTGAAGCGGATGGCGCCTCTTACGTGGATACCATGTACAGCAAGGCATACTTGCGCCATCTGTTCCACGCACAGGAGCTGCTTGCCATGCAGATAGCATCTATCCACAACTTGGCTTTCTACTTGTGGCTGGCGGGCGAAGCACGTAAGCATATCATTGCAGGCGACTTTGCAACTTGGAAACCGATGATGGTGAAACGCGTATCGACAAGATTATGAGAAAAATGGACTGGAGGATATGGAAGAATATAAAGCTGCCGAGAGGTAAATTCTTGAAGCGGCTGGACTGGTACATCATTAAGAAGTTCTTAGGTACGTATGTCTTTGCCATTGCATTGATTATCTCCATTGCAGTGGTGTTCGACTTCAACGAGAAGATGGACCGCTTCATGTCTCATGAAGCGCCGTGGAATGCGATTGTCTTTGATTATTATCTGAACTTCATCCCCTACTTTGCCAATCTGTTCAGTCCGCTGTTTGTGTTTATCGCTGTAATCTTCTTTACTTCCAAACTGGCAGAGAACTCGGAAATCATCGCCATGTTCTCTACGGGAATGAGTTTCAAGCGTATGCTGCGTCCTTACATGGTGTCTGCGGCAATCATTGCGGTAGTGACGTTCTGCCTCGGATCTTATGTCATCCCCAAAGGTAGTGTGACACGTATTAATTTTGAGGACAAGTACTACAAACCTCGTAAGGCGAATACGGCACGGAACATCCAGCTGGAAGTGGATTCGGGGGTAATTGCCTATATCGAACGTTTTGAAGACTACAGCAAGACCGGTTATCGCTTTTCTTTGGACAAGTTCAATGACAAGCAACTGGTTTCCCACCTTACAGCCCGTTCCATTACCTACGACACGACGGCCGTGCATAAGTGGAAAATCAAGGATTATATGATTCGTCAGATGGATGGCATGAAGGAGAGTATTATAAAAGGAGGTCGCATAGATACCACTCTGTTCATGGAGCCTGCCGACTTTCTGATTATGAAGAATCAGCAGGAGATGCTGACCAGCCCTCAATTGAGCGAGTACATCAGCAGGCAGCGGCAACGCGGCTTTGCCAATATTAAGGAATTTGAGATAGAGTATCACAAACGCATTGCCATGTCGTTCGCCTCCTTTATCCTGACGTTGATAGGAGTGTCTTTGTCTTCCAAGAAAACGAAAGGCGGAATGGGATTGCATTTGGGTATCGGCTTGGCATTGAGTTTCTCTTATATTCTGTTTCAGACCATTGCTTCCACATTTGCCGTAAACGGCAACATGCCTCCAGTCATAGCTGTGTGGATACCGAATATAATGTATGCCTTCATTGCATTTTATTTATATAGGAAAGCGCCGAAATAAGCATCCTAAACCTCTACTTCAGTCTGCTCAAGTTGAGGTTTGGCGTACTAAAGTAGAGGTTTAGGATGCTTGTCTCCGGAAGTCTATTAAAATAAGAAACCCCTCCCACTCTTGCGTTCTACAAGTGTGGGAGGGGCTTTTTGTTGTATTCATTTTCCTCTTTTGTTTTGTTCCCTTTTTTGCCGGAAAGAGACGCCGGTTTCCAGGGAACACCCTCACTTTCGTCTTACTGGTTCTTTAAGTTGCTGTTGTATGCACCGGGCATCAGCAAGCTTAATTCAAGTAAGCGGAAAGTTCTGCAGCAGAGATGTTTTTGGCAATAATTACACCATTATCATCCAGTAAATAGTTAGTGAATCCGCGGCCCAAGCGATACTTTTTAAAGAGGCCGGAATATTCGCCTTTAGTTTCCACGAAACAAGTGGGCGTAACTATTTGGTCCTTACGGATGGTTTCTTCAAAGATTGACTGATACTCATCGAATGAAACTGAAACCATCTTCACATTGTTGCGGGCAGTAGAGCGAAGCGCATTGCTCAAACTTGCGTTCTGCATCCGGGACTGCGCGTCGTAACTTGCCCAAAAGCTGAGCAACACATACTTTCCTTTCAAATCGGAAAGGTCGGTTTGGGATTGCTCTGCTGACATGGATTGGATTTTGAAATCCGGGGCCATGTCACCCACATTCAAACCTCCGGTAGGTTTGTCTTTTTCTACAAAAGAAGTCAAGGAACTTATTAGTAATACAACAAAAATCCATTTTGCATATTTCATGCGGCACGGTTTTGGTTAATACTATCCGGGACTGTCCTTCAACAGTGATTTCTTCCCGGAACATCGTCTTCTCAGAGCTTGAAATGAGTAGAAACCCATTGATATTCAAAGCTTTTAATTCTGAAATCGGCTGCAAAGGTAAGTAATTCTTAAACAAACTTCCAAATAAACAAGCATTTTTCTCACTTTTTAGAGTCATATTTTTATGTTATTTAGCATAAATAGCGGGAATTTTCCTTACTTTTGTAGCCTATTATTCTATCAAAAAGATGATTTATGCAACCATTGAACACTGAACTCATCCTGATACGTATTACGGGTGAAGACCGTCCGGGACTGACAGCTTCCGTGACGGAAATTCTGGCCAAATATGATGCTACTATTCTTGATATTGGTCAAGCAGACATTCATAATACTCTTTCATTGGGCATTTTATGCAAGACGGAAGAACAACATTCGGGGTTCATTATGAAGGAACTGCTTTTCAAGGCTTCCTCCCTGGGAGTGACTGTCCGTTTTTACCCTATTACTGCCAAAGAGTACGAGGATTGGGTGAATATGCAGGGAAAGAACCGCTATATTCTTACTTTATTGGGGCGCAAGTTGTCTGCCCGTCAAATATCTGCTGTGACCCGTATTCTTGCAGAGCAAGGCATGAATATCGATGCCATCAAGCGCCTTACAGGACGTATTCCGCTGGACGAATGTGAATCGCGTACACGCGCCTGCATCGAATTTTCCGTTCGGGGCACTCCGAAAGACCGCATTGCCATGCAAGAACAGTTGATGAAACTGGCAACCGAACTGGAAATGGATTTCTCTTTCCAGTTGGACAATATGTACCGCCGGATGCGTCGCCTCATTTGCTTCGATATGGACTCTACTCTGATTGAAACGGAAGTGATTGATGAATTGGCCATACGTGCAGGTGTGGGCGACCAGGTAAAGGCTATTACTGAGCGTGCCATGCGTGGTGAGATAGATTTCATTGAGAGCTTTCGCGAACGAGTGGCTTTGTTGAAAGGATTGGATGAGTCCGTGATGCAGGAAATTGCAGAGAATCTTCCCATTACGGAAGGTGTGGATCGCCTGATGTATGTTTTGAAGAAATACGGTTACAAGATAGCTATTCTTTCGGGAGGGTTTACCTACTTCGGGCAGTACCTCCAGAAGAAGTACGGTATAGACTATGTGTATGCCAATGAGCTGGAAATAGAGGATGGCAAACTGACCGGTCGCTATCTCGGTGATGTAGTTGACGGTAAGCGTAAGGCGGAGTTGCTGCGTTTGATAGCTCAGGTGGAAAAAGTGGATATTGCGCAGACTATTGCTGTGGGCGACGGTGCCAACGACCTGCCCATGCTGGGAATTGCCGGCCTTGGAATCGCTTTTCATGCAAAGCCCAAAGTTGTTGCCAATGCTAAGCAATCCATCAACACCATCGGCTTAGATGGCGTACTTTACTTTCTGGGATTTAAGGATTCATACATTGATATTCCTCGTTGAAGGCAGATGCTTGAAACAAATTTGCAAGTCCTTGAGATAATTATTGTCCCAAGGGCTTATTTTTTTACTGTAAGAGTCTATTTTATAAGTCTTTTTCCTATCTTTGTACGCAAATTTAAAAGAGATACATGAAGTTTTCAGAACTACATTTAAATGGCAATGTGCTGGAGGCACTGGATGCCATGCGCTTTGAAGAGTGCACCCCCATACAAGAAAAATCAATTCCCGTCATACTCGAAGGTCGAGATTTAATAGCAGTGGCACAAACCGGAACGGGAAAAACTGCCGCATATTTGTTGCCTATATTGAACAAGCTCTCAGAAGGCGGACACCCTGCCGATGCCATCAATTGCATTGTCATGGCTCCTACCCGCGAGTTGGCGCAACAGATAGACCAACAGATGGAAGGTTTCTCTTATTTCATGCCGGTTTCCAGCGTGGCCGTGTATGGTGGTAATGACGGAATACTGTTCGAGCAGCAGAAAAGAGGGTTGACACTGGGTGCTGATGTCGTTATTGCTACCCCGGGGCGTTTGATAGCCCATCTTAGCCTTGGTTATGTAGATCTTTCCCGTGTCTCTTATTTTATTTTGGATGAAGCAGACCGGATGCTGGATATGGGATTTTATGACGATATTATGCAAATTGTCAAATTCCTTCCTAAAGAGCGGCAGACAATCATGTTCTCTGCCACCATGCCTGCTAAGATACAACAGTTGGCTGGTAACATTCTGAACAATCCTGCCGAGGTGAAGCTGGCTGTTTCCAAACCGGCAGAAAAGATTGTGCAGGCAGCCTACGTTTGCTACGAGAATCAGAAGCTGGGCATCATCCGTAGCCTCTTTGCAGAGGAGACACCGGAACGCGTTATCATCTTTGCTTCTTCCAAACTGAAAGTGAAGGAAGTGACCAAAGCTTTGAAGCAGATGAAACTGAACGTCGGTGAAATGCATTCCGACTTGGAGCAGGCACAGCGCGAAGAAGTGATGTATGAGTTCAAGGCAGGACGTATCAATATCCTGGTAGCCACAGATATCGTTGCGAGAGGTATTGATATCGATGACATCCGTCTGGTGATAAACTACGATGTTCCCCACGACAGTGAAGATTATGTGCACCGCATCGGACGTACGGCGCGTGCTAATAATGACGGCGTAGCCATCACCTTCGTTTCCGAAAAGGAGCAGGGTAACTTTAAGAATATCGAAAAATTCCTAGATAGGGATATCTATAAGATATCGGTTCCCGAAGAGCTGGGTGAAGCACCAGAATACAAGCCGAGAGCATTTGACGGAGGAAGACGGGGCGGCCATGGAAACGGACGTAGGCCAGGAGGAAATAAGAATGGCCGTAACAACAATAAAGGCGGAAAGCCCAGTGCCAAACGGCCACAGAATGGCGGTGAGAAGAAATAAACACTGTGGTGTGGTGAAGAAAAGACATAGAAAAAGCGGATTTATTCCGCTTTTTCTATGCTCATTGTACAGTCAAAACCAATAATCATATTTACCAGACTGTATACGGAGCTTTCGGGTATGCCAAGGGTTGCCTGGTAATGGTATCCCTTACTGTCCACACCCATGAAGTTCATATCGGCAAGAATGGCCTGATTCAGTATTTCGGCAGGGAATATATCCGCAAACATCTTTTTGGTGATGTCCTGGCCGTAAAGCATCTTCTTCCCTTCGTATACACAGATATGGATTACATTATCATAATACACATTGTCCACACTGATTCCATTTTCAGAATAGGAAGTCTTGAAAACCTTCATCTTTGAGGGGTTGATATATACATATCCCCTATACCTTGTATTCTTGTATATTACGATACTGTCTTTCTTTATCACTTCTGGAGTAGTGGAAATGACTTCTACTTCCCGGCTGGTGAAAACCAAAGAATCTTCTGCATTCTCTGATTTATGCAGTTTAATTACTTCGTCGGCCAGCGAGTGGAACCAGAAGCTGTATTCCGTTTGACGGTCTATCTTATAGGCCACCGGTTCATTGCTGTATATGTAGATTGTATCGTGAACGACCTTGAAAGATACGGGAGCGCTTTGCGGGTTGGCATAATATACCGTATCCCCTTCGATGCGCATCAACGGCATTTCTGTTTCATCGTTCACCCAGATGCCTTGTAACAGTTGCTTTGCAATGAGATCTTCCTTTACGGAAACCTCTCCTGTTTGTCTGTTGCTGCATGAGGCTAATGAGACAACAAGTACAATGAGAATCGCACTTCCTTTTATTGTCATAACGTCCCTATTTATTTCTTTTCTTTTTTCTGCAACTTTATTTTCCGATGCAATGATATGTGAAACCTTGTTCTTCCATATCTTTCTTGTCATAAATGTTACGTCCGTCCAATACCAACGGCTGCTCCATAGTTTTCTTGATGACTGCCCATGAAGGCAGGCGGAATTCTTTCCATTCGGTCACCAGCATCAGTGCATCTGCATCCAGCGCAGCATCATACATATCTGTCGCATAATAAATACTTTCTCCTATGCGGCGTCGGCATTCGTTCATGGCAGCCGGGTCGTAGGCACGTACTTTACAACCGGCCTTCAGCAACTCGTCAATCAATACCAGAGCCGGGGCTTCACGCATGTCATCTGTTTCGGGTTTAAAGGCCAGCCCCCAAATGGCAATGGTCTTTCCCTCCAAATCATTATTGAAATGCTTCTGCAACTTTTCGAATAAGATACTCTTCTGTTTCTCGTTCACCTCCTCTACTGCATGGAGTACACGCATCTTGTAGCCGCTCAGTTCAGCCGTTTTAATCAGTGCCTTTACATCCTTAGGGAAGCATGAACCGCCGTAACCTATCCCCGGATAGAGGAACTTGCGTCCGATACGGGTATCCGAACCGATACCACTGCGCACCATGTTTACATCCGCTCCCACCAATTCGCACAAATTGGCAATGTCGTTCATGAAGCTGATGCGGGTGGCAAGCATGGAGTTAGCTGCATACTTTGTCATTTCTGCAGAAGGGATGTCCATAAAGATGACACGGAAGTTGTTCAGCAGGAATGGTTTGTAGAGCTTGCTCATTATCTTCTTGGCTCGTTCGGACTCTACTCCCACCACTACACGGTCGGGACTCATAAAATCGTTGATAGCATTACCTTCTTTCAGAAACTCGGGATTCGAAGCGACATCGAAGTCAATGTTCATCCCTCTCTTATTAAGTTCTTCTTGAATGGTAGCCCGCACTTTTCTGGCAGTACCTACGGGAACGGTACTTTTGGTTACCACCAACACATATTTCTGCATATTGCGTCCAATGGTGCGGGCAACTTCCAGCACATAGCTCAAGTCGGCACTTCCATCCTCATCGGGTGGTGTACCTACGGCACTGAATACCACTTCCACCTCATTCAGACAACTCTCCAGAGACGTGGTGAATTGCAGGCGTCCTGCTTTCACATTCCGGCTAACCATTTCTTCCAGTCCATTTTCATAGATAGGAATAACACCCTTTTTCAGTGACTCTATCTTTTCACTGTTCGTGTCTACGCAAATAACGTTGACACCGATTTCCGCAAAGCAGGTTCCGGTTACCAAACCGACGTATCCTGTACCGACAATGGCTATTTTCATATTTTATTCATAATAGACCGCATCCTTGAACGATACGGCATGTCCGTCTTTATCTGATAATAGAAGCTGTTCCGTAGCAACGGGCCATTCAATACCGATGGTTTCGTCGTCAAAACGGATGGATGCCTCGGATTGTGGTGCGTATACGTTGTCTACCTTGTATGTAAAGACAGCTTCATCGCTCAGCACCAGAAAACCGTGGGCAAAACCACGCGGAATGAAGAATTGTCTTTTGTTCTCCTCACTTAGCTCCACACTGACATACTTTCCGAAAGTGGGAGAAGATTTTCTTAAGTCGACAGCCACGTCCAGCACTTTTCCCTTAATGACACGTACCAGTTTGGCCTGGCTGCAATCACCCTTCTGGTAATGAAGACCACGTAATACACCGAAAGAGGATTTGGACTCATTGTCCTGGATGAAGTGAACGTTTCCGACATGTGCACGGAACTCTTCTTCCTTAAATGCTTCCATAAAGTATCCGCGGGCATCATGGAATACTTTCGGCTCAATCAGCCATACGCCGTCAATCTCTGTTTGTATGTAGTTCATTTTCTTAAAATGTTTTATGTACTTTCAGTTGGAATCCAAAATTGTCTCCATATATCTCTCCCATATCCAATGCAAGGGACGCGTTGAAGCACCAGCCCTTCCATTTACGGGGAATATAGTAAAACGATGCAAAAGTAGAAAAATTTTCTAATATATCGGGTATTGGACGATGAGGAGTTCCCCAAGTTCTGTTGTGGGACAATTTTGCCACATATCTCCACTCACTGCTGATGTCGCCGCTCCATCCCAGATGCAGGGCCTTAACGCGATTGTACTTGAAACTCATATCGCCATCCTTATTATAGATAGGCGATGCTATCAACGGATTGGCTATCGCCATACCCCAATGTGCCCATCCTGGGTAGTAACCGTTGTTGTAGTAGTTGTCGGCTCCTCCGGTCTTACCTACTACAGAATTTTGCAAACCGTGCAGTGGACCGCTCATATTGGTAGTCTGGAGATATTCGATAACGATTCCGTTGATGGCTTGTCTATGGTTGGATTTATATTCCACACCCCATAAGCCATCCCAACCGTTGAGTTTGGCCATGGCGGAGAAGTCATCAAAATGATTGTCCAGATAGGCGCTGATGGAGAAATCTTCCTTAGGACGATAAGTCATTTTGATATATTCGCTACCCAGAAAATTGCCTTGGAAAGCCAGATGTTCACCTACCGGTCCGTCCTCACGCCCGTGGCCGGGGAAGAATACGCGTACGTAATCCTTCCATCCGTTGCCCAAGTCTCCCGATTCGGAACCTCCAATCTTGTATCCTCCGAATTGGGTGTCGAGGGTCATTCCGAGTTCCAGTTGCCATTTTCCTTTGGGTATACCGATACGCAGGAACCCTTCTTTATGATGGTATTTGATACTCTTGGTGTACCAGTATTTTTCTCCGACTTGCTCCCGCTGGTATTTGTTATCTGTAAACCATCCGTACGAGATTTCTCCTTTCAGGCCTAAACGGGGTAGCAACTGTACATACTCGGGTATGCCTATCTGTACTTGTGGGATGGGACGCGCATTACCCGACCAGGTCATGCCGCCACTGCTCAGCTCTTGATTCAGCAATGGAGAATTCTGTTCCCGGCTTCCGGCAAAGAATCCAAACCACTTGTAACGGATGTCTACGTAAGCCTGCTGTACAATGAAGGAGGTCGTGCTGAATCCGGCTGCTGCAACCAAATCCAGTGCTTCTTCAAACTTCCATTTTCCAAGTTGGTGTTTGTAGGATATTCCTCCACGTATGTAAGTATTGTTGTCGAGCGAAGTGAGTCCTTGCTGGTTGCTGACCTGCCAAAGAGGAGTATTGTCACCGGTATGCAGGGCTGCTCCATATTCTACGAATGAGGACAGCTGCTGTGCCAGCATCGTGTTCTTTCCTATGAACAAGAAAACCATCAGACAGAAAATAATACGCATAATAGTCTTTTGTTAAGTGTTTAGGTTTGTATACTCTTGCGAGGACAATTGTCTTTCTATTCTTGACGAGTATAGTTAAACGGTACAAAAGTTGAAATTTTTCCGGTAAAAATTCCTTCTCTTGCCAAAAAACCTTTTTCAAATACATTTTCAATGTGCAATGTTCATAATTTGTTGATAAGAAAAAAGCTCTGAAACTAGCGTATATCCGATATTTCCGCTACTTTTGTAGCATGATTGAATTAGCACAGCACATAGAAGTATTGTTATTGGAGAACGATTGTGTCATTGTTCCCGGTTTGGGAGGATTTGTAGCCCATTATACTCCGGCAATGAGAGTAGCAGAAGAGAATGTTTTTCTGCCCCCTACCCGTATTATCGGTTTCAATCCTCAACTGAAGATGAATGACGGCTTACTTGTACAATCCTATATGGCTGTCTATGATACTGATTTTTCTGATGCTACGCGGATTGTAGAAAAAGAAGTGGCGCATATATTCACTGCTCTCCATGAAGAAGGTAAGGTGGATTTGCCCAACATTGGCGAATTGCGTTACTCCATTCATGGTATTTATGACTTTGTTCCCTATGACCACAAGATAACCACTCCTTACTTATATGGGTTGGATAGTTTTGAAATGCAGGAACTGGCGGAACTGAAGAAACCGTACATGGAAAAGACCATCCGTTATTCTGTTCCAGTTGTGCCGGAAGACAAAAAGCGAAGGTTTGAGATTAAATTCAACCGTTCCTATTTGTCGAATGCGGTTGCCATGATTGCAGTGGTTGCCTTGTTTTTCTTTTTGTCTACACCGATAGAGAATACGGAAGTGGTTGAAGGAAATTATGCGCAATTACTTCCGAATGAACTTTTTGAGATGATAGAAAAGGAATCCCTTGCCATTAATCCGATTGTTGTTAGCCGGAAGGCCGACACTCCGAAAGCGTCGGCTCAAAAAAACACGGGGCAGAAGGCAAAGAAAAAGGTGGTTCCGGTTGCCGTAAGAGAGGTTAAGGTGGGCCAAGCTAACGCGCAGAATGCTCCGGTTGTTTCTCAGCCTAAGCAGCAGGCGGCAGAAGTGTCCTCTTCAACATCTGTAACAACAAAGAGTGAAATTCAAAAGACCACAGCAGGGACTGTCGCCCCGTCACTTGTCTCTGCACAGAAATACCACGTCATCATTGCCAGTGTAGGTACTGAGAAGGATGCCGAAGCAATGGCAAAGCAACTGATTGAAAAAGGTTACCCTCATGCAAAAGCAATTGTTGGAGATGGTAAAATGCGTGTCAGCATTGAGTCTTGTGGCACAGAAACAGAAGCATATCAGGCATTGAACAGAGTTCGCCAGAATGAAACGTATAAGAACGCTTGGGTATTAAAGAAGTAGAAAGTAATCTACCCTTGCTTTATTTTTTAATTCTTTAATTTTTAACTATCATGAAGCGTATCCGTTGTCCCAAATGTGAGAATTACTTAACATTCGATGAAACCAAGTATACCGAAGGCCAATCACTGGTCTTTGTATGTGACCAGTGTAAGAAGCAGTTCAGTATCCGTTTAGGTAAATCAAAGATGAAAGCCCCTCAAAAGGAAGAACGTCCGGATGAAGCGGAGTTTAAAGAGGCTTTTGGCAGCATCACGGTCATTGAGAACGTGTTTGGTTTTAAGCAGGTACTTCCATTGCAAGAAGGTGACAATATCATAGGCCGGCGTTGCGTGGGGAATGTTATCGATGTGCCGATTGAGACTTCGGATATGAGTATGGACCGGCGTCACTGTATCATTAATGTAAAGCGTAATAAGCAGGGAGTGTTGATTTATACCTTACGCGATGCTCCCAGCCTGACGGGAACTTTCCTTAATAATGAAATTTTGGGTGACAAAGACCGCATTCGCATTGAGGATGGAGCCATTGTAACTATTGGTGCCACTACTTTTATATTGCGAGCGGCAGAACAAGAGAGCCTTTAGACAAAAAAGAAAACTGTGTATTTCCCATTAAATGTGGTATAAATAAAGCAGACCGTACAAAAAAAGTTTTTGTACGGTCTGCTTGTTTAAAGTCATAGGAATTAAAGAATGCCTTTTACTGTTTCTGACATACCTTTTTCTTGGATGGATTTTAAGAAGCAGGTAATCATGTCTGTCAATCCTGGAACGGTATTCAAGTCTCCGTGTTCCCCCCAAATAAGGTCTTTGGCTGCCAATACGCCTTCTGCCACTTTGTGAGTATCCCCCGTTGCCCAAAGGTCTTTCAATAACTGCATGATTTCGGGAGCATCATTCGGGATGATTTCTGTGCCGTCTGCGCGGGTACCTCCTTTGTAGTACGTGATGATGGCAGCCAGTCCCAATGCCAGACCTTTCGGCAGTTCTCCTTTACGTTTCAAGTAGGTTTTTAGGCCGGGAAGGTCACGGGTTTGGTATTTAGGGAAAGAGTTCAGCATGATGCTGGTTATGGCATGGTCAACAAATGGATTGTTGAAGCGCTCCAATACATCTTCTGCAAACTTTTTCAATTCGTTTTTCGGCAGGTTCAACGTTTCCATCAGCTCGTCAAACATCACTTTATGGATGTATTGTCCGATTATAGGATGCTGGCAGGCATCGCGTACAATATTTACCCCCGACAGATAGGCTACCGGAGACAGTACGGTATGAGGTCCATTCAGCAAGGTTACTTTTCTTTCGTGGTAAGGTTTTTCGGAAGGAACAAACAATACATTCAGTCCGGCTTTGTCGGCAGGGAATTCTTCGGCGACTTCTTGCGGAGCCTCGATGACCCATAAATGGAAAATTTCAGCCTGCACTACCAAATTGTCATCGTACTGTATCTTTTCTTTTATAGCGGCAATGTCTTTGCGGGGGAATCCTGGAACGATACGGTCTACTAGTGTTGCATATACACCGCAGGCTTCCTCAAACCAAGTTCTGAACTCATCACCCAACTGCCATAATTCAATGTATTGATAGATTGTCTCCTTCAACTTGTGGCCATTCAGGAAGATGAGTTCGCAGGGGAAGATAATCAGCCCTTTGCTCTTGTCGCCGTTGAATGTCTTGAAGCGGTGATACAACAGCTGTGTCAGTTTGCCCGGATAAGAAGATGCCGGTGCATCTGTCAGCTTACAAGCAGGGTCAAAGGCTATACCAGCTTCCGTCGTGTTGGAAATGACAAAACGCATCTCCGGTTGTTCGGCCAATTTCATGAACTCGTCGTTTTGAGTATAGGGGTTTAAGGCACGGCTGATTACATCTATCATAGTCAGACTGTTGATGGTTTCTCCTTTATCCAGACCTTGCAGATTTACATGATAAAGGTCATCCTGGGCATTCAGCATGTCAACCATACCTTTATCAATGGGTTGGACCACTACCACATTGCTGTTGAAATCGGTCTTTTGATTCATGTTATAAATAATCCAATCCACAAATGCACGAAGGAAATTACCTTCGCCAAACTGGATAATGCGTTCCGGGCGTTGTGCTTTGGGAGCAGTTTCTTTGTTTAATGCTTTCATTTAAAAAATGATTTAAATGGTTGATATGTAATTTTTTGATTATTCAAACTCAAAGTAAAAGTCTATGTTTTCCTCCATCAATATGTCGATGGGCATGTATTTCACTGCAGTGACCGGTCTTTTAAATATCACGTGGTCGCATAAAGTCTTCACGCCACAATAGCCTTGCAGGCCTGGGCGTTGACCGATGAGAAAGGTTACTTCACCGGTTTTCAGGAGCTCTGTATTTTTGTGTAAAAGGTCATATCCCACAAGTCCTGCCAACTTCTGCCCCTTTTCGTGTAGATAACTTGCCACCTGATAAATACGGGAGTTAAAAACAGCTCCCAGTACGGCTTGGGGATGTTCTTTAAAAAAAGCATCCAACATCCGTCTGTTGCCGTCAGTATCTTCCTTGCGCAACACAATGTCATGGATAGTCAAATCCTTATGTTCCTCGGAAAGGTATTGCATGAACCCCTCGAGGCGGCGTTGCATCTGGATTTCTGCCGGATTGTTTTTCTGATTGTTCAGGAATAACACAAGCTCCTGCCCTTTTTCATAGCTACGCATCAGAATCTTGGCAGCAATGTATCCGCTGGTTTTAGAATCTTGTCCGATATAACACAAGGCATGCGTCTGTTCAATATTGAAGTCTATGAATGCATAGGGAATATCCGCTTCCTCCAAATAAGTAGTGAGTTCTATAGTCTCCTCTCGGAAATTCGGGGCAACAAGTACGGCGTCGGCATTTTCCTCCCGGAGCACAGCACATGCTTCTTTATAGGAGGATTTGTCCGCATGTCGATAGTAGAGATAGCTAACTCCAACATTGAACGGCCGTAATTCTTGTGCGGCACGGTCAATTCCCGCTGCTACAGCATGCCAATAATCAATAAGGTATAATGCAGACAATATGATAGCGCTTTTTAGCCGCCAGCCCGATGGCAAACATATTGGGATGATAATCTATCTCGTCGAGTACTTTCTGGACTTTTTCTCTACTGGAAACGGATACGTCTCCGCGGTTGTGCAGTACGCGGTCTACAGTGCCGGCAGAGACGCCGGCCATGCGTGCGATGTCTTTAATGGTATAGTTCTTGTTTTCCATCTTGAGGTATGCTGCCTAAGGCGGTAAAGGTGAGACATCTGAAGCTTAAATATTATAAATATTCGCCGCAAAGATACGAATTATTTTGTTCCTCCAAGTAAAATTTCTACTTTTGTGTTCGATAACGGTTAATAAAACTAAAAACAGATATATCACCTATTAGCTTTACAATCAATACTATATAGGTATAATAGACGAAAAGTAATATTTTTATACACTTAAAACACAAGAAGATGAAGAACTTTATGGACGGGAACTTCCTGCTGCAAACGGAAACAGCACAGAGGTTGTACCACGAGCATGCGGCGAAGATGCCGATTATCGACTATCACTGTCACCTGATTCCCCAAATGGTGGCAGAAGATTACCAGTTTAAGTCGTTGACTGAAATTTGGTTGGGAGGTGACCACTACAAGTGGCGTGCGATGCGTACCAATGGTGTGGACGAACGTTTCTGTACCGGTAAGGATACTACAGATTGGGAAAAGTTTGAGAAGTGGGCCGAAACGGTACCTTATACTTTCCGTAATCCGTTGTACCACTGGACCCACCTTGAATTGAAGACCGCTTTTGGAATCGATAAAATTCTGAATCCTCATACGGCCCGTGAAATTTATGATGAATGTAATGAGAAGCTGAAACAGCCTGGATATTCCGCCCGTGGCATGATGCGCCGTTATCATGTGGAAGTGGTTTGTACTACAGATGATCCTATTGATTCCTTGGAATACCATATCAAGACACGTGAGAGCGGCTTTGAAATCAAGATGTTGCCTACTTGGCGTCCGGATAAGGCAATGGCGGTGGAAATTCCTGCCGATTTTCGCGCATATATAGAAAAGTTAGCCGAAGTGAGCGATGTGGCTATTTCCAGCTTTGACGATATGGTTGCTGCCTTGCGTAAGCGTCACGATTTTTTCGCGGAACAAGGATGTAAACTGTCTGACCACGGAATTGAAGAATTCTATGCCGAGGATTACACGGAAGCTGAAATCAAGGCCATCTTTAATAAGGTATATGGCGGTGCAGAACTGACGAAGGAGGAAATCCTGAAGTTCAAGTCAGCCATGCTGGTTATATTTGGCGAAATGGATTGGGAGAAAGGTTGGACACAACAGTTCCATTATGGTGCTATTCGCAACAACAATAGTAAGATGTTCAAACTGTTAGGTCCTGATACCGGTTTTGATTCCATTGGCGAATTTACTACAGCAAAAGCTATGGCTAAATTTCTCGATCGCTTAAACTCCAATGGTAAGCTGACCAAGACTATTCTTTATAATTTGAATCCATGCGCCAACGAAGTCATTGCTACTATGCTGGGCAACTTCCAGGATGGTACGGTTGCCGGTAAGATTCAATTCGGTTCCGGTTGGTGGTTCCTTGACCAGAAGGATGGTATGGAAAAACAGATGAATGCCCTTTCTGTACTGGGCTTATTGAGTCGATTTGTTGGTATGCTGACCGATTCCCGTTCTTTCCTCTCCTATCCGCGTCATGAATATTTCCGCCGTACATTGTGTAATCTTGTAGGCCGTGATGTAGAAAATGGTGAAATTCCTATTTCCGAGATGGAACGCGTAAACCAGATGATTGAAGATATCAGCTATTATAACGCTAAGAATTTCTTCCAATTCTAAAAAGCAATAGTAAGCTATAAGTTATGCAGTTTCACCCATAACTTATAGCTTATCTAATATTCCTTTGATACTATCCAATCGTATAAAATTGGGATGTCGTATTTCCCCTTCATGTTGCTCGTATGCCCAAGTCACGTGGTATGGTATATGGGCAGCGTATCCCCCAAGTTCCAATACCGGAAGTATGTCTGATTTTACAGAATTACCTACCATCAGGAGTTTTTCAGGCGGACAGCCCAATGTATCAATCAGCCTCTGGTAATCATCGATTTTCTTGTCACTCATAATTTCGATATGATGGAAATATTCTCGCAGTCCGGAAGCTTCTATTTTTCTTTTCTGGTCGAACAAGTCCCCCTTAGTGGCCAACACCAATTTATATTTCCCATGAAGTGACGATATAGTCTCCTTTACGCCTTCCAGCAGTGTGACCGGTTTCTGCAGAAGCTCTTGTCCCCATCCTATTACTTCTTCTATAAGACGTATACTCCCGTTTCCGTCTGTCACTTTGCAGATGGTTTCAGTCATACTGAGCATTATGCTCTTCAGCCCATAGCCATACATATGGAGATTCTTCATTTCTGTTTCAAAAAACCTTTGTGATATGGATGAAGCAGGTAGATATTGTCTTAAAAGGTTACAGAATTTGTGCTCGAACTCCTGAATATAAAGTTCGCTTTCCCACAGTGTGTCATCAGCATCAAAAGCTATGAATTCGATTTTATCTTTCATGAATGGTCGTTTTTATAAAAGCGCCCAAAGATACGGAGTATTCTATATAAATGAAAATATAAATAGTGATAAATGGGAAGTTAATATCTTGTCTGCAACTTATTAATATTGTGTTTGCAGAAAATTAATATCTTGCAAACACGATATTAATTCCGTATTTTTGCACTTATTTTTTCATTTAATACATAAATTTTAATCGTACAAAAGGATGATGACATCACCCCAACCCGCTTCCAAAGGCTTCAGCAGAGCTTTTTGGGTAAGCAGTACAGTAGAACTGTTCGAACGCATGGCATATTATGCTGTATTTATAGTTCTTACCATTTATCTTTCCAATATTTTAGGTTTCAATGATTTTGAGTCAAGCATGATTTCCGGTCTGTTTTCGGGAGGGCTCTATTTGTTGCCCATCTTTACGGGCGCATATGCCGATAAGATAGGTTTCCGAAAGTCGATGATTATTGCTTTTTCACTGCTTTCCATCGGGTATTTGGGCTTGGGATTGCTTCCCACCCTACTGGAAGCAGCCGGTCTGGTGGAGTATGGTGAGACAACCCGTTTTTCCGGATTGCCGGATAGTAATGACCGTTGGATGATTATCCCCGTATTGTTTGTTATCATGGTAGGAGGCTCGTTCATCAAGTCTATCATATCGGGATCGGTGGCTAAGGAAACAACAGAGGCTACCCGTGCTCGCGGCTATTCCATCTTCTATATGATGGTGAATATAGGAGCTTTTACCGGAAAAACGGTGGTCGATCCTCTACGGAATGTTATCGGTGAGCAGGCTTATATTTATATTAATTACTTCTCGGCTGCCATGACGGTGCTTGCATTATTGGCTGTCGTCTTATTGTATAAATCGGCACATACAGCAGGTGAAGGGAAAAGCATGCGTGAAATTGGGCAAGGTTTTCTGCGTATTATCACTAATTGGCGTTTGTTGATTCTTATCCTCATCGTAACCGGCTTTTGGATGGTGCAGCAACAGCTCTATGCAACTATGCCCAAATATGTCATCCGTATGGCGGGTGAAACAGCCAAACCGGGGTGGATAGCCAATGTAAACCCGTTTGTAGTGGTTTGCTGCGTAAGTTTTATCACCCGGTGGATGGCAAAGCGCACAGCTATTACTTCTATGAATATAGGCATGTTTCTTATTCCGGTATCGGCATTGCTGATGGCATGCGGTAATTTGCTGGGCAACGATATTATTTCCGGCATGAGCAATATTACTTTAATGATGGTGCTTGGTATTGTTGTGCAAGCTTTGGCAGAATGTTTTATCTCACCGCGTTATCTGGAATACTTCTCTTTGCAGGCCCCCAAGGGCGAAGAAGGTATGTACCTCGGTTTCAGTCATCTTCATTCATTCCTCTCTTCTATTTTCGGATTCGGTATTGCGGGGGTGCTTCTGACAAAATATTGTCCTGATCCAGTCTTGTTTGAAACCCGCGAAGCGTGGGAAGCAGCTAGTGTCAATGCACATTATATCTGGTATTATTTCGCTGTTATAGGATTGGTTGCGGCAATAGCATTATTCGTTTTTGCCAAAACTACCGAATTCATCGACAAAAAGAAGAAGGCATAAGGTTTATATATTGCATACTTTTTGTATATTTGCCGTCACTTTTTTTAAAAGCGACGGCTTTTTTGTAATTAAGGAGATTAGGATGAAAGTAAAATTTATAAGCCTTGCCAGTGGAAGCAGCGGTAACTGTTATTATATAGGCACAGAAAAATATGGAATACTCATCGACGCCGGCATTGCAGTACGGACGATAAAAAAAGGACTGAAAGAAGCAGGTATCAGCATGGAAATGATACGTGCGGTATTTGTTACGCATGATCATGCGGACCATATCAAAGCAGTAGGCGGATTGGGTGAGAAACAGAATATTCCTATTTATACAACTGCCCGGATTCATGAGGGTATCAACCGGAGCTATTGCATGACAGAAAAGTTATATTCGTCTGTCCGTTACCTGGAAAAGCAGCAACCCATGCAGTTGGAAGATTTTCATATCGAATCTTTCGAGGTACCTCATGATGGCACGGACAATGTGGGCTATTGCATTGAGATAGACGGAAAAGTGTTTGCCTTTCTTACAGACCTTGGTGAAATTACTCCTACGGCCGCAGAATATATCAGAAAGGCCAATTATCTGATATTGGAAGCCAACTACGATGAGGAAATGTTACGCATGGGTACCTACCCCCAATACCTGAAAGAACGGATTACCAGCCGCACCGGACACATGAGTAATATTGCTACTGCTGAATTTCTTTCGGAAAATATGACGGAACATTTACAGTATATTTGGCTTTGTCATTTGAGCAAGGACAACAATCATCCTGAATTGGCATATAAAACAGTGGAATGGAAATTAAGGGAAAAAGGAATTATCGTAGGAAAGGATGTACAGTTGTGTGCTTTGAAGCGTACTACTCCTTCTGATTTATACGAGTTTGAATAAAAAATCCCATTTCATCGCAAAAAATACCCCGTTTTGTTTGCACGAATAAAATAAAAGGACTACTTTTGCACCCGCAAACAAGAAATAAGGAATGCACTCTTAGCTCAGTTGGTAGAGCAACTGACTCTTAATCAGTGGGTCCAGGGTTCGAATCCCTGAGGGTGTACTTAAAAAGGAACAATATTGTTCCTTTTTTTATTTGTCTTAACAAGAACAAGCTTTGATGGGTGTAAGCTCCTTATACGGGATCGCTAGTAAATCTATATGGGGATGATACATTATTTTTCGTTAGTCCGCATAATAAATTTTTCAGAAGTTTGTTTTTTTATACCTTTGCCCTCACCCGCTTGCCGCCTCTTTCGTCACATTTGAAAATATATGTCAGAAATGAAAGTAGGAAGAAAACTTTTATTTCCTCCCACTCATATATCTATATTTATTATTTGGGGAAGAATCACATAATCCGCTAAGAATATGGTTTCTACATGCTTGCATCAATTGCGTTGATATACAACTCACTTTATGTAAAGGTACGATTTTTACGGAACATGCAAAACACCTTTGATCTTTCTTTTCAGCAACCGTCAAAAACAAATTCCCGGTTTCATATCCGGTCACAAAGGTGGTACAGCCTCTTTACTATTAAGTTAAAAAAATCAGGCAGGATTGAAACATACTGTTACGGTCGTGTCTGCTGCGATTCAAGATAGCCCGTACTTTCCGACAGGAGGCAAGGTCAGGGGGCAAGATAACGTGTACAGCAGAAACGACCGATCCGATGGGAACAGTCAGAAAAGGATCACATACAGGAATTACAGCCTGGTACCAGGCAGGGGACGACTTTGTGACAAAGTCCCAAAAGAGGTTCTTTTTTCCAGACGGCAAACTCCCTCACCTCAAAGAAACAGTCTATGGCTGGCGCACGAAACGTCCAGCCTTATGAGGACTTAACACCCGCAGCCTGCACATGTGCGTAATAGAAAGGGAAATATAATCTTCATCCGCTTCCCCGCGTCTTGCCTACACCCTTGTATTCCCGGTTCAACCCCTGCTTGATCTCGCTCCTCTTGTACAAGACCTTGCCGCCGAGAATGTAGTAAGGCAGCGTGCCGTTGCTCCGGTACTCGCCCAGTGTCCTGCGGCTGACTTTTAACATACACGCCACCTCCTTGTCGCACAGGTACACGTCTTCTTTTAGCGGAATCCCGCCATCTCTGGAGATGCCGTCAATCATCACCGACAGCCGGTCGATACGCTCCACGTCTTCCGGCAGGTAATAGGTACGGTTGCCTATCTTGGTATAGGCGAGCGTGCCGTTATTCCGCAAGGTGCGCTTGCTGATTTTCAGCTTCATGCAGACATCCTGGTGGTCGAGCCAGCCGCCCGTCCCCTTCACGCCTTTCAGATTCAGATGGGGAATTTCCTCCACCCTCTGTATGAACTGTTCGATCTTCATGGCAAATTCCTCGAACGCCTTCCTTTCAAAACATACGATTTCCATCACATTCCGATTTTATATTGATACTCCAAATTCATACCATCCGGAGAAACGGTCGCTTGTGGTGCCGGTATCACCATATCAGGCAGTTCCGCACCGTTCCCAATTGTTGCCCCGTTGCAAATAAAGGCAGGAAAAATCGTATTACAATGGACCTGTCCGCACATGTCATCTCCTGACATAATGTTTCATGCCGGATGATATGACTACATGTCAAAATCTTCATTCCGGAGGATGTAACGGGGGCAGATGATTTTTCAGAAGGACACGCCCCCCCGTTTCTTTGAGGCAAAGGTAGTCGTCCCCCACCGGAGCGCAAGGCCGGGCCCTTCGGGTCGGCGGGGAAAAAATCATCCTCACGCTTCGCGCTTCGGTATTTTTTCCTGCCGAGCCTTGATGCCGTTCCGGCGGGAGAACGGCTGTAAGGCATACAAAGAAACAGGAGTGCCTGCACAACAGGCCGGATGTATAACCAATAAAATGAAAGAAATATGGCAGCTAAAGACGTGAAAGACTTCAACGAATGGTTCAACCGTTCATACGCGAGACTGAAGGAGAGAATCTCCATCTACCACGGGAAAACAGACGAGGACGTGTTCCACGACGCTTACCTGGCAGTCAGGAAGCAGGTGATGTTCTCAAGGGAAGGGATAGAAAACTGGGAATCCTATTTTTTCGGCTGTTACCGGAAAATGGTGCAGGCCGGAATGAGGGATAACAGCCGCTACTCCTGCCCCGGTGACGGGTATTTCATCACGCCGGGAGAAACGGATGACAGGGAAGAGACGGAGGAATGGGAAGAGATGCTTACCGGATGCGACATGCTGGTGAGGGACATCCAGAAGTTCCTCAGGCGGCATTTCTCCTACGAGGATTACAGGATGTTCATGCTGCGCTTCTACGAGACGAGCAGCTCGTTCCGTACTATCGCCAGGCACATGGGCGAGAAAACATCGGTGATAACCCGCTGGGCACAGGTCATGCTGGAATCCGTCCGCGCCAACCGGACGTTCACAGCCCGAAGGAGATTGATAGCCGCCAGAGACGCGGCATGATGATAACTCTATAATTAATAATAAACTAAAATTGGATCGTATGAAACTGACAGTTTACAACAAGAGCAACTCCCACCCGGCACTGACCTACAAGGGCAAGCGGGTGATCACGGTATGCCGCGACGGCAGCATGTACCTCAGCAGGATATTGAGCAACGAGCTCAGCCCCTTATAACAAACTAACCAACCAACATTACAACAAGCCAAACTGCCTTATAACTAACCATGCAGACAACCGTACAAGGGCTATCCGGCGGTGGCAGTGGCATACTGACCGGACAGACCTTTTTATGGAGGAACTGTCCGTCACAAAGGCAGCCTGTACGAATAGCATACCCCAATTCTGGAATAACATAATAAAATATGTCCCCCCGCCAGAGGGATTACAGCATCCATGAGCGCATCTTTCCGACCTTCCGGCAGTGGTACCTTCCATCACCTGATTTATCCGACAGACCAGGATTCCATACATTCGGTAACGGTCGGAAGCGACCGGTAACATGACCACCGTTCCACTATCGGAAAGCCGGTAACAACCGTTCCATTCCCATACTTGAAACCACTATTCCTTCCGCCCATTCTCATGTCTGCCCGTTCAACACCGGCAGAACATGGAAAGCGTCGCCATATACAAAGCATTCCAAGAAGCAATACGACGCATAATTGCCAACCTGCATCCAATCTGTTGTGATTTAATACAATGCATACTTTCTTTGCAAGTGACAAAAGGTCATGTAAACATACGATGACCACAGTATTAATTGTTCAAACATTAGTAAGGATGAAAAAAAAGCAAAATTTCAGTGACGAGGAACTGATGCAGGTGATGGGACTGGATCTGCCTTCATCAAAGTCTGGTACAGAAACACATGGGGAAACAGTTTCAGAAACAATGGCTCCCATTTTTGATGAGCCTGAAAGCATGGAACAACCTGCCCCCGTTCCGGAAACGGAACGCGGACAGCCGGAAGAGCCTTCTTCCATTACGGGGCAGACACCGGAGCCAACCGCCCGGCGCAGGACAAGCGGCAAACAACGCAAACTTTCGCTGGAGGAGTACCGGAACACCTTCATGCGGCCTTACAGGATTGAAGACCGCAAGCCGGTTTTCATCAGCCGGAAATTGCGTGACACGCTTGACCGTTTCGCCTGCAAGATCGGCGAGAACCGCATAAGCCTTTCGGGCTTATTGGAGAATATTGTCCGGCACCACGTCGAACTTTATACCGAAGATTTCGAGTTTTGGAAGAGGCTGTAAGCCTTTATTTCCATTCAATTAAAAGGCATTTTGACGGGATTTCTTTTTCGGGGGGCAAAATATAGAAACTAGCTACTCCCGAAGGCCGCCGAAGAGGTACATCCCGCCGGTCTGTAAAGTAAACAGAGTATGAATCGTATGCAAAAAATGTAACCGGATGATACAGAAGAATGATACCGACAGAAACAGGGGAGGACGCCCGGCAAAAGGGCTGTCCGAGAAACGCAAATACCGCATCACGGTAAAGATGGCAACCGGGGAATACTATGCCCTGAAGTCGAAAGCCAGAAAGGCCGGTGTCTCGGCAAGCGAGATGGTGAGGCAGGCGGTGGACGGGTGCGTGGTAAGGGAGAGGCTCACCACCGAGCAGGCGGACTTCATCCGCAAGCTCTGCGGCATGGCGAACAACCTGAACCAGCTGGCCCGGGGGGCACACAGGGAGGGCGTAAGGCTGCATTCCGGACAATGCCGACACCTGCTGCTTTCGCTGGAAACCCTCATAGACCGTATCAGTCTATGATCGCGAAGATTGTAAAAGGCGCGGGAGCCAAAGGGATTGTGGATTACATCCTTGACAGGAAAAAAGGGGCCTCGCTTATCGACCACGACGGAGTTCTGGTCTCCGACAACGGCTCGATAGCACGCAGTTTCATCGCCCAGTCCCGGTTTAATCCGAAGGTGGGTAAGTTCATCGGGCATATCTCGCTCAGCTTTTCCGAGCAGGACCTGCCACACTTAACCGATGAGCTGATGGTGCGGATAAGCCGGGAATACATGATGAAAATGGGCATCTGCGATACGCAGTATATCATCGGAAGGCATCACGACAAGGAGCATCCGCACGTGCATATAGCCTTCAACCGTATCGACAATAACGGCAGGACTATCAGTGACAGGAACGACCGCTACCGCAGCGAACGCGTCTGCAAGGAGCTTACCCGCAAGTACGGGCTGTACTTCGAGGAGGGCAAGGAGCAGGTGAACACGGACCGACTGAAAGAACCAGACAGGACGAAATACGAACTGTTTTTTCTTCTTAAAACGAAAGTGGGAAGGTGCGGTGACTGGACACGCTTATCGCCAATCTGCGGAAACAAGGGATGGAAATACGCTTCAAGTACAAGGGGTGGACGGACGGGATCCAGGGCGTGGTGTTCGGTAAGAACGGCTATTCCTTCAACGGCTCGAAGATTGACCGGCAGTTCAGTTACTCCAAGATAGCTGCAGCCTTGAACCGGAACAGTCTTCAGGAACGGCAGGCACAATCCTGCCGGCAAGGTATCAGCCCGGCTTCAGACGGTAGCGGGGAGCTCATCAGCAGTTTATTGGGACTGCTGGACCTCCCCCCCCCCCTTCATCCTGCACCGAGACTCCGGAGAAAGCCGCATTCCGCCGGCTGATGCAACAGAAGAAGAAAAAGAAGAAGAACAAGGGATTTAAAATTTAACAACAACCTAAAAAACAATCAAGATGAAAGAAAACACAGGAACCATCATCGCCATGCTGGAAGAACTGCTGACCATCAGCAAGAGCCGGCAGGCATCGCAAAGCGGCAGTACCAATGCCGCCAACATGGATATTGCTCCCTTCAAGACACTGATCGAGGAAGCTGGCCAGCGTACGGAGGCCGGACTGGCGAAGTTCGCCGGGAACATTACGGATTGCCTGAATGCAATCAACAACCGGATAGACGGGATTGCCCGAAGGGAACAGCCGGATTTCGGGAAAATCAGAGAACTGTTAGAGCAGGCCACCCAAAAGACGGACGAGGCAAGCATTCGGCACAATATTAACGAGACCCGGCACTCGTTTGCGCTTGAGAACAGATGGGACTGGGCGATTGTCATCGGTATCGTCCTTCTGATAGCCCTGTTAGCCTCGACGCTCTATTCCGAGAGGAGACAGGATTATGACCGCATCGACAACGACTTGAAGTACCGTTACATCAGGATGAAGGGCGAAGCATCGCCCGAAAGCATCGCCGGACTGGAAAATCTCTTCGAGCTCAACCAGGACAACGGGAAGATTAAACAGATACGCAAGGACGTGGAAACCTACGAGGAGGTACGTCTGAAAGAGCAGACTGCAAGGGAACAGGAGAATAGGGCTGACTCGATCGGAAACAAACCTTCAAAATCCCGATAAGGTTATGGCAAGCGTAAAGATCAAGTTCAGACCATCGACAACCGATGGTGGACAAGGAACATTATTCTACCGGGTGATACACAACCGCATAGCCCGTCAGCAAAAGACAGGCTACCGTCTTCACGCCGACGAATGGGACAGCAACTTGTCCGAAGTAGTGCTGCCATCGGCCGACGGGAACCGGAAAACTTACCTGTCGGAAATCAGGAACAGCGTGGCGGCAGATATACGAAGGTTCCACAAGGTCATTGACACGCTGGAAGTCAGCGGACATGCCTACTCTGCGGATGACGTAATGGCCGGTTTTACGGCGGACGAGCCGGGAAACCTTCTATTCGGATTCATGGAGAGTGTCATCGCCCGTCTGAAAGCATTGGGCAAGGCACGAACCCGGGAAACATACACTACAACGCTGAGCAGCTTCAAACGTTTCAGGAAAGGTGGTGACCTGCTTTTGGACGACATGGATTCAGACATGATGGTGGCATACGAAGCCTATCTGAAAAGGAACGGTGTCAGCCCCAACACTTCCTCATTCTATATGCGTAACCTGCGTGCTGTCTATAACCGTGCAGTGGAAAAAGGACTGGTCGAGCAGAAATTTCCCTTTAAGCACGTTTATACGGGAGTGGAGAAGACCGCCAAACGGGCCATACCCCTTATGGCAGTCAGGAAAATCAAGGAGCTGGACCTCTCATCAAGCCCGGCATTGGATTTTGCCCGTAACATGTTCCTTTTTTCATTCTATACTCGTGGCATGTCATTCGTGGACATGGCCTACCTGCGCAAGAAGGACTTGAATAACGGTATTTTGTCCTATCGACGCCGCAAGACCGGACAGCAGCTTTTCATCAAATGGGAGAAATGCATGCAGGAGATAGCGGACAAGTACAATACGGAATACTCCACCTATCTGCTACCCGTCATCAGCCCTGAAAGCGGTGTGGAAGAAAGGAAACAGTACATCAATACGGCACACAACGTCAACCGCGCCCTGAAAGTCATCGGTAAACGGCTGGAGATACCCGTACCGCTTACAATGTACGTCGCGCGGCATGCCTGGGCGAGTATAGCCCGAAGCAAGAACGTTCCACTGTCAGTAATCAGCGAGGGCATGGGACATGACTCGGAAGCTACCACGCGCATCTATCTCGCTTCATTGGATACGGCGGCGGTTGACAAGGCGAACAGCCTGATCCTGAAATCCCTGTAACATGCAGGGTTGTTGAGCGAATACAAAGTCTCTTTGTAAGAGAAATTATATCTCTTTGTAAGAGAGGTGATTGTTGATGCAAAAATAAGAATTTTATAGCAATTAGCACATTTATTTGCTTAAAAAATGCAACTGACAGTCTGTTCTGTTTGGTATATAGTAACATTTGTGGAGTGAACGCTACAATTCACTGTATTCTATATCGCTGACTATCAATTGATAACGGATATACCCACCTCTCTTACAAAGAGAAGTTGATTTGAATAATATAAATATTTAATATTCATTATTGTTTTAACCCTTAAAAGATTTTTGTCATGGACAAGGAAATTTTTATTGAAAGTTACGAAGCTCCCCAGGTGGAAGTGGTAGAAGTAGAAGTAGAAAAAGGATTTGCGGTAAGTTCTGGAGGTGAAGACGGAAACTGGAATTGATAACTTTTCCGGAAATTCGGTTTGTATGTAAATTTACACGTCTATAAAAAATGAATTTAAATTAGTAAAAATGAAAATCAGATCTTTAATTAGTCTGGCTATGGCCACATTCCTGATAACGGCTTGTAGCAATGAAAATGATGAAGAATTGATTTCCACTTCCACAAAAGGCATACTGAGCGCTACCGTGGAAGGAAACCATTCCAGTACACGTGCGGGGTTTGCAAGTGATGGCAAATTCTACTGGTCAAAAAAAGACCAATTAGGTGTTACTACTTCCCAAAACGCCAGTAGCTTTTCAGCCCTTAGCTTAAAAAATGGCATTGGAACTGCAAGCGGTACTTTTGACGGCGTAATAAACGGAACCATCGGCGATTATGCGGTATATCCATACTATGACAACCATAGCATAAATGATGCTACCTTGACTTATAATTTCCCTACATCCTATACATATAATAAAGTGGATGCGGATTACTTTACTACGGTTCAAGGTGAAGGCAACAGCTTCAATCCGGCCATGTGGGGAAAAATTGTAAACGGTGCTGTGCAAATGAAACACTTGGGCGGTGTGTTCTGCATCAAAGTGCCTAAGATGCCTATAAAGGCAGGAACCTTGTCTCTTATTGTAGACAAGAAAATTACCGGCACTTTTGCGGTGAACTTAAATGACAATATTCCTGTCATTGCATCAACAGAGACAAGTACCAGTGAAAATAATACAGTAACTATTGAATTCAGTGGTGCTACCCAGGATCAGCCCGGTGTTTTCTATGTGCCTGTTCCTACCGGGACATACGATGTACGTATAAAAGTTACAGAAAACCAAGGCTCTACTGAAAAAGTGAATGTTGCGGCAGGTACTTATACTATTGTCCGTTGTGACTTGAAAAAAATCGAATTGACCAACGGAAATATAGATGCTACGGTTCCTACAGAATCTAGCTCCTTGGATGATGCCGCTACGAAGTTGGCAAGTAACGATGCAGTAAGGGTCAACGGAGAAATTTCAGGTACCAGTAATACAATCAGCGTTCCTGCCGCAACTTCGGGTACCGGTAAGAGCCTTTCATTGGAGAAAGTAGCGAGCGGAGCATCCCTTACGGTTTTAGACGCGAATAGTTCAGGTTCTACAGATAATTCCGTAGACAACTTCACCTTATCAATTCCCAACAATGAAACTGCTGGGTTTGAACCGTTGGATGTAACTATAACCATGCCGAACACAACCGTTGCCCTGACCGGTAACGCGGGTGCAGCTATTTATGGTACAGTCACATCCGAAACAGCAGATAATACACTTGTCATTGGCAACGGTGTGGAAGTTAAAAAGGTGGTCGTGAAAAAAGGTAATATCCGCGTAAATAAGGGAGCGAAACTGGTAGCTATTGAGAAATCGTCAGATAATCAAGCAACGACTGTAACAGTTTATAAAGAGGATGGTGCTGAAATTCCGTCTTCGTTGGGTGAAGAATTTGTCGTTATGGATGCCGCTGTCGCCGATATGCAGAAAGTGTTTGCAGAAGGCGGTACTTACACTTTGCCACAAGACATGAATATTGTAGGAGTTGAAATGATGGTTCCTAAGGGCAAAGAGGTGACACTTGATTTGAATGGCAAGACACTAGAAGCCGCGAACGATGGTCTTATTAGAGTAGAAGGCTCTTTTATTTTGCAAGACAATGCTGGCAATGGTGTCATTAAGGCTACGAAAGATTATGTTTATCAAGTTTATTCTACCGGTATTATTTATGTGGATGGTGAGGATGCCAAAATGACGATGAAGAGTGGTAACATCTATGCAGTACGTGACAATCCGGCAAATAACGGACAGTTTGGTATCGGACTCTGGCGTGGTGCTGACCTTACGATCGAAGGTGGTAAGATTGAAGCCGGTTGGTATGCAGTTTCTGGTAACGGTCAAAATACGACACAGAATTCTGTGATCAACATCACGGGTGGAGAATTGATTTCTGCGGCAGACTATGCTGTCTATTTGCCGCAAGCCGGTACTACCACAATTTCCGGTGGAACCATCAAGGGTGCTTGTGGTGCAATAGGTATGCGTAGCGGCACATTGAATATTAATGACCAGGCTAAGCTCATTGGAGAAGGTACAGGAGATTCCGGTCAATGGGGTGACGGTACTGGAACTATGGGATATGCTGTGATTAACATTGGTACTGGCAATCAAAATACTTATGGCGATTGTACAGTCAACATTACTGGTGGCACATTCATTGCCGAAGGCAAATCGGTAGGAATTGCAAAGCGTGAAGATGGAGCAAAGCACAATATCACAGTGTCGGTTACTGGTGGCACGTTCTCCGATTTGAGCGCAATTGGCTTTATCGCTGAAAATGCGGATGTAAACATTGAACTCAACAAAGATATTGAAATCCAAAAGGCTGTAACCTTGATGAAGGCAGGAGCAATGACAACCGTCAATCTGAATGGTTATACTATTGCCAATAAGACGGATTTTAATAATGCAGGCGATTGGGAAACAGAAGGATTTGTTGTGACTGCCGGTACTCTTAATATCGAAGGAGAAGGTAATGTGGAATGTATAGCCAATACAGAAAATGATGGTTTTCGTGAGGTGATTTCGGCCTATGGTACGAGTGTCGTTAATTTGCGTGGAGGTAACTATAAGAACTACCAACAGAAAAATGGTCAGTATGATTTGATTTATGCAAGGGATAATGCAGTAGTCAATATCTACGGTGGTACTTACGAATCCGGCGGTTATAATGACAGAGGTTATTGGGTGCTGAACCTAAAAGACAATTCTGCTGCTGAAATCAATGTGTATGGTGGTTCATTTAAAAACTTTAATCCGTGTAACCACCTTTGCGAAAACCCCAATGCCAACTTTGTGGCTGAAGGCTATCAAGTGACATGTGACGGAAAGGTTGCCACGGATGCACATGATTTATTAAGTGGAGACAAGACTTATGTAGTTAGCAAAATTGCACAATAGCTGTTGAGTAATAATAAATGTCAGGTATAGGAAACCGTTTCGTTCGTCAAGGCTTCGGAACGGTTTTCTTTTTTTCATAACAAATGATATTCTATCATGAAAATCAATCCAAACTTCAAGCTCCGCGAAATGGCCGGAGAAACCATCATCGTGAATCAGGGACATACGGGTGCCGACCTTACCCGCATCATCTCTCTGAACAAATCCGCGCGTCTGCTATATGAACGGCTGGCAGACAAGGATTTCACAACGGAAGATGCTGCGAAAATCCTGATGGACACTTACGGAATAGACGGACAACAGGCATTGAAGGATGCCACAGCCTGGATGGAGGCACTGAAAAAATGCAAGGTAATCGAATGAAAGAGATCACACTGTACAGACACGAGCGGATGCTCTTCGCCCTGCTCCGGGCCTCGCTGCACGAGCGGAAAACAGAAATCACACTTTTCCTGGACAGCACTGACGAGGAGTGGAAACAATGCCACCGCCTGGCCGTAAGTCAGGGAGTGATGGCGCTGGCATGGGACGGTGTGATGAGACTACCGGCGGAACTGCAACCGCCCCTTTCCGTAAAGCTGGCATGGGCAGCCGCTGTAGAAAGGTACGAGAAAAAATATCTTCACTATTGCAGGACGGCAGATGAACTTTCCCGCTTTTATGCGCAGCATGGCATATCCGCCATGCAGATGAAAGGCGTGGGACTCTCCGCAATCTATCCCGTTCCATGCCACCGCGAGGGAGGCGACATAGACATTTACACCTATTCGGCGGACAAGAGCCGGATGAGCGACGGGGAGGCGAACAGGTTAGCGGACAGCCTGATGCGGCTGGAGAACATAGACGTGGATACGGAACATTCCCCCAAGCACAGCGTATTCTACTACAAAGGTGTTCCGGTGGAGAACCACAAGACCTTCCTGAACGTGGAGAGCTATAAGGCGGCCGGAGAGGTGGAAAAGGTGCTGAAAGAACACATGAACCCGCAACCGACGGAATTGGACGGAGGCCGGGTCCTTACCCCCTCGCCGCTCTTTAATATGCTGTTCGTCGCTTTCCATGCCGCCCAGCATTACGGGAGCAGTCTGGTGCTGCACCATCTCTGCGACTGGGCGTGCCTGTTGAAAAAACATGGCCTACACATACCGGCAGGCGTCACCGATCGCCGTTTCCTGCGTTTCGTGTCGGCACTGACCCTGTTGGCCGACAAGCTGCTGGAGATGGATGTCATGGTGGCTGACGTGCAGGAGAATCTGGCACGGAACATACTGGAGGAGATGCTCCATCCGCGTTACGGGACAAAGGTGCCGGTCAAAGGCAGAGCCGGCATCATCCTCTACAAGGCAAGGAGGATGGCACACCTCACTGCACTCAGGCGTGAGGTATTGGGTGCTTCTGTATATACGACGATACTGCATTCGGTCATCGCGCATATCCGAGAGCCGAAAACCATATTCCAGCGAGGTACGGAGCAATGACACTGAAGAGAATCTGGCATCTGCTGCAACCCGAAGAGCGCAGGAAGGTATGGAAGATGGCAGGGACGGTGTTTTTCTCCGCACTGCTCGATTTCGTCTCCCTGGCGGCACTGCTGCCCGTACTCTATATCCTGCTGGAAGGGGGCGAAAACCGGCGGGCTGCCCTGCTGTTCTGTCTTCTGGCCATAGGGGTCATCGTTGTCAAGAGCGTGCTGGCAACCGTTTTCACCCGTTACCAGGACAGGTGTCTACTCTCTTTCTACCGGAGACTGAGCTTCTCGCTGTTCTCCGCGTATTACCGCCGCGGACTGCTTTTTATCCGGGAGCGCGGCAGCAGCAGGCTGGCATACGAGACCAACGTTGTATGCTACTCCTTCAGCCACGGCCTGCTCTCCTCCATCTGCCGCATGGCGGGCGACGTGCTGCTCGTCATGCTGGTGACGGCAGCTTTACTCGTGTTCGACGGCATGTCAGTATTGCTACTGTATGTCTCGTTCCTCCCGTTCATGTGTACCTATCTCCTCGTGGTGAGGAAACGGGTCAGGAAATACGGCGAGGACGATATGCTTGCCAAGCGGGAGCAGTCGAGAACCGTCATGGATACATTCGGGGGATACATGGAATTGGAGGTGAGCGGTGCTTTCCCCGTCTCTCAGACCGCCTTTCTTAAAGGTCTGGACAGGATAAGCCGCAACCGCATGAGGCTTGACACCGTGCTCGGACTGCCGCTCTTCCTTTCCGAACTGTCGGTTGTCATCGCACTTGGCCTGCTGGTGGCTTCCGGGGACGGAAACGTGAAGATGGTGGTGGGTGTTTTTGCCATTACGGCATTCCGCCTGCTTCCTGCCCTCCGCACCTTGTTGACGGGATGGACGCAGATACAGAACGCGGCATACAGCCTGAATACGATAGAGGAAGGGCTGGCAGGACCGGCAGAGGCGGTCAGCACATATTCCGAAGAAATACCGTTCGAAAAGGAGATAACCGTCAGGAGGCTTGCATACACCTATCCCGATGGCGGGCCGGTGCTGGATAATTTCAATTGCCGTATCCGTAAGGGGGAGCATGTCGGCTTTCGGGGGGCCAGCGGTGCGGGAAAGTCCACACTGTTCAACTTGCTTGCAGGTCTGCTCGAACCCGATTCGGGAGAGATACGGATTGACGGGGTACTCCTGAACGGGATGACACGCGCTTCCTGGATGAGGCGGCTCGGCTACGTCCCCCAGGAGGTGTTCATCTTTAACGGTACACTGGCCGAGAATATCGCCTTGGGCTATGGGACGATTGATTACGGCAGGGTGAAGGAACTGTTGGGACAAGTCTGTCTGGGCAGGTGGGCGGAAGCGTTGCCGGATGGCATGGACACCCTGCTCGGTGAAGCGGGTGGAAGGCTCTCGGGCGGGCAGAGACAGCGTATCGGCATTGCCCGCGCACTTTACAAGCAGGCGGAGGTCCTGCTGCTGGACGAGGCGACATCGGCACTCGACAATGTGACGGAAAGGGAGGTGAACGAAACCCTCTGCCAACTGAAAGAAAGATATAAAGGACTGACGATACTTTCCATTGCCCACCGGGAAAGTTCGCTGGCTTATTGTAAACGGATTATTACCATTGGAAATGAAAATGAATAGAACTTATCAGGTTGCCGGACACCGCTTCATGCTATGGGGAGACAAACTCTGCAAGGCTGTAGAAGGAATTGCCGGATTTAGGCCTTTTGAATCCCAGGATGGCGAGGTGCTGTTCGCCTTCATGGAGGATACCGCCGTGCCGGTGATGGAAAACGTGGAATATACCTTCGGATACGAGGATGTCAGGGGCTTTTTCGGACGGACGGTCAAGGGCTTCATGTTGAAGCTGGAGCCTTCCGGAGGGAATGCGCTGTATCTGTGGTGTACCGACGGAGGGAATGAGGTGTGGATATGCGGCAACCTTTCAGCACGTCTGTACCGCTTCGCCTTGTGGGTGGGCTATGGACTGATGACGCTTCCGTACGGCACCATAGCCGTCCACAGCAGTTGCATCGTTTACCGGGACAGGGCGGTATTGTTTCTCGGTGAGAGCGGAACGGGAAAAAGCACCCATACACGCCTATGGAGGGAGCATGTGGAAGGTGCTTTCCTGCTGAACGATGACAGCCCGGTGCTGCGGGTGGAAGACGACGTCGTGCGGGTCTATGGAAGCCCTTGGAGCGGGAAAACTCCCTGCTACAGGCAGGAGTGTTATAAGCTGGAAGCCTGTGTGCGTCTTTCGCAGGCTCCGTATAACCGGATAACAAGGCTGTCCGTATTGCAGGCTTACGGGGCAGTACACCCTTCCTGCCCGCCGGAATTTGCTTATGACAACGGTTTGTATGACCATGTGAGCAGATGTGTCGACAAGCTGCTCCAGGCTGTTCCGTTCTATCACCTGGCGTGCCTTCCAGACCGGGAAGCCGCACGACTTGCCTGCCGGACGATTTTCAAGGATACGATATGAGAAAGATTCCCAACGAGCTGTTCTTTTCCCGGGTGGAGGCGGAAATCGCCGGAGGACGCCCCGTCCGGTTCCGCCTGAAAGGCTGGTCGATGTTCCCGTTATTGCGTGACGGGCGGGACGAGGTGGTGCTGTACCCCTGTACGGAGGATGAACTTCAGCCTATGGACGTGGTACTTTTCAGATATAACGGAAGACACGTGCTGCACCGCATCATCAAGAGGGAAGGTACCCGGCTGTACATCCGGGGGGACGGCTCTTTTGTAGCCCGGGAGCAGTGTACGGTTGCCGATGTGGTCGGGAAGGTACGTTTCGTCATCCGGCCGTCCGGCAAGGTACTGTCCGTAAGCAGCTGGCGCTGGCGATTGCCGGGCATGCTGTGGAGCAGGATGGGGATATTCAGGAATCCGCTCTTGAGAATCCTGCGCTGTCTGGCAGGGTGACCTGACAGATGTATACATCAGGGCTGCAAGCGGGAATCGAAACCGTTTGCAGCCCGCACTTATTTCTTTTTCTTATGACAAGGGAGTGCTTGCCACACTGCCTGATGTTACATTACCACTTGAAATGTTCACATACCCGCTTTGGCCGACGGCTATAACCGTTTTCTCCATCACATAACTATTGAAATTTCATGGAACGATCGGTTAAGACGGTTACCGAACACCGTCAGGCCCTTGTCGATTTTTTCGGTGGTTATCTTTGTGTACTTTTGGGTGGTGGTTATGTTCGTGTGCCCCAATACCCGGCTCACACTCTCAATGGGGACACCCTTGCTCAAAGCCAGAGTTGCGAATCCATGACGGCTTGAATGGAATGTTTTTAGTAATCCCGCACTCCCTTATCATCTGCTTCAACGGCTTGCAGATTGACCAGTAGTCCAAATTGGGAAACACGAGCCCGTTCTCTTGGAACCTCTCGTAACGTCTGATGATCTGCATGGGAATATCCAGCAGTTTCACCTGGAAATTCACCTTCGTCTTGTGCCGCTTCGACAATATTCATTTCTCACCGTTCACTTCCGCAATGTCATCGGTGGTAAGTTCCTTCATATCCAAAAAGAGAGGGCGGTGAAACTGGCGAAGACAAACAGATCCCGGATATAAGCCAGCTTCCTGTTTGCAAACTCGTGCGTCATTACCGTCTTGATCTCATCTTCGGTCAAATATTCCCGTTCCTTGACGTTCTGGCTGACGCGGTACTGGGCAAACGGGGTTTTCTGTATCAGCCCGTTGTAATGGACCTTCGCCACGATTGTTTTCAACCACATACAGTTTGACCACACGCTGGCGTTATGAAGTCCGGCATCAGTGGAGAGATAGATTTCATACTCCTTAATGAAGTCGGGGGTAAGCTCAAGCATGGAAATGTCATTCCGCCTATGGCATTTCTTTATGAACGTCACCAGATGGTTTCTTGGCCTTACCCGCACTTTGTATGAACTCAACGCCCAGTCTATGCCGATACGCTTCTTGAAACTCTCGTTGTCCTTGTCGAACGCGCCGAGCAGTGTCTTGTATTCCGTACCGAGTCCCTGAAAGGCGTTGCGTACCATTTCGGCCGTAACGAACGCTTCTCTATCAGAGAGGCGTTGATAATGTCTGATGATTTGGGCCTTGATGTTGTCAAGGGCGAGATTGATCTCCCGCGCTTCCCTGCTCTTCCCTTTCGCCCGGTTGCCCTTGGCGTCCCATAGCCCTTTGGCGATAGTCTGCTTGCAACTGAACTGGGCTACGGAACCGTTGATTGTCACCCGTCCCATAACTGGGACAATACCGTTTTTCTCCTTGTTGCCGTTCACGTAGAACAGCACTTTGAATGTACCGGTTACCGGGTAATGATTTGAAAACCATTCGCTCTCATTACCTTTCGTTTCCCTGCACTTTAGCATTGGAGAGGTCTTCATCGGTTTTCCTCATAAGTCATTGAACATCAGTTTTGCCATCATCATTTATTCGTTTCTGATTGATTTTTCCAGAGATATGTAATATATTTGTACACACATCAATGATTTTAAACTAAAAGAAAAACAATATGGATAAAGATTCAAAGCAAGTAGTGGTTCTTCTGACACATCCCAATATAAAAGAGTCGCGAGCTAACAAGGCATTGATGGATGCTATTAGTGACATGGAAGAGGTGGCCATATACAATTTATATGAGATGCATGTGGAAGATGCTTTTAATGCAGAGATATGGAGCACTATCATATCGCATGCATCTGCGCTTGTATTTCAGTTTCCGTTCTATTGGATGTCGGCTCCTTCTTTATTGAAGAAATGGTTGGATGAAGTATTTACATATCTGGCAAAAACTCCTGCTGTGGCTGGTAAGACATTGATGGTGGTCACTACTGCCGGCTCTGAACATGATGCTTATAGAAGCGGAGGAAGAAATCGTTTTACGGTGGATGAGTTGTTAAGACCTTATCAAGCAAGTGCTGTACATGCCGGAATGGTATGGCAAACTCCTCTTGTAGTCTATGGAATGGGGACCTCGGAAGCTAGTAAAAATATAGCAGAAGGGATAAATTGCTATAAGCAAAGAATTGAAGCATTGGTGAAGAAAGACATTTCCAGTGATAATTGGTAATAGTAGGACCATATCGAAATGGAACATCTTTTTCATTTTTGAATGTTTGTTTTTCTCTTCATATTTTTCTAAAATCCTGATTTTAAGCAATAAATAAAATATTGTATGAGTTGGCATATTTCTTGTGTTAACTCATACATGAAACTTTATATTATATCAAACAGATTACCCGTTAAGGTTACCAAAGAGGATGAAACGTTCGTGTTTTCACGAAGTGAAGGCGGACTGGCTACCGGTTTGGACTCACTTCAGATTTCCTACGAAAAACATTGGATTGGATGGCCTGGAATATGCGTTGACAACGAAGATAGTAAAGAGGAAATCACTTCTAGATTGGAAGGAATAAATTTCCACCCAGTATTCTTGTCCGAAACACAGATAAAGAATTATTATGAAGGCTATAGTAATAGTACTATCTGGCCATTATGTCACTACTTTTTTGTTTATACGCTGTATCGGAACTCTTTCTGGCAATCGTATCAGGAAGTGAACCAGTTGTTCTGCGATGCCATTTGCCGCGTGATACGTCCAGGTGATAAGGTGTGGATTCAAGACTATCAGTTAATGCTGCTTCTCGGAATGCTTCGGAAGGTTTACCCGGATTTGAATATCGGATATTTCCATCATATCCCTTTTCCTTCCTATGAACTTTTCCGGATATTACCGGAGCGTGCAGAAATCCTGAAAGGATTATTGGGTGCTGACTTTATAGCTTTCCATACTCATGACTATATGCTGCATTTTATCAGTGCTGTCGAACGGGTATTGCGTATTGACTTTAAACTGGACGAAGCACAACTCGGGAATAGAGTAGTTAGGACCGATGCTCTTCCTATGGGAATCAACTACGGACTGTATCACAATGCTTCTTCCAGACCGGAAGTACGGCGGGCGATAGACCGTACACGGAAATTTTTCGGAAATCATAAGTTGATTCTTTCTGTAGACCGCTTGGATTATAGCAAAGGCATTCTGCACCGTTTATGGGGATTTGCTGCTTTTTTAGAATGTCATCCTGAATATTGTGGAAAAGTTACATTGGCAATGGTCATTGTTCCATCACGTGACCATGTAGATAGTTATGCTGAGCTAAAAACCAAGATTGACGAAGAAATAGGTTCTATAAACGGACAGTATTCTACGATGGACTGGACTCCGGTTTGCTATTTCTATCACGGTTTTTCATTTGAAGAACTGGTGGCAATGTACTATATAGCTGATGTAGCTTTGGTAACTCCACTTCGTGATGGCATGAATTTGGTTGCCAAGGAATATGTAGCTTCGAAAAATAATAATCCGGGTGTTTTGATTTTGAGTGAAATGGCGGGTGCAGCTATTGAGATGACGGATGCATTGTTGATTAACCCCAATGACACTGAGGAGATAAAGCAGGCCATTTGTCGGGCTTTGGAGATGCCCGAACAGGAACAACTGAAACGCTTGCAACACATGCAGAAAATTATTTCCGTACAAACGGTTAATAAGTGGGCGGCAGACTTTGTAAGTGAATGGAGCGATACGTGCCGTAAGAATGAACAGCTTCGTAAGAAAAGGATATCTGTTGGTATTATTGGTGCCATCAAAATGAAATATAACCAGGCTAAGCAACGGCTTATCTTGCTGGATTATGACGGAACGTTGGCGTCGCTCAAGACACGACCGGAAAATGCTAAGCCCGCCCCTGAACTCATTGCCACATTGCAGAAGCTGGTTTCCGACCCGGCCAACCATGTTGTTGTTAATAGTGGTCGCGACCAGTTTACTTTAGAAAAATGGTTGGGAAATTTACCTATTGCAATGGCTGCGGAACATGGTGCTTTCTATAAGGAAAATGGCATCTGGCACAAAAACATAAACAAAGCGGAATGGAGTTCCGGATTGGTGTCCATCTTGAAGCTTTTTGTCGAAAAGACACCTCGTTCCCACCTTGAAGTCAAGGAAACGACTTTGGCATGGCATTACCGGGAAAGTGATGCATGGTTAGGAGCTTTGCGGGCACAGCAACTTATCAATGTGCTGGTTAACATCTGTATACAGCAAAAGCTGCAAATCATACAAGGAGATAAAGTGGTGGAGATTAAGTCTCCCGATTATAATAAAGGTTCCGAAGTGAGACGCCAGTTGGAAAAGAAACATTATGACTTTATCATAGCTATGGGAGATGATACTACGGATGAAGATATGTTCAAAGCTTTGCCGGTGAATGCAGTGACAATCAAGGTGGGATATGTGTCGGAGGCAGCAAGCTATAATATGCCATCACAAACGGAAGTCCTGCCTTTTCTTCAAATTCTGGCGAACAAGAAAGACATGAAACAACCCATTGGCGAGAATGTCAAAACGAGCTTGAAAGGGGTATTCGATTTTTTCAGAGACTTGTTAAAAACAAAATAGTAAAAATGAGTAATTTAAATTATGGGGTAGTAGGCAATTGTCGGACTGCCGCACTTATATCCGAAAAAGGCAGCATAGACTGGTTGTGTTTTCCCGATTTTGATTCTCCGTCTATCTTTGCATCACTACTTGATCGGGAAAGAGGAGGAAGTTTTGGATTTGACGTTACAGAAGACTATCATATCTCACAATCTTACGTTCCTCACACTAACATATTGTCTACTTCTTTTTCTTCGAAAGAGGGAGAATTTGTCGTACTTGATTACATGCCTTATTACCGTTCCTGCGAAAATGCCCATTATCTTCCGGCAGAATTGTATCGATATGTGAGGTGGATAAAAGGTAAGCCCCGTTTCAAAGTAAACTATGTCCCTGCTCCCAATTATGCGCAAGGTAAAGTGATTCATAATGTCACTTCTGAATTTATAGAAAGCTATTGTTCTTCTGATAATAAAGATAGACAATATTTGTATTCTTCCCTTCCTTTGCAGGACATCGAACAGAAAAAAGAAATTATATTGGAAAAAGATGAGTTCTTTCTTTTGTCATACAATGAAAAGGTCATTCCGGTGGATATTGAACGGGAAAAAATTGAATATTGCCGTACTTTGGTTTATTGGCTTAATTGGACCAACCGTACTAAGAAATATTCTCTCTATAATGATGTGATAGAAAGAAGCATGCTGGTTTTGAAACTGATGTCTTACTATAATGGAGCCGTACTGGCCGCCCTTACTACCAGTTTGCCTGAATCCGTCGGCGAAGTACGTAATTGGGATTATCGGTTCTGTTGGTTAAGGGATGCCTCCATGTCTATCGAAACTTTGTTCCAGATAGGCCATATAGGAGCAGCAAGACGTTTTATGAAGTTCATACAGTCCACTTTCGTATCCAAGCACGAATCCTATCAGATAATGTACGGCATTCGGGGAGAAAGGCAGTTGACCGAGATTATTCTGGAGCATTTGTCCGGATATAAGAATTCCAAACCAGTACGGATAGGTAATGATGCTTACCATCAAAAGCAGAATGACTCGTTCGGTTATCTGATGGATTTGATTTACCAGTACTATCGGCTGATGCCCGGTACATTAGACGAAATAGAGGATATGTGGGAAATGGTAAAGAGCATTCTTTCCACGGTAATGGAAGATTGGAAGAAACCAGATAAGGGGATATGGGAAATCAGAGGAGAAAGCCGCCATTTTGTTTCATCCAAAGTGATGTGTTGGGTGGCTTTGGACCGTGGTGCAAAGATAGCTTCCATGCTCAATAAATACGGTTATAGTGAACGTTGGCAAAAGGAAGCTGACAAGGTATGGCAGGATGTAATGACATATGGATGGAAGGAAGAACTTCAAAGTTTCTCGCAGACTTATGATAATATGGCAATGGATTCCTCTTTGCTGTTGATGGAACCTTACGGTTTTATTGCAGCAGACGATATCCGATACCATAAGACAGTGAAGGCTGTGAAAAAAGCTCTTTTGCATAAGGGATTGATGTACCGGTATAACAGCGAAGATGATTTCGGGCTTCCTTCTTCGGCTTTTACCATTTGCACTTTTTGGCTGATACGTGCGCTTTTTGTTATCGGAGAAAAGGAAGAAGCCCGTTGTTTGTTTGATGATGTTCTGACATATTCCAATCATTTGGGGTTATTCAGTGAGGATATTGATTTTAATACGAAGGAACAACTGGGGAATTTTCCACAAGCTTATTCGCATTTGGCATTAGTCAATACGGCTATTCTGTTTGCAGAAGAAAATAAGAGATTGGCTTTTATCCGGCCGTAACGAGGAGGGGAACTTAATTAATACTGCAAATGGGAGCATTTTGTATTTGTCCTTCTTTCTTTCGTTTTTAATTCCATTGAATGATGATACCTTTCTTTTTTTATGTATTTTTGCATAAATAAAATTTCACTATTTCGGCAGTTGTTTTGTACTCATATCGCTGATATAGTTTAGGAACTCAAAATAAAGGATTATCATGTTACGGAAGATTAGACTGACTTTTGCAATGATTTGCTTTGTACTCATCACCTTGTTGTTCCTTGATTTTACGGGAACGTTGCATGGGTGGTTCGGCTGGTTGGCCAAAATCCAGTTTTTGCCGGCTGTATTGGCGCTAAATGTGGGAGTGATATTGTTTCTTGTAATTCTCACTTTGGTATGCGGGCGTATCTATTGTTCTGTGATTTGCCCCTTAGGGGTATTTCAGGATATACTGGCATGGCTGGGCTGGCAACCTAAAAAACGCAGGAAGCTTCCTTACTCTTATTCTCCGGCCTTATCTTGGCTGCGCTATGGCGTATTGGGTGTGTTTATCATTGCTTTGATTGCCGGAATTGGTTCATTGGCTGCTCTACTTGCACCCTATAGTGCATACGGACGTATTGCCAATAATCTTTTTCAACCTATATGGCAATGGGGCAACAATCTGCTTGCTTATCTGGCTGAACGGGCAGACAGTTATGCCTTTTATGAAACGGATGTATGGTTGAAGAGCCTGCCGACTTTTATTATTGCTGCCGCTACTTTGGCTGTGCTTGTTGTTCTGGCCGGACGCAACGGACGAACCTATTGTAATACGATTTGCCCGGTAGGAACGGTCTTGGGCTTCCTTTCACGTTATTCGCTTTTCCGCATCACAATAGATTCGGAAAAGTGCAACCAATGCAGTCTTTGTTCACGCAACTGCAAGGCAGCCTGCATCAACTTTAAGGAGCATCAGATTGATGCAAGCCGGTGTGTGGTTTGCATGAACTGCATTGAGAAGTGCAAGCATGGAGCCATTTCCTACAAGTATCATCCTTTCGGCAAACCTGCTGCGGGCAAGGCTAATTCGGAACAGATAAACGAAACCCGCCGCAGTTTTTTCACAGCAACGGCTCTGGTTGCAGCCACTTCTGTTTTAAAAGCGCAGGAAAAGAAAGTAGACGGAGGACTGGCAGCCATTGAGGATAAGAAGATTCCCGAGCGAAGCACTCCCCTCACTCCTCCCGGCTCATTGAGTGCCCGCAATATGGCGCAACACTGCACGGCCTGCCAGCTCTGTGTGTCGGCATGTCCCAATCAGGTTCTTCGTCCTTCTGCGGACTTAAGGAAATTGATGCAGCCGGAAATGTCATACGAACGCGGCTATTGCAGACCGGAATGTACAAAATGTTCGGAGGTATGTCCTACAGGAGCTATCCGCCCGATAATCAAAGTTGATAAATCATCCGTTCAGATAGGGCATGCCGTGTGGGTAAAGAAAAATTGCATACCACTGACGGATGGTGTGCAGTGTGGCAACTGTGCACGCCATTGCCCGACGGGAGCCATACAAATGGTGCCGAGTATACCTGAAGACAAGGATTCTCCAAAGATTCCGGTAATCAATGTGGAGCGCTGTATCGGCTGCGGGGCATGCGAGAATCTTTGTCCGGCCCGTCCGTTTAGTGCCATCTATGTGGAAGGGCATGAAAGACATCGGATTATATAACAAAGTAGAATTTCTATAAGTATGGAAGAACATCATAAAAACAATATGAACCGTCGTGATTTCTTGAAGATAGTGGGGATTACAGCCGCCACATCTACTGCTGCCCTCTATGGATGTGGTTCTAAGGAAGGGAGCAGTGAAGGTAGTAAAGCGTTGGGTCCCATTCCGACGGATAAAATGACCTATCGTAGTTTTCCCGGTTTGGGGAGTGACAAAGTTTCTATTTTAGGATATGGTTGTATGCGCTGGCCTACCGTTCCTGCTCCGGATGGAAAAGGGGAAATGATAGACCAGGATGCTGTGAACGAACTGGTGGATTATGCCATTGCCCATGGTGTGAATTATTTCGATACGTCTCCGATGTATGTACAAGGATGGAGTGAGAAGTCTACGGGAATAGCTCTGAAACGCCACCCGCGCGAATCGTTCTATCTTGCCACCAAACTATCCAATTTTCATCCTGATACCTGGACTCGCGAGGGTTCCATTGCCATGTACCGTAAGTCATTCGAGGATATACAGGTGGACTATATAGACTACTATCTGCTACACATGATTGGTGGCGGTGGCATGGAGCAATTCCGCAAACGCTACATAGACAACGGTATGATTGATTTTCTTGTCAAGGAGCGTGAAGCAGGACGCATCCGCCGTTTGGGATGGTCGTTCCACGGCGATATCGAAGTCTATGACTATGCCTTGCAGATGCATGACCGTGGTGAAGTTCATTGGGATTTTGTACAAATACAGTTGAATTATGTGGACTGGAAACATGCTTCGGGCAGCAACTTCAAGGCAGAGTATCTGTATGACGAGCTGGCCAAGCGTAAGATCCCTGCTGTCATTATGGAGCCTCTGCTGGGTGGGCGGCTCTCCAATGTCCCCGACCATATTGTGGCACGACTGAAGCAGCGCGAACCCGAACGCAGTGTGGCGTCTTGGGCATTCCGTTATGCCGGTTCTCCCCAGGATGTACTGACAGTGCTGAGCGGCATGACTTATATGGAACATTTGCAGGATAACATCCGTACTTACTCTCCATTGGTACCACTCACAGAAGAAGAAACTCAGTATCTGTATGATACGGCAGATTTGATGATGGAGTACCCCACCATACCTTGCAACGACTGCAAGTACTGCATGCCTTGCCCGTATGGAATTGACATTCCTGCCATCTTGATACATTACAATAAATGTGTCAATGAAGGAAATGTGCCGGAAAGCAGCCAGGATGAGAATTATCGGAAAGCACGCCGTGCTTTTCTCGTAGGATATGACCGAAGTGTACCCAAACTGAGACAGGCCGACCATTGTACCGGGTGCAACCAGTGTTCTCCGCATTGCCCGCAAACGATTGATATTCCCAAAGAACTGCATCGTATTGACAAATTTGTAGAACAGTTGAAACAAGAGACTTTATAAAATGGAGAGTATCATTGACATACTGCACAAGGGAGGATACTCTTGTGTTATGAAGAACCGGGAGGAAGTCCGTACTTTCACCCAACGGGGAGTAGCGGATTTGTATGATTTGTACCAGGCAGATTCTGCATTTATGAAGGGGGCTGCCATTGCCGATAAGGTTATAGGGAAAGGTGCCGCTGCTTTGATGGTACTGGGAGGCTTTAAAACGGTCTATGCCGATATAATCAGCACTCCTGCGCTGGCATTGCTGTGCGAAGCAGGAATTGAAACGACTTTTGCCCAAGAGGTTCCCCATATCATTAACCGTGACAAGACCGGCTGGTGCCCGTTGGAGACGGCTTGCATGGAGCTGAATACGGTAGAGGAGATGTATCCGGTGATTCAGAATTTTATATCAAGAATCAGGGCAAAATAGCAACAGCCTGCTCTCTTTCCCTGATTACCTGATGCCTTTCTCTTCCAGCATCTTGAAGTCTTCCTTGAGCATACCGACATCATCCAGTGTGCGGGCTTCATTGTGGTCGTTCAGATAGACTCTGGGTCTTTCGATAAACAGAGCGCTGGTGACAGATAAAGAGTCATTCCGGTATGGGGTCTCCACTCCACCTATTTCCAGCATTGTCTGGAAGAATGAGGCACTGGAAGATACATTCTTCTGCCTATTGGCTTGTGCGGCCTCCAATAACGATGGGTATCTCTGCCGGTAGTTGTCGGACATCCAAATAAAGAATGGCACATGTATCTGATAATAGGAAGGTACCGGTGAGGCATGCAGAAAGAGATGCCGGTTGTCATCGAAAATATCTTCTCCATGGTCTGAAGTGTATATCAAGGCAGAATTGACATGTTGTTTTTGAAGCATATCTATCAGACGAACCAGAAAATTATCCGTGTAGCGGATAGAATTATCATAGGCATTGATCAGGTTGTCTTTGTATTTCACTTCCGCGTCAACGGGCATGTCCGGCAGGAAGAAAGCCTGCTCTGCCGGATAGCGCTCTTTATAATTGAAATGAGAACCGTAAGTGTGGAGAACTATAAATTGCCTGGAAACTCCTTTGCCCAGTTCTTTTGCTACCAGTTTCAACAGTTTGTCATCAGAGGGGTTGTAATTGGAATCCCCCACATCTTCTTTAATGAAATCATACGTGTCGGCTTCTTTGCCGAAGAAATCTATAAATGAGTGGTTATAGCGCTGGTTCGAGAAAAAGGCGGTCTGATAACCGGCTTCCTTGAATGCTGTGATAATCCCTTTTTGATAATAGATGGAATCAAAACTGGAAGCACTGACCGGTGACAGCAACATCGGAACACTCTTGTGGGTGGTGTTTGATTCTGTCAGCACATGGCTGAAAGCTGTCAGTCCGCCAATGCCCGACAGTCCCGGGTTAGTTTCCCGTTCATAGCCGTACAAAGCCCAGTTGCATGCCCGTGAGGTTTCTCCCACCACCATTACATATACTTCCCTTTCATCAGCCTGATGAGTACTTCTAGCATGAAAGGTAAAATCTTTAGAGGTCTTGTGATAATTCCGCGTTTGGGCCGTCCGTTGAAAGGCAAGTGCTATGTTGTAGCATACGTTGGCAGGATACAGTTCGGATTTCAGCTCATACCGGTCATCTGTCAAATAAGCACTGCCTAAGGATAATATTCCGGCAGACAGCACATACAGAGTGCGACGGCGAGCTTGCCGGATGAATGCTTCGGACAGTCTGCGTTTGTGTACAATGGATATGGTTGCCAGAATTAATGCAGGTATATAGAGCACTACCACAATAACGATGGCAGGTATCAGATTGTCCAGCAGTTCCAGCGCCTCGCTTGAATTGGTTGTCACCAGATTCAGAAACATATCCACTGCGATAATGGACTGACCGAAAAGATATAGTAATACAAGCTGGAAGGCTCCGAAGAAGATGAACGGAAATAGCAGCCAGAATGTCCTGCCACAGTTTCTCGACCAAGCCATTACAGCATAATATATAGAAAGGGGTAGCAGGATATTACATATCTTTGCCGTCCATGATATGGGTTCTGTAAAGCATAGCACTACATTGGGCACTATCAGAATGACCAGAAACAGATAGAACAAATGTTCCTGATTGTCGAACCATTTTTTTATGTCTCTAAAAAGCTTCATTGATATTGAATATAAATCCGGTCTGGTGTTTGCCAAAACCTAAATCCAAACGTACGTTTACTCTCTTTTTGAACTCCCAGCGGTAGCCGAAACCATAATTAGGAAGAATATGCCTGGCCTCCAATTCCGAGAAATTCGGGAATATGGTTCCCGCCCCTACCCATACGGCAACTCCATTTCGCTTCCATACATGTTGGCGTAGTTCCAGCTGGGCATCCATTGCACACTTGTCACGGTAGCGTCCCTCATAATAGCCACGCATAGAATAGGAACTTCCCAATGTTGCCATCAGTCCCCAGGGCGGATTTCCGTAGTTCAGCAGAGTATGGAACTGGCCTGCCAACACCCCACCCTTCCACACGGACTGGTAATAGCTGGTCGTCAGTTCCGTATTGCTGAATGCGTATTTATTTCCCAAAAAGGCCGGACTGAAGCGCTGGTCTATCCGTAGGTAATATCCTTTATAGGCATTTGTCAGAAAATCGCGTGAATCATACAACAAGGAAAACCCCAAGCTCACGTTGGTGCTGTGCGCTTTCATTCCTTTCCATAATTCCGGTTTTTCAAAGTCATGCCCATACACGTAATCAAATGCTGTCATTGAACCGATATAAAAGTTACGTGCCATCCGGAACATGAAGTCCACCTTAACCTGCGCTTGAAAGCGATCGTATTCACTCTCATTGTCATCATTGGCTCCATTGTCATATCCTTGTCCCCAGTAAAGGCTTGGGAAAGAATAGAAATACAGATTGTAGTTCAACCGGTATTTGTCTTGGGGAAACAGATGGTTTCCACGTACTCCCAGCAAATAGAATCCCACCGTGGAGACATCCCCATACAGAGAGACATTGGACGGAGGGAGAATACTATCGTTCCGGTCGGTACGGTAGAGTCCTGCCGCCACCAGTCCGATTCCAAATTTGGTGTCACTGGAATAATGAGGCCCGCCTATAATGCTGAAATCAAATTTTTTGTTTTTCTTTTCTTTGTTGGCATCGTTGAAGTAATTCAAAATTTTTTCGAAAAAACTGCGTTTCTTGAGAAGCGAGTCTATCGGATACGTAGAAATTGAGTCCACAGAGTTTTTTGCTTCTGCAGGGTGTGTTTGTGCATGAACAGCCGTTTCTGTAATCAGCATCAATATTGGTAATATCCATTTTGTCAATTTAGTGTCCATTTGCTTGTAGAAAACTTCCGTGGCAAAGTTTGTTTTATGTTCTTCATTACAACAATGTTACCCTTCTTTTTGTTTCCTATTTTTCTCTTTTATGTTCATTTCTACATTGCATGTGGGGTTCACTCTTTTTAACCACATCATTTATAGAGCTTTCCTCAGTTATACTGTTATTTTAAATTCTGAACGGTTTCGTCTAACCGTTTGATGAATAAACATTTAACG
>ERZ894223.42-NODE-42-length-121306-cov-88.886706_pt1 | contig 121306 bp, 107 predicted proteins | sample MGYA00380293_ERZ894223 | MGnify/ENA primary metagenome ERZ894223 (study PRJEB32331, sample SAMN06328445) | human gut metagenome | biome: human gut microbiome; feature: stool | host: Homo sapiens | collected 2014-11-05 ...
TCTCGCAATATACATCGAAGATGGCACGACGGGCATCTGAACGGTCGCCAAGTTGTTCGGAATTGAGATAAGTGACATCCTGCACGTTCTGCTCGCCATGAAACATAGCGTTCAGAAAGCTTATGAGCAACTCCTTGTTAAACACAGAGCCGAACAAGCGTTTAAAGCCGAAATCTGTATGTGGATTTATGTATTTCTCTGTCATAATGCTGTTTTTTTCATTCAATTAGCAAATTTACAGCATTTTCGTTAATAAACCAACATCGGTTGTTAGAAATTAAAAAAATATGTCTTCCTGTCAAAACAGCATGTGAAAGCGGACTGAATTCTGATGACTTAAAGAGCCGCTTTATGCTGCTTTATAGCCACTTTCCCACTCTAATACAGCTACTGTATGGAAAGGTATCAGTATTTCTGACGCAGCAAAATACGATAAAAACGGCTCTGGAAATCTCTATAATCGTGGCGGTCTGCCGCCCATTCCAGGGCGCATGCCTGAGGGCGGCGGTCCCATTCTGTCAGGTCGTCCCTGTCCGCCGGGTCCTCGCTGTCCGTGGCCTCTCATGCCACTCCTTGCCTGCTTGCCGCCGAAGAGGTTTAGGCGGTAGATGACGTGGAGCATGGCGTAGCTGTTGATGGAGTTGTACTGGATGTCGCTGCGACTCATTGCCGATACCGTTCTGGAGAAATTGGTCTGGTTGTGGAGGATGTCGTAGAGCTGGAGCGAGACAGTCAGAGCGTTGCCCTTCAGGAAACCCTGCGAGAGCTGCGCGTTCCATATCAACTCGTTCGTGTTCATCGACTTGTCCGCATAGCCACGCCTTGAATTCTCACGGATGTCCGTGGAGAGACTCGTTCCCCACGGGGCGGTGATGTTGATGGTGGTGCCGTAGGCGAACTGCCATGTGTCGAGATTGCTCTGCGTCTGGAGGTTGTTACGGGCGTGCATATAGTCGAGCGAACCGTTCAGCTCCACCTCCAGCCATGAGTTGCGATAACCCACGCCCAACTGCTCGCCTACACTTGTGGAGCGCGTGATGTTGCGCTGCGAGTCGGCGTTGCGACCTACGCTGACGTAACCCACACGGTTCTGATAGTCAAGATTGGTGAACGTGTTGATGTTCCAGTAGCCAGCCGTGTCAATAGCCATGTTGAAGACCAGCATACCCGACGCGTTCCAGTTGCCGTTGATGTTCTCCGGTCGTGTGGTTCTGCCACCCGTCTGTTCGTCGTACGACACACGGTAGCCGATGCTGTTGCGCGTGTTCTGATAGTTAAGACTCGTCATTATAGCCATCTGGTGCTTCTCGATGTAGTTGTTGTATTCCGCACGGAGGCTGTTCGTGAACGACGGCTTCAGTCCCGGATTACCCTTCGTGACGTTCAGCGGATCGCTGTCGTCCGTGATGTCGAGAAGGTCAGTCATGGAAGGTTGCGACGTCGTGCCTCGATAGTTTACGCGCAGCTGGCTCACGTTCGAGAAACGATAGCGGAAGTCGAGCGTCGGAGTGACGTTCGTGACGGTTCGGGTGGTGTCGGTGAATACGCCCTGATAGTCCTGCTTGAACTTCGACATCTGCGGCTGCACCTTCACACCCACGTTCAACTGATATTTCTCTCTGATGACGCGTAGCATGAGGTCGATATCGTGCGTGTAGTTATGGTATTCAGAGTAACGACTCAGCGCACGGTCCTCGTATTCCTCATAAGGACGGTCTAGTCGGTTGAGATAGTCATCCCATCCGCGGTAATGCGGCGCCAGACCAGAGAAGAAGTCGTCGCCGAGGTTGGAGAAGTCGTACGTGGCACGGTCGCTCTTGCTGTAGGCATACTTGAACTGATAACTCAGCTGCAGGAAGGCGGCACGCCAGAGCGGTTCGCTGTACGTGGTCTGCACGGCGTAGCTATACTGTTTTGTAGGCGTGACGTTAAATCGGTTGGTTTGGTACGTCGAGTCGTTGCCGAAGCGGTCCTTCTGCTGATAGAGGCGCACGTTGTTGGTGGAGAGCGCCTTGCTGTCCGTATCGGAATAGCTGAAGTCGCCACGCAGCGTGACGTTGCGTCCGCGCGACCCCAACTTCCTGTTGAGCTGGAGCATGGCTCCCATCTTCTTCGTCTCGCTGTGGCTGATCTGTCCCGTTCGTGACGTGTTGACCATCTTGCCCTGCTCCGCCATCTGGCTGATAGCAGCGTCAGAGAGCGGGCTGTCAGAGTAAGCATAGGGGTCGTCGTTATACTGTGCCGACGCGGACGTGCTCTTGCCGTCGCTCTTCGTCAGACCGAACGATGGACGGAAGAGGATGTTGGTGAGCGTGTCAGGACGCCATTCCAGTCGCATCTGCGCATTCCACGAGTCGTTCTGCGTGTTGCTCTGGTTGAGCGAGTTGGAGAAAGAATTGGTGGAACCTACGAAGTTCTCCGAAGCCGACTCCGATCGCACGTCAGAGTTGCGGTGGTTCCATCTTACCGAACCGTTCAGCGAGAGCGTCTTGCCGTCCTCGTAATTGAAGTGCGTGGCAGCCATGTTGGACGTGTTGAGACCGTTGCGTCCCATTCCGAAAGATCCGCGTCCGCCGCCACCGGGGAATCCCATGTCGCCGGTGTTGTTGAACGATCCGAAGCCCATCATGCGCAACTTGGAATTGAAGTAAGCGCCCATCAGCCTCTCGGCGTATCTGTCGTGCGTGCCGTAGGAGAGGTCGGCATTGGCGAAGACACCCTTGTTCATGCCACGCTTAATGCCGAAGTCGAGCACGGTCTGCTCATTGCCGTCATCGATGCCTGTCACTTTGGCAAGGTCGCTCTTCTCGTCATACGCCTTCACCTTGTTGACGATGCTGGTGGGAAGGTTCTTCATCGCCGTCTTGGTGTCGCCGACCATAAACTCCTTACCGTCCACCTTTATCTTCTTCACCTCCTTACCGTTGATGGTTATCTTACCGTCGTCGCCTACCTGCGCACCGGGGAGTCGCTTCACCAGTTCTTCGATGGTGGAACCTTCCGGTGTGCGGAACGCCGCAGCATTGTATACGAAGGTGTCCTTGCTGAGCGTCACCTTCGCTGCGTTGGCAGTGACGGTGGTGCCCTTGAGCATGATGGCGGAAGCCTTGGCAGTGATTTCGCCAAGACGGATGTCCTTCGCCGGGTCGGTGACGTGGACATTACGATACGTGTTGTCGTAGCCCACGCTGGAGATCTTGAGGATGTACTCTCCCTTGCGGTCTACCTTCAGGGCGAACACTCCACGGTCGTCTGTAACCGTACCGGCTACGTACGAGCTGTCCTTGCGAAGTAGCTGCACGGTGGTCTGCTCCATCTTCTCCTTCGTGTCCTTGTCAATGACAGAGCCGGTCAGCCTGCACTCCTGTGCGCTTGCCGTCAAAGCAGAGACCACAAGCAGTAAAACAAATAATATCTTCCGTGTCATTAGAATATGTGTGTGAGCTTTAATAAAATAGACGGGTGGAGGAGGGAAAGGTTTAAAAGGAAGATGACACAAAAAAATAGCGGAGGTCACAATGAAGTGAACTCCGCTACTGTATCGGTATTGTTACGATTCTCGTATTTATAAAGTCTTTCCAATCTTTTCTGCTTCCTCTGCCACCATGTTGGTCAGCTCCACGAACTGCTGTACGGACAGCTGTTCGGGGCGCTTTGTCATGATGTCCTTAGCGTAGAACTCGGGCGATGCCGAACCGCCGAATATCTGGCGGAGCGACACGCGCAGCATCTTGCGGCGCTGATTGAAGACGGTCTTCACCACGCGCTTGAAGAGACGCTCGTCGCATCCGAGGTCTGTCACCTCGTTGCGGGTCATGCGTATGACGGCACTCTTCACCTTTGGAGGCGGATTGAACACCGTTTCGTCCACCGTGAACAGATATTCCACGTCATACCAAGCCTGGATGAGGACGGAGAGGATGCCGTAAGCCTTGTTGCCGGGTTCGGAAGCGATGCGCAACGCCACCTCGCGCTGTATCATTCCCGTGCAGCACGGGATGAGATGCTTATAGTCGAGCATCTTGAAAAAGATCTGCGAGGAGATGTCGTAGGGATAGTTGCCGGTGAGCACAAACTGATTGCCATCGAAGATGTCGTTCAGGTCCATACGCAGGAAGTCCTGCCCTATGATGTTCTCACGAAGCTTCGGAAACTTCTCGTTGAGGTAAGCCACCGACTCCTTGTCAATCTCGACGGCCTTGACGGGGCGTGGCTTGGTGACCAGAAACTGCGTCATCACGCCCATACCAGGTCCAATCTCGAGCACCGGAATGTCGGGACAGGCATCCACCGTGTCGGCAATGGCCTTAGCGATGCCGAGGTCGGTGAGGAAGTGCTGGCCGAGGTTCTTCTTCGGCCGTACGGATTTTATCATTCGTTGCTGTTTGGTTTATGATTAAGCCTCCTGGCGGTCGTCTACGTTGTCGCCCTCTGTGGGAGCGAGAGTTGCCTCGAAGTCGGTGATGCCGTTCTTAACGAGGATGTTATACCACTGGATGAGCTTCTTGATGTCTGAGTCGTGCACGCGGTCACGGTCGTAAGCGGGAAGCACCTCAGCAAAGAAAGCGTGGAGCTCGTCAGCAGAGCACTTCTTGTAGTTGAGTGAGCACTCCTTCGACTGCTCCTTCTCTCCAAGGCTCTTGAGCACCTGCCACAATGGGATGTCCTCAGCGTCTGTGTACATGGCGATGTCGCCGAGTGATGTAACGCGGTCTGAAGCGAAAGCCGGCATGCGGCGGTGAGTGGCATCGATAGCCTCAACGATGAGGTTCATCTTACCACGTGAGACGAGTTTGTAAAGTCCAGGTTTTCCTGCTATTGAAAGAATTGTTTCCATCTTTTTTATTTATTATTTATTAGTTATTATTTTTTATTTGGGCTTACACATTATTATCTGCTCTGTTGTGCAAGCATATTGTCCACCTGCTGTTCTATGTTGCTCTTGCCGTCATTTACGATGATGAAGTGGCTGCGACGTTCCACCTCTTCCTGTGCCATCTGCGTGTCAATCCATTCGGCTGCTTTCGCAGCGCTGATGTTGTCGCGGCGCATGATGCGCTGTATGCGGACATCACGCGGTGCCGACACGCACACTACGCGGTCGAAGCGGATGCGACGGTCGAAACCGCTCTCGAAGAGGATGGCGCTCTCCAGCCATGTCATTCCAGAGGACAGGAAATCTTCTGCCACTGCGGGATGAATCACGTCGTTAAGCGCCAGCTTGTTGGCTTCGCTCGCAAGCAGAAAGTCTGCAAGGACGCGCTTCTGCAACTGTCCGTCCGACGTAAAGACGTCCTGACCGACCAGCTGACGCAACTCCTGCTGCAGTTTTTCGGACGTGCGCATAAGTCGTTTAGCAGCGGCGTCGCAGTCGTACACGCTGATGCCACGGCTCTCCAGTATGCGGCAGACATAGCTCTTGCCCGAACCGATGCCGCCGGTAATGGCTGTTAGCATATTCTTACGTTATTGTTGTTCGATAAGATAGTCCACCTGACTGATCTGCAGCTGGGCGTTTCTCACTCCGTGCGGACTCGACTTGAGGTATATGTTGCACTTGTCCGACGGATTGGTTATCAGTTCGTTATAGTCCACCACCACGCTGAACTGGTCAGCATTGATGCTACGGAACATGCTGGCTCCCACCGTGAAGCTTATCTTGACGCGCTGCGGGAATGTGCGCAGCACCTTGCCTTCAGGCATGTTCATGGCCTTGACGGGCACCTCTATGCTCTCCTCGGTAAGGATGTCGGGGAACAGACCGATGCGGACTGTGCTCGGCACAATCTTGACGCCCTTAATCTTCTCCAGCTCCACGGTGCGTATGACGGTGTCGCCGAAGTTGGTGATGTTGATGGGCACGGTCTTGACGAAGCGGAGCGAGTCGAGCGTGCGCTTGTTGGCATACACCGTCACCTGGTCAGGCCAGAACTGCGTGCGGGCGAGATAATATGATTTGCCAGGCACTACGTAGCCCGCCATTCTTACGGGCAGTCGGCGTGACAGACCAAAATTGAAGTAGAAGTCGAGCTTGTCGGGCTTCACCTGCACCACCTTCGACATCGAGAACCTTTGCGTCACCATCTTCATGAGGTCCGCAGCCGGCACCATGCCTTGTCCTGTCTGGCGGTTGGCATAAGTCTGGAAGTTGACGCTAACCGGCTTTACGCCTTCACCATATATATATGAGGCGAGTGCGAATCCCTTGTCGCGCACGGTTACGCGCACCGTGTCTTCCATCTCGGTGGTGAGCACGGCGTTCTTCGGCACTCCCACCAGCCTTACGGGCACACTAATCTCCTTTTCGTAGGTCTCGTTGAGCGTCATCATCAGCCAGAAGACGCTGCTCAAGAAGAGAAAGAACAAAAAAATCAGAAACTCCTTGTTCACTGAACTGAACAAGAAGTTCCTGACTACCCGTAATATTTGCGTCAAGCGGTTTTCCATCTAAACGACGTATATTATTTGAGTGTTTCGTGTGTCTTTACTGACGGTTGTCAGCAAGCTTTACTTCTGAGCCTGTGCGCTTGCGTCTGCGAAGACGTAGTTCTTGTCCACAGAAATGACGGTGCCACGTGCGATCTCCACCTCTACGATGTTGGCAGCGAGGTCCACACGGCGTATTGTGCCGTAGATGCCACCGTTGGTTATGATCTTGTCGCCTTCTTTGAGGGCATTCTGGAACTTGCGGATTTCCTTCTGCTTTTTCTGCTGCGGACGAATCATGAAGAAATACATGATGGCAAAGAGAGCCACCATCATAATAATCATTCCCATGCCGCCTCCCTGAGCCTGCTGAGCGGCGAGTACAATAATGTTCATTTTTGTTGTAAGTGTTATTTGTTGTTTATATTTTTCTTTTGTTTTATTTAGTCTTCACGTTCCTCGTCGTTCTGCTCAGCCTGCTCTTCAGCCTGTGCAGCATAACGCGAACGGAGCACTTCGCCCTCTTCCAGTGCAGCCTGTGCACGGTTAAGGCGCGGAGTCATCGGTCGGCGCGGAGCCTGACGGCGTTGCGGACGGTCCTCGATGGTCTTCATCAGCTTGCCTGTCGACACGAGATAGCGTGCGATGGAGTCGAGCATGCCGTTGATGTATCCGCCTGACTTCGGTGTTGAGTAAAGCTTGGCGAGGTCAACATACTCGTTGATGGTTACGCTGATGGGGATGTTGGGGAACGTGAGCATCTCGGCAATGGCAATCTGCATGATCACCACGTCCATATAAGCTAAACGTGAGAAGTCCCAGTTGCGTGATGTCTCGCTCATATAGCGCTGATACTGGTCAGCGTTGAGGATGGTAGATCGGAAGAGCTTAATGGCGAAGTCCTTGTCCTCAAGGTCCTTATATTCCGGCAGGAGTTCCTGCTTGGCCTTGTTCTTCGGGTCGAAGCGCTTGATGGTCTTGAGCACGAATGTGTCCACCACTTCCTTGTCGTCGTTCCAGTAGAGGCTCTGCTCCTCGAGGAGCTGGTCCAGTGCCTCGTTCTCCTGAATGAGCTGGCGATAAATCTTGCGCCAGATTTCGCGGTCAGCCTCGTAAGAGTCGTCTGTGTCAGCCATATATTCGGCGTAAGCCTGGCTCTGCTCTATCTGGTTGCAGAGTCCGCGCACGAACTCCACGCTGTTCGCCCATGACTGCTTCTGCGTCTCGGCAAACTCCTGAAGCATCTTGTTCTCCTCGAGCTGGACGGCAAACTTGTTGTATGCGAATTTCTGCGAAGGCATGGGTTGGCCTTCTCTCGCTGCCTTCTTGGTAGCGACCTCCACACGGTTTCGCTCTTCCTGTGTGACAGCGACAATAAGCTCCAGCAGGTAGTTATAAAGATCGTATGCTTTTGACAAGCTAAAGAGCAATTCTTTCTCTGCACTGTCCATTAGCTTGTTACCGTTTTGATAGTATGCGTAGGTTAACTGAACTATCTTGATTCTTATTAATTCGCGATTAATCATCCTTCTATACTATTATATATATAATGTTTGTTTTCACGTTTTTACGAGACCGTAGCCACTTTATCAGATGCAAAAATATGAAAAAACTGACTAACTACCAAGGAAAACCACAATATTCAACATTTTTTTACGCTATAATTGTATGTTTCAGAGAAAATTAGTAACTTTGCAACGCTTTTTTGAGCACATCCGTACAGAAATACAGTTCTCGTGTGATGGCGAATTAAGGCATAAACATTAATATTTATCAACTTAATTTAGAGTAACACAATTATGAAAGAGATTAACGTTACAGGTCAGAAGCGTACAGACCTTGGCAAGAAAGCTTCTAAGACATTGCGTAAGGAGGGACTCATTCCCTGCAACATCTATGGTATCGCAGAGCAGGACGGCAAGCCCGTTGCTATGTCATTCGCAGTACCTATGACTGAGCTTCGCAAGGTTATCTACACTCCCCACATCTACGTTATCAACCTCGTCATCGACGGCGAGTCACATACAGCTATCCTCAAGGAGATTCAGTTCCACCCGGTAACTGACGCAGTTCTCCACGTTGACTTCCTCGAGGTTAACGATCAGAAGCCTATCACTATCGGTATTCCCGTTAAGCTCACAGGTCTTGCACAGGGTGTACGTGACGGTGGTCGCATGAACCTCTCTATCCGTAAGATCGACGTTACTGCTCCTTACCAGCAGATTCCTGAGCACCTCGACATCGACGTTACAGCGCTCAAGATCGGCAAGAGCATCAAGGTTGGCGAGCTGAGCTTCGAGGGTCTCGAGATCGCTACTGGCAAGGACGTCATCGTATGCTCTATCAAGATGACACGTGCCGCTATGTCTGCAGCTGCTGCATCAGCAGAGTAATCGCATAACGACATTAAACCGATTCAATAAGAATATAATGCAAGCGTACGCGTCAAAGGATGCGTACGCTTTTTTTTTATTTATAAGGAAATATGGACAAATACTTGATTGTGGGGCTCGGCAATCCGGGCTACGAATACGAGAACACACGCCACAATACGGGATTCATGGTTCTCGACAAGATGGCGGAGAGCGTCGGAGTAAGCTTTGAGGACAAGCGTTACGGTTACGTGGCTGAGACTTCCATAAAGGGACGCAAGGTGTTTCTTCTCAAGCCCACCACGTATATGAACCTCAGCGGCAACGCCGTTCGCTACTGGCTCCAGAAGGAGAACATAGACCAGAAGCGACTCCTCGTCGTCGTGGACGACCTCTCCATTCCCCTCGGCGACTATCGTCTGAAGGGCAACGGATCGAACGGCGGCCATAACGGACTGGGCAACATCCAGCAGCTCATCGGACAGCAGTATGCACGTCTGCGTATGGGCATCGGCAGCGACTTTCAGCGCGGACAGCAGGTAGACTGGGTGCTGGGCAAATACACGGACGAGGATATGCGCACGCTCCAGCCCTCCATTGACGAGGCGGTGGAGATAATACGCAGCTTCGTGCTTGCCGGACTGGACATCACGATGAACCAGTTTAACAAGCTCGGAAAGAAGTCGAAGAAGTAAGGGAAAGGGAATAAAGAATATGGCAGATACAGCACGTATAGACAAATGGCTGTGGGCAGCGCGTATCTTCAAGACGCGCTCCATAGCCGCAGACGCCTGCAAGAACAGCCGCGTCACCATCGGCGGGCAGAACGTCAAGCCCAGCCATACGGTTAAGGTGGGCGAAGTGGTGAGCGTAAAAAAGCCGCCCATCGTCTACTCGTTCAAGATTCTGAAGACGATAGAGCAGCGCGTAGGTGCAAAGCTCATCCCCGAGATTTATGAGAATGTCACCGACCCGAAGCAGTACGAACTGCTGGAGATGAGCCGAATAAGCGGATTCGTCGACAGAGCACGTGGCACAGGACGCCCCACAAAGAAGGAGCGCCGAGCCCTCGATGCCTTCGTCGACCCGGCATTGTTCGGATTCGAGGACGACGAGGAAGATATATAGTTGGAGAGTTAGGAGTTGAAAGTTGAGGGTTATGATATGTTGGAATAGTTGAGAGTTATGATATGTGGTGAAGGACATGAGTTCTTTGGTAATCATAACTCTCAATTCTCAACTCTCAATTCTCAACTAACAATAACTCTCAACTAAACCTCCTCCTCCTCTTCATCGCTGCCCGTATCCAGCTGCGTGTCCTCCGAAATCTTGACGCCACCCGTGCGGCTGACCGTCAACACTAACGGCACATACTCGTCGCTCATACGGTCCGGCGATCCGACGCTGGCGGCGAAGCGTAGGGTTTCGCCGTCGGCACGGTCGAAGACGATGCCGAGGAGAGCGCCTTCGCTGTTGCTGCCCTTCACGTAAGAGGCGAAGTCAGCCTTTGAGAAGGTGCGCCTTACAAACTCGCTGCCGTCAGGACGCGTTATGAGGAGCGACACGCGGTTGTCGTAATACTTGTTGCCCTGGCCGTCCTTGGCAAGTGACAGACTCTTGTCCGCCTTGCGCTCTATGCGGATATGATAGGTGGCGCCGAGCCATTCCACGTCACGCTCCGCAGCGTTGTCGCCCATGCTCTGCACCGACTTCTTCACAGCCACCGGCGTCTTCTTTACGATGATGTTTTCCGGTTGCTTCTCCTCCTTGCACGATGCTGCCAACAGCATCATCAGCGGAAGAGCCATAACCATATATTTCCGTTTCATTATATCTCGTGTTTTTACTTTTTCCTTGTTTTTACGTCTATACAAATACAAAGGTATAAAAAAATATATCAAAACGATAGAATAACATTACAGTAATCAACGTAAAAAAACATAAATCACAGGATGAAGACCACGCTTACAATACTGGCAGCCGTGATGAGCCTTGCCTTCTGCTCATGCGGCAGCAAGCCAGCCGAGAAAGAGAAGACCACGAAGCCTGCCGTCGACACGATGGCGGTGATGGTGATGCAGGTGCAGCGCTGCTCCAAGCTCTACACCACGGAATATCGTGTGCATAAGGTGCTCACGCATGACGACAAGCTGGAGATGAAAGGCAAGCTGGCAGGACACGACTATAACATTCCCGTGCCGCTCGGAAAGCGTAAGGTGGCCATTCCCATCGACGCCACCATAAAGGCTTACATCGACTTTGCCTCGTTCTCAAGCGACAACGTGCAGCGCGACTCCACGCACATCCGCATCACTCTCCCCGACCCGCACATCGTGCTCACATCATCCCGCATCGACCATAACGCCATCAAGCAGTACGTGGCTCTCACCCGCCGCGACTTCTCCGACGAGGAGCTTACCTCCTACGAACGCCAGGGACGCGACGCCATCATACGCGAGATAGCCACGACGGACATCATGGAGCAGGCTCGTGTCAGCGCCGCCAACACTCTCGTGCCGATGCTGCAGAAGCTCGGCTATCGTCCGGAGAACATCACCATAGCGTTCAGCCGCAACTTCTCCGGCAAGGACATCATTCACCTCATCGACAAAACCACCGTAGAAAATGCGAAAAAGAGATAACATGCCGTTCATAAAGCAAATCATCAAGTCGGCTGTAGCACGCTTCGTGCTCTACGCCGTCATAGCCCTCACCGTTGTTCTGGTGGCTAAGCATTACGTTAAGAAGATAACGTCATCGCCTGCCGCCTTGTCCATAGAGCAGAACGACTCCATCGACATCACGCCGATGCAGATAAGGTCCATCGAGAACATCGGCGAATGGGAGTTTCTCACCATCAACGACGAAGAACTGGTAGACACCGTGCGCAAGGGATTCTTCGGTGACGACGAGCTGGTGCGCATCTATTACGGCACACTCCGCCTCGGCATCAACATGAAGGAAGCGCACGAAGGATGGATAGTCATGGACGGCGACACCGTGAAAGCCACTCTCCCACCCGTCCGTCTGCTCGACCAGAGTTTCATAGACGAGACCCGAACACGTTCGTTCATTGAGAGCGGCAAGTGGAGCCATAAGGACCGTGAGCAGATGTATCGCCGCGCCGACGCCATGATGCGCCGCCGCTGCCTCACTCCTGCAAACATCCGCAACGCCCAGCAGAACGCCAAGGAGCAGTTCCGTAGCATGCTCCAGTCAATGGGATACGAGAACGTAAAGGTGGAGATAGCAAATTAAAGGTTTATTTTTTTGGATTATATTTCTCTTTTTAAACATATATGTTTCATCGTCTTTCAAAAACCATAGCAGGTTTTTGAAAGACGTATGGAAAAACATGTTACAAAAGTAACAAATACACTCATTCCTCACTTCCATAACACATTGAATACTAATAAGGAGAGTTTTTTCACAAGACCATGTAGGCAAAAGCGGCTCCAAAGTGTTAAAAAACCGAATCAAATAGATTAAAAAATAATATCTTCTTTGTTGGTTTTAGTTATTTCACTACCTTTGCAAAAGCAAAAAAAAATAAAACTAACGTATTATGGAAGTTGCTACTGACGGTATCTATTTTATCATATATGTCACCTACATCATAGTTACGACCACGTGTTTCGCGTTGTCGTCGGTGCTCTATCTCACAAAGGGCATAAAGACGCCGCTCTCCAACAACAAGTCGTACATCAAGGGCAAGAACCTCATTGCCACCGGCATCCTCATGGAAGGCTTCGTACACCTCCTGATGTTCATAACCATCGTCCTCGGTTATGACTATCAGAACATGTACGAGTTTGTCATACCCACCATCTTCTTCATCCAGATAATCGTCATCTATGCGGGCCTTCAGACCTTCCTCTATTCTAAGGTGAACGTGTCGTATCGGCTCGGCGTATATATGTCGGTGCCGATAGTGGTCATAGCCCTCATCCATTACGCCATATTCTTCATCCCCGGCATCCCCGCCATCGTAGACAGCAACAATCTCGCAGCTTCCTATGATGCCTATCTTGAGTGTGCCACGTCGCGTGTGCTCGACGCTCTGCTTACCGCCTACGTAGTGACCATATCGTCCATTGGCATTTATTTTTTTAGTCGTATCGAAGGTGCGCTTCCTCTCCCACATCCGCCATTATCATGACGGCGAGGTATGCAGCAAGTGCACGTGGATTCATATCCTCGTGTGGTCGCTCATTGTCTTTTACATTCTCTGCTGCGTCACCATCCTCGTAACCACACCTGAGTTTAACGTAACGTCGCTATGGACACAGTTTGTGCTCTCCATCATCATCACCATAAGTACGCTGAACATCCAGGAAATCTATCTGAATCTCGGTAAAGCTTTCGGCAATGCCGACACCAACGGAGAGACGCAGCAGACTGAAGCTGCCGCTAACGGCGACGACAACGGAGAAGAACCAGACCCGGAAAGCAATGACGGTGACCCCATCTCCGTCATCATCGACCGTTGGATTAACAGAGGCGACCGTCCTTACCTTGCCGAGGGGCTTACCATAAATAAGGTGGCTGAGCAGATGAACCTTAACAAGCGTCTCCTCTCGCAGTACCTTAATAATGTGTTGTGTCAGAATTTCAACGCCTGGCTAAACGAGCTTAAGGTGAATGAGGTGAAGCGCATCATCGAAGAAGAGCCCTCGCAAAACTTCAATAACATAGCCAATCGCGTAGGATTTAACGATGCTGCAGCTATGACAAAGATCTTTAAGTCGGTTTGCGGCATGACTCCGACTATGTATCGCAACAGTCTTATAAAAAGAAGTAAAATCGTTGCTAAAATTATACAATTTGCATATCTTTGCATACCCAAACATTCGCAAACACAACTATGGATACGATAACAATTATTGCATACGTTGTTAACTGCTCCGTATGCTTCACATTAGGCTTAATGTTCCTTCTCACTCCCGCCCAGAAGACGGCAGAAGGAAAGATAGAATCATTCAGTATGGCGCGTATGTGCCTTGCTGGCTCATCATTCCTTGAGGGCATACTTAGCTTTTTCACTGTTCTTCGTATTCTGAATCATCAGTTGTATATGCCCCTCAATTATTTCACCAACCCTTTATTTCTTTATTTCGCCGTTTGCTTTGACCTGACCGCCAGCATTTATCTGTTGCATGGCAAGCATCTGTCCGTCCGAACCATCATTGCTTTTATAATGCCGGTGGTGTGTGTCTGGCTCACACATATCTTGGTGTATATACCCATCCATGGTCTTAACTTCTCGCCAAGTGTTTATAATGCCTTTCTTGAGACAGCGCCGGCGGTCTTTACCTGCTATATGCTTTACATAGTCCTTGTCATAGAGGGCCTTGGTATTATGTGGTTTTTGAGTAATCAGATAAGCGTATTCAGGCAGCATATCGACAACTATTACACCGGAGAGAACCAAAGTCGCAGCCGATGGCTCATAACCGTGGGCTTGTCGCTTGTGCTCTATTATGTAGTCTGCATCATCGACATCGCGCTCTTCGATCCTACTCTCGACAATATATTCATGTGGATAAGGTCTTCATTGGTGCTTGTAAACGGCATAGCGTTCATAAAGTGTCGAGATGTCTATTGGGACATCAAGCCCGCATTCGTGGATATGGATGTGGATCATGGCTACATATTTGAGCCCGTATTAAAGACTGACCATAAAAATAACCCGAATAACGCTGCTGATGCAACTGCCACCGCCATCGCTACGTCTGGCGCAAATGGGGATACGTCGGCAGATGCGAACAACGTGTCGCCTGAAAACATAAACGCACAGCATCATGACGCCTTTGCGTCCATCGACATTATCGTGACGCAATGGACAGAACGCCCAGATAAGCCGTTCCTCAAGGAGAGCATCACAATCATGCAGGTGGCGGAGCAGATGGAACTCAATACACGTCTTCTTTCCAACTATATAAATAATGTAAAGGGACGCAACTTCAATGCATGGATTAATTTCCTTAAAGTGGAGGAGACGAAGCGTGCCCTCCTCGCAGACCGCTCCCGCCCCTTAGGCGAAATAGCATACGAAATGGGATTCACCGATTCGGCTGCAATGTCGAAGATCTTTAAGTCTGTTGAGGGTATGCCACCCTCTGTTTATAGGCAGACTCACTGATGATATTGTTTATTCGAGGGCTAATCTGACAATAAAGGGTGTCCGATTCCTATAACCCTCGGATCTGGAGTACGAATCAGACAGTGAATATCGTCTAATCATGTGTCTAATTGTAAAGAGAGGCTTGGGATACATACTAATCTCTTGGTCTAATTTTGCAAATTTCACAAAGAAAACATGTAAAAAGTAGCAAAAAACAGTCTAAATCGTAAAAAAGAACGGAAAAATCACGATTTGTCTAATTTTTATGCTGTATTGACAAGCGAATACAAAAAAAACACTATATCTTTGCAATGTCCAAAATAAGGAAGGACAATGACGCTAAACAAAAATAACTAAGACTATCTATAACGTATATATTATAATAAGGTTTAACAGACGACTTAACACCAGAACAGCCCCAAGCCTTTATTACATTATACGAATAAGAGAGAAGAGAAGCGACTAACTAACGTTGCATACATTTTCACGGAACATTTAAACACGAACTAAATAGAATAATAATATGGCTAAAAACGTAACATACAGATTGAGACTGCTCATCGTAGCTATGCTCGTGGCTGTATCGGCTAACGCCCAGCAACTGGGACTCAAGACCAACTTACTCTACTGGGCTACCACAACCCCGAACGTCGGTCTCGAACTTCAGACCGGCAGAAAGCACTCCGTTCAGGCCTTCTATGGCATCAACCCCTGGAAATTCAACGACAATAAGAGCATACGCCACTGGGTGGTACAACCCGAATACCGCTACTGGTTCTGCCAGACGTTCAACGGATGGTTCCTCGGAGTACACGCTATGGGAGGACAGTTCAACGCTGGTGGCATCGAATTGCCGTTCGGAATGTTCAAGGAGTTTAAGGACCATAGATATGAAGGATGGTTCGTAGGAGGCGGATTGACCGCGGGCTACCAATGGCCGCTCTCAAAGCACTGGAACCTCGAGACTTCCCTCGGAGTGGGTTACGACTACATCCACTATAAGAAATTCGAATGTAAGACGTGCGGTAACAAGAAGGGTGAGGGACATCACAATTATGTAGGACCCACCAAGGCAGCCGTGGAGCTGATCTACGTATTCTGATAATAAAGAAGACAGCCCACTTTTCACCACACATTTTCACTAACACAAAGATCCACCATTATGAAATACTACATTATACTATCAGCAGCCCTCGCCATCAGCGCCGTCAACGCGTCGGCACAGACGAAGAGGTCGACCAAGATTCTTGACCGTCAGGTGGCGGTGGAGAACATCAAGGCGACAAGAGCTGACGACCAGTTCTTCGTAGGAATGGACCTCCGCCTTGACTCGCTACGTATGCCTGCCAACAGACGCATCGTCCTTACGCCGGTTATCGAGTCGGGAGAGAACAGCGTGGCTCTGCAGCCCATCGTCATCAACGGCAAGAGACAGAAGGTTATGTACGACAGAAGGGACGCCAAGCAATATCCCGGTGCTTATGACGTGACAAGGAAGAACGGCAAGGAACAGTCGTTCGCTTACCAGACTCAGACCGAGTTTGCCGACTGGATGCGCTCAGCAGACGTCGTAATAAAGGAAGACCTCTGCGGATGCGGCAAGATTGACGACCAGGAGCAGGAGACCGTAAAGAAGATGAGACAGCCCAAGGTGGCGTTCATACAGCCCGTCGCTGTGGAGCAGAAGACATACGAGATGTCAGGAAGAGCGTTTATCGACTTCCCCGTAGACCGCACAGAGCTGCATCCCAACTACCGCAACAACCCGCGTGAGCTGGCGAAGATCGTGGACACCATCAACGTGATAAAGAAGGACGCCAATATGACCATCACCAAGATTGAGATTCATGGCTATGCCTCACCGGAGGCTCCTTATGCTCACAACGAATACCTCGCCACTAACCGTGCCGCTACGCTGAAGAACTACGTGCGCCAGCTCGTCCATCTGGACGACCGCCTCTTCACCGTAAACGCAACGCCGGAGGACTGGGAAGGTCTCTGCAAGTATATCAAGGACAGCAACCTCGACAACCGCAGCGCCATCCTCAATATTGCGGAGGACAACTCTATAGAACCCGACCGCCGCGAATGGCTCATCAAGTCGCAGTATCCTGAGGAGTATCGCACAATGCTCGCATCATGGTATCCGGCTCTCCGCCATTCTGACTACGTCATCACCTGCAACGTGCGCCCGTTCTCAGTGGAGGAGGCTAAGGAGCTTATCAAGACCAAGCCGCAGCTGCTCTCGCAGAATGAGATGTATATGGTGGCTCAGACTTACGAGCCGGGATCGAAGGAGTTTAACGAGGTGTTCGCCATCGCAGCGCTCATGTATCCCAACGACGAGACTGCCAATCTTAACGCTGCCTGCGCCGACATCAATGAGGACAGATTCGCTGAGGCGCTCCGCAAGCTGGACAAGGCTGGCGACTCGGCTGAAGCTTACAACGCAAGGGGCATCTGCTACTGGCACATCGGCAACGACGAGAAAGCCATCGAGTGCTTCAGGATTGCTTCCGACAAGGGATGCGAGATTGCCAAGCAGAACTATGACGACCTACAATAAAAAGACATAAACAACCATACACCCTTACAACACAAAGACTAAACTCGGCTTCACAAACACAAAGACAAGCCAAACACAGAAACTCTTTAAAAAAGAAATATTTTTACTAAACACAAAAATTATTAATCACTTAAACTTCACAAGTATGAACAAGTTTAAATTATTCCCATTGGCACTTGCTGCCTTTGCATTCAGCGCTTGTACATCAGAAGACGCTGTTGAGAACAATCCTAACGTGGAAGGCGTTAAGAGTTATGTAGCCGTAAACATCAACAATGTTGGTGTTGGTGGTACACGTGCTGACGGCGCTACTTATGAGAACGGAACCGAGGCAGAGAGCAAGATCAACACAATCCGCTTCTACTTCTTCACATCGGATGGTGCTCCTTACAAGTTGGCAGAAGGCACGAACTGGTTGGAACTTAGACCTAACCAGATGACACCTTCTACTGGTAACGTTGAAAACATTACCAACTCAATGCTTGTAATTTCGGGCAAAGACCAGTCTTATCCTCAGTCTATGATGGCTGTCGTAAATCCTGAGACAATCGAGGATGGTAAACTTACCGATTTCATGACAAAGTCTCAAGTAGAGGGTGTTGTTACAACTCAGAACTTCAAAGGTCAGAGAGCTACTGCTTCTGACTTCGTTATGACAAGCTCTGTGTACGCTAATGGTAAGGATAAGGTTTGGACATCAGACATTTCTGGTCACGTTGCCTTGTCAGAAGAAGCTGCTAAGAACGATCCGGTTGACATTTATGTAGAGCGTGTTGCTGCTAAGATTACTTCTACAGCAAGTGGTGCTACAGCTGATAAGTTCGAGGTTGGTGTGACTGCAAACGGTGATAAGGTTTATGCTATGATCAAGGGTTGGGGTATTGCCAAGGAGAACACAACGGCTAACCTCATCAAGGTAATTGAGCCTACTTGGACAGAAGCTACAATCGGCTTTAACTGGAACGATGCTAACTTCTATCGTAGCTACTGGGAGACAACTCCTAATAACGATGGCACATACAAGTCATGGGCAGACTACACCCACACAGCTATTGGTGATGTTTACTACACCGCTCCTAACACAAGCTATGCAGAGACCAATAGACCTATCTATGTTGCTGCAGCTCAGCTCGTTGACGCAAACGGCAATGCTCTTGAGATTTCTAAGTATAAGGGCGTTCAGTATCTTTCTGAGAATGATGTTAAGAAGGTCATTCTGAATGAGAACAAGAACAAGAAGTTCTTCAAGAAGACTGTAACTGAAGGTGGTACTTCATACGATGGTCTTGAAATCACTGATATTAAGTTCGTAGTTGACGCAGACAAGCCTTATGAGGTTAAGGCTCAGGTTGCTGATGGTGTTGAGGTTTACCAGAAGGTTGGTGAAGCTTACGAAGCAGCTACTGCAAAAGCTAACGAAGCTTTCGGTGCCAACAATGCAGTTATCTACAAGGAAGGTATGACTTACTACTGGACTTCAGTTAAGCACCTCGGCGCTGCTGGCAAGACTGGTCAGTTCGGTATGGTTCGTAACCACTTCTACAAGGTTGACGTTACTAAGATCACTGGTTTCGGTACTGCAGTATACAATCCTGATAATGAGTTCGTTCCCGTTACTCCGGATGAGGATCCTATGACTTATCTCGCAGCTCGTATCAACGTTCTCTCTTGGAGAGTTGTTGCTAACGGCGTAGAGCTCGGTAAGTAATCTTACCTCACAACGACATCACTGACACATAATATTGTGACACCTGTTCCGGCTGATGCCGGACACTCTAAATAGAAATATGAGGGGGAGGCTGTCGGCTCACCCGATAAGCTCTCCCTCATATTTTTCCAAATAAACCAATATCGCTCCCCAGCAGGGGAGGTATCGAGCCGACAGATACGAAAGAGAGGTCGGCATGGCGAGTCACTGAATAAGGTGATCAGCCCACTAAAAGAAGACTTAATAACGACTACATATACATTATATATAAGAGACCATCTCACAATATCACGAACAGAAAACAAAAGCTAAGCAATATGAAACACAACAAGCGCCAAATAATAAGCGACCTCAAGGCCATCGCAGCTGTGATGGCAATGATGTTCACCGTTACCTCGTGCGGAATGATGGAGGACGACCAGTCGGACTGTCCACAGGCGCTGCGCGTCAACTTCAAGTACGACATGAACATGAAGTTCGCGGACGCTTTTCCTAACGAGGTGAAGACCGTTACGCTCTACGCTTTCGACGAAAACGGACGTCTGGCCCTCGAAAAGCAGGACCGCGTGGACGACATTAAGAAACGTGGCGGATATATGAACGTGGACGAGCTGAAGCCCGGCGACTATACGCTCAAGGTCTGGGCGGAAGGCGAAGAGAGATACACAGGATCGTATGTCTTCGGAAAACCCGAGACGGCAACTCGTGCTGACGACATCAGCGTGCTCACAAGCCGCATCAACAGAACCAGCCGCACCTTGGACCACGACATCAACGGCCTTTATCACGGACTCGTGAAGAAGGCAGACCTCAATCTGGAGGGATTCGGCGTCAAGACTGCCACAGTGGACCTGATGAAGAACACAAACGTCATACGTGTGGTGCTCCAGAACACTTCGGGCAAGCAGATTAAAGCCGACGACTTCGACTTCTACATCGACGACGACAACAGTTACCTCGGATTCGACAACGCCGCGCTCACACGTGCTGCGATGGCAGACAATGAGGAGCTGCCAGAAGACTCAATACGCTACGTGCCATGGTCGAAGTATGACGGCATCGTCGGACAGAACCGCACCGTAACACGCGCTGAAGGAACCACACAGGCTTCGGCAGTGGTGGCAGAGATGACAGTCAACCGACTCTTTACAGGCAAGAACCCGCAACTCTGCGTTCTGAAGCATGAGACGGGAGAGAAGGTTTTCCAGATTCCGCTTATCGACTACGTGCTCCTCGTAAAGGGCAAATACAACAGGGCGATGTCAAATCAGGAATATCTTGACCGCCAGGACGAATACAGCTTTATCTTCTTCCTGGACGCCAACAACAACTGGCTGTCATCACACATCTTCATCAACTCCTGGAGAGTGGTGCTGAACGAAACAGAGCTTTAAGCGCCACATCCCCGAAAGGGAGAGAGACTTAATAACACAAAAACTAAACACCAAAAGAAACTGACTATGCTTAGAATAATCCGCAATACCTCCGCGCTGACAGTTTCGCTCCTGTTGGGTCTGCTGTCCACAACGTCGTGCGGCTTCGATGACGGCTACGACAAGGAGGACACGGGCGACGATAATGTGAAGGTGGCATTCAGGATGGCCTTCGTCAACGACAACACAAGAGCTGTAAACGACGGTTGGGGGGAATACGATCCGACTGACCCGGGCGATCCCTACGAAAACGCCATCAACGCTGACCAGCTGCAGATTAAGGTCTGCGACAAGGACGGAAACATCATTGGCGACGTGCAGGACGTGAGAGTGATCGAAGACCAAATCACCGGAACTTGGGAAAAGGCAGGAGACCTGCTCAAACAGGCCAATAAGATTATGGTGTTTGCCAACTGCGGAACCGCCAACGTCACGCGAGGCAACATCGCATCGCTCGCCTTCCGCGTGGACGAAACCAAGCAGTATATTCCCATGTGGGGCGTAACCACGCTGACCAAAGACCTCGTTGTCGGAAAGCAGAACAATCTCGGCACCATCGACTTGCTCCGCTCTCTCGCCAAGGTGAAGGTGAAGATGGCAGGAAAGGGAAGCGCTGAAGGCATGAAAGCCAGAGGCTATGCCTTGGGCAACATAACCTTCAACAACTACAACACCGAGGGCTATGCGCTGCCAGTGACCTACAACACGTCGAAGAACACAAAGGAGATTCTGTTCAGCGGATCGCTCAACGCAAAGCCTTCGTGGAGCCAGTCCGTAACGATGACCAACACCGACGAAGAGAGCATCATGCTCTACATTCCTGAGTATGACAACAAGGCAGCCGCTGCCGACAGGAAAGCATCGATAACCTTAAACCTCAAGTGCGACGGCACGGACGACGGAACTTACACACTGCAGTTCTGCAACTACGTGGACGGTGTGGCAGATCCTACCACACTCTACAACATACAGCGCAACCACTACTACGAATACACGGTGAACAAGGACGACAGACTGAACGTCACACTGAAGGTGCTGAAGTGGAACAAGCGCACTCACTCTGAGATTATAATGTAACAACATAGAGTATTTACACAAAAATTAAAATAGCGATGACTCACGCCAAGAACATTTTCACATACATGCTTGCGCTTTTCTCAACGCTCGCCATCGTAGGATGTAGCTTTGAGGAAGACCACGCCGATTGCCAAGGGAATGGTGAGGGCGAGAAGATGCAGGTGGAGCTAAGGCTCACCGCTTCGGCTAACTCGCTGACACGTTCCTACAGCACCTCCGACGGCGTAACGAGAGCGTCATGGGTGGACACAAACGCTGCCCGAGAAGGAGAGATGATGCACAATTGCTTTGTTGTCATCGTCCAGAACGGCAAGATACAGAGCATAGTACAGCGCGACTTTACGGAGGAAGTAGAGCAGACCAGTCTTAAGGCGAAAGCCGAATTGGGCAACGCCACGTTCTATTCGTTTGCCAATATCACGCCAGCAGAACTCGGAATAACAATGACGACAACGCCCGCTGAGATAGAAAGCAAATACTATAAGGTGGAGGGCAATACAGCCCAACTCAGCGCCAAAGGCATTCCGATGAGCAACAAGCAGACCGTCAACATCACCAGCAAGAAACAGCAGGTGGACCTTGAGGTAATCCGTATGATGGCAAAGGTGGAGCTTAACTTCACCAACGACACGGGCTATGATCTGAGCATCAAGAGCGTCAAGCTGACCGACATCACCGACAACGCTGCTGACAACGTAAGCCTGCTGCCTATGAAGGACGCCTCGGGCAATGTGGTGCCGAACATCAACGCTTCTGCCACGTACAAGGATTACACAGTAAGCATCGGCGGCACGTCAGGCACTCAGGTGAAGAACGGCGGCACGCTGCAGACCACGTTCTACGTGAACGAGAGCGTCGCCCGAAATCCTAAGTACTTCGTTCTCAGCATCAACACCGACAAGGGAACAGTGACGAACCGCATCGCCATGACAGAATGGAGCAAGATAGCGCGAAACGACTACTTGGTTATCCCCGTCAAGCTGGTTGACTATCGCATCGAGCTGGAGCCGCAGGTCTTCACAGCCATCGGCGTTATCCCCGAACTGAAATATGATGGCGACCGCATCACAGCCACATTCAAGTCGTACGGCGAGTTCCATCTTAAGTTGCATGTCTATAAGCGCAGCGACAACACGGAGCTGAACAACTGGACCTTCAAGAGCATCAGAACGCTTGAGGCTGATCCGGCAGGAGGAGAAGGCACATCCATCTACGACGAAGAGCCTTACTTCGATAAGCGCACCAAGACCTTCGAAGGATATATCAGCCCGCGTAAGGGATACGCCATCCACGAAATCAACGTCGAAATCAACGGCGTAACAATCCCATATCGCTTGCAGATAAACAAGGAATAACATTTAATAATAGGTGGGTATGGCATTCCTGCCATACCCACTTTTAGATTTAACAAGTACGAACATAACACCTTTTGAGATATGAAAAGTCGCAAAAACAACATAAACAGACCCGCACCGTCAAGAAGACTGCTACTGCAGCTCCTAACGATGATGGCACTTACCGCAGCGCCAAGCAGTGTGTATGCGCAGAACTTAGGCTTCCACAAGAAGGGCCAAAGTGGATTGCCGCTTGACAGCCGCGGCATGCAGCAGACTGCAGAATGGCATTACTATTATTATCTGCCGACAAATAGCAACACAATGGAACTTGAGTTGCCTTTTGATGGATGGTTGAAAAGTTCAACCAATGACCTTGAGCCTTACGGATGGATTCGTTGGTATGACTATACTACAGACCTAAAGTCGGATAGACTGACAGTATATTCAAGATATTATACAAGTTTGAAGAGTTTGAAGGACGACACCAGCAAAAAGGATATAGGACTTATTGCCGGTACTCTCAGAAATTCTGCAAGAGATTATGCAGGAGTTAAATACAATAAACCGACGGGAGCAGATGCAGAAGATTGGGCTGGAGAAACTATCGCTTGTGATGTAAGCCGATACAATGATTATAGTATATATACAAATTATGTTGAAAAGGAACCAACCCTCTCCATCCGATACATCTTCCACATCAAGTCTGCAGCATATCTGGCAAAGCGAATCAAGGATGCTTTATGTGATCACAGCAGGGCTGCTGACCTGACTCTTGAGGACAACAAGCGTATCGTGTTCGGTGCAAAGGACGCAAACGCAAATATGACGCTGCGTACAAATATGAAGAATTCTGGTGGACAAAGCTATTGGTTCTATCCTTTGAGAACTACCGTAGGTAAGACGGTTTATCCAACTACAGAGAGTCAGAAGATAACGGCAGCAGACTTCAATACCACTATGAAGCAGGCTAACAAGATAGTGTGGATAGTCTACAATGAGGATAAGACAAAGTTTTGCCAACTTTCATCCGAGACTCAGTTCTGTGACTTGACTATAAATGCACTCAAGAACGCGACTTGGTATAATGTTTCTAATGATGCTAAAACTTCTAAACCTACAGATATAGGCTTCGAACAGACTGTATATGTAGTGGCTTGGGCTGCAAATGGCGATTATATGTGTCCCGTTGCTAACTTTGAGGTGTTCATTCATAAGGGATATCCTAAGATGAAGGACGAACTGACTGCTGACGGCGACGTAGACCGTACGCTCTCTTATCTTGAGGATGAAGACAGATATGAGAAGAAGATGGACATCTCGTTCGATGACGACAATCCTGATCTGACATTGGATGCGCCGACAACGCCAGAGAACAACATGAGTCTTAAGCCGTCCGACTTCAAATCACGTGCATACGGATTCACCTATGCGCAACTTGCAAGTTATGATTATTATTATGATGGTAGCACACCACACCACAGTAAGTCACCTATCCACGGTGATTATGGTCTCTATAAATCGGGTAACCTACGTGGCATTTCGTATGATAATGAAAACGGATACCAATGGTGGGCAGCCGGTTCTCCTACTATCTACGATCGTACCCACGCAAAAACCAGCGGCAAGCAGTATGGACACTTCCTGTATGTGGACGCTTCGAACGAGAGCCGTCAGATTGCATCTGCCGACTTTAAGGCTAACCTCTGTACAGGTTCACAGCTGATTTTTAGTGGAGCCGTTGCTGAGTATACCGCATCATACAACGCAACTGCACCGCAGGTGATGTTCCGCCTTTATGGTATCAATAAGGACGAAAACGGCAACGTGACCGACCAGAAGCTTATCCAGTCGTTCTCGTCAGGCGACTTTAAGACTAATACAAAGTCTCACGAATACGGTAAGTGGTATCAGATTTACAGTAAGCAGGTGCTTCAGAAGTCTGCTGCTGCCGACAACTACACCGACTTCCGCATTGTGCTTGACAATATGTGTCAGAATACAAAGGGTGCCGACTACTGTATTGACGACCTTTGCCTCTACACTCAGACATCCAAGCTGGACGTGCTGCAGAACAAGCCGCTCTGTCCTAATGAGACAGGTTATGAGACAGCTCCCGATGATATTACACTGAAGCTCCGCGGCATCTACGAGACCTTCCAGGCGATGGTGAACCAGAAGGAGTCGAAACTCTTCTATCGTATCTGCGATGCTACAGGAAAACAGGTGGACAACATCGACTATGACGGCGACGGACACCCCGACGAATACGGCACTGCACGCATTCCTGCTTCTTACAATGCAGCATACGTACTTCCTTCGGCAGCAGCCGGTGGCAAGACTAACGTAGCGATGTTCGAGAACGACAACAGCGGCAACCGATGCTTGGTAATCGCCAACCGCAACTTCAACATTGTACCGGGCAAGGACTATTACTTCTCCATCGCCTATCCGAGCGAGGACAACCCTAACGTACCGGGCAAATGGGGCGAAAGCACCGATGTCTGCTCTACGTATAGTGGAATATTCCAGGTGGTGGAGCAGAACATCAAGCTGACCGACAAGAACAGTAACGTGCTCACAGCTCTGAGAGTGAACTGTAACACCCACATTCCGACAGTGGAGATGATAGCCAAGATTGAGACGGCTGACCCTGTGAACGGCGGTAAGGTGACCATCGACAATGTCAAGTTCGACTGGTTCCTCTCAAAGCCTAACGCAGAGAACGAGCTTTACTCTACATCAGGTCTGTTGGAGGCATTACACGCTTATCGTGCCAAGTATCCGGAATACAATGGATTGAGTACAGATTTCCGCTATGTAAACAATGTTCAGTACAATCTCTTGAAGAAGTACGTGGACAGCAAGCAGCTGATTCTGAACGCCAGCAACTCAATGGGCACCCGTAAGTTTGAAGCCAAGGAGATGGGTCTTTATAAGATTGCTGTAATCCCAGTGCAAGCCAAAGCTACCATCAACGGTCAGGTATACGAAATCTGTGCTGCCCCGATGTTAGTGGATCTGCGCGTGGTGACCGACGGACCGAACATCAACTTCGGCTTCCCTAACGTCATCTATCCGAACGACGCACGAACAGTACGTGTCGGTCTGCCGCAGATACAGGCGATAGCCGAAAAGAACGGCGCTCTGAATCTGCCGATGACAGGCATCGAAGGAGCCACAAGCGTAGAGATGATAGACAAAGCTCAGGTGTCTATCTCTAACACCAACGACCCGGACTTCAACTCCACAGAGCAGATGATCGGCGTGGTGACAGCAAACACCATCAAGAATTCCGATAATACTGTAGGCATCCGCTTCAACAGCAATGCCGCTACAATCCTGAAGGAAGGCTACTGGTATGAGATACACTTCAGATATGCCAACGCAGACGGTTCTATGGCAAGCTGTCCGGGCGAGACATTCATCAAGATGTGCATCGTGCCCGAATATGCCACATGGAACTCGTCGCCAAGAACTGCCAGCACAAACTGGAACGACGACAATAACTGGCTGCGCTCTACAAAGGCTGAAATCTTCAAGGACTCTTACGCTGACTATAACACCACCACGGCATTCATGCCGATGAAGTTCACGAAGGTGACCGTGGCTAATCAGAAGGACAAGGGTAAGGTTTATCCTAACCTCGACGAGATAAGCTACAGAAGCAACGGCATCGCTTCCTCAACGAAGATGAAGAGCTTTGCTTACGACTTCGTGGCGAAGTGGAGCAACACGACAGACGACGGTTCGGACAACGGCAACGGCACTTTCTCTTGCGAGAAATGGGCAGGCAACTTCTGCGACCAGATCTACTTCAAGCCTGAGGCAGAGCTTCTCTACGCCAACTATCTGAACTACAACAAGGCTTACGTGGAGAAGGAGCTGACGCCAAATACGTGGAGCATAATGTCTTCACCGCTTCAGCAGACCTACGCCGGCGACCTCTACGTTCCGAAGAACAACGGACAGGAGCAGTCGGAGGCATTCAAGCCGATGACATACGACGAGAATGTGAACGACCGCAGCGCTTATCCCGTTTATCAGCGCAGCTGGGACGGCAACGCTCAAGAGGTGAATGACAACGTCACCAATTACAGCGCCAACCACGACGGCACAGTGGACGTAACCACAGACAACGAACTGTCAATCAACTCTGGCTACTGGTCGCACGTATATAACAAGGTGGACGAGCTGTACACTAAGGGACAGGCGTTCGCTGTAAAGGCGGGCGATAAGTACACAGCAGGTGCACAGGGCGCCAACGCTACAGCTGTAATCCGTCTGCCGAAGGCTGACACCCAGTTCAGCTATTACGACAGCGAGAGCCAGAAGCCGGTGAATGTAACGGTTAACCGCGACGCTAATAGCTACCGAATGCTGCAGGGCGACGTTGCCGGCGACAAGACAATGGCAATGACTCAGCCGCTGAAGGAGAACCTGCACCGCGACAACCGCTACCATCTCGTAGGCAATCCTTACACCTCATCGTTGAGTATGTATCGCTTCCTCAAGGCTAACACAGCCTTCGAGAACAGCATCTGGACTCTCGACAACGGCGTTATGAAGACTCACAGCGTACCAGTGGATCTGGACTACGACAAGAAGACAGACGTAATAGTGAATCCCACTCAGGCGTTCTTTGTAAAGGTGAAGAAGGGCGAGACCGCTCCTGCCAACGTAACATTCAATGCAACGATGCTCATCAACAAGGACGTTACCCCAGGCGAAAAGGCACTCATCATCCGTCCGACCGTAACGCTGACCACTGTCAACGGCGAGAGAAGCAGCCAGTCTGAGCTTATCGTCAACGACGAGGCAAGCCGCGAATACGTGGAGGGCGAGGACGTGGAGATGCTCGGTGAGGGCAACATTGCCGAGATAGCCCAGGTCTACTCTGTAGCCGGTTCGCAGGCTGTGGCGCTCAACGCTTCCGACGACATCAACTGGATGCCGGTGGGTGTAGTGGCACCAAAGAGCAAGGACATCGACGTGAACATCAGCCTCAACAGCAAGATGCTTATCAAGATGAACAACGAAGGCTCGCAGCTCTTCCTCTTCGACGCTACAACAAAGACGTTCTCAGAGATTAAGGACGGCATGACGGTGAAGATGATGGCCAACGACCACGGTCGCTACTACATCACCAACCAGTCGTCACTCAACACTACGGACATCAACACCATCGACTGCTTCTCACCGACGGAGAACACCATCGTGGTGGCAACGCTGAAGGGCGACATGAAGCGTGTGATGGTATACGACATCTCGGGTGCTCTGGTAACAAGCAACCACAGTGTAAACGGCGGTCGCTGCCAACTCAACGTACCGAAGGCAGGCATCTACGTCGTGAAAGCCACGACAAAGGAAGACCGTACGGAGACATTCAAGATTGTGGTGAGATAACTATCGCACGCACAAGAACTAAACAATAAAGAAAAATCTTATCGTATTATTAAAAAAGGAGCGCTGTGATAGCGCTCCTTTTTTTGTACATATTTGTGTTATCAATTTAATCTCTCCATTATCTCCAGACACATACGTGTGTTGTGATAAGGGCATTTCCAGAATCCGGCTTTGTCATCGGTGCGGTTGACGGAGCCGTCCTCATTGATACTCCAGTGCCACTCGCCGTTCTTCTGGTCCACGAGGCGTGTCTTGGTGTAGTTCCAGCAACGTGCTGCTATGTCAAGATCGTCCTCTGAGCCGAAGTGCTGCCAGAGATTGACGTGTCCGATGATGTTCTCACACTGCACCCACCATTGCAGCGAGCGGTCGGTATGGCCTGTGTCAGTCCATCGTTCGTAAATCATCGAGCCGTCTGCCAGCAAGCCTTCGTCAGCAGCCACAGCCACATTCTTCACCACCGGCTCAATCCACTGCAGCACATCCTTGTCGGCAAGGACAAGAGCCGTCTCGTGTAGCAGCCATGAAGCCTCAATGTCATGACCGAAGCTCTGTATGTTTCTTCGTCCCTGCCATTCGTCGTTGAAGAAGAGATCCAGGTGATTGGTCTGCTTGTTGAGCAGACAGTCAGTGAAGATATGCAGCAGATTGACGAGGCGTTCCTTCAGTTGCGGTGATGGAGCCACGCGATAGAGATTGGTGTACGGCTCGATGATATGGAGGTGAGTGTTCATCGTGCGCGATCCGTTCTCGTCCTTGTCGGAGAGTCGCATATCCGCGATTGGCTGCCAGTCGCGTGTCAGAGCCTCTATATATCCGTTGTTCTTTGCGTCGAAGGCATGCTTCTCAATGCTGTTATAGAGCGAGAGCGCACAGTTGAGCGCTTCCTTGTCGCCCGTGGCGCGTGCCAGTTCGGACATGCCGTAGATGGTAAATCCGATGGCGTATGTCTGTTTTTTTGTGTCCTTAGGAGTGCCTTCAGCGTTGAGGCTCCAGTACACTCCGCCGTATTCCTTGTCCACAAAGTGATTGATGATGTATTCCTTTGCACGCAAGGCAGCGTCCAAGTAGCGATGGTCGCCAAGCACACGGTAGGCAGCAGCGAACGCCCAAAGGATGCGTGCGTTGAGGATGGCACCCTTTTCGGCATCAGCCACGACATGGTCGTTGCCGTCAATGCGTCCGTAGAAGCCTCCACGCTCACGGTCAATCATGCGTTCGAGCCAGAAGTGCAGTATGTTGTTGGTGAGACACTCGTGCATCTCATTCTTCATTTCTTGTGTCGTCATAGTTATAAATTCCTCCTTTTTGATGTTTTTTATTTTCTCTTCTCATCTAATTCTTTTGTTATTGTCTTCATCTTTTCTTCCGACAGTGGATAGCACATAATGAATATAAACGAGAGTAATGCTCCGGCTGCAGGTAGCAGGCTGAGGAACATCTTAATGCCATTTATTGTCTCGGGATTCTGCGTGCCGTTGGCAACGAAGCCGAAAGCAGAGAGCAGAATACCGGTGAGTGCTGTACCTATAGCCCAACCGAATTTCTGGCTCATTGACGATGACGAGAATATAAGGCCGGTGGCACGGTTGCCAGTCTTAAGCTCGCTATAGTCGGCACAGTCAGCATACATACTCCATAGCAGTGGAAATACGCTACCGGCGCATACCGAGATGAGAGCTTGGAAGATGAATATTGCCACGAGTTGGGATTTGTCGAAGAAGTAGAACACTACAGATAGTATGGTCGCAATAAGCATAGCAGACATGAAAGTACGGCGCTTGCCTATGTGGTTGCTAACGGGAGCAGCGAGCAGAACGCCCACGATGTTAGCAGCCTGTCCTACAGCGAGATAGAGTCCGCTAAGAACGAACGGTATTCCGAGGAATGTGATGTCGCCAAATGCTGTCTCGTCAACGAAATACTTAAAGTAGTAAACCGTTGCTCCGTCGCGTATGGAGTTGAATACAAGCGAAGCTATACCTGCCCCGAGTAATATCCACCATGGACGGTTGTGCAAAAGGTCGCGCAAGTCGTTCTTTAGAGGGGTCTTTGCTTCCTTCACAGGACGTACACGTTCTTTAGTAAGTGCAAAGCAAGCGAAAAACAGTATGGCGCACATAACAGCAATGACTGTAACAGTCATAAACCATCCGAATTGTGGGGCTGTCATCCATCCTACCATAATGTCATCCGGACGGTCTCCGCCGAATGCCTTTACCATAGGAGTGAACAGCAGTAAGGCGATGAACGAACCTAAATATGCGAACATCATACGGTAGGTTGCGAGAGTATTTCGTTCAGCCGGATTAGGACTCATCACTCCGAGCAGTGATGCGTATGGCACATTGATGGCGCTGTATACCATCATCATGAGTGTATAAGTTATGTAAGCATACACCAGTTTCATCGTACCACCGCAAGGCGGTGTGAGAAACGTAAGCATGCCAATCAGTCCGAACGGTATGGCAAGGTATAGCAGATAAGGACGGAACTTACCCCATCGGCTTTCTGTACGGTCTGCCACGACACCAACAACAGGGTCGAACACAGAGTCCCATACGCGTGTCACGGCAAACATTACGCCGACAGCGGCTGCTGACAATCCGAAGATGTCGGTGTAAAAAATCATAAGGTAAGCACCGAATATCTTCCAGAACATCGACGATGACATATCGCCAAAGCCATAACCGATATTTTCTTTTAGCTTGATCATCTGTTTGTTAAAAAGTTAATTAGGTTGGGCATTAATAAATACATTGAACTTGCTATAGTTCAGTAAATTAACTGCAAAACTAAGGAAAATATTTGAAAGAAACGAGAGTTGAAAGCGCAAAAACTCTCAACTCTCCACTCTTAGATTATAAACATTACTTTCCTAAAGTCTCGCGATTCTTAGCCACGAGTTTCTTTATTGTCTCCACGCTTGCTGCTGTAGCATATCCGTCCTCAGGAGTGTTCATGCAGTAGTCTACGAGCTTGTCCACTGTTGAGACAGCCACGTGCATGCGTGTGTCTGAGCTTGCGTAATAGATAAGCACGCGTCCGTCCTCGTCCTCTATCCATCCGTTGGCAAACGCTACGTTCATCACGTCGCCTATATATTCCTCGCCCTCTGGAACGAGGAAGTAGCCGCCGGGCTGTGCTATCACCTTTGTGGGGTCTTCCAGGGATGTCATATACATATAGAGAACATAGCGCAGACCTGAAGCGCAGCCGCGAACGCCATGAGCCAGATGCAGCCATCCCTTAGGAGTCTTGATGGGGTGGGGACCCTCACCGTTCTTCACCTCCATGATGGTGTGGTAATGGCGAGCGTTGATGATTTTCTCCTCCTTCACCTCGGCGTGAGTCATGTCGTCGACGAGAGCCCAGCCGATGCCGCCGCCTGAACCGGCGTCGATAAATCCGTCCTGTGGACGAGTGTAGAGGGCGTACTTGCCGTTCACGAACTCAGGGTGGAGCACTACGTTGCGCTGCTGGCTCTTAGTCTTGAGGTCAGGCAGACGCTCCCAAGTCTTGAGGTCGTGAGTGCGTGCGATGGCTGCTGTGGCTGTGGCGGCAGAGAGGTCGCCGGGCTGCGAGTCGTCGTGACGCTCTGCGCAGAAGATGCCGTAAATCCATCCGTCCTCATGCTGTGTGAGTCGCATGTCGTAGATGTTAGTTGCGGGGATGATGTCTTCTGGCATTGTGATCGGCTCCTCCCAGAAGCGGAAGTTGTCTATGCCGTTAGGGCTTTCTGCCACTGCGAAGAAGCTCTTGCGGTCGGCTCCCTCCACGCGTACGACGAGCAGATACTTGCCGTTGAGCTTGATGGCGCCAGAATTGAGTGTGGCGTTCATCATGATGCGCTGCATCAGATACGGATTGTCCTTCTCCGAGAAGTCGTAACGCCACTCCAGCGGTGTGTGCTCGGCGGTAAGGATGGGATACTCATATTTGGTGTATATACCATTGCCCCACTGTTTCGGGGTGTTCTTACGTGTAAGAAGCTCTTCATGGTGTTGGCGGAGAGCCTCAACTCTTTTTGCGAAATTGCTCATGTCTTTTTTACTTAATATCTTTTACGAATAATGTCTTTGGGTCTTTATGGAACTCCTTGAAGTCCTGCTCCGACTGTTTGCCGGGAGCTGCTATGTAGTTCTCCGTCGGATTGTCCCATGCGTTTCGCCAGAGGAGGACGTAGCAGATGGGATATTCCTTTAGGACGGGCAGCAGGGTCTGGGTGAACCATGTGGAGTCGGGTATGTTGTTATATCCCGTCTCCGTCAGTGCGATAAGCTTCTTGCGGTTTTCACCCACCTTCTTCACCACGTCCAGCTCAGAGCGCAGCCAACCTTGATACTGTGCGTTGCTGTGTTCTTTGCGCTGATAGATGTCGATGCCGATGAGGTCCACCACGTCGTCGCCGGGATAATACTTCTCGTAATGTTCCACGGTCTCGGTCTGGTCTGCAAGGTTGGGCGAGTAAGCCCAAACGATGTTCGTACATCCGCGACGCATCATATAGTCATGCGTATAGCGATAGAGCTTCTTATACTGTTCCGTGGTGCAGCGTCCTTCGCCCCACCAGAACCATCCTCCGCTCATTTCGTGCCAAGGACGGAAGATGACTGGCACCTTCTTTCCGTCAGCTGTCTTAAGCGAGAGGATAAAGTTGCTTACCATCGTCAACCATGAGTTGAACTTCTTGTTGAGCTTGCCGCCGGGGAGAATCTTGCTTACTGCGTCGCCATCGACGTCCCATGCGTTCTTGCCCGTAACGGGATTGTTGGAATGCCAGCTCAGCGTTACGATGCCGCCGCGCTCATGCTGCTTGACGATTTCCTTGCGCATACGGTCGAACGGCACGCCGTCGAGGTTCTTTTCCTTGCCAAGCTCCATGTCGCCAAGGTCGAAGCCCATCACGGCAGGATAGTCGCCGCATACCTCCTTAACGTCGGAGCGCCCCTCCTCCCAACTCCATGAGCAACCGTACATCGGGTCGTCCTGATGTCCGATCATAATGCCCTGCTTCTGGATTTGTGCCAAGCGATTGATAAGCTTTATTGCCGGCTGGCGAGATGCCGCCATGGATGCTGTGGCGAGAGCGAGAGCTGTCAATGTTGTCATTATCTTGTTCATATTGGTTTGTTGTTATTTGTTGTATTTTCGCTATGATACTTGCCATCTTTTTTATTTCACCTCAAACTTGGTCTTCAGCAACTGTGCGTCTTCGCTTGATCCGCCTACCATCACCTCAAACTCGCCAGGCTCCACAGTCTTCTGCATGTGTATGTCGTAGAAAGCGAGGTGGTCTGGAGTGATGGTGAAGCTGACCTCCTTTGATTCGCCAGCCTTCAGTGCCACACGCTCGAAGCCCTTCAGTTCCTTGACAGGACGGGCAACTGACGAAACGCAGTCGCGGATGTACATCTGGGCTATCTCCACACCGTCGCGGTTGCCGGTGTTGGTGATTGTCACCGTGGCCTTCACCGATTCGTCCTTGCCGATGTTATTGGCAGAGAGGCGAAGGTCGCTATACTTGTATGTGGTGTATGACAGACCGTATCCGAAGGGATAGAGCGGCGTAGACTTGCCGCAGACCACGGGATGGAAAAAGGCAGACGCCTTGTGGTTGTACCATGATGAAATCTGTCCCACCGAGCGCGGCATTGTCATGGCGAGCTTTGCCGACGGATTCACCTTTCCGTAGACAATCTCTGCTATTGCCTGACCACCGTACTGTCCCGGTTCCCATGCGTTGATGATGGCAGGAACGTGCTCTGCTGCATAGTTGACGCTGAGCGGACGACCACTTATGATGATGAGAATGGTGGGCTTGCCCGTCTCGTTGATGCGCTCAATGAGTTGGTTCTGCAGTCCTACGAGGTCGAGGTTGTCACGGTCTGTGTCCTCACCGCTTGTGCGGTCGTTCCAGCGGAAGCGCATCATATATTCTCCGCAGCACACGATGTTGAGGTCAGCTTCCTTGGCTTTCGCCACAGCCTCGTCTACCTTGGCCTGCGACATGTTGCGCGGATCCCAACCCTGATCGACGAACTCGAACTCCGTCTCGGGCGAAATCTGACGCAGTCCCTTCAGCACTGTCGTCACCTTGTCGTCAGGCTGCACCTCACTCCAGTCGCCCATGATGTTCTGGTCGTCGGCGTTGATGCCAGTCACAAGCACCTTCTTGTATTTCGTAGCGTCAAGAGGGAGAAGCGCATTGTCGTTCTTGAGCAGTACGATGGAGTTGCGCGTAGCCTCGAGAGCCGTGGCCTTGTGCTCAGGACTGTTGATTATGCGGTCGCGCTCCTTTGCCGTAACGTAAGGATGCTCGAAGAGTCCGAGCTGGAACTTGGTGTAGAGAATGCGGCGGACCGACTCGTTTATTCTTTCCTCCGTTATCTTTCCTTCCTTCACCAGCTGCACTACAGCCTCCTGCCATTCCGGTCCGTGCATGTGCATATCCATGCCGGCGAGGATGCTCTGCAGGAACGCCTCCTTGTTGTTGGCGGCTGTGAAGTGCTGGTCCACGCAATGCTCGATGTCCATCCAGTCCGATACGATGAATCCCTTGAAGCCCCATTCCTTTCTGAGCACATCCTCCATCAGCCAGCTGTTGGTGTGGCATGGAATGCCGTTCAGCTCGTTGTGCGACATCATCACCGTTGCTCCGCCAGCCTTAACGCTTGCCTCAAACGACGGGAAGAACACCTCACGCAGCGTGCGTTCCGACACGTCGCATGGTGCGCCGTTGGTGCCGTTGACAGAGTAAGAGCCTCCCACGAAATGCTTTACACAAGCAAGTACATCCTGGGTGGTGTTAAGGTTGCCTTGGTAGCCACGTGTAGTAGCCTCGCCCATCAATGTTACGAGATATGGGTCTTCGCCGAATGTCTCGCCACAGCGTCCCCAGCGTCCGTCACGTGCCACTTCCACGTTAGGATTAAACGTCCAGTGCATGTTCATGGCACGCATCTCGGCAGCGGTCTGTCGGGCTATGGTGTAAGCCATGGGCACGTCAAAGGACGATGCCAATCCGATGTTCGTAGGATAAACCGTATTGTTCTGACACTTGGCGTTGCCGTGAATGGCGTCAATGCCGATGAGAAGCGGAATCTGGAGACGGCTCTTCATTGCCAGCTTCTGCAGCTGATTGGCCTCCTCAAGAGTCAGCACATGCAGGAATGACGACACCAGTCCGTCGCTCGTCATCTTCTCTATGTCCTTCACCGTCATGCCCGGATAGAAGGCATTGGCGGTGTTAGTGGCAAGCTCTTCGGCAGTCATCGACTGCGAGTTCTCACGGAAATGCTCGATGCCGACCAGCTGATTCATCTGTCCCACCTTCTCCTCAATGGTCATACGTGAGAGGAGGTCCTCCACACGCTGCTCTATGGGAGCCTTCGGGTCCTTGTATAAGAGATGCTTGGTACTGTCTTTAGCGGTCATGGTGATCGATGTTAGAGTTATTAATGCTGTTGCAATGGTTTTCTTCATATAGTGATTTATTGTTTTGTTTGATTTTATCTCAGTCCCATTTGTTTCAGCAACCAGGCTTCCCATTCGTCCCACTGCTCCTGAACCCAGAAGTGGCCGGTTATCTGATAAGGGTGAAGTTCCTTAGGTGCTGTCACTATATTATATGTTGCGTAGGCAGTTGTCGGCGGCACAACATCGTCGTTATATCCGAACGAGAACCATCCTGGACAGGTTATGCGGCGGGCGAAGTTTACGCCGTCGTAATAGCGAGAAGTCTCTATCTTCTTCTGATCGGCATGCTTCGGGTTCCAATAGAAGTAATGTGGCCATCCGCAAGCCACGCCTTTGAGCGATGCTGTATGGTCGCACATGGCTGCGTGTACGGCTCCGTAGAATGTGACGCGCTTGTCAAGAGCGGCACAAACGAGCGAGAGCATGCCGCCCTGCGAACTGCCAGTAACGCCAAGTGACGTGCCGTTCCATTCTGGAAGCGACGCAATATAGTCGATAGAGCGCACGGCTCCAACGAATACACGCTTGTAATAGCAGTTGTCGCGATCGTTCATATTATAGTCCCAGTAGCCGTTCAGACATCCGTTGAACATGTCGTCGTAAACCTGCTGTGGCATTGTCACGGGAACTCCATGAATACCAATCTCAAGAGTGATGGCTCCCTGCTCTGCTGTCCAGATGTCGCCGTTGTATGGGCGTACGCCAGCACCAGGCACACGAAGCAGTGCAGGATACTTGCCCGGCTTGACAGGCACACAGAGAATGCCGTAGGTGCGGCTGCCCCAGCGCATGTTCTGGAAGCTCACCTCATAGACGTTCACCTTCTCTGTGCAGCGCTCGGGGAGGAGACGTCGGGTGGGGTTGAGGCTTGTCTGACGTGCGTCGGCAAGCGTCTTCTGCCAGAACTCGTCGAAGTCTTGCGGATTGACGGTAGTGGGCTGCAGCTTCTCGGGTGAGAAGGCAGCTGTGCAGAGGCCGTCGTATGTCTTGTCGCCGACGTGAGCCGTGACCTTCAGACGATAAAATCCCGGCTGCTTCATTGTGCCGTTCCATGTCATGGTGCCGTCCTTGAGCGTTACGCCCTGCTTCTTTACAGAGGGATACATCTCAGGACCAGCCTCATAGTCCACCTTCACGTTGTCAAGGAGCGTGCCCGAACGGAGCACCGCAACCTTGAATTTGGCTGTCTCATCCGTCTTGTAGTTCCAGTCCTTGTGGTCCGGTGTGACCGTTACGACGATGTTGTTGCCACGTATCTGTGCTTTCACAGATATGCCGCTGATGCCTGCGAGGAGGCAGAGAATGATGAATAATCGTTTCATGTTATTGTTCAGAAATGAAGTAATGATTTTTTTATTTAGGTGTTGCGTTAGCTATTCTCCCTTTTTGAGCCACAGTCCGTTAAGCTTCTTCGCCATGACGGTGCGATTGCTGTTGTACAGACGCATAAAGTCTCCCGTGGTCTTGTTGCCGGGGTAAGGTCCGCAGAAGTCGGCTTGCGTGAAATCGCCATGGTTTCGTCCGAGCATCAGATAGCTCAGTCGGCACTGTTCCACCACAGGCAGCAGACTCTTCGTCCAGAACTCTTCGTCATCGCCGAGACCTTTCAGTCCGGTGTAGATGCCGAACGGCTTCATCGCGGACGAGCAGTAAGCCGAGAGCTGACGTGCCATGCTCTGCAGGTTATGGGCGTAACTGTCAGCGTCAGACGAGAGCCACATCAGCTGCACGCAGCTTACGTCGTCTTCGGGGCAACGCTCCACAAACTCCTCTGCTGTGCCCGTGACGGCAGCATTGCTGAATCCGAACACGGCATTCGTGGTTTCTCCCTCGTCACGCAGCCAGCTGACGGTCTGTGCGTAGAGCTTACGATAGTCTTTGGCAGAGAGGCGGTCATACCACTTGCCCGTGCCTGAGGGATAGAGATAGACGAGTGTGGGGAGCTTTATGCCGTAGTCGTCATGCAGCGAACCGAGAAACCGGGCTATCTTCAGCGTCCATGCCTTCAGGCGTTCGTTGGCAGCAGATCCTTTCTCCAAGGCGTTGTCGCCAGGATCGGGAGCTGTCCAGAGCATAACGGTGAGTCCCTGCGTGTACATAAACTCAATGGCTGTGCGTCGGATAAGCGTAGTGTCGATGCCGTCAATGTTCTGCTTGCGTCCGCTCTCGATGCCTGCCAGCTCGTAGCCTATGACAGCAGGTCGGTCGCCCGTCACCTCATTGAGGTCGCTGCGGCACGAGTCAGCCTGCCATCCGATGCCCTCAGCCGTGGCATACATATGTCCGAGCATCGCCCCTTGTTCCTCGTAGGCGAGCATGTTCTGCTTCAGATTCTCCGTTCTGGTGGTCAGTCCGCTTTCCCCTATCTCGTCATACGTCTTCTTGCCTTTCGTGCAAGAGGCGAGAATGACAGCCAATAGTATTATGTATGTTAGACGTTTCATAATGTTTGTGTCGTGTGTGTCATTTGGTGTGAGCTACCGTTCAGCCTACTTCTTCCCCCAATTACTTCTTGTAACGCTCTCCATCTTCATAGCGTCCTTCCAATAGTCGGCGGAGAACATGTTGCTGTTGTCAGCCTTTCCGTCCTCGAAGTAATAGTCGTACCAAGGCATGAAGTAGAGGAATTTGACTCCAGCGTTCCACATTTCCGAGATGCTGGGCATCTTCTTTGTTATGGTTGTAGCCGATCCGTTGTCCGATGTGAGGTTGCCACACTCAGCCAGCGTTATCATCTTGGAGGGATAGAGCTTGGCGAGTCCGTCGTACTGCGTCTTCAGCTCGCTTACTGACGAGCCGTAGCAGTCAGCACCAACGATGTCCACCATGTCGTCACCGGGATAATAGCTCTCGTCGCTGTTGTTGGTTTCGGTCTTAGCCGTACCCGTCCAAATCCAGATGAGGTTATGAATGCCGCGCTGCTCAAAGTAGTTCTTCATTGTTGCCCAGAGCTTCTTGTATGTCTCGCCGCCCTTGCTGCCCCACCAGAACCAAGCTGAGGGAGTCCAGCCCTGCGAGTTGAGCATGTTGCCCGAAGCCTCATGGAAGGGTCGCCACAGAGCCACGATGCCGTCGTCCTGCAGCTTGAGGATGTTGTCCGCCACCTTGTCCATTTGGTCCCAGAACCACTTGTTCTCCCACGAACCGTCCTTCCAGATGTTGTCCATGTCCCACGTGGTCTTGTCAGGCGAGCAGGTGAGGTTGTCGTAGTTGCCGGCGTTGAAGTCCGCCTCGCTGGCAGGTACGTTGAAGTGCCACATCAGCGACACCACGCCGCCCTTCTTAGCCCAGTCGCTTACGGGAGTGATGTCCGAATAGTTTACCCATTTGCCGTCGAAAGGAATGTGTATGTAGTCATAGCAGTTGATGGCAGGATAAGTGCCCGTTATCTTCTTCACGTTCTCGGCACCGGTAGTGTTCCAGTTTACCTTTGCCATGGAGGACGTAATGATTTTCTTGCCGTAGTAATACTTCATGTATGCGAAGAGAATCTTCGTGGCGTCGCAGGCATTCTTGTCTGCCAGCTGCATGCCGTTGATGTCCACCGTTACGTTGTCGTCGGCGGCAAACTTGAACACCACCTTCTCTATGTCGCTGTTCTGCGTTTCGGTAAGAGGAATGTCAGCGCCGAGCAGGTCCGTATAGACCTCCGTCTTGTTATGGTCGTGCGCCATCTTTACAATCTCCTTACAGGCATACTTGTCCACCGTAGTGCCGTCCTTATAGTAGATGAATACGGAGTCGGCGTCAGTCTGAGCCATTCCCGGCGTGGCAGACGTGAGAGCCATGCCAAGGAAGAGAGAGGAGAGAATATGGCTTGTATGTAGTTTCATATTATTGTCAGCTTTATTATTTCTTGTTCACCTTAATGGATATTCCCGATGCTTTTATTATATACACGCCGCTCGGAAGGCTTGTCATAGACACCGTGGTGTCCGTACCGTCGTTTACGACAGCTGCGTTTACGGCAGTGCCATTGGCGGCATATACCGCAACATTCTTTGCGTCTACACTGTGGAAGACGATGTTGTCGCCGTTGCGAGAGAAGTCAGCTGATGTGCTTACGCCGTTGATGGCTGTGGAAGCAGTGCCGAACACATACTCACGCACGTCATAAAGACTGTATGTGGCTGTGGTCATGTCGGTGGCAACGTTCAGCTTGCCGTCGCCCATTGTTATTACGGGTTTCTCGTTGAGGAGAAACGAATGGACCGTTCCGTCCTTCATCTTGAGGCAGAGAGCCTCGTCTGCTGCCGATGCTGAGGCTGTGAAGCCGCAAACGGCAAGAGCAATGGAAAGTAATAATTTCTTCATAAGTAGCAAGGTTTTAGGATTTGTGTGGGAGGATATGGCAGGGAAGCCATATCCTCCCGCATAGAGAGAGATTCCTTACGGAACGAGTGTTATCTTAGTGATGGTCATGCCTGAGCCTTGGATGAGGAAAGCAGTGTTGCTCCATCCGTCGCTCTGGGCACCGGTAATCCAGTCGATCATGGTCTTGGTGAGAGCCACCTCAACCACCTTGTCGCCTTCAGCAGCGTTGTGATAGCCGAACTGGTCGCTCCAGTTGGCATCGTTGAACTGCAGCTGACCTGCAGACGAAACGTAGAACTTGATCTTCGATTTGCCCGCTGTCCATGTCATCTTGGTGAGGTCCACCGGAGCGTTGCGCTGGATGCGGAAGCGTCCGTTGTCGTCCCATGTCAGTGTGACGGGGAATGACATCTGTGTGTTCTGGTCGTCCTGCTTAACGCAGTTGGCAGTAACGTCTATCTCGTTCGGCACAACAGTAATCTTGCCCACGTTGAAGCTGCCGCCGTCAGAAGTCTTGAGGATGAGGTCATGCTCGCCGGCTGCCACTGTCTCAGGAATGACGAAGGTCATCTTCGAGTCAGAGCGTTCTGTGATTTTCACCACCTTTACCGAACCGATGTAGATGGCCTCCACGCTGTTGTAGTTGGCACCCTCGATGGTTACGCTCTTGCCGGCATTGCCCGAAGGAGCGTTGGTAAGTGTCGGGTCAGTGGAAGGACGGATGACGAGAGTCTGGTTCTCCACCTTTGTGCCGTTCTTGAGATTGAGGACGAAGCCTGTGCCGGCTGCTCCCGAGGGAACGGTGAGGACGATGGCGTTAGCCGTAACCTTCATGTCCTTAGCCTCAATGGTCTGGTCAACGGGGAAGGTGACAGAAGCCACGAGATCAAGGTCGGTGCCGCGGATGACAAGCTGCTCGCCAGCCATGAGGCTCTCAGGTGAGAGGACTGTGATGGCGGCTGTCTTGATGACGCAAGCTACGGTGACGGTCTTGCCGTTGGCGAGGGAGAGAGTGAGGTTGCCGCTCTGTGCAGTCTCGGGAACTTTCACCTTCAGTTCACCGGCGCTCTTGGATGCTATCTCTGCCTCTACGTTACCGTCAGCAGTAGGGAATGCCACGCTGGTGATGAGGTCGAGGTCGTTGCCGGTAATGGTAAGCGTCGCGCCGTTCTTTACGGGAGAAGGAGCTGCGCTGAGGTTGGTGGGAACGACAGTCTGGATGCTGCCAGCCGGAACCTCTACGCCCGACTTGAGAAGAAGCATCACTTCGCCGTCAGTTGCCTCGGCAGGGAGTGTGAAGACAATCTGGTCGCTGCGCTGCGATGTGAAGGCATCAGCCTTTACGCTTGCGCCCTGAAGGTTAATGCCATCCACAAGCTGAAGCATAGCACCCTTTACAGTGACGCTCTGACCAGCCTTAGGCTTTGCAGGAGTGAGGCTCTCAACGGTGGCACCCTTAACGTCCAGCGCTTCCTCCGACTCAAGAACTGCAGGTTCTTCGGCGAGGTCGGTAAGCTTGATGACGCCAGTGCGGGCAGCCTCAGGAATGCGAACCACGATGGTGTAACGGTCGTGAGAGAGGAAGTTGTCCTCCTTAACGGTGTCGTTCTCAGCGAAGATTACGCCGTGCATAAGGTTGAGGTAATCGCCCTTGATGGTAAGCTCGTCGCCCGGCTTGCCAGAGAGACATCCCTCAGAACCTACATAGAAGCTCTGGAGCTTGATGTCTTCGCGGTAAGTGATGGGCGTAACGGTGCGAAGCTCGCCACCCTTCTGGGTCTTCAGTACCACGATGCCGGTGTCGCATTTCTCGGCAGGCACCTGGATGGAAATCTTGCTGTGACCGCCGCGCTCAAGCACCTCGATGGAAGTGATGGGATCAGCTCCCGGAATGTCAATCTCCTTTATCTGGTCGAGGTTGGAGCCGTAGAAGAACAGCGTACCTCCACGCAGTACCGGACACGGACCGAAAGCCTGCACTCTGACATCCGAACCATACTGGTCAGTGCTGAGGTCGTCGTTGTCGCAGGCTGTCAGCGATAGCCCTAAGAGGGCCACCACTGCAAGCATGAATATATTGAAATATCTTTTCATTGTCTTGAAGTTTTTATTAGGTTTACTTGATAGGAACCGCACGGATGTTGTCAATCTTGATGATCGGCTTGCATGACTTGCCGGTTACTCCGCCACCCATTACGAACAGCTCGAGACCGGCAAACGACTTGGCTGAGAGCGAGCCAGAGGCAGCAACACCAGTGGAGCCGTACTTGAAGTCCTCCATCGGGATGGTCACTGTCACCCACTTGCCGCCGGTGTCGTAGCTTCCCGTCTCCTGCCAAGGACGCCAAAGGGCGCGGGGCAGCACGTCGTTCTGGAAGTATGCGTTGTTGGCTCCCGGCACATTGTTGCCGTAGACGTCCACGCCGGCACCAGAGTTGGTCACGTCAGTGAGTGCGCTCGGTATGATTTGCATGGCGAGGTTAGACCACGGATTGCTTGTGGGGATGTAAACCTCAAACTTTAATGCCATCTTCTCATAGTTGGCGAAGTCGACGATTTCGAAGAGCGGTTCGCTCTGTCCCTTTACGTACGATATCGGTGTGGTCCATTCGCCCGGCCAGTACTCGAATGAGAATGTTCCCTCTGCCCATGTGTCGTCGTCGAGAGCAGTCACGCCGTCGCCCAGTTGCAGGAACTTGCCGGTAAGCGAAGTCTCGTCCTCGGTGATGGTGGCTTCGTGCCAGCCGTGGTTGCCCAGTCCGGTCTTGCCGTCGAAGTCGAAGAGGATGCCGCGGCTCTCAAGATAGTGGAACTTCGAAACCGTCTTGCCATAAATGGACGTAACGGTAAGCGGACCTTCCTTCTGGCAGTCGGGCATTACGAATGTCAGGCTGGTGCGTGTCTTCTTGGTGAAGTCATTCACCACCTGTCCGTCAGGCAGCGTCACGGTGATGGGCACTGAGGGATCGTCAATAAGATAATTGCCCGATACCGTCACCTCATCGCCAGCCTTGGCATACTCGCACGACATGGCATCAACAACGGGAGCCGGGATGGTGACGTGGAAGTCGTATGTGACGGTGTCCTTCTTGGCTGTCACCATATATATCTTGTCGGTCACGTGGTTAGGGATTTCCTTCGGCACGTCCACAATCATGGTGTTGTCGGTGATGTAGCTCGAGTTGAGGATGGTGGTCTGGTCGTTGAAGAACATCTCCGAGATGCTCGTAAGATTCTTTCCGACGATGCATATTGTCTTCGACGGAGCCGCTGATGTGAGCAGACTGTCCTTAGCCTCTACGTTGGCAGGGCGGATGTAATAGACAGTCGGCTTTCCGCTGGTAAGCTCAAACTTGTCCGGCTCGTCCTCACACGACTGCAAGGCAAGTCCTGAGCAAGAGGCAAGCAGCGCCAGCATTATGCTGTTGAATTTATTATTTAGTTTCATAATCGGTCGTTTGTTAGAAGGTTATACCACTTAAATCGTATTCCTCCGGAGCTTCCATGAGCAGCGGATTGTAGATAACGTCTGATGACGGGAGCGGCAAGGTGAAGCTACGGTCGGTAACGTTCGGGGCAGCCGTCGACGTATCGTAAATGAGCGTAGAAGGTACTGTCCATGTTCCGTTCTCATAGTAGTTCTTGTAAAGCTCGTCCAGGGCATCCTGATTGTTATATCCGTTGCGGCGCTGCGATTTCACCTCGTTGATGGCACCCTGCGGGTCGTAGTAGTAGCGACGTACGAAGTCGTACCAGCGGTCGCCCTCGCATGCCAACTCCAGACGGCGCTCTTTCCATACATCTTCCCATGTGAGAGTTGACGGATCTTTGTCGTAGCTCTTCACTGAGCGGTGGCGCACCTGATAGAAGAGGTTGCAAGCCTTAGGGTCGTTTGTAGAGCCGTTGTTGCCGATCTTTGCCTCGCAATAGATAAGGTAAACGTCAGCCAGACGGAGAAGGTGTGTCCACAGAGCTGACTTCTGCGTGCCGGCTGCTGTCTGGAAGTACTTGATGTGGTCGGCGTTGTCGCCGTAAAGATGCTTCACGGCTGCTGCACCGGTCGGGCAGTAGAGCTCTCCGCCTGACTTGTGGTCGGGGTATCCGTTGTAGAGGAACTTCAGATAGTCGAAGCCACCGCAGTCAGAATAGAAGTAGTCATACTGGTCGCCAGGGAGCATCATTGTGGCCTTGCGGCGGTCGTCGATGTTCATGCGGTTGGGGCTGAGAGCGTTCTCTCCGAAAGCATCCTGCAGGTCAATTGACGGACCGCAATACTGTCCCCAGTTGTCGCCGTACTCATCGAAGCCCTTCATGCCAAGGTCGCACTGCAACGAGTTCTGCATTGTCCAGTTGCCCTGTGTGCTCCATGCCCATGAGATAAGGTTTTCGCCGCATACGTTATGGTCGCCACGGAAAAGGTCAGAATAGACAGGCTCAAGCGAGCGTCCGCTGTGTTCGATTACGTCGAGCGCATACTCGGCAGCCTTGTCGAGGTCAGCCTGGTTGCGCTGGTGGGCGGTGCAGGTGATGTAGCTGTACGTACCAGTATTGTACTTGGTGTTCTCCTCGGAGAATCCTGACTTTGTAATATACACCTTTGCGAGCAGAGCCTCGGCGCAATACTTGTCGATGCGGCCCTTGCCAGTCTCGTCGCGCTCGGGAAGAAGCGTGATGGCCTCCTCAAGCACCTTAATAATATAGTCGTAGATGTTGCTTATCTTAGCCTTGTGTACGCTTGTGGCCTGCTGTGCGTTGATGATGTCGATAGGATTGTGTATGATAGGTACACTACCGAATGAGCGCACAAGATAGAAGTAGGCAAAAGCCTTCCATGTAAGCGCCTCACCCATACACGCCCTCTTGACGTCGGCTGGCGCACCAGTGGTGTTCTTCAGGTTGTTATATACGGTGGTGGCGTGCGTGTTGACAGACCAAAGCGACGCACTCATGTTGGCGAGGTCTTCGTCCGAACCGTTCAGCGTGAAGTTGAGGTATGGTGATGCTCCCCAGTAATAGTTGCCTGAGAGCACCTCGCCCACCTTGAAGAAACCGCGCTGGAAGTCGTACCACGGCGAGTTGTAGAGATAGTTTACGCCGGCGCGGCATTGTGCAGCGTCCTTATAGTAGCTTGACGTATTGTATGAGTCCTCCGTCGGGCAGTCGAGATAGTCGCTGCATGACGACAGGGCTGCCGACATCAAGGCTGCACATGCTATAGTCTTGAAATTTATCTTTTTCATTGTTATGCTGCTTTTTTTAGAATGTAACGTTAAGACCGAACGAATAGACTGTCGGCGAAGGATAGCGTCCGTTGTCGAGTCCGTACACATAACCGTTCATATCCGATGTGGAAGCACCGATTTCAGGGTCGTAGCCCTTATAGCCTGTGATGGTCCAGAGGTTCTGGATGTTGCAAGAGAGGCGCAAGTTCTCCAGTCCAATGTGCTTTATCCACTGTTTCGGGAAAGTATATCCGAGCGTGATGTTCTTCACACGGAGGTAGCTGCCGTTCTCGATGTAGCGGTCGCTGACGCGTGTGTTCTCGTTCGGGTCGTTGAGGTGCGCTGCCGGAATGCTGGTGGGGTTGGTGACCTGCACGTTGTCGATGTCGTCGTACCAGTTATACACCACGTTGGCGTTATGACCCTTATAGCCGTTAGAGTAGTCCTTGTTGGGGTTGATGGCTGTGATATGTGATCTGTCGAGCACTGTGGATGACTGGTTCTGCCATACTGACTTCATGGCGTCGAGCTTCATGCGGATGTAGTTATACACCTTGTTGCCCACAGAACCGTTCACGAAGATGGAGAGGTCGAAGTCCTTATAGCGGAACGTATTGGTCCATCCGAAGGTGTACTTAGGCATCGGATTGCCGATGTATGTACGGTCGTTCTCGTCAATCTTGCCGTCGGGCTTGCCGTCAGGACCAGAGATGTCCTTGTATTTTACGTCGCCCACCCACACGGTGTTGTACTTGTTGTATCCGTCCGAACCGCCGTAAGATACCGGCTTCGGCGAGTTCTCGATGTCCTCGTATGAGGTGTAAACGCCGTCCGTTACGTAACCGTAGAACTGGAACAAAGGCTGTCCCACATCACTCTTCGAGACAACATCGTTCCATTGACCAACACCAAGGATAGCAGCAGAACTGGTACCGGAGAGTTTTGTCAACTTGTTCTTGTTCCAAGAAATCTCAAACTCTGAGTCCCATGAGAAGTTCTTTGTCGTGATAGGGTGAGCATTGATGGTAAGCTCAAGACCCTTGTTCTCGATGGAACCGAAGTTGCCGAAAGGTGCAGCGAGGGCAGAACTTGTGTTGCCCGATGTTCCCATGTATGAAGGAAGCTGCATAGGCATAAGCATATCGTTTGACACCTTTTTATATATATCAACCGTAATGCCGAGCTTGTCGTGGAAGAGTCCGAGGTCGAGGCCGATGTTGGTCTGCTCCTGCTTCTCCCAATGTACGTTGAGGTTGGCAATGCGCAGAGGACGGTATGATGTTCCGAGGCCAGTGCCAATGGATGTCATGTCTGACGACCACTTGCCGCTGCCGATGTTGGAGTTACCGGTCTGACCCCAGCCGAGGCGCAACTTACCGTTGGAGAGCCACTTGCCGGCAACCTTGCGTACGAACTCTTCGTTGGAGAATCGCCATGCGCCTGCTACAGAATGGAACGAACCCCAGCGGTTGTCGGGTCCAAAGTTAGAGCTACCGTCGCGACGGAACGTGTAAGTGAGGAGGTAGCGGTCGTCATAGTTATAGGTCTCGCGGGTGAAGAACGACGCCATTGCAGACGTTCCGAAGCCGTTGCTGATCTTGAATGTGGAAGGATCGCCGAGTGACGGGTTGTGAACAGTGTTGGTGGGCAGGTCCTGAGCCTCTGTACGGGCGTTGTCCCACTTGCTCTTCCAACACTCCTGACCGAGCATCGCTGTGAAGCTGTGCTTGCCGAACGAGCCGCTGTAAGTAAGATAGTTCTTAAACTGGACGAACGAGCCGGTTGACTTCTGAATGGAGCAGTAGTTCTTAGAACGTGTCCAAGTGCCGAGGGCAACGGTAGGATTAAACACTTCGCCGCGGTCCCAGTTGAACGAATAACCTATCTCGGTGTGCCATACGAGGTTCTTTATCGGAGTGACCTCTGCGAACACGTTACCTGTGAGGAGGTTCTGCTTGTAGAGAATGTCGTCCATGAGGGCGAGAGCCACCGGGTTAGGATTAGTCACTCCCTGCTGTGAGATTGATGTATAGCCACCGTTGACATCATAGATGGGAATGTCAGGACGTGTGGTCAAGGCGTAGGTGATTACACCGTCTTCCTGGTCTGCCTTCAGAAGGCGCTGGTCAGTGTTGCTGTAGTTGGCGCTAAGACCGAGCTTAAGCCATGACTTGAGCTGTGAATCGAGATTTACACGAGCACCGTAACGCTTAAACTCAGAACCGATGATGGTACCGTCCTGGTCCATGTAGTTGCCCGAAACGTAATACTTCACCTTGTCTGTACCGCCCTGGGCGCTCACCTGATGCTGATGCTGAAGGGCAGTGCGGAAGATGGCGTCCTGCCAGTTGGTGCCCTTACCGAGGATAGAGGGGTCGCTGAAACGGTCGTCCTTATAGACCATTCCCTGCGATGCCATGTCGTTGTAGTACTCGGCAAACTCACGGAGATTGAGCATGTCGATGCGCTTTGTCTGGCGCTGCCATGCCACCATGCCGTCGTACGTAAACTTGGCCTCACCTGCCTTACCGCGCTTTGTGGTGATAAGCACAACGCCGTTGGAGCCTTGCGCACCATAGATGGCTGTGGCGGAAGCGTCCTTCAGCACTTCCATGCTGACGATGTCGGACGGGTTGAGTGAGGAAAGAGGAGACACTGTAGATACCAAACCGTTGCCAAGAGCATCGCCAAGACCAACGGAAGAACCAGATGTGTTGGAGTTGTTCCAGATCACACCGTCCACAACGTACAAAGGTTCGGCACCTGCGTTGATGGTGGCTTGACCGCGAACACGGATGGACGTGGACGAACCAGGAGCACCTGATGTCGCCATTGACGTTACACCAGCCACACGACCGCCAAGCGACTGGTCGAGGTTGGTGATGATGGAGCCTTTCATCTTCTTCTCGTCCATAGAACCGGTGGCTCCGGCAAGGTCGCTCTTCTTCATCGTACCATATCCGACAACCACCACCTCATTAAGGGTCTGGTTGTCTTCCTTCAGCACGATTTCGAACGTATTCTTGCCCGTTACGTCAACAGTCTGGGGAGTGAAGCCGATGTAGCTTATCAGAAGTTGTTTTTTCCCTGAAGGCACTGTAAGCGTAAAGTTACCGTCTAAATCGGTAACCGCGCCCACTCCTTGTGCCCCCTTAACTGATACGCTCGCTCCAATGATAGGCTCACCGGTACCGTCCTTAACGACACCCGTAACCTTCGATTGAGCGAAAGCGAGGCTGCTGCTCATAGAAGCAGCCATACAAAGAATCACTAATTTCTTCATTAGGGATCTAATTAAAGGGTTTATATAAAGTTGTTACTGAATTAACATTGCAAGAAAGTCTTGAACGACCTATTGTTTTCATATGTTTTTATTGTTATATGGGTTTATGGCTTTGTTTACGTTTGCAAAGTTACATCAATACTTGCAATCGTATTAACACTATTTTGACATAGTGTTACACAATTATGACAAACGCATATAATGTATATATATTAAGGTAAATGATAAAAAATGCTCTTTATGTAAACTGACACTTTGTTTACATAAAGAGCATTAAGACTGACTGTTATTTAACCTCTTCGAGCAGCAGCACGCGGCTTGCCCATTCGTTGGCTTTGCCCCAGTCGGCGTTATGTCCGTAAGGGATTTCCAGGCCGTTCTGCATGAGATATTCGCCTGAGAAATCTTTGCCTTCGAAGGCGAGCGGAGTCTTGTCGATGCGGTTTAGCTCGGTGATGCGATAGCGCTTCTGCGGGTTGAGACCTGCCATCGGGATGCGCGGCAGATGCTGATTGCAGAACGACTCGGTCTTCCACCAGAAGAACACCGCCTTTTCCTTAGCGTCGGTCACGTACATAAGCGAAGCCACACCCTTCTTTTCGTAGGGCGACTGCAGACGATAAAGGTCGCCGAACTGTACGATAGGACGGATGCGCTTATAGTCGGCGATGGCCTTGCGGCACTGCTCCTTGTCGGCTTCGCTGAGCACTTTAGGCTGAATCTCCATACCGAGACGTCCGCTCATAGCCACGTCGGTGCGATACTTCAATGGCACGTTGCGTGCTGTCTGATGGTTGGGGGCGTTGGAGATGTGGGATGCCATGGCGATGGCAGGGAAGAAGTAGCTGGTTCCCCACTGCATATATACGCGCTGAAGGGCGTCGGTATTGTCACTGGTCCAAAACTCGTCGAAGTAGGGGAGTGTGCCCCAGTTGACACGTCCGCCACCGGAAGCGCAGTCCTGGATGGTAAGGTCAGGATACTTGGCACGGATGCGCTGCAGCACCTTCTCGAAGCCACGGTGATACTCGATGTAGAGATGGCTCTGATTGTTGGCAGTGAGATACTGCGAGCCGTGGTTGGATATGTTCATGTTGGCGTCCCACTTGATGTAGTCAATCTCCGGGTACTTGGTCATCATGTCGTCAACGATGGAGAACACGAAGTCCTGCACCTTAGGATTACCGAGGTCGAGCACCACCTGTGTGCCGCCGCGTCCGCACTGGAGGTCACGCTTAGGAGCCTTAATCACCCATTCGGGATGCTTCTCGAAGAGTTCGCTCTTGGTGTTCGACATTTCCGGTTCCAGCCAGATGCCGAACTTGATGCCCTGCTTCTTTGCTTCAGCGAGCAGACCCTCGATGCCGTGTGGCAGCTTTTCGCGGTCCACCTTCCAGTCGCCGAGCGCGCAGTTGTCGGTCTTGCGCGGATACTTCTCGCCGAACCATCCGTCGTCCATCACGAAGAGCTCGCCGCCCATCGACTTGATGTCTGCCATCATCTGCGCCATGCCTGCCTCGTTGATGTCGAAGTAGACGCCTTCCCACGAGTTGAGCAATATCTTGCGTTCGCGATTGCCGTTCATCAGCTTATACTCTCGTCCCCAGCGATGGAAGTTGCGGCTTACTCCGCTCATACCCTCCTTGCTGTATGAGAAGGCTGTGACGGGAGTGGTGAAGGTCTCGCCTTTAGCCAAATGATATTCCGAGTTGTATTCGTCAATGCCGGCGAAGAACTGATGATACTCCGAGTCGTCTGTCACGGCACGCAGTTTATAGTTGCCAGAATAGCAGATGGCAGCACCGATTACGCGTCCTGTATTCTCCTGACCCTTGCCGTCGAGCGAGAACATCACCTCGCCGTGCGAAGTGTGGGCGTTGCGTGTGCCGTCTCGGTTCTCCACTACGAAGGTGCCGGGCTTGAGTTCTTCCTCGGAAAGCTGAGCCTCGTTAGCCCACGAACCGTAGAAGTGTGACATCCATACGTTGCCGCGACGGATGGGGAGATAAGCCGAATCAAATTGTGAGAGAGTCACCGTGGTCTTCTCGCCATTGTTTATCTCGGTCCACATCTCAATGATGTCAACGTCGTTATATGCACGATAGCATACCGTAACGTAGAACGGATAGACGCGATCCTTGAGCTTTACCTTCAGCACCTTGGCGTTCTGCTCCGCCTGTTCGGTGATGTCAGCCACGTCCATCTGCAATGTCATATTGCCGTCAGCGTGGCGAACTGAGAGCGCAGCTTCCGAAGCGCCGATGAGTCCGTACACAGGATAAGCGTCCTTGCCTGCTGTGCCTCCAGCCTGCAAAGTGGCGATGTCGGCAGCAGCCAGCTTGTCACCGTAATACACAAACTTGAAAGCTCCGCCCTTTGTGGCGTCCACCACGAGCGATGTCTTAGGAGTTGACAAACTGTAGTTCTCGGCATTCATCGTACCAGAGAACATCGTCAATGCCAAGGCTGAGAGAGCCAGGCATTTGCTGTATTTTCCCATATTTGTTATTCTTGTTTTGTTTTTAGCTATTAACGGTTGCAAAGTTACTGATACTTTACAATAGCAGTTTGCATAATCTTGCCTTTGTCTGACACTTTCTTGCAGTTCCCTTTTATAATGAGCGTCAGACGATAACCTTCGTCTTAAAGTATTTCTCGCGAAACTCCGTGGGGCTGCAACCTTTATACTTACGGAAAAGGCGGTTGAAGTTGCTGAGCGTGTTAAATCCGCAGCCATAACATATATCACTGATGCTGTTCGTCGTGTCCACAAGCTGTCTGGCAGCCACACCAAGTCGCATCTCAACGATGTAGTCGCTCAGTGTCTTGCCGGAGCGAAGCTTGAAGAAACGACTGAACGATGTAGGCGACATGCCCACGAGGTCAGCGAGATCGGCAAGTCGGATCTCTTTTGTAAAGTGCTTGCTGATGTAGTCCTTCACCTTTAATATACGTCGACTGTCGCTGTCGACGTCCACTTTCGCAAACGACGACGTTGCAAGCTCGCGTGTGCCGTCGGCAAGCGAGAGCTTGTAAAGAATGGTGAGAAAGTCAATGACGGAATAAAACTTGTCCTTCTTGGTTGACAGTGAATTGAGCAGCGGATAAACTTCCTCAATGGCTTCGGGCGTAAACGCCACGCCTTTGCGTGCCTTCTCAAACAGGTGCTTGATGGGCAACATAGGTGTGCGGCTGAATATACTGTCGGAGCTGTTGAAATTGAAGAAGAACTGTATGGTTATCTCTCGTATCTCATCGCTGTTGCACGTGCCTTGTGACCACACGTGCTCCAGGTCGGAGCTTGTTATGAGCACCAACTCACGATTGCCTATCGTCTCCGAGCTGTCTCCGACAATACGCAACACTCCCTCCCCGTTCTCCACATAGTTAAGCTCGAATACCTCGTGCTTGTGTATAGGGTAGGTGAACTCTTTCTTTCGCCTGTCCGCCACGTACATAAAGTCATTTTCGAGCAGCGGCGGCAATTCACGCAATATACGATCATCCATAGATTGCAAAATTAGCAAATATTTCGAATAATCCAAACTTTCCTATCCATTTTCCTACCTAAAACAATACTCCCTGCATAGTATTTTGCCTTATAATGTTGTGCATTGTCAAGTATTTTGATTAAATTTGCAAAATGAATTCAGAAACCTGTGTTTTTTGAAACTAATACTAAAATAATTATGATAGACGTTAAAGAAACTCTTAGCAGTGCCGAGGAGCGCATGGAGATGGGAGCCATGTACCTTGAGGAGCAGCTGGCTCGTATCCGCGCCGGCCGTGCCAACGTGGCAATCCTCGACGGCGTTCGCGTTAGCTCGTGGGGCTCTATGGTTCCGCTCAACCAGGTAGCCAATGTCACCGTTCCCGATCCGCGTACCATCGCCATCCGTCCTTTCGACAAGAAGCAGATTCGCGACATCGAGAAAGCCATCATGGACAGCGATGTAGGCATCACACCTGAGAACAACGGCGAGATTATCCGTCTCGGCATTCCGCAGCCGACCGAGGAGCGTCGTAAGGATCTCGTAAAGCAGTGTAACAAGATTGGCGAGCGCACAAAGGTGGAAATCCGCAACGCACGTCAGGAGACAAAGGACAAGCTGAAGAAGGCCATCAAGGACGGACTTTCAGAAGACCTTGAGAAGGACGCTGAGAACGAGCTCCAGAAGATTCACGACAAGTTCGTGAAGAAGGTGGAGGAACTCCTCGCTGCAAAGCAGAAGGAAATTATGACTGTATAATAAGAAAAGGTAAAAGAGTAAAGCAGGCTGCCTCTTTATACTCTTTTACCTTTTTGCTTTTTTTTTACTTTTAATAGATGCAAGGAATAGTAATAAAGAACACCGGCAGTTGGTATACGGTCCGCACCGACGAGGGCAAGAACGTGGACTGTAAGATAAAGGGCAACTTCCGCCTCAAGGGCATACGCAGCACCAATCCGGTGGCTGTGGGCGACCGTGTGGAGATAATCCTCAATCAGGAGGGCACGGCGTTTATCTCTTCCATCTGCGACCGCCGCAACTACATCATACGCAAGTCGCAGAATCTCAGCAAGCAGAGCCATATCATCGCAGCCAACGTGGACCAGGCGTTCCTTATCGTCACCGTCAACTATCCGCAGACCAGCACCATCTTCATCGACCGCTTCCTCGCCACGGCTGAGGCTTACAGCGTGCCAATGGTGCTCGTCTTCAACAAGACGGACATCCTTTCCGACGAGGAGCGCCATTATCAGGAGATGATGATGAAGCTTTATGAGACCGTCGGCTACAAGTGTGTGGCAGTGTCTGCCACCACGGGTATGGGCATGGACATCATCAAGCCTTTGCTCAAGGACAAGATTACGCTTCTCAGCGGCAACAGCGGCGTGGGCAAGTCCACATTCATCAATCATCTTCTGCCCGGCGCCAATCTGCGCACATCTGAGATCAGCGATGCGCACAACACAGGCATGCACACCACAACATTCTCTGAAATGCTTCAGCTTCCGGAGGGAGGATGGATTATAGACACGCCGGGAATAAAGGGTTTCGGCACCTTCGACATTGAGCCGGAGGAACTGACAAGCTATTTTAAGGACATCTTCCACTTTTCAAAGGAATGCCGATTCTCCAACTGTACGCACACTCACGAGCCGGGTTGCGCGGTGCTCAAGGCCGTGGAAGAACATTACATCGCCGCCTCACGCTATCAGAGCTATCTCTCAATGCTTGAGGATAAGGACGAGAATAAGTATCGAGAAGCGTATTGATGAATTTTGAATTATTCTCGGCTTCGCCTGCGATTTTGAATTATTCAATTAAGAATTATCATAAGCAAAGAGTAGGGGAGGGTGTCAAAACTAAAATGCCAACTCTGGCCGTAGACGGCTTATGACGGAATCTTTGTAGGCAAAGGAAGTATATTTCTCATTTATTGTGTCCTTTATTGTCTGTTCTTCGCTCTGTCTGCCATTATCTCTTCCATGTTCTCCTTGGCCCAGTTTATTATGTTTTCCACGAGCGGCAGGAAGGAGAGGGCGCGAGGGGTGAGGCTGTATTCCACACGTGGTGGAATCTCAGGGAAGACTTCACGGCTTACGAAGCCGTCTTCCTTGAGGGTGCGGAGCGTCTGCGTGAGCGACTTCTGCGAAATGTCGGGTATCTGACGTTGCAGTTCCTTAAAACGCATAGGCTCCTTGTGCTGTAGGTTGTACAGCACAAGGAGCGACCATTTGTCGCCTACACGCGCAAGGACATTGCGGATAGGGCAGTTGATGAATAATGCGTCTCTTATGTCTTTTTGGTTCTGTTCTTTTTTTTCGTTCATTATTTGTCTGATGGGATGATGTTGGCATCTTCCATGAAGTCTGTGATAGGCTTCGACTCGTACTGAATGCACATCATCACCATGTCTTTGTCTGAGGTGTTGCGCAATGCACGTACGCCTGCTGGAGATACACGGATGATGGTGCCTTCGCTTACGGCTGTCTTCTCGCCGTCTACCTCATACTCGCCTTTGCCCGAGATGATTACATAAAGCTCTTCGTGGGTCTTGTGCGAGTGGAAGAAGGGTGCGTCTTCGCCAGCTGCAATACGCTGCAACGATGCTTCTGCACCGGTCATTCCGAGTTCCTTACCAAGGAAAATCTTGCCTTCCACGTTCTGCCAACCATTCAGGTTCTTGATAGCATAATTCTTCATAATTTACTGTTGTCTTTATTGTATTGTTTCTGCAAAATTGCTCTGCAAAGTTAATGACTTACAGCGGATTATACAAGAAGGTACTTGTTGGTGTCTCAGTTACCTGAAGGTTAGTATTGGCTATGTCAGATGCTTACGGATTTTGCTTTAATGTATTTTAACTGAGTTCTCAACATACAGTTTTGTCATAGCTCCAACTACTCTTCGTCTATACGCTCAATTTTGAATATGACAGGTCTTGTTCCGTCAGAATAACAGCATATCATTTCGTTTTCACGCTTCATCCATCCCTTCATGATTGAACCACCTTGCAGTCCGGTGTATATATATCGTGAAATGGCATCCCATGCCTCAGAGCAATGTGGCATCTTTGGACCTCCTGCTACGGTATTCGGGTCGGTTTATTTATATAATAATTCACTGCTGTCCAAAGAAAAATTCTTGAACATGACTTAAATTGATTATATTCAATAATTTATACGAATTTGATTTTTTCGGGATTTGATTTTGTACTTTTGCAAATATAACTTTCAACTCTCACTTCTCAGCTTTCAGCTTGCTGACCGTTTCTTTCAGCAGCTTTATATCCGGATTTTTCAGTATCACTCGTTTTTCGCTGTCCAGCAGATACAGCGACGGCATTGTCTTGATGTAGTAGATGTCGTCGGTTGTTATTATTCCTTCTGGGCTAACGCCGTCCGTCCATGAGGCAGGGAAGTCGGGCTTTACCCTCTTCCATCTCTCTGCATCGTCGTACGGGAAGATGGCGAGGACGCGGAAAGCGGTGCCTTCCGTCAGTTGAGGCATATCCATTAATTCCGCCTTCATCTCCTGACAATGGTCGCAGTCAGGGTCGTAGAAGTAGAGTAGGGTGTATGTGGCGTTGAAGGAATGCATGCTGTGCGTGGCTCCTTTGCGGTCCGTATACTGGAAGTCGGCAGCCACGGAGCCTGGCAGATTCTTGCGAAGGTTGCGAGCCATATACTCGCCTCGGGTTCGGTCTGCCACCGAAGCGAACTTGTTGGCGGTCATGGCGTCAATGTACTGTGCGTAGAGGAGGTCGTTATGAAGCGGCGATTCTGCGTCGCCAAGATACTTGTCTGCGATTTCCTCGAAGTAATTGCGCATTAGTTCAGCCGTCTTCTCATCCGCCTTTATATTATATAAATGTGTGGCAAGCGCAGTAAGTCCGGTTGCCGCAGTTGCCGGCTTCACCCTCGGCAGGAGGTCGAGGAAGTTGGCGAAGCCCTGCTCCGTAATCTCCGGACGATTAACGAGAGTGGTGTCAGCAAAATCGAAGCGGTCCCAATAATGCTCCATTACGTACATGGCACGTGTCTCCGGCGTGCGGAGCGTGTCGGGCACGGAAGGATAAGGGAAGGCGTCCGTCTGCTGTGCGCCAGCGTTAAGGAGATTAAGGAGCAGAGCCGTAAGAGTCAGAATGGTCTTTCTCATGTCATATCACGACACGCTTACTGCATGTCATACACCACCTGCATGAGCTTCTTGCCCAGCTCGTCAGCCTCTTCCATTGTGGCTGCCTCGCTGTAGACGCGGATGATTGGTTCTGTGTTCGACTTGCGAAGGTGCACCCACTTGTCTGGGAAATCAATCTTGACGCCGTCGATGTCCGTAATCTTCTCGTTGGCGAACATCTCCTTCACCTTCTCGAGGATGGCGTCTATGTCCGTAGACGGTGTGAGATCAATGCGGTTCTTGGCGATGAAGTAGTTGGGGAATGTGGCTCTCAGCTCGCTTGCCGTGCATCCCTTGTGTGCCAATGAGGAAAGGAAGAGAGCGATGCCTACGAGGGCGTCGCGTCCGTAATGGCTCTCAGGATAGATGACGCCGCCGTTGCCTTCTCCGCCGATTACCGCACCCACTTCCTTCATCTTCGTGGTTACGTTCACCTCGCCTACGGCAGCTGCTGTGTAAGCGCCTCCGTGCTTCTCTGTCACGTCGCGCAGAGCACGTGTGGAAGAGAGGTTGCTGACGGTGTTGCCCTTGGTGTGGCTGAGCACGTAGTCGGCTACGCTGACGAGTGTGTATTCCTCGCCGAACATCTTGCCGTTCTCGCAGATGAATGCCAGACGGTCAACGTCCGGGTCGACGACGATGCCGAGGTCATACTTGCCGCTCTTCATCTCGTCCATGATGCCCTGAAGATTCTTCTCTAATGGTTCCGGATTGTGTGCGAAGTCGCCGTTGGGAGTGGCGTTGAGGATGGTGTATTCCACGCCGAGAGCCTTGAGAAGCTCAGGCAGGATTACGCCGCCCACGCTGTTGATGGTGTCCACGCACACCTTGAACTTGGCGTTCTTGATGGCGTCCACGTCAGCCAGCTTGAGGCTGAGAACGCTCTCGATGTGGCGTGCGTCCATAGAGTCGTCGCGTGTGTAGTGTCCGAGGTGGTCGACGTCGGCATAGTCGAAGTCTTCCTTCTCGGCAATGGCGAGCACCTCGTTGCCGTCCTCCTTGGTAAGAAATTCGCCTTCGCTGTTGAGGAGCTTCAGCGCGTTCCACTGGCGTGGGTTGTGGCTTGCTGTTATGATGATGCCGCCCAGAGCCTTTGTCCACCTTACTGCAAGCTCGGTGGTAGGAGTGGTGGCGAGATCAATGTCGATGACGTCGAGTCCCATACCCATGAGGGTTCCGCAGACGATGTTGCGTACCATGTCGCCGGAGATGCGAGCGTCGCGTCCGACAACGATTTTCGGCTGTTCTTCGCCCGTTGCTCTGCGCTTCATGAACGTGGCATAGGCAGTTGTGAACTTCACGATGTCAAGCGGATTGAGCGTGTCGCCCGTGTGTCCGCCGATGGTTCCGCGTATTCCGGAAATAGACTTAATCAATGTCATAGTCTTATTATCTTTATGTAAGTATTGATGTTATCTGTTTGTCTTTTGCGCCCGTTTAACGTCCGCGCTCGAAGGTTATCTCGTAGCGGCATGGATAGACGTATCTTGCAGCGTCGTCCTGTCCTTCTGAGTGGGGCACGATGAGGTTAACCTTAGCCACCTCGTCGCCCTCATTGGTGGGACGTCCGATGTTGACGTAACGCAGTGGCACAAGCCATCCGCTTGGTACGGCAGCCGTTCCGTAGCGTGTGTACATAAGGCTGGATCTGGTGTCGAATGAGGCAGTGAACGTGCCTGAGGTATTGCGTACGTTCATCTTGTCCACGAGCCATGCATACTTATAGATGTTGGTGAGCTGCAGGGTGGTGTCCGACTCGATGAGGTTATATTCATTGAAGCGGCACAATACCGTGGTGCTTTCGCCTTCCTCGATCTTCTCTCCGCATCCCTTGCGCACAATCTGCATGTATACACCGTTGCTCTCGAAGAGCACATACTCGTTCTTCGATACGTCCGTAGTGGTGTCCTGAGCAAAGAACTGCTCCTCGCTTATCACCTTGATCTTCTGGTTGGCGATGTAGCGGTTGATGGCAGAGCGCTCCTTCTTCTTCTGGTCGGCGTATGTCTCTGTGTCGCTACATGCAGCGAAGGCGAGTGCAGAGAGCACGACGCATATAAGAATCTTTACTGTTTTCATTTTCTTCCTTTGTATGTTTTTGTTTTCTGTTTCTTGTTTCTTTCCTTCTGGCTTTTTTTTACTTCAGCAAGTCTTCGTAGTGTGCGATGGCACGTCTTGCCACCTTCTCTGCTTCTTCGAGCGAGCAGCGCAGTCTGCCGCCGCTTGCGTTAAGGTGTCCGCCGCCGTTGAAGAAGTCGGCGGCCATCTTGTTGCAGGGGAAGTCGTCCACGGAGCGAAGGCTCACCCATACGAGGTTGTCGTGGCGGTCGTCCTCACGGAGCGAGATGGAGAGTTTCATGCCCTTGATGCGCAGCGGCTCGTTTACGAGGCCTTCTGCGTCGCCCTTGATGAAGTGGAAGTCGCGCATCTCGCGTTTTGAAATGGCGAAGTAAGAAGCGTGCAGGTCGGCAAAGACGTTCAGCTTCTGGCTCATCAGATATCCGCGGAATCTTATCGCCCATGGGCTGAAGTTATTGAATACGTTGCGGTAAATCTTGTCCTTGTCGATGTTCTTTGTGAGAAGTTGGCTGATGATGAAGAATATCTCGGGCTGTGTGGAGTTGTATGTGAATCCTCCCGTGTCGGTCATCATGCCGCAATATACGCACGTTGCCCATTCCTTTGTCATCTCCTCGAAGGCTCCGAGCTGCCATACGATGCGGAACACCAGTTCCGACGTGCTCGACATGTCGGGGTGCGAGATGGTGAGCACGGTGTCCATGCTCGGGTCGAGATGGTGGTCAATCATCACCTTCTTCGCCTTAGCCTGCTCCAGCGGTTCGCGCATCTCGTCCACACGGTCAGCACCGTTGAAGTCGAGGCAGAATATGAGGTCGGCTTTCTCAAGCATTTCGCCTGCCTTGTCAGCGTTCTTGTCGAACCTTATGATACGGTCTGCTCCCGGTATCCATTTCAGGAAGTCGGGGAACGCGTCCGGCACGATGACGTTTGTCTGCTTGCCGCGCGATGTCAGGTAGGCGTTCCATGCCAATGACGATCCCAATGCGTCGCCGTCGGGCGACTTGTGGCAGCAAACGACGATGTTTTCCGAACTCTCTATCAGTGTGTTTAGTGAGGCGACTTCCGCCTCAGTAAGCAATTCTATTTTCATATCTTTCTTTCGTGTCTGTTTTTGTCCGTGGCTTGTGTCCCGCTTGGAAGCCAGAACATCTGCAAAGGTAATAATTAAGTATGGTACGGACAACTTTTTTTTGTTTTTGCAACTTTTTTTTGTAGCTTTGCGTCTATATAGTGTAAACCAAATCACAAATTATCAACAAAACGAATAGAATGATGATGAAAATGAAGACATTTGGAAGATTTGTTGCCTTGGCAGCTTTCGCCATGGCATGGGTTGTTTGCACGGCTTGCAGTTCGTCTGGCAGTCTGCGTTCGGACAAGGAGTCGCACAAGAGGGTTTCGCAGGTTCTAAATCTCGGATATTTCTCTCGCATAGAGTCGTATACGTCCTATGACGTGAAGTTCGTTCAGGGTAAGACTCCGTCTGTCCGCGTAGTTGGCGCGAAGGGTCTTGTGGAGCGTCTGTCGGTGCAGCGCAGCGGCGAGACGCTTGTCATCAAGGCGAAGGGTGGCGGCTTCTCGTTCTCTTTCGATGATGACACGCCGCTTACCATTTACATCACATCGCCCGACCTTACGGGTGTGAAGCTGACCGGCTCCGGCGATTTCGACGTTGACGGTCCGCTCGATACTGACGTCCTCGACGTGGCGCTTGAGGGTTCTGGCGACATCGACTTTAACAGCGTGGTCTGCGACCATGCCAAGATAAGAATGAGCGGTTCTGGCGACATCGACATCAAGGATATTAAGGCTCAGACTGTCAGCTGCGAGGTGAACGGATCTGGCGACGTAGACTTAGGTCTTAATCGTGTAGGTGTCAGTACATTGAAGGTGTTTGGTTCGGGCGACATCGAAGCAAAGATGTATGACTGCGGCACGTCCGACTGCAGCGTATTCGGCTCGGGCGACATCACGCTGAAGGGTACGCTCCGCTCGCTCAATCAGAACGTGAAGGGCTCAGGAGATATCAATACTGGTGAGTTGAGCGTAGCGAATTAAGCGGCTGTCCGAATTAGGAATTGTTAGGCATTTTAATCATCAGTCTTGCCATGCAAATATCGTACAAACAGTAAAAACATGTTACAAAATAAAAATTGATTATAGAGTTCAGGTTTGCTGTTTTTACGGTGTTTTGCTGTGCAAACAGCACCCACGCTTAACAATAAAGCCTCTTTTACACTCCGATAGTGCCACTATCAGAGTGTAAAAGAGGCTTTATTGTATCACAACAGTGGCATTATTGGAGTGTAAAAGAGGCTCTATGACAGAAAAAACGGCTCTTTTGCGAGTCTGATTTCATAACATTTCTCCAGAAAACCGCATAACACACTGTGTATGAGCTTGTTGTTCCCAAACGCTCAAAACTCAAGAATTTCGCACCAAAGATTTTGTTGTCCGTTCAACTCATAGTATTGAGCAATAGAAATGCAAATATTGTCGTCAGTGAAACGCACACCTCTTGCTCCTCTATACAAAAACATCCGCAACTCCAAGACGTTGGAATTGCGGATGTATGATTTAGTTGTTGTCAATAGCTGCATTAATCGTTGATGTCCCAGCCCACAGCTGAAGCACCGAGAACGGCTGCTGACGAACCTTCGAGGCTGCTTACGAGGAACTTGGCCTTGCCCTTGTAGATGTTGAGCACGTTGTCGTCGTATGCCTTCTTGATGGGGTTCATGAGCAGGTCGCCAGCCTTTGTCAAGCCGCCGAAGAAGATGAATGCCTCAGGAGAAGAGAAAGCAGCGAAGTTGGCGCATGACTCGCCGAGCAACTGGCCAGTGAACTGATAGATGTCGAGGGCAATCTTGTCGCCCTTGGCAGCTGCCATAGATACGTCATAGCTGGTGATCTTCTCTGGATCAAGCTCGCGGAGCAGAGACGGCTCGTTAGAGTTGGCGAGGAACTCGCGTGCAGAGCGAGCCACACCAGTGGCAGAGCAGTAAGTCTCCAGGCAGCCCTTTCTGCCGCAACCGCAGTCGCGTCCGTCTTCCTTGACGATGACGTGTCCGAGCTCGCCGGCGAATCCGTCGCAGCCGTAAACCAGCTGTCCGTTAACCACGATGCCAGAGCCTACGCCAGTACCGAGAGTGATGACGATGAAGTTCTTCATGCCACGAGCCACGCCGTAAGTCATCTCGCCGATGGCAGCTGCGTTAGCGTCGTTGGTAAGAGCCACGGGGATGCCGAGCTTGTCGCTGAAGAGCTTTGCCAAGGGCACTACGCCGTCACGTCCCCACTCGAGGTTCGGAGCAAACTCGATGGTGCCGTTATAGTAGTTGCCGTTAGGAGCGCCGATGCCCATTGCCTTGATTTTCTCGATGCCGCCAACCTGGTCGATGATGATCTGGAGCGCGTCAACAGCTGCGTCAACGTAAGCCTGTACGTTGTTGCCATATCCCTGGGTCTTTATAGCTGTGGTGGCCTTGATGTCGCCACGGCTGTCTACGATTCCGAATACAGAGTTAGTGCCTCCGAGGTCCAAACCGATAACATACGGTTTCAATGATTCTTCTGTCATGATGCTGTTTGTATTTATTTAGTAAATTAATAGTAAACGATTGTCAATCTTTAAAGGCAAAGGTATTAAAAATGTTGTAACATAACAAAGTTTTAAGTAATAAATTTGTCTATATCACATAAAATTTGCAATTTTGCACACGTTATGCAGTTTCCTATTCAATTAGATATTTTAGACTTTGTATTCAAGGGAATACTTATAGGCATCATGGCTTCAGCCCCGATGGGGCCGGTGGGCGTGCTGTGCATACAGCGAACACTTAACAAGGGTCGTTGGTATGGCTTCATAACGGGTATTGGCGCTTGTGTGAGCGACTTCATTTATGCGCTTTTCACAGGCTTAGGCATGAGTTTTATGATGAACTTTGTCGGAAACGAGCGCAACCGCTTTCTGCTCCAAATAAGCGGCAGCGTGGTGCTGTTGTTATTCGGCATCTACTGTTACCGCTCCAATCCAACCCGTAACATCCATAAGAGCAACAAGACGCAGAAGGGCACACTCGTGCACAACGGCGTGACAGCGTTCCTCGTAACGCTGTCTAATCCGCTGATTATCTTCCTCTTCATCTTCCTCTTCGCACAGTTTGCCTTCGTAGTGCCAAACCGTCCCATCGAGATGACGGTGGGTTATGCCAGCATAGTGGGCGGCGCCCTGCTGTGGTGGTTCGGACTGTCGTGGCTTATCGACAAGGTGAGAGGCAAGTTTGACGACACCGGCATCCTTATCATCAATCGTGTGGTGGGATGCATTGTCATCATCTTCTCCGTCATCATGCTCCTCGGCACCTTCTTTAATCTTTACAAGCTGCCGTATTAAGTAATCCCCGAATCATCAAGAAACATGTTTATATCCCAACAACTCAGAAAGAAAAGCACGGCTGAATACGTGCTCTATATGTGGCAGGTGGAGGACATCATACGTGCCTACGGCTGCCAGCTGTCGCGCCTGAAGAACGAATACATAGCGCGATTCACGGACTATACTGACGAGCAACGTTCGGAAATGGTGGACTGGTATGGCGACCTTATCACAATGATGAACTCCGAGGGCAAGCGCGAACACGGACACCTTACCATCAACAAGATTGTGGTGGACGACCTTAACGAGCTGCACAACCGTCTGCTGCAGAGCTCACGCTTCCCGTTCTACAACGCCGAATATTATAAGGTGCTGCCCTTCATCGTGGAGCTGCGCAACAAGGGCGAGAAGGACATCAACGAGATTGAGACTTGCCTCAACGCGCTCTACGGCACGATGATGCTGCGCCTGCAGGGCAAGACCATCACGCCCAACACGGAGCATGCCATCAAGGAGATTTCCACATTCCTCGGAATGCTCAGCGACTATCACATTAAGGACAAGACTGAGGGCCTCAAGTTTGATGACGACGAGGAATTCTGATAATTGACACCCCCGACACATATAAGAAAACTACAAAAGAAGAATGAATCAGGAAATAGAACGCAGGCGAACCTTCGCCATCATATCACACCCTGACGCCGGTAAGACTACGCTCACGGAGAAATTCCTTCTCTTCGGAGGACAGATTCAGGTGGCAGGTGCAGTTAAGAACAACAAGATACGAAAGACTGCCACGTCAGACTGGATGGACATCGAGAAGCAGCGTGGTATCTCTGTGTCGACCTCTGTTATGGAGTTCGACTATGAGGGATATAAGGTGAACATCCTTGACACACCGGGTCACCAGGACTTCTGTGAGGACACTTACCGCACGCTCACCGCCGTAGATTCTGCCATCATCGTGGTGGACGGTGCGAAGGGTGTGGAGACTCAGACCCGCAAGCTCATGGAGGTGTGCCGCATGCGCAACACTCCAGTTATTATCTTCATCAACAAGATGGACCGCGAGGGACGCGACCCCTTCGACCTGCTCGACGAACTGGAGGAGGAGCTGAGCATCAAGGTGCGCCCGCTGTCATGGCCTATCAACATCGGAGCAAAATTCAAGGGCGTATATAATATATATGAGAACAAGCTCGACCTCTTCAAGCCAGACAAGCAGCGCGTGACGGAGAAGGTGGAAGTGGACATCAATTCCGACGAACTCAGCCAGCACATCGGCGAGCAGGACGCTCAGCAGCTGCGTGACGACATCGAGCTTATTGACGGTGTTTATCCCGAATTCGACGTCGAGACTTACCGTAATGCTGAGGTGGCTCCCGTATTCTTCGGTTCGGCTCTCAACAACTTCGGTGTGCAGGAACTGCTCAACTGCTTCGTCAAGATTGCGCCGTCGCCACGTCCCACACAGGCAGAAGAGCGTTTGGTGGATCCGGAGGAGCCTAAGTTCACCGGCTTCATCTTCAAGATTACAGCCAATATCGACCCCAACCACCGCTCATGTATTGCCTTCTGCAAGGTGTGCAGCGGCAAGTTCGAGCGCAACAAGCCTTACCTCCATGTACGTCAGGGCAAGACCATCCGCTTCTCTTCACCGACGCAGTTCATGGCGCAGCGCAAGAGCACCATTGAGGAGGCATGGCCTGGCGACATCGTCGGACTGCCCGATAACGGCATCTTCAAGATTGGCGATACGCTGACAGACGGCGAGAAGCTCCACTTCCGCGGACTGCCGTCGTTCTCGCCTGAGATGTTCAAGTACATTGAGAACGATGACCCGATGAAGGCAAAGCAGCTGGAGAAGGGCATCAATCAGCTTATGGACGAGGGTGTGGCGCAGTTGTTCGTCAATCAGTTTAACGGTCGTAAGATTATCGGTACTGTGGGTCAGCTCCAGTTTGAGGTTATCCAGTATCGTCTTGAGAACGAGTATAACGCCAAGTGCCGCTGGGAACCGGTTCATCTTCACAAGGCATGCTGGGTGGAGAGCGACGACGAGGCAGAACTCGACCAGTTCAAGAAGCGTAAGTATCAGTACATGGCAAAGGACCGCGACGGTCGCGACGTCTTCCTCGCCGACTCTGGCTACGTGCTGTCAATGGCACAGCAGGACTTTAAGCACATCAAGTTCCATTTCACGAGCGAATTCTAAAATTACGTATAGTGCTGCGGAGGTCACCGTATCTCAGCAGCATAAAAAGGAATATCCCACAGATTTCGCAGATTTACACAGATACAGCTTAAGCAATTAAAATCTGTGTTAATCTGCGTAATCAGTGGAATATTACCTTTCAAGCAGCATATGAATGTTTTCCCGCAGATCTCACAGATATTCACAGATGTTCTTGAGTAACAAAAATCTGTGTTAATCTGCGTAATCAGTGGGATATTACCTTTCAAGCTGCATATGAATGTTTTCCCACAGATCTCACAGATATTCACAGATGTTCTTGAGAAAACTAAAATCTGTGTTAATCTGCGTAATCTGTGGGCGAATACTACTCAAGCAGCATATAATTGTTCTCCCGCAGATTCCACAGATATTCACAGATGTTCTTGAGTAACAAAAATCTGTGTTAGTCTGCGTAATCAGTGGGCGAATACTTCTCAAGCAGCATATGAATGTTCTCCCGCAGATTTCACAGATATTCAGATGTTCTTTAGTAACAAAAATCTGTGTTAATCTGCGTAATATGTGGGAGATTACTTTTCAAGCAGCATATGAATGTTCTCCCGCAGATTCCACAGATATTCACAGATGTTCTTTAGTAACAAAAATCTGTGTAAATCCGCGTAATCTGTGGGCGAATACTTCTCAAGCAGCGTATGAATGTTCTCCCGCAGATTCCACAGATATTCACAGATGTTCTTGAGAAAACAAAAATCTGTGTGAATCCGCGTAATCTGTGGGAGAATACCTTTCAAGCAGGATATGAATGTTCTCCCGCAGATTCCACAGATATTCACAGATGTTCTTGAGTAACAAAAATCTGTGTGAATCTGCGTAATCTGTGGGCGAATACCTTTCAAGCAGCATAAAAAGGGTCCTCCCACAGATTTCGCAGATTTACACAGATACAGCTTATGCAATTAAAATCTGTGTGAATCCGCGTAATCTGTGGGAGATTTTTTTGTATGCATACTATGCAAACTGTAGGAGCTACTGCTTTTTATATACAAAAAAGGCTTTAATGTAAGGTTGGGACCTTTGCATTAAAGCCTTTTGATATTTTAGGCACTCTTGTTAAGATGCCTTTAGCTTTTAGGCATTCAGCCTAATCCATGTTTCTTTATTTTACAACGAACTTCTTGCCGTTTTCGATAACGATGCCCTTGTAGCTGTTGTTTACGCGCTGACCTGCGAGGTTGTAGCGTGCGCCGTTCTTTACGGTGTTGTCGTTAGTAACGCCGTTGATGCCGCTCTCGTTGTCGTTGAGGACGAAGAGCATCGGGAGGACAGCGTTCTCCTGAAGCTTGTCGTATGCACCGAAAGAGGTGTATGTGCCGCTTCCGAATTGGATGAACTTGCCGTTGTTGGTGATAGAGAATGTGCCGTTCTCGTCAGCCTCTACTGTCCAAGCCTCAGACTTCTCCTTGTCGAACTGGAATGAGTTGTGCTGTGTGTCCATGTAGAGATAGCGTCCGTAGCAATCCTTGATAGAGAAGCCGTCGTCGAGAGTCTCGAATGCGAACGAATCGTCGTATGAAGACTTGATCTTGAGCTCGTCAACAGTGCCCTCTACGTTGAATGTGCTGAGGTAGCCATAGTTGGAAGATTCCTTTGCGGGAATAGCGTAGTAAGTCTTGCCGTCACGCTGGGCAACAATCAGATACTGTTTGCCGCTCTCAACGGCTGCTGCCTTCTTGTATACGTTGTAGTGCCATACATATACGGTGCAAGTGGCGTTGCCTGCGCTGTAAGCGTCGTTCTCCTCAGAAGAGGCTGTGATGACAGCCTTACCCTCCTCGCCGCCAAGAGCGATGACACCCTCTGCGTTGACAGTAGCTACAGCCTCGTTGTCAGAAACGAAGGTAACGGCAGCTGTGGTCTCCTTTGTGAAGGTAGGAGCAGTAAACTCTGTGCCAACCTCGTGGTCGATGGTGGTCTCAGAGAACGCGAGCTTAGCCGGCTGCTTTGTCTTGCCAGCTGCATCACCGGAGATGGTTACGGAAGCAAGGTCGAACTGTGCAGCAGTCTTCTTCTTGTTAGAACCGTGAGTGTTGTCTGTGCCAACAGTGAATGTTACGGTTGTAGATCCGTTGGTATTGGTCCATGTTGTGATGCCGTTTTCTGTGTCCACAGTAACCTGACCCTCAGAAGGTGTGACGTCGCCCCACTGCTTCTTTCCGGCAGCTGACATTGTGAAGACAATCTCCTTCATTGCAGGACCGCTGATGGTCAGCGTGTTCTTGGCGTAGTGACGAAGGTCCTTTGATGTGGTGTTCTGTGTAGGAACTGTCGTGCCGGCAGCCTTGTCAGCTTCGAAGGTGTAGCCCTCTGCTGTAAGCGTGTAGCCCACCTTGTCCTTTAATTTGGCAGCCTGCTGTGTGAAGTCGATTGTTGTTTGGGCAAACGAGAAGTTTGCCACCATGGCAACAACAGCCATCAATGTGTAGCGTAAAGTTTTTACCATAATTATAAGATTTTAGATGTTAATGAATTTTTGTCGTACGTGTTACGTTTTATGTTACAATGCAAAATTAGCCATTATCCGTTATAGTGCCAATACATACGCGTTAAAATAAGGTTAAAATAGGAAATATCAGTCAGTTAAACGGAGCGTTAGGACGTTTATTTGTCCAGTTTGTCCATTTCCTTGGCCTCCCATTCCTCCCATTGCTTCATGGCTTCCTTCCAGTCTGTCTGCTCTCCCGTCTGGATGGCCTCCTGCTCACGTTCGGCAGCGTCGCGCTCACGGTCGCGCTGTCTCTTCGCCTTCATGTCGGCGATGGTGCGGTCGTCCAGTATGAGGATGGCTCGACGCTGAATGGCGTCTAATAGTTCCTTCTCGCCGAAAGCCTTTCCCGGCTCGTTAAAGTCGGAGATGTTAAATTCGTACTGTGTGCGGAGCTGGTGTCTTATCTCTTTCTGACGCGCACGGTTGGCGGCGTTCTTAAGGCGCAGCAGTTTCGCTATGCCGTCTATCTCGCTTTGCGAGTATTTGTTTCTTCCCATATTGTTATTGATTTAGACTGCAAAGTTAAGCAATTTAAGCCACATTATCTTCTAATAGATGATGAAGGAAGCACTTAAATGTTAAATTCTGATTTTTTCATCCCTTTTATTTGTTATTGTCAAAAATATGCTATACATTTGCGATATCATTTTTGATGATTTCGCTATTTTTTTACGAAATCGACTTATGAGGTTGGCAGCATCCTGCGCCAACCTCTTTTTTATGCCCTATTATATTGACGTTATATTGTCGGATTTTTGTTGTCGTATTATTTGGCGGTTACGTTAAAAGTTGATATCTTTGCAATGACTTAAACAAAAGACAAGTTGCCCCTATTTGAAACTTTAATATTAACAACATCAAAAAACGTACAGCCTATCGGAAACATTTACTTCATAAAAACAAAAAAATAATAACAAGATGAAGAAATTGCAGGATATGACCGACGAAGAGTTGGCCCTATCATATGTCGATGGGAATAATCGTGCTTTTGACCTGCTGTTGTCACGCAACCAGTCGAAGCTTTTCTCATACATCCTTTTCGTCGTCCACGACCGCGAGACAGCGGAGGATCTCTTTCAGGAGACCTTCGTCAAGGCCATCGTGCGCCTACAGGACGGCAGCTATACTGTCAGCGGCAAGTTCGGTGCATGGATGATGCGCATCGCACATAATGTCGTGATGGACTGGTATCGCGATATGAGTTCGCGTCATATCGTGGAGGTGACAAAGGACAACGACCTTTCAAATATGGGTGGTGACGATATGCTTGAGGGCAACATCGAGGGACGTTACGTCAATACACAAGTGATGGCTGACGTAAGGCGCCTCATTGATACGCTTCCGCCCATCCAGCGCGAGATTGTCTTTATGCGTTATTTCCAGGAACTTTCGTTCAAGGAAATAGCCGAACTCACCAATGTAAGCATCAACACAGCGCTCGGTCGCATGCGTTATGCCATAATCAATATGCGCCGTACGGCACGCAAGCATGGCATAACGCTGCAACTCTCTGTATAAGGCTGCTCGCTTGGAGCAGCCCTAACAGATGTCTTATGTTATTGAGGCAGCTCTGTTTAGAGCTGCTTCAAGTCGTGTATTGTAGCAATCGGGTCGGCAGCCTTGAAGATGTAGCTGCCGCTTACGAGTACGTCGGCACCAGCCTCTACGAGTAACGGGGCGGTCTCGGCGTTCACTCCACCGTCAATCTGTATCAATGCTTTGCTTCCCGACTCGTCAATCATGTGGCGCAGACGGCGTGTCTTGGCGAGTATCTCGTCGATGAACTTCTGTCCTCCGAAGCCGGGATTGACGCTCATCAGCAGCACCATGTCAACATCGCAGATGATGTCCTCGAGCAGACATACTGGTGTGGAAGGATTCAGCGTTACGCCAGCCTTCATTCCGGCGTCATGAATCTGCTGTATGGTGCGGTGAAGATGCACGCAAGCCTCATAGTGTACGTTCATCATCATGGCGCCCGTAGCAGCCACCTGGCTGATGTAGTTCTCTGGATGCACAATCATGAGATGCACGTCCAGCGGTTTCTTGCATTCCTTCGCCACGGCCTTTATCACCGGGAATCCGAAGGAGATGTTAGGAACGAACACACCGTCCATGATGTCGAGATGCAGCCAGTCGGCCTCGCTGGCATTGATCATCTGAATGTCGGTCTTGAGGTCAAGGAAGTTTGCCGAAAGAAGGGAAGGCGAAATCAGTGGTTTCATGAATTTATTGTTGTAAGTTTATGGATTTGTTCTTTACTTTTTAGGGGTTATACGATTAATAATTAGTTCATGCAATACGACCCGTTGCGTCCGTTCTTCTTTATCGCGCAGTATGCACGTGCTATCTGGCGGATGATAGACAGGGTGTTTTCTGAGGGTTTAACCTCTTCTGGGGTATAATGTGTCATAGGCGTTGGGCTTTGAATTGGACAATATGTTTCTTCTATGCTCTATATCTATTTAACGCCCTAAGTTGGAATTTATTACATATTGTCGAAGATTTTTTGAATAACTGTTTATATCATAAAAAACGAGGTGTGCAAAACTGCTGATATAGCGTTTTGCACACCTCGTTTTCTTATATTATATATGTAGGCTTCTTGTTTTAGAAGCTGAGCATAAATCCGAATCGGATGCCGTTCTTCTTTATGCCGGGGCCGTTATAGTTCATACGTCTTACGTAGTCGATGGCGATGAGCTTGAAGATGTTGTGCACACCAACCGTCACTTCCCAGTAAGGTGTCTTCTTGTCCATTACGCGTGCGCCGTTGGGGAACTGGAAGAGGGTGTTGTCTGCACGGTTGCGCTCCAGGAACGGATTGTTCTTGTCGGTCAGCGTGCCCCACATTCCCTTTACGGAGATATATTCGCGCCACTTCAGTTTCTTGATGAGCGGTATGCGGTTGAGCAGTTTGCCGTTCATGTCCCATGCCACAGATCCGAAGGCATAGCGGTCTGTGAGGAACTCCATGTTTTTCATCATCGAGAACGTGCCCTCCCATTCGAGGAACGTGATGTTGACGGGCGGCATGATAAGCAGCGGGAAAGGTACCTTGTCCCATTGTACGCCACCGTCCAAGTGGGTATCGACGTAGCCCCAAGAGCCAAGCCAGAAGCGCTTGTATATCTTCGCTTCAGTGTAGTTGAGCTTGTATTCGCCTCCGAGGAAGTTCTTGAAGCCCATTGTGTGGCTCAGCGTAAACTCCGGTGCGTCAAGATTGACGGGCCAGCGGTGTTGCTTGGTGTTGATGAACGTCTGTCCTGGGCAGTAACGGAGCATTAACTTGCCCTCCGTGGTGCGTATCTGCCTTACATATTCCTTGCCGTCGGGTGCAAGATTGGTGGCAACGCCGGGCATACGAGCGAATGAAAGGTCACCGGTAGGCTCGTTGCTCTCTGCCTTCAGCGATGTATGGAACGACAGACCCCAGTCTGTCTCATACACGAACGAGAGTTTCTGACGGTTGTAGAAATACATCTGCTCCACCTTCTGAGTGCGTAACGACATGAACATGTTATCCTTGTTATGGATAAGGAACTTGTCGGCAGGTGACATAACGTCATATCCTGTCTCGAAGATGATGTTGCGCTGCGGGAACTCGAAGGGCACGTTCTTCTTGGCGTTGAGGCTGTATGTCACCTCTGTGCCGTAGTAATGCTTCTTCGACTTCGTTCCGTAGGCATAGAAACCGTTCCAGAAGAGGTGCTTGTTGAGGTTGGCTGTGGTACGTCCGCTGAGGCGGAAGCGCCACTTGTCCACGAAGTTGCTCGATATGATGGTGGTTACCGGACCTATGTCGAACAGTGAGCGCTTGCGTGAAGAGCCGGTCTCAACGAAGTTCTCAGCGAAGGCTCGGAGTCCGAAGAGAATCCACTTGAAGTTCTTCGATTGCTCGATACGATGTATGAAGGCGTTCATTGACGACTCGCCCTTCGAGAGTTCCACCGTTCGGTATTGGTTCCAGAACGCCTCGTCACGTATCATCGCGTCCGCCTCATGCCTTGTCTTCGCCTTTCCCTTGAAGAGCTTCGACGGCAGTTCGTCGAAGGCATAGTCATTATATCGTGTGGCTTTAGTCACAAGAGTGTTGGCGCCGAGCAGGGTAAGCTCTGCAGCAAGGTCGTCCTTTGAGAGCACCCATTCGCCGTTAGGCAGCTTGGCGTATTCCTGCGTAATCTTCATGTCGTGCACGAAGTTGACGTCGGATGTCTTCGGCAGCGTAAAGGAGCATCGCTTCACGTGCAGCGACGAGTCGGCGAGAACGTACAGATCGCCTCGGAAACCGAAGTCCTGCTGGTTGTTGGGGATAAACTCAAGGTGATAACAGAGGTCGCGGTCCACGTAGACCGTGTCCTGAATGTAGAATCTGTAGAACGATATGGCGGTCTCGCCGATAGGACTCGTAAACTGATACTGTAGCAGACGCATGTGGTCGTCGTAGATGTCCACGTCGGTGAACACCTCGCGCAGCATGGTGTTGAGAATCTCTCCCGTCTGCAGCACGTTGTTCACACCTTCAGAGCGCTGGCCCTTGATGATGTCCTTCTCCACGCGTGGGTTCTTTCTATAAATGTGCTGTGTAACGGTCTCGTCATACGTGACAGGCAGGATAAGCTTGCCGTTGTAGGGCGATGTTTCAATCTGGTCGCGTACGTAAGCCTTGTTCTTGAACTTGCCCGAATCGAGATCGGCTGGCTTTATGTCGTTCAACGAGAACGTAATCTTCTGATACTTGTTATACTGATAATAGTCGTAATTGTCCAGATGCGTGCGCTTCTTGGCTGCGATTACGCGCTTCATTAGCTCCACTGCAGGATTGTTCTTGCGCGAATAGCGCTCACGCTTCTGCTTGATAACCACCTCGCCGAGCGAGCGCGAGTCTTCCTTAAGGACAATCTTAAGATGCGACGGCGTGTTCGGTCCCACCTTGATGGTTTGGGGCTGGAAGCCCACCGAACTGAACGTCAGTTCCCATCCGTTATGGCGTGCAATCTTGAACTTGCCGTCCAGGTCGCTGGCTTCAGCGACGTGGTGGCCCTTGTATATGGCACTTGCCAACGGTATGGGGTAACCGTCAGAATCATAAATTTCTCCTGTAATCTGCGCTTTGGCAACAACAGCCAAGAGCAAGAACATCAATGTAACGAAAAAAGACCTTTTCACGTTTGTTTTATACTAATTTATCCTATTATAGATTTCGAATATACTTTCCTTGTGTCGTAAAACCACATATTAGCTTTGCGGCTGCAAAGTTACATATAATAGTTTAAAAAAGGTAGAAAACTTTTTTGCCTTTTAATATTTTTCTACTAATTTTGCACCTTTGTAGGATGATAGTGCCATTATAGGACACGTTTCGTGGCTGTTCTGGCATATCTCTATACATTATATTATATATAATATTTTCGCGCCCTTAAATAATAATTTCACACAACACAACATAGCGCCATTATGGGAAGCTTAAAGCACTCTATCATAACTTTCTCAAAGGCGCAATGCTCTGCGTGGGTGGCTTCTGCCGCCGACTTTGCCGTTACTCTCGCTCTCGTCAACATCTTCGGCATGTGGTACGGGTATGCTACGTTCATCGGCGCTCTCAGCGGTGGTATGGTCAACTGCGCCATCAACTACCGATGGGTGTTCCACGCCTTCGGAATGAAGAAGAAATACATTGCCCTGCGCTATATGTTCGTATGGGGAGTGAGCATTGCCCTCAATACGCTTGGCACGTGTCAGGTGACGGAAATGACAGGACTCAACTATGTCATCTCCAAGGCCATCGTTGCCGTACTTGTGGCTGTTCTGTGGAACTATCAGATGCAGCGCATCTTCGTCTTTCATGAAGGCAGAAGGTCGGTACAGAAAACAGAATAATAAAACAAATAAAAAAGAAATATGAATTATCGCGATTTTCTACAGAAGGTGATTTACGCCATTATCAATCCGCTTATCAAAGGCATGATAAAGGTGGGCATCACTCCTAACTTCATCACCACCACGGGCTTCGTCCTCAATCTCGTAGCCATGGCGATGTTCATCTATGCCGCAGAACTGCCCGAATGCGAGGCTTATGCCTGGATAGGGTGGAGCGGTGGCGTCATCCTCTTTGCCGGACTGTTTGATATGATGGACGGTCGTTTGGCTCGTATGGGTGGAATGTCGTCAACGTTCGGTGCCCTCTGGGACTCCACGCTCGACCGTTACAGCGAGCTTTGCACACTCTTCGGCATCTGCTATTATCTCCTTATGCACGGCTCGTGGGACTGGGCTGGCGTCGTTACGTTCGCCGCTATGGTTGGTTCTGTGATGGTGAGCTACGTACGTGCACGTGCCGAAGGACTCGACATCGAGTGTAAAGTGGGTCTGATGCAGCGTCCTGAGCGCGTCGTGGTGACAGCCGTAGGAGCTATCTTCTGTGGTGTATGCGCCAATCTTTGGGTGCTGGTGGTGCCGATGATCATCATCGCCGTCCTCGCCAATCTCACCGCTTTCTGGCGTGTAGCACATTGCTACCGCGAGCTCGGCAAGCGTGACAGAGGCGAGAAGTAATTTTTTTCTTTAAACGACATTATCAAAGTGTTCAGCATTAACCTCATTATTTTCTGGCTGGTGCTTCTCGCCGTGCGCCCCACACGCAAGATAGCACTGGCTTTGGCGCCGTGGCTGGCGTTCGCCGTCAGCTACGACTCTATGCGATTCTTTCCCAATTATGAGTTTCGCCCGATAGACATACGTGGGCTTTTCGAGGCGGAGCGTTCCCTCTTCGGCATCACAACAGCCACGGGCACGCTCATTCCCGGCGAATGGTTTGACATCCACAACTGTGCCTTCGCTGACTTCATGGCAGGCTTCTTCTATCTTTGTTGGGTGCCCGTGCCCCTGGGATTCGCCATCTACCTTTATCTGAAAGGCAAGCGTGAGGCTTATCTCCGCTTCTCCATTGCCTTCCTGTTTGTCAACCTCGTGGGCTTCGTGGGTTATTACATCCATCCCGCCGCCCCACCATGGTATGCCATCCATTATGGTTTTGAGCCAATCCTCAACACTCCGGGCAACGTGGCAGGACTCGACCGCTTCGACACGCTCGTCGGTTTCCCCGTCTTCCACTCCATCTACTGCAACAACTCCAACGTGTTCGCAGCCGTGCCTTCGCTGCACGCCGCCTACATGCTCGTCACCACCATCTATGCCGTGAAGAGCCGTGAGCATATTCTCACCATCTGTGTCTTCGCTTTCATCTGCATGGGCATTTGGTGGACCGCAGTATATACCACCCATCACTACATCATAGACGTTCTTCTCGGCATCCTCACCACCATCATTGCCGTAGGATTGCTGGAAGGCGTAATCTTCCGCATAGGATGTGTGAAGAGAGGAATGGAAAGGTATATTAAGTCAATTAAAAATCAATAAAAACACAAGAGTGGCACTTTGGAAACGCCAAAGTGCCACTCTTGTGTTATAAATGAGCCTCTTTTATAATCTTACTCCGAAACCGACCGTAAACGGATGCCATTCAGGGGCGTATTTTGTGCGCAGCAGTGGGGTTAGGGCTGTTCTTGCATATAGCATGAAGAAGCCGCAGCCGAGACGCGCCTCGAGGTTTATTCCTACGGGATTCATGTTTACATCTTTTGTCAGCGTGTGTCTCTTGCCGAGCTTATAGCGTGAACGCTCGTTGGCACGAAACTCAATGGACGGACCGAAGGCTGCGTAGATGTCATCCGAACCGATGCGGTTTGACCATTCCAGCATTATCGGAATACGGCAAGCCCAATAGCTTAGGTAGCTTTTCGACGGACGCTCGTCATTCTCGTTGTCTCCAACGGCGAAAGGCTGAATGCTTGTTATACCGTCAACGGTAGTGAGCATATAGTCGGTCTTGAAGTGATGGCTGACGTGAGCCGACGAAATTGCTGCCGTCACAGCCCACGAACTGCTTATCGGACACTCGAGCGTACAAGCAGTAAATCCCCATTCACCCGACTTGCTGTCGCACATTTCCTTGCCTTCTGACTTGACGCCGAAAGCTGAACCAGCGAGAATGTTGGCACCAAAGAAGAAAAACGGATAGTGGCTGTATGCCTTACTGCGACGCTTGTATGTCTTTCTGGGGATGAAGGGCGACGTGATGTAAACCTGCTCCACCTCCTGTCCGTCAAGAAACTCGGTCTCCTTCACCTTCTTCATCTCCGAACCGTTCTTCTTATACACTCTGACATCCGTACGCTCACCTCTCTGACTGATGTCAAACTTCTGACGGTTGAATACAAAAGTGGTGTCGTATGCGCTGGTCACTTCGGTTGTCTTCGGGGTGTATGTGGTGTCGTTTGTGGCTGCCTCCTGAGCGAAAGCTACGGCGGGCACTAACGCTGCCGCCATTACCAATGTTCTGATATTCATATTTTACGGTTGTTAAGTTATCAATAATCTTTTTCTTTTATTATCATCATCTCTTAGTATAACATATCGACATGATGTCCTCCGGCGACAGGTCGCCTTCGATGTATATCACCGCTCCCTTGTTATGGTCGGTATTGCTGAAGAGGATGTAGCGGTTATTGCCAGACTGGAGTGGTGCCATCATATAATAGCCGCTGGCTATCCGTCCGTTGTCTACCACCTCTCGTATCTTCTTTGCAGCCCGTCGGTCTGTCTTCAGGATGTTGTTGATGCTTGTGGCATACTTATTATTATATGTAAGGCTCTTGTATACGGCAAGCCTATAGCCTCGAAGCTTGGTGTTCTGCATCACCACCATCTTACATCCCTTCGAATGTCCGTACTGCTGGAAGATGCTGTTCACGGCAAGTCCTTCCTGTGCATGGCTCGGAAGCGTCACGAACAGCGTCATTACAGCGATCAGAACCGTCCTGACCGTAAGCAACGGAGGCTTGTGTATGATATCCAATAGTTTATGCATAGTGTATGTTGTTTAAATGTTGTCAAAGTTATTGCATGAGGTCGAGGGCGCTGAACGGATCGTCGTCTTCTACAGACACGGTCTGCAAGGCATCGTCCACCTGCTCGTTTATAACCTTCTGACTGGTGTATACCTTTCCGTCGATGACTGCATAGTTTTGCGGTTCCGGGGCGAAAGCTTTGTTCATCGGCGGCACAAGCATCACGATGGCGACGGCTACGGCAGCCACAGCTGACGATATCCAGATGCGAGGACGACGCAAAGCTTTCAGCAATGTATTGCGGCTGTGCAGGGAAGCATCGGCAGGAACAACAGTCTCGGCTGCGTCTGCCTCCGCCGTCTCCCGTTCCTCGTCCACAAAGCTGAACAAGGCTCTGAGCGGTCGCCATTCCTCCGGCATGTCATCTCCTGCCAGTCGGAACCACGTGCGCAGCGTCGTCTCCTCCTCATTGGTGGTGTCGCCCGACATATAGCGGTCTATGAGCGTGCGTATGTCGGTCTCGTGCGGTTTGGGTGTTATGTCTTTTGTCATTTTATGGTTCCTTTCATCATTATCTTAATGTAAGTCTCGCGTATCTTTGTTCTTGCCCTTGAGAGGTTTCGCCTGAGATTGTCAGCGGTGCATCCCGTTATCTGCATAATCTCCTCGGCTGTGTAACCCTCTATCTCCTTCATGCGGAAAATCTGTTGTTGGAGAGGCGGCAACTGTGCGACGATGTCACGGATAATCCTTGTTTCGTCACGAAGCTCCGCCCGCCTGTCGTCCACGGCTATGTCCACATTGTCCGGCATCGCCGCCGAATGGCTCTCATGTCGCTGCTGGTCCAGAAACATATTGCGGACCATCGTCATGGCGAGCGACTTGAGTCTGCCTTCGGAGCTTAGCCGCGAACGCATGTCCCATAGTCGCAGCATCACCTCCTGCACAAGGTCCTCGGCATTATCCTCAGACTTTGTGACACTCCGCGCATAGCCTAACAGCTCGTCGCGCATGGGCAGGATGATATGGTTGAATTCGCTTGGTTTCATAACTGTTACATAGATATAACGTATAAGCGGAAAAAATCGGACATGAGGTTTGTGATTTTTTTAATTCTATAAAAAGAAAATGGAGGATATGTCGGTGTGACATACCCTCCATTTTATATTATATGCATATAGACTGTTATTCGGCTGAGAAGTCAGCCACCATCTTGCGGTACATGCTGTAGGCACGTGTGCGTGAGATGTAGCCCGTGAGGTGTCCGGCGTTGTTGATGACGGGAAGATAACGAGTGCCCTTAAGGTCGAACTTTCGCATCACTTCCTCCATCGAGTCGTTGACACCAACCTTTGCAGCGACGGGCTGCATTAGTTGTCTTACGGTCAGCTTGTTGTAGAGTTCGGCGCGGAACATCACGTGTCTTATCTTAGTGATGTCAATCTCGCCGAGTATGCTTCCGGCATTGTCGAGCACGGGGATGAAGCTGGTGTGGCTCTTCGATATGGCGTTAACCAGTTTGCCGAGCGGCATGTCGGGCTGAACGGACGTGAACTCGTGCTCCACTACGCTTTCCATGCTCATCAGCGTGAGCACCGAACGGTCAGTATGGTGGGTGAGGAGCTTTCCCTCGCGAGCCAGTCGCATGGCGTAAATGCTGTGCGGCTCGAAGATGCTTATGGTCATAACGGAGCAGATGCTCACAATCATGAGCGGCATGAAGAGATTATATCCGTTGGTGATTTCGGCTATGAGGAAGATGCCCGTGAGCGGTGCGTGCATCACTCCTGCCATCACTCCCGCCATGCCGAGCAGCGTGAAGTTCTTCTCGGGGATGTATACGCCCACCTGATAGATGTTCCAGAGGCGTGCGAAGAGGAATCCGCTGAACGCTCCCACGAAGAGTGATGGCGCGAACGTACCACCGCAACCGCCTCCGCCGTTGGTGGCAGCCGTGGCGAATGTCTTGGTGAAGACCACAAGGGCGATGTAGAGGATGAGCAGATGGCCGTGACCATAGAAGAGCGAGTTCTTGAGCAGCTCTTCCCAGTCGGCTTCGCTGACGCCGTTGAGCAGGATGTTTATGGCGGAATAGCCTTCGCCGTAAAGCACGGGGAAGACGAAGATGAGCGAGCTGAGCAGCACGCCTCCCAAAGCTAACTTGGCGTAACGCTTGTCCTTCAGACGTGCGAAGAGTCCTTCACAGGCTCCCATGGAGCGGATGAAGTAGAGACTGACGAGTCCGCAAGCCACGCCGAGCACGATGCTTGCCGGTATGCGTTCGATAATCCATTCTCCGTCAAGATGGAAATTGAAGAGCGAGTCGCTTCCCATAAACATATACGTGAAGCACGTGGCTGTAACCGCTGCAGTAAGGATGGGCAGAAGCGACGCCATGCTGAGGTCCACCATCAGCACCTCCAGCGTGAACACCAGTCCGGCTATCGGCGCCTTGAAGATGCCGGCAATGGCAGCTGCCGCACCGCATCCCACAAGCAGCATCAGCGTCTTCTTGTCCATACGGAAGTACTGTCCGAGATTGGAACCGATGGCTGAACCGGTAAGCACGATAGGTGCCTCGGCTCCTACTGATCCGCCGAATCCGATGGTTATGGCAGATGCCACCACTGACGTCCAGCAGTTATGGCGCTTCAGTCGCGACTGCTTGGAGGAGATGGCATACAGGATGCGCGTAATACCGTGCGATATGTTGTCCTTTACCACGTATTTGACGAATAAGGAAGTGAGATAGACGCCAATGATAGGGAAGATAAGGAACGTCCAGTTGAACGAGTCGGACGTGATGCCCGTTCTGAGCAGCGTCTGTATCTCGTGTATCAAGGAGTGGAGCAGGAAGGCTGCCACCGACGCGAGAAATCCGATGAGGAACGCCAGTATGATGGTGGACTGGCGTTCGGACAGGTGTGTGGTGCGCCATTTATAGAGGCGGTCTGCCAGCGTCTCCTTAGGCTCGTTTATTAAGACTTCGGGTTCCATGTCATTTTCTGATGATGGTTACTTGTCCGTCTCGTGTGAGCTTGATGATGCTGCTCGGTGTGTGAGGCTTGTGCTCCTGACGTCTTGTCCAGCAAACATAGTCGACAGCTTCGAGCAGTTCTGGCGAGATGTCGCCATAGTTCTGTGCAGCAGGTTCGCCGCTTATGTTGGCGCTGGTGCTGACGATGGGTTTCTGGAAGCGGTAGCACAGCTCCTTGGAGAATGGCTCGTTGGTGATGCGCATTCCGATGCTTCCGTCTTCGGCTATGAGGTTAGGCGCGAGGTTTACGGCGCCGTCCAGTATAACGGTGGTGGGTTTCTCAGCCAGCTCCATGATGTCCCATGCCACATCGGGCACTTCCCTAACGTAGCGTTGCACGCGGTCAACGGAGTCGGCGAGGCATATCAGCGCCTTCGAGTCGTCGCGGTGCTTTATGGCATATACCTTTGCTACGGCTTCGGCGTTGGTGGCGTCGCAGCCAATTCCCCATACGGTGTCGGTGGGATAGAGTATCACTCCACCCTTGCGCATTGTCTCTACAGCGTTCTTGATGTCTTCTTTCTGTGTCATCTCTGATATTCTGAATTTTATGTTGTTACTTCAAATGAATGTAAATACAAAGTTACGTTTTTTTTCGTTTTGTGAAAAATAATAAGGCAACGTTTATTTCCCACCCTTGTTTTTTCGTAACTTTGTACGAAAGAATAGATATAAAACAAGATGGAAAAGAAAGATTTGCGTATCGTCTTCATGGGAACTCCCGACTTTGCCGTCGGCTCATTGAAGCGACTTGTGGAAAACGGATATAATGTTGTGGCTGTAGTCACTCAGCCTGATAAGCCCGTAGGACGTCACGGTTCGGTGCTGCGTGCATCGGCTGTGAAGGAATATGCCCTGGAGCACGGGTTGCCCGTTCTCCAGCCGGTGAAGATGAAGGATGAGGCTTTCCTTGAGGAGCTGCGTGGCTATGATGCCGACCTGCAGGTGGTGGTGGCTTTCAGAATGCTGCCTGAGGTGGTGTGGGCAATGCCCCGCTTCGGCACCTTCAATGTGCATGCCGCCCTTCTGCCGCAGTATCGCGGTGCTGCCCCGATAAACTGGGCTGTCATCAACGGCGAGACAACGACTGGCGTTACGACGTTCTTCCTCGATCATTACATCGATACTGGTAAGATAATCATGCAGCGTGAGTTCCCCATCCCCGACGACGCTGACGTGGAGTATGTATATGACGGTCTGATGGAGCTTGGTGCAGGTATCTGCCAGGACACCGTGGACCTCGTTATAGAGAAGGACGGCGACGTGCCTGCACAACCGCAGCGTGAGGACCTGCCCTTGCATGCGGCGCCGAAGATATTCAAGGAGACTTGTGAGATTGACTGGACGCTGCCAGCCAAGCGTGTGTACGACTTCGTGCGTGGTCTGAGTCCGTATCCCGGCACGTGGACAACGCTCTCGCCCCGTGGTGAGGGTGAAGGAAAAAATGCTGCGTCTGTGCTGAAGGTCTTCCGCACGGCAAAGACGAATGTTGCCACAGGAGGAGTCGCTCCCGGCACGTTAAAGGCAGAACACGGAAGTCTGCTCGTTGCCACAGGAGACGAATGGCTTGAGATAGTTGAGTTGCAGGCTGCAGGAAAGAAGCGTATGGCTGCCCGCGACTTCCTCAACGGATTTAAAAATGTGGAAGAACATAAGGTGAATTAGGAGTTTTGAGTTTTGAATTTTGAATTGCATAAAACACAAAAGCGGAATCCCGGCTTTGGGGATTCCGCTTTTGTGTTTTATGCTTAGAAGTTTACTCCTAAGCTGAGTGTCCAGCATCTATTGTGTGATGCGTCGAACTCGTCGTGAGTGATGTTGGAGAGTCCGATGTCGTAGCCGAGATCCAAGTAGAACATGTCGTATGCGGCACCGCAACCGATGCGCAGACCACCGTCAAAGCGCTGGAAATACTTGTGTGAGAACGAGCTTTCGGACTGGCGGTCGCCATAGTTCTTGATCTTTCCTCCGACGCCACAGGCAAGGTAGCCGCCGAAGAAAGGCTGTACGGAGAAGTCGCCGTCAATGTCGATGACATACTTTGCCACGATAGGAATCTGGAGATAGTTGAGGTCGTACGTCATCTTCTTGCCCTCGAAGACGTTCTTTCCGCCCTTCTCAACGTAGAAGAGTCCGGTTTCGAGAAAGAGGGGAGTGGTGTCGGACAGTCCGAATCCTATCACGGCTCCAAGATTAAGACCCGTCTGCGAGTCGCCTCCGTCGAGAGCCTGGTCGTCTGAGTTGACCGTAGAGAAGGCAGGTCCGAGACGCAGTCCGTAATAGACGTCGCCCGTACCGATTACGCCGTCATGATGATGATAGGTATACTCCAGTCTGCCGGTGCTATTGTTGTAATAGCGGCTGTCACGATAGGCTTGTGCCTGTGCTGACAGGGTGAGGGTGATAATCGCCATTGCGATTAGGAAAATCTTTTTCATAAGCGTGTTTTTGTTTGTGGGAATGTTTATACATCTCTCTTTGAGCTGCAAAATTAGTATTTATCCTTTAGCCAGCAAAAGGATATGCCCTAAAAAACGGGGGAAAATCCCTATATACCATTTCTTTGGATTTTTATACGACGATTATTTTATGCAATCTCCGTCAATAGCTCCTCCTAAGCCATAGGTTCATAAAGAGGTCGTAAACGACGTATCCCTCAGGCTTACGATATACCAGTTCTTTCTCTTCGAGCACTTTCAGCGCCGCCTTTGCGCTGCTTGCTCCGCTAAGCCCGTGCGCCTTAATGAACTTTCCTGACGTGGGCTGCGAAACCATTCCTTCTTTGGCAATAGCCTTGAGCAGGGCAAACTGATTCTCCGTGAAGAACTGCACCATGCTTTCGTATTGCGCTTCGCGTCCGGCAAGAGCCGCAAGGATGGCGCGGTTGGCTTGCTGTATGCTGTCCACCTCCGTCTCGTTCTCGTACAGACGGTTCATAATGGTCTGCACATACCAGGTGTGTCCCTCAAACTCGTCATATATATACATAAACACTTCCTCGCTGAGCGCACCTCCCTTCTTCACGAAAAAGTTGCGGCAGAAGTCGTAATAGACGTCACTCTTAAGAGGCTTCAGCCCCATCATCTCCGTGCTTTGATAGAAAGGATGTTTGGGCGAGCCGAATATTTCTGCCATAAGGTGATGTTTGCTGCCTGAGAAGATGAAGTGGACGTGCTGCGCAAACTGGATGTAGGAGCGCAGCATTGCTTCGGTGCCGCTTTCGGGATATTCGCCAATCTGCTGAAATTCGTCGATGGCTACGTAGACTTCCCTGCCGCTTTCGTTAAGATAATTGAAGATGCTGCGTATGGTAAGGTCTTCCTGCGACTGCTCCACGGTGATGCTCACACTTGGTTCGCCGGTGAGCGGGTCAAGGCTGAAGACAGGACGCAGCGATGCGAAGAACGTGAGCACCTTATCCTTCAACGATGCGTTCTTGCGTACAAGGTCGTTGATGACGGTTATGCCCAACTGCTCCACAAAGTCGCGCAGGTTCTTCGTGGCGTATATGTCAACATACAGGCACACGGCGTCCTTATCGGCTTCAAGCAGATGATAGAACGTGTTCTTTATAAGTCCGGTCTTTCCGATTCTTCGTGGTGATATGAGCGTCACGTTCCTGCCGTTCCTGAGATGCGAAAGGAGCGTGGCTGTCTCTTCCTTACGGTCGCAGAAATATTCAGGACTTTCGTATCCCTGCGACACAAACGGATTGGCCAATGGTCTGAGTATGTGTGTCATAACGTGATTGCATTAATGTTGTTACAAGAATGTTGTAATGCAAAGGTAGTGAAAACCGTGCGCATTACAAAGCGAAACATGTGAGACTTTTGATTTTATTGCAATAAATCACCCTCACTATACGTTATTAATATATACGTATAACCAGCATGAAATATTACGCCATTTGCGACTGCGACAACTGCTATGTGAGTTGTGAGCGCGTCTTTCGTCCCGACCTTGAAGGCAAGCCGGTCGTCGTTCTCTCCAATAACGACGGCTGCGTTGTCGCGCGTAGTGCTGAGGCGAAGCGGTTGGGCATAAAGGCTGGCACGCCTTACTACCAGCTCGGAAGGATGTTTCCTGGCGTGAAGATTGAGGCATTCTCGTCCAATTACGAACTCTACGGAGAGATGACGGGGCGCGTGATGACCATCATACGCGATATGGCACCGGAGTGTTTCCGCTATTCCATAGACGAGGCTTTCGCCGTGCTCGACGGGTTTACCGTGGACGAGCTGCATGAATGGGGCACGGCGCTGCACGATCGTGTGATGCAGTCGGTGGGCATGCCGGTGAGCATCGGCATCGCGCCAACGAAGACAATGGCGAAAATGGCGTCACACTATGCCAAGAAATATGCCGGATACGCTCATTGCTGTGTCATCGACACCGAAGAACGGCGCATAAAGGCTGAGCAACTCTATCCCATCGGGGAGGTGTGGGGCATAGGCAGACGTTATCAGGCACGGCTCGAGAGCATGGGCATAAGGACGGCGTACGACTTCGCCTCTCATGCCCGATCGTGGGTGAGCGCCACGTTCCGTACCGTAATAATGGAGCGCACGTGGGCGGAGCTTAACGGTGTGGACTGCATTCCGGACGACATTCCTGCCAAGAAGAAGAGCGTATGCACGAGCAGGAGTTTCCGCGATATGACCTCCGACTTCGACACTCTGCACACTCACATCGCCAACTTTGCCGCCCGTTGTGCGGAGAAGGCGCGTCGGCAGCGCTCTGTGGCTACGGTGGTGGGCGTCTTTGTGGATACCAACCATTTCCGTACTGACCTGACGCAATACTGGAACATGACGGAACAGACGCTCCGCATGCCGTCGGCGTCAACCATCGAAATCGTGAAAGCTGCTACGGCATGCCTAAAGCGCATCTATCGTGCGGACGTGATGTATAAGAAGGCGGGTGTGATACTGATGGGAGTTATTCCGGACAACGCCATTCAGACCGACCTCTTCACCTTCGATGCTGACCGCCACAGGCAGATGCAGAGCTTGGACAGTGCCGTAGACAGACTTAACAAGGTGGAGGGTACGGAGACGGTGGTGCTCAGTTCGCAGCAGTATGGCAAAGGGCAGAAGTTTGCGGATGCCATCAGAAGGGAGCGTAAAAGCCAATGCCCGACAACAAGGTGGACGGACATAATAAAGCTGAAATAGGGAATACTAAAACAAACAAAATATCAAGAAAATGACAAAAGAAGAAATGATGAGAAGAGCCATTGTGCTCTCCGTGGACAATGTGCGTAACGGTGGCGGTCCTTTCGGCGCTGTGATAACCCGCAACGGCGAGGTGGTGGCAACGGGCGTCAACCGCGTAACTGCCAATAACGACCCGACAGCGCATGCCGAGGTTACGGCTATACGTAACGCCGCACAGAAGCTCGGCACGTTCGATCTCAGCGATTGCGAAATCTATACGTCCTGCGAACCGTGTCCGATGTGTCTCGGAGCCATCTATTGGGCACGCCTGAAGAAGGTGTATTTCGCCAATAACAAGGAGGACGCCAAGAACATCGGCTTCGACGACTCGTTTATCTATGACGAGATGGCGCTGCCGAGAGAGGAACGCAAGTTGCCCTCAGAGGTGCTGATGCGCGATGAGGCACAGGAGGCGTTCCGTATGTGGGATGAGAAGAAGGACAAAATAGAGTATTAACCCCAACTCGGTCATTAGAAAATAAACTTCTTGATATCTTCTAAAATGTATTCATTTACACCATGCAAATATCGTCTATACGGTAAAAAGCTGTTACAAAATAAAAATTGATTATAGAGTTCCGATTTGCTGTTTTTACGGTGTTTTGTTGTGCAAACAGCACCCATGCTTAACGATAAAGCCTCTTTTACACTCTGATAGTGGGACTATCAGGGCGCAAAAGAGGCTTTGTTGTATGATAATAGTGACGGTATTAGAGTGTAAAAGTGGCTCTATAGCAGGAAAAAACGGCTCATTTGCGAGTCTGATTTCATAAAGTTTCGTCAGAAAATCGCATAACCCACTGTGTATGAATGTATTGTCTATAAACTCTCAAAACTCAAGAATTTCGCACCAAAGATTTTGTTATGCGCCGGGCTAATAGTATTGAGCATCAGAAATGCAAATATTGTCTTTGTCAGAACCGCCGTCCGCATTAGGATTTTTGAATTTTTTTTCTCTTACAGCTTTGGGCAGCTTGCTGACGATCAGTTCGTACGACTCTTTTATCAATGTCATCACGAGTTCTGGCTCAAGCTGCTCATAGAAGACGTCGCTCCAGTGTTTCTTGTTCCAATGAAAGGCAGGAGTGACGGCTTCGTATTGTTCGCGCAGTTCCTCGTTTCTCTCAGGACTCAGCTTGCATGCGAATCTCCTCATCCCGTCCCTCGTCTCATATCGCCCGCTTCCCAGCCAAAGGCAAAGAAAGATCTTGCCTTCAACGCGGAAGGTGACGTTGTCGTCGCCAAACGGCTGGTCTTCTGTCACGCCGAATAACGACAGCGTGAAGTCTCTGACTTGTTCGATGTCCATAATTATTATATCTTTCTTGTTTAAGTTTTTACAGCAGCGGCGCCAGCAGACGGAAGAGCGACTCGGTTAAGCGGTGGAGGTATGGGCGGTGTCTTAGGGTGTCTACGTCGTTGAAGTCTACGGATTGTGCCTCGTCTGCCATATACAGCTCTTTTATGCGCAATGCCATTTGGCGGTCGTAAAAGAAGACGTTCGACTCGAAATTGTTCTCGAAGCTGCGGAAGTCGATGTTGGTGGAACCGCACGTGCTGACTTCGTCGTCGGCTACGAGCAGCTTGCTGTGATTGAATCCTCCTTCGTAGAGCTTTATCTTCACTCCCGCTGCAAGCGTCTCCACCACATACGACAGGCTTGCCCATTCAAGGAGGTGGGAGTCGCTGTGGCGCGGCACCATGAGGCGGACGTCCACGCCGGCGAGAGCAGCGGTGCGCATGGCGAAGAGCACGGGCTCGGTGGGCAGGAAGTAGGGCGACTCCATGTAGACGTAGCTCTTTGCCTCAAGCAGGATGCGCACGTAGCCCTGCATGATGTCGGGCCAGGGCGCAATGGGGCTGCTCGTCACCATCTGTGCCAGGCAGTCGTTGCTGATTTTCCACGGCATCGGGGGATAATACTTGCGGTTGGTGACAAGTGTGCGGTCGACGAAATACCAGTCGACGAGGAATGCGCGTTGCAGGGCGTAGACGATGCTGCCCCTGAGTCGCATGTGCGTGTCGCGCCACGGCAGCGTGCCGTTACGCATGCCTTTCACGTAGCGCAGGGCGATGTTCATGCCTCCGGTGAATCCCTCTATGCCGTCGATGACGCAAATCTTGCGGTGGTTGCGATAGTTCACTTTGCTGGTGAAAGCAGGAAATTTCACAGGCATGAAGGCGCAGACGTCAATGCCAGCCTTCTTCATGCGTTCGAAGAAGGCACTCGGCACACGCCAGCAGCCCACGTCGTCATAGATGACGCGTATCTCGACGCCTTCCTTTGCCTTTTGTATGAGGGCGTCGGCGATGAGGCGGCCCAACGGGTCGTCGTCGAAGATGTAGGTTTCAAGATGGATGTGATGTCGGGCGCGGCTGATGGCTTGCAGCAGCGCGGGGAAGAATTGGTAGCCGTCGGTATAGAATTCCGCTTCGTTGTCCTTGAAGGGTAGGGCGAGGCTTTGGTTGGTGAAGAGGCGGACAAGCGATTGGAATTTGTCGGGCATACGCAATTCGCGCTGCTCGACAAATTCCAGCATCTGCCGCTTCGACAACTGGTCGAGCGACCGCTGTGAGATAAATCGCATCTTCCGCGTGTTCTGTCCGAAGAAGATGTAGAGGATGATGCCCGCAACAGGGACGAAAAGGAGCACCATCACCCAAGCCATCGTCTTGGCTGGTTGACGGTTGTCCATGAGTATCGTAACAATGATGCTTACGATAACCATGATATAGATAAGCAGGAATATCCAGTGGATGTATATCATATCCTTTTCCTTTACTTCTTTCCGGCGAGCATTTCTTTTGTTTTTTATTTGAATCCTGCAAGCTTATGTGTCTGTAGTGACAGACGCCATTCGGGGTGTTGCAGGATATAGTTGAGGCAACGCTGTATGATACGTGCGTTGCGCTCCGCGTTGCCGACGTCGCATGGCTGCAGATAGCGATAGCGCGACTGTATGCCGTGGTCGTCGGGCGTAGTGGTGTTCTCCTCGAATATCACCTTCAGCTCGTCGCAACTTTTAATGTTGGTGACGCCTTTCGGGGAGCATGTTGTCCAGTCGATGCCTGCGGGGACGGGATGTGTGCCGTTGGTTTCCATGGCTATTTCGTACCCGTGGGCATGCAGCTTGTCAATTAGAGGGGTGTCTACTTGCAGCGACGGCTCGCCTCCGGTGAGAACCACGAAGCGCGAAGGGAAATCCTTAATGCGCTCGATGATGTCGTCATCGGTCAGTTCGTCGTATCGGGAGAAATCGGTGTCGCAGAACGGACATTTGAGATTGCATCCCGAGAAGCGTATGAAGATGGCGGCGCGTCCTGTGTTGTGACCTTCGCCTTGCAGCGAGTAGAAGATGTCGTTAACTCTCTTTTTGTTCATCTTTTCGTTCCTCCGTCTATTCTGTTGCGTCATAAATGGCTTTGTTGCCCTCGCTCTCCTGCACCATGCAGCGGTAACATTGCGGAATCTGCTCCGTCACCCAGCGTGCGATGTTCTCTGCCGTGGGGTTGAAGGGCAGCACTTCGTTGAGGTTGGCGTGGTCGAGGCGGTCGCTGACGAGGCGCTTGATGTGCGTGAAATCGACAACCATTCCGTCCTCGTTGAGTTCACTTGACTTACAGTAGACTGTGATAATCCAGTTGTGACCATGCAAGTTCTGGCACTTGCTTTCGTATGAGAGTTTCAGGCAGTGACATGCCGAAATCTCCATGGTCTTTTCAATGTAATACATATAAATACGTGTTGTTTTGGTTTGATATTCATGGCAGCGCAGGATTACTCCGACCTGCGCCGCCAAGTGTATGCTTTTTTATAGTCTTTATTATCCGGCTTTTAATAGCCTTTCCCGTCAGACGATGATGTTGTTGCCGAGCAGCTTAGCCACCTTCGACCTCAATTCGTGCATCATCTTGTATTCTTCAAGCAACTGCTGCAGACTGACAGGGTCGGCTGCGGCTTGTGTTATCTGACTCTGAAGCTGCTTCATGCGCTGCTCCACGTAGTCCATGCGGAAGTCGTTGAGCAGGTGTTCGGTCTGCTTGCGAAGGTCTGTGATGCGGTTTTCTGCTTCCTCTCGCTTCTCCTCATTGCTCTTCTCTTCGTCCTGAGACGTCTTCTTACGTTCCTCAAGCAGGCGATACTGGTCCATACAGATGGACGTTGCCATGCGCGAAATCTCGATGTCCTCGTGATTGAGGAAGAACTGTTCGGCTGAGAACCCCTGGTCTTGACTGTGCTCCACGGCGTCTTTCAGGACGCGGGCAAAGAGAGGATTCTGAAAGCTGAGGCCGTCAATGCTGAGGTTATAGTCGATGTATTGGGCGATGTTGAGGCTGACGGTCTGACCGTCCTCTGTCTCCACATTGTCGAATATGACGGTTTCGCCATGACGAATAATCAGTTCGGCAAGCATACGCTCCACCTTTGACGCCTGCTGCACGGGAGTGACGTCCTGGACCACTTGCGGTTGTGCTGTCGGTTGCTGCTGTGCTTGCGGGTCGCGTGCCGCATCAGGGAAGCGGTTTTCGCGGTTATTGCGTATGAAGTTGTTCAGAGTATTGATGAGCGTAGCCTCATTAATGCCCATACGCACTGAGCAATCGTGGAGGTAAGTGTCGCGCAGCACCTGATTGGTGACGAACGATATGCTTCGTACTACGGAGTTGATGGCTTCCGACCGTTTCAGCGGGTCGCGCTCGTTCTTGAGCAGAAGGTTTGTCTTGAACTGTATGAAGTCGGTTTGATGTTCCTCTATGTACTTACGGAAGTCAGCTGCCGTATGCTTTCGTGAGAACGAGTCGGGGTCGTCGCCGTCGGGGAGAAGCAATACCTTGAGGTTCATTCCCTCGGCAAGCAGCATGTCGGTGCCTCGCATGGCGGCATGTATGCCAGCTGCATCGCCGTCGTACAGCAGGGTGATGTTCGACGTAAAGCGGTGAAGGATGTGAATCTGGTGTACGGAAAGAGCCGTACCCGAGTTTGCTACGACGTTCTCAATGCCACACTGGTGCATGGAGATGACGTCCGTATAACCCTCCACCATAAACACGCGGTCTTCCTTGGCAATGGCTTTCTTAGCCTGATAGATGCCGTAAAGCTCGCGGTCCTTGTGGTAAATTTCCGAATCGGGCGAGTTGACGTACTTCTGGTTTACGCCCTTGGTGCGCGAGTCGAGCAGTCGTCCTCCGAATCCCACCACCTTTCCGCTGATGCCTATCCACGGGAAGATGACACGTCCTGCATAGCGGTCGATAAGGTCGCCGCGGTCTGTCTTATAGCAGATGCCGGTCTTGAGGATGAACTCCTCTTTATAGCCTTTGCTTAACGCTTCCGTGGCAAGAGCCCGTGCGTTCTGCAGGTCGTAGCCGAGCTTGAACTTCTTGATGATGTCGTCTCTGAAGCCTCTGCTGCGGAAATACTGCATGCCGATGGCAACGCCGTCAGGGTCGTTATGCAGCTTGTCGCTGAAATATCCCATCGCCCATTCGTTGACGATGAACATACTCTCACGGTCGCTCTGCTCACGTTTCTCCTCGTCGGAAAGCTCGCGCTCATGTATCTCGATGTGGTATTTCTTAGCCAGCCATCTCAGTGCCTCCACATAGGTCATCTGCTCATGCTCCATGATGAAGCTGATGGGATTGCCTCCCTTTCCGCATCCGAAGCAATGGCAGGTGCCGCGTGCCGGCGACACGATGAAGGACGGTGTCTTTTCGTCATGGAACGGACACAGTCCCTTATAGTTTGCTCCGCTGCGTCGCAGCGTTACAAACTCGGACACCACGTCCACAATGTTGGCGGCGTCCTTGATGCGTTCTACGGTGGCGCGATCAATCATATATTATCTGTCTCCGTATTTCTTTTAGAACAGTCCCCACTTCTTCTTGCGCTTCGGTGCGTCCTGCGAATTAAGTCCTGACCTTGCGCTTCTCATAAGGTCAGCCCATGTAAGATGTTCGCGAACCATGCGATAAATCATGCCCCAGTCAGGCAGTCCGCCCAAGTTGCGGTCGTCGATGAAGAGGTCTGCCTTCAGTTTGCGGGAGAAATGGTTGTTGTTTTGTGTGGTCTCCTCTGGATAGTCGCGGTTGATGGCATAGAACTCCACGCCGCGCTCACGGCACCATTCCACGGCTTCGTCCAGCAGCTTGCCTTCGCGTACGCTCCAGAGGATGAGCTTGTGGTGGTCGTTGATGAGCATGCGCAGTGTTTCGGTGGCAAACGGTATCTCTTCGCCTATCTTGGGATATTCGTGCTCCACTATTGTTCCGTCAAAATCTACTGCTATTACCATGATAGTTTTTCTCCTGTATTAATAATGTATATATAGGGGTGTTCTCTTTAAGAAATTAGAGAAGCTCCTGCCTGGGCAAGAACTTCTCTAAATTCTCTTGTTCGTTAATGTTTATATGAAGTCTGTTTCTATAGACTTACACCTTTATCGAGTTGTCGTTACGGTTGCCGTAGCCGCTGTTGGCATAGTTGCCGTAGCTGCCGTAGTTGGCGCCATAGCTGCCATAGCTATTGCCGTAGCTACCGTACTTGCCGTAATGACCGTATTTGCCATACTTGCCGTACTTGCCATAACCGTAATAGTAGCCATACTTCTTCTTCGCCATATCGATGCCGTTGATAACGATGGTCATATTCGGCATCTTGTTTTCCGCGTTTAGAGAGTTAATGAATGCGAAGCTTGACTTCGGTGTGTAGTCAGCACGACACATATAGACAGTAAGGTCGGCTACGCGGGCAATTTGCTGTGTATCGGTAACCAAGCCGATAGGAGCGGTGTCGATAATGACGTAGTCGTAATGCTCCTTAAGCTGGTCGATGATGATGTCAAGCGACTGGCGCGTAACAAGCTCTGACGGGTTGGGCGGGATAGGACCAACCATAAGCACGTCGAGGTTGTCGTTGACGCCTGAAGGCAGAATCTGCTTCTTGATGTCCTCCATTGTCGGGTTCTCCTTCACGAGAAGGTTGGTGATGCCCTGATGGTGGTTAGGTATCTCGAAGAGTTCGGCGAGACGCGGCTTACGGATGTCCAAACCTACGATTACCACCTTCTTGTCAAGCAATGCGAAACTTACGGCAAGGTTGGCTGCGGTGAACGTCTTGCCCTCGCCTGATGTCGTAGACGTGAACATGATGGTGTTCTCTCCCTTCTTGAGCATAAACTGGATGTTGGCACGGATGGAACGGAACACCTCCTCCATGAGGTTGTTCTGGTTGGCGTGTACCACGATGTCCGCCTTTGTCTTTGCCTGGTCGCTGGCAATAGCCACGTCGCCGATGATGGGCAACTTGGTAAGAGCAGCAACGTCGTCATGTCCCTCAATCTTGTAACGGAAGAACTCGATGAGGAAGAGGATGCCTGCGGGGATGGCAAGACCGAGGACGAGAGCGATGAGCATAATCATAGACCCTTTTGGGCTAACCTTTCCAATGAACTGCGGGTCGTCGATAAGCTTTCCCTTGTCGGCAGTGGCAGCAAGAGAGATAGAGTTCTCCTCGCGCTTCTGGAGAAGCATGAGGTAGAGTCCTGACTTCACTTCCTGCTGACGTCCTATCTGAGTGAGGATGCGCTCCTGCTGCGGTGTTGACTGTATCTGCTGGTTGTAGAGGCTGTACTGGCGCTGCAGGTCGTTGCGCTGTATCTCTGCTGCGTGGTGGGCCTGCTTGATGGCGCGGCGGATGCTTGTGAGCAGCTCGTCCAACTGTGCTGTCAAAGGTGTAACCACGGGACTGTTCTCGCTTGACGTGCGAAGCAGATGCGTGCGCTCAAGTGCCACCTCGTTGTACTTGGTGATGAACGAGCTGGCGGAAGCGTCTGCCAGTCCTACGTTAGAGGGCAGCAACTGGTATTTGTTGGCAGGGTCGTTGATGTAGTCTGAGATGCTTCTGAGCAGCTCCAACTGTGTGCTCATGTCAGCTATCTGCTTTGCAAACTCGTCTGAGTTGCTGAGCGACAATGCTGAGTTTGCCGTTGTGCTAACAATGCCGTACTGACGCTTTGTCGTCTCTAAGTTGCCTTCTGTCTGTCCCAGTTCGTGGTTGATCTTCTCCAGACGGCTGTTGATGAATCGCTCTGTACGTATAGCTATCTCGTTCTTGTCTTCGTTGGCCTGACGGTTGTAGCAGACTGCGAGCTGCTTGAGATAGTCGCATGAGCGTGCCGGCACCTCGTCAGCCAATGTCAGGTTCACGATGGTGGTCTTCTTGCCGTCTTCGGCTACGTCAAGCGCTGCTACGTACTTGGCAGCTGCCATCTGTACAGGAAGGATGGTTACCTTCAGTTTCTTCTCTTCAGGAAGCATGCTGACGCCGTTGTGCGAGAAGGTGAGTCTGCCGACGCTGGTGTTGAGCGTGAAAGGCAGATCCTTTACGGTACGGTCGATGGTGTATTCGCTCGGCAACTTGTCCGGGTCAGAGGGTACATACGTATACTCGCCCGTGATGTGGAACGATTCTTCCTCGCGTGTGATTTCGAGCTTGATCGGTGCCTTGAGGTTAGACAGTCCGCCGCTGTCGATGTCGACCGTAATAGGTTGGGTTTTATAGAGAAGGTGGTCAGCCACGCGACCCTTCATCTTGTATGACACATAAAGCTTGAGGTCTGAGATGGTCTGTCCGGCAAGTCGAGACGACTTGAGGAGCACCATCTCGTTGTCGATACCCGTTGAGTTGGATACGAGACCGAGCGTCTGCGTGTTGAGGAGTGCGTTCACTCCGTTGGATTTATTCGTGTTGTCGTCGTCCTTGATAAGCAATTTGGCGGTTGACTGGAAAATGGGGGTTTTGTACCTGAGGTAGGTGTAAGCTACTCCCAAGCACAGTGCTATAGACAGGACGAACCATTTCCAGTTAAGGACCACCATTTTATATATCATCCCGAAATTAAGGGACGACGACTCTTCGGTTTCTTGCTGCGTGTTGTACAAATCTTGGTTATTTACTTCCATTTCTTTTTTTGTTACCTTTTGGGGATTTTTTTAAATCTTATCTGTTTACCTATCTTGTTCGTATTGTTTTTTCCTCTTTTACTTTCCGTCAGCAAGTCTGATGAGATACTTTCCGTATTCGTTCTTTGCCATCGGCTTCGCCACCTCACGGAGACGCTCGCTGTCTATCCAGCCCTTCTTGTAGGCTATCTCTTCCAGGCATGCCACCTTCAGACCCTGTCGTTTCTCTATCACCTCAATGAATGTGCTGGCCTCCGAGAGGCTGTCGTGTGTGCCGGTGTCGAGCCAAGCGAAGCCGCGCTGCAATGTCTGCACCTTCAGCTCGCCACGCTTCAGATATTCCTGATTGACGGTGGTTATTTCCAGTTCGCCACGAGCACTGGGCTTTATGTTCTTAGCTATTTCAACTACGCTGTTCGGATAGAAATACAGTCCCACAACGGCATAGTTGCTCTTAGGATGCTCCGGTTTCTCCTCTATGCTAAGGCAGTTGCCCTCTGCGTCGAACTCTGCCACGCCGTAGCGCTCAGGATCGTTGACGTAATAGCCGAAGACAGTGGCCTTTCCTTCCTTCTCCACGTTCTCCACGCTCTCTTTCAGCAGCTGTGTGAAGCCTGCACCGTAGAAGATGTTGTCGCCGAGTACGAGGCAGGCGCTGTCGTCTCCGATAAATTCCTCGCCGATGATGAATGCCTGTGCCAGTCCGCCGGGATAAGGCTGCTCGGCATACTCAAACCTTACGCCTATGTCGCTGCCGTCGCCGAGCAGACGCTTAAACATCGGTAAGTCGGTAGGTGTGGATATGATAAGGATTTCCCTTATGTCTGCAAGCATAAGGACGGAGATGGGGTAATATATCATGGGCTTGTCGAAAATAGGGATGAGCTGTTTGCTGATGCCCTTTGTGATGGGGTAAAGACGTGTGCCCGACCCTCCTGCTAAAACTATACCTTTCATGTCGTTACAGTGTTTGAGTTTTGTCTATTATAGTTAACTAACAAAAATAATATATTATTAATTTGCAAAGTTACTAATAAAGACCGATACACGAAACCCTTTTATACCTTTTTTGATTTCCTATAGTGTTATTTTTATAATATCATGCCTTAGTATTATAATGTATGGTAAATGTTTTGGGCAAATTAGGATTTTTTTGTAATTTTGCAGAAATATGCGTTTAAAATCAAAATATTAAAACAGAAAACAAATGGGATTTCTATCAAAACTTTTCGGAAAGAAAGACGACAATAACAAGACGGGAGGAATGGAAGACTACATGCAGCTTGTGCGTGTGTATTTCCAGGCATCGATAGCTGCCAATGTGGGTATCGCAAACCTTGCTGCTCTGCCTGACCTCCGCGTATTCAAGACCACGCTCCACGTTCCGACCGTCAACAACAAGCTCGGAGTGGGAGAGAAGACAGCTTGCCGTAAGATGCTCAAGGAAATATACGGCACGGACGATCTGTTCTTCAAGGAGATCGACCAGAGTATCCGCAAGAACTGCCGCAAGATGCAGGACGTTCAGACTTACCTTGTGCAGTTCCAGGGATTCACGCAGGATCTGATGATGCTAATGGGCAACCTCATGAAGTTTAAGCTCCGCCTTCCTTCGTTCTTCAAGAATGCTCTTTACAAGATGACGGAGAAGACCGTGGGCGAGATTTTCACCAAGAACGACTATAGCGATGCCGCTACATTGAAGACCGTTGTGGCTATCCGCCAGTATAACCACCGACTCGGTTTCTCACAGAAATGGGTGTCTGACTTTGTCTATCAGGTGGTGATGCTTGCAAAGAAAGAGCCGAAGCCTGCTGATGCCGACGACGACAAGAAGAAATAATACCGTGTGCTATAGTGCGTAGAAATCGTGACTGTCAGTGCATAAAATCGCAATAATAATTTGCGGTATTCGCTAAAATCATATAATTTTGTAACCCAAACGTAGCATTATGGACGCAGACGAGACAGCTGTTGACGTCTTCACCACCAGAGTGAGACAGATGATACTGCAGTATAAGGAACTCAAACTGCAGAACGCCCAACTGTGTTCCGCCATAGACGCTCTCAAGGCTGATGTCAGCAGCCTCGAGGAACAGCTCAGGAAGCAACGTGAGGAATACACTAACCTGAAGTTGGCGAGAATGGTGGCAATAACGGACGGCGACATGGAAGCGGCGCAGAAGCGTGTCTCGCAGCTCATACGCGACGTCAATAAGTGCATCGCTCTTATAAGCGGAAAGCACGACGACGAATAGTGACACCTTAAAGTTATTACCACGATAATGGCAGAAGAAAACAACGAGAAACTACGTATACGCCTACACGTCTACGACACGGACATCCCCGTAAATGTCCGCCCAGAGGACGAGCCGCTCTATCGCGACGCGGCAAGCCTTATCACGCAGACTGTCAACGCATACGCATCCAGATACAAGGGCCCCAAGAACGAGAAGGAAATTCTCTACATGGCGCTCATCGAGATAGCCCTGCGCTATGTAATGGAGGCGAAACGCAACGACACGGCACCGTTCATGGACATCATAGGCAAGCTGAAATCCGAAATTGAAGAAGCATTGTAACATCTTTAATGGAAGAAGCATTCACATCAACATCATTCTAACGATCACATTTTTACATAAATATATATGTTAACAGGTATATTAATCACAGCCATTGTTGCCATCGTCGTAGGCGGAGCAGCGGGATATGGCATTTTCCGATATGTAATAAAGGGAAAGTATAACGAAATGATAGCAGCCGCCAACAAGGAGGCTGAAGTAGTAAAGGAAAAGAAACTCCTTGAAGTAAAGGAGAAGTTCCTCAACAAGAAGTCGGAGCTGGAGAAGGAGGTGCAGCAGCGCAACCAGAAGATTCAGCAGAACGAGAACCGACTGAAGCAGCGCGAGATTTCGCTCAACCAGCGTATGGAAGAAATCGGACGCCGCAAGCAGGAGGTGGAGCAGGGACAGCTGCGCATCGAGAACGAGAAGAAGCTCATCGCCCTCAAGCAGGAGGAACTCGACAAGATGCAGACCAAGGAGCGCGAGAAGCTGGAGGAACTCTCTGGTCTTAGCGCTGACGAGGCTCGCAACCGACTCGTTGAAAGCCTCAAGGACGAGGCACGCACCAACGCCGCTTCATACATCAATGAGATTATGGACGAGGCAAAGCTCAACGCCAACACTCAGGCTAAGAAAATCGTCATCCAGACCATACAGCGTGTAGCCACTGAGACGGCTATCGAAAACTCAGTAAGCGTCTTCCACATCGACAATGACGAAGTTAAGGGACGCATCATCGGTAGAGAGGGTCGCAACATCCGCGCTCTTGAGGCTGCCACAGGAGTGGAAATCGTAGTGGACGACACTCCCGAGGCCATCGTAATCTCAGCCTTCGACCCCGTTCGTCGTGAGGTTTGCCGCTTGGCTCTCCATCAGCTCGTAGCCGACGGACGTATCCATCCGGCACGCATCGAGGAGGTTGTGGCAAAGGTGAAGAAGCAGCTCGACAACGAGATAATCGAGACTGGTAAGCGTACAGCCATCGACCTTGGCATCCACGGTCTCCATCCCGAACTCATCCGTATCGTAGGTAAGATGAAGTATCGTTCTTCATACGGACAGAATCTTCTCCAGCACGCTCGTGAGACAGCCAATCTCTGTGCTGTCATGGCTGCAGAGTTGGGACTTAATCCTAAGAAGGCTAAGCGTGCAGGTCTGCTCCACGATATTGGTAAGGTGCCTGATGAGGAGAGCGAATTGCCCCACGCACTTTACGGCGCCAAGATTGCCGAGAAGTATAAGGAGAAGCCGGAGATATGCAACGCCATCGGTGCTCACCACGACGAGATGGAGATGAACACGCTCCTCGCGCCCATCGTGCAGGTATGCGACGCCATCTCAGGTGCACGTCCCGGTGCACGTCGCGAGATTGTGGAGGCTTACATCAAGCGTCTCAACGACCTTGAGGCCATCGCAATGTCTTATCCTGGTGTTACCAAGACTTACGCCATCCAGGCTGGTCGCGAGCTTCGTGTCATCGTCGGTGCCGACAAGATGGACGACAAGGAAACAGAGAAGCTCTCAGGCGAGATAGCCAACAAGATTCAGACCGAGATGACCTATCCGGGTCAGGTGAAGATCACCGTTATCAGAGAGACACGCTCTGTGGCTTACGCAAAGTAAACGAACATACACATTTATATATAGTAAATCCTCAAGCGGCTTACCACTGCTTGAGGATTTTTTTTATTTCCATTGCTTTATGGTCCATACCACTACGCCCCACACACGGAAGTTGTCGGTGCTGTCAATGCGTATTGGTGAATAGTCGGGGTTGGCAGGTTGCAGTTCGATATAGCCCTCCTCCTTGTGCGTAAGGTCGAGATACTTGATGGTGAACTCCTCGTTGACGTATGCCACGATAACGTCCCCGTCCGTTGGTTGCAGCGATCTGTCGATGACGGCAATATCGCCTTCGTTGATGCCTGCGTCCCTCATCGAGTCGCCCGACACGCGTCCGTAGAACGTGGCCTCAGGGTTCTTTATAAGGTCACGGTTGAAGTCGAGGCTGTCACGAAGGTAGTCGTCAGCCGGACTCGGAAATCCCGCCTTGATGTTAGGTGCCAGAGCCAGTGACAGTCTGCTCAGCCATTCCCCCTTCAATAGTTTTATGTTCTCTATAGTGCCCGTCCCTGACGACGTGTTATTATCCTTTGCTTTATCCATAAATAGGTATTCAAATATTATGTCTGCAAAGTTAGCAATTTTACTTTAATTTCCTAACAGTCCACAAAAAAACGCCCTGCAAGTTTTTCTCCTTGCAGGGCGCTATAGCCTTAATTGTTTATTCGCTGTCTTTTACTTCTTCAGGTTCTTCACAGCCTTACCGTTAGCGAGGCGGTTGATAACCAGACCGCGCTGAACCTTTGTGCGGTTTACGCGCTTTCCGTCAGTAGTGTAAGAAGCCACCACCTTTGAAGCCTCTGAGTTAGCCACACCCTCGATGCTGTTAGCCATTTCCTCGCGGTCGAGACACCATGTTACGATGTAGTCGTTTTTCTCGTCCACAGGCTTATAACCGAAACCTGTTACGTAGCGGCCGTCAGGAGTGATGGCGCAAGCTGTGTTGAGGTTTTCCTCGTCCATAGTGAGGAAGTCGGTTATTGTAGGATAAGCTTCAGAGAGATACTTCACCTCTTTCTCGCCAGCAGCACAGATGACACCTTTTCTTGCCTGTGTGTCCAGATCCTCTGTATATCCAATGACAGTACCGTCGTTGGCAATGCCGGTAGAGTAATAGAATGTAGAGCTGTTTACGTCCGGGCAGTCGAGAATCTCAATCTCCTCTGTGTCCACGTTGAAGCGAGCCATCTTCAGACCAGACTCGGTGTCCTTGTCCTGGATGTTAATGGCAAGCCACTTGCCGTTGGCGCTTACGCTTCCGCCCTCAAAGCAAACGTAAGGCTGAGCCTGGTCAAGCTCGAAGCTTGAGTCGATGAGGCGTTTGCTCGGGGTCTGCACAGAGTAAGTCTTGCCGTCTCTGTTGCGTACCCAGAATATGAGCGGATATGTGGAATAGTTGTCGATGGCACCGCCTACGATAAGCGAACCGTCGTTGCTGATGTAGTTGGCCATAAAGCCTCCGGTCTCGAAGCCGAGCCATTCGTCTGTAGGAGTGGGGAGATCCGCCTTCTCGCCGTTTACGTATACAAAAGGAATCTGCATATAAGAGGCATCGTATGTTACGCCGCACTGGTATGCTCCGTCAGGAGTGGTCCACTTTGCGATGGCGTTCTCTTCTTCTGCGTTCTCGAAGATAGCTGTATACTTGCCAGTGGCGAAGTCGAAGTCAGCGGCTTTGCCTAAGATGCAACCAGCACCGACACCCTCGTTTGTTACAGAATAAATCTGAGCCTTGTCGTTATCCGTAGCTTCGTCGGTGCCAAGGTTAGGCGATACGAAGTACTTAATCTGAGCTTCCTTAGTGTCATAGATGAAGCCGCGTCCTTCAGTGTCGCATCCGCCGATGTAGCGACCGTTCTCCGAAATACATCCACCCATCATCAGAGCGTTATCGGTGTAGGGCACGTAGCTGAGTTTCTGTGCGGAAGCGCCGCAGCAAGCAGCCATAACAAAAGCTGTAGAAAGTAAAATTTTCTTCATGTGTTTATACCTATTAAAGTTTGTAATTCATCTTTACGATGCGCAAAGTTACATATAATAAATGAGAAAACGGAGGTGCTGGCTGCAATTTATTGTTTTTTATACACTATATGGTAATAATGTGGAATATTTATGCACGTTTTTGCTAACAATCCTTAATCTCTAATTTCTAACTTCTGATTCGGGCGTCTCCTGTTCTTCCTTCGGCATGTGTCCGGCTGACATGCTGAATTCGCATCCGCAGTAGCGCTGGTTATAGAAGTTCCATTCCTTTATGAGGCAAGCCCTGCGTTCGGTCAGTCCGCCCTTGCGCCAGTTCTGGTCCCACCATATCACGTCATCGTAAGCCTCTGCAGCTGCTGTTCCCGCTTCGTTTATCTGCTCCAAGCTTTTCCATCTTGACGAAGCCAATGTAGTGGTTATCACGCTGTAGCCGTGCTTGTGGGCGTATTCTGCTGTCTTCTTCAAGCGCATTCGGAAGCATTTCAGGCATCTTCCTCCGCGTTCGGGTTCTGCTTCCAGTCCTTTCACGTGGCACAGCCATTCCTCATGATCGTATTCCGCTTCCACCATCTCCAATCCGAGCTCCTTGGCGTAACGCTGACATTCATCGCGACGGATAAGATACTCGCTTTCGGGATAGATATTGGGGTTACAGTAATATATTGTGGGCGTTATACCGTGCTGCATCATGCATTCCACAATGGCGGAGGAGCAGGGTGCGCAGCAGGCATGCAGCAACACCTTCGTCGACCCGTCGGGCACCGTTATCTCGAATTTCTTTTTCATGTTTCTGTTTTTTTGTATAATTTTGTAGGCACATTAATTCATTAAACCCATTCCTGACTATTATGCCAATCGTAAATATCACATCCCTGACCCATCCCGGAGTTGAAGTTTTCAGCTCTCTGACCGAACCTCAGTTGCGCAACAGCCTCGGCAAGGACCGCGGGCTTTTCATAGCTGAGAGTCCCAAGGTCATTGATGTGGCGCTGCGTTCGGGTTATGAACCGGTGTCGCTGATGTGTGAGCGCCGTCACGTAGAGGGCGACGCACGTGCCATCATAGAGCGTTGCGGCGACATCCCCGTGTTTGTCGGCGACCGCGATCTGCTTGCTTCGCTGACCGGTTATGCTCTTACGCGTGGCGTGCTTTGCGCCATGCGCCGTCGTCCGTGTCCTTCTATTGCTGACATCTGCGGCGATGCCCATCGTGTGGTGGTCATCAATGGCGTTGTCGACACCACCAACATCGGAGCCATCTTCCGTTCAGCGGCAGCTCTTGGCATTGACGCCGTACTGCTGACGCGCAATTCCTGCGATCCTCTCAACCGCCGTTCCATCCGCGTTTCGATGGGCTCCGTTTTCCTCGTGCCGTGGGCATGGACAGACAGTCCCGAGGCTGACCTTCGTCCGCTCGGCTTTAAGACGGTGGCAATGGCATTGACCGACAATTCTGTCAGCATTGATGACGCCAAGCTATGCGCCGAGGACCGTCTCGCCATTGTTATGGGAACGGAGGGTGACGGTCTTCCACAGGAAGCTATCGATGCTGCCGACTACGTAGCACGCATTCCCATGTCGCATCAGGTGGACTCGCTGAATGTAGCCGCCGCTGCGGCTGTAGCGTTCTGGCAATTGCGAAAACGCTTCGCGAATTAGGAGTTTTGAATTTTGAGTTTTGAATTGTTCTCGGCTTCGCCTGCGATTTTGAATTATCCATTTTTGAATTTAGACTTTAAAAGTCACAATTGGATAATTCACAATGCGCCTTGGCGCACAATTCAAAATTCCTAACTCCTAATTCCTAACTCCTAATTCTTTCACTTCCTCCACGCCACTCACAAGCGAGTCGGTGCCGTTGAGCAGATAGAATCTTACTCTTACCACTCTGCCGAAGTCGGCGCTACCCTTTACTTTTACGTGTCTGGTCTTGCCGTACACCAGTGTGTCGCGCTTGGAAGGGTAGGAGACGAGTTGCAGGAACTGTCTGTTCGATCCGTCTCCGACGTAATAGATGTCGGCGCTGTCCTTTACGATGGCAGCAGCCTTTGTCGCAGCATGTCTGCGTTTCGCCGCCGCTATGGTGGTGTCCTCCGGCTCAAACACGGATGCCGCCACCGTGTCGCCGTCCTCGTACGACTTGGCGAACCTGCATCCCGTCATTGCCGATGCCATGAAAAGGATGGCAAGCAAAGGCACCACAAATAATATCTTCTTCATTTCTATATATATATTGAATCTTACTCATGTTAATAGCTTCTAAACTTGCGAAAGTTCAATGAATAATCAATTCAAAACTGAATAATTCAAAATCGCAGGCGAAGCCGAGAACAATTCCTAATTCAAAACTCAAAACTCCTAATTCGGGCGGCAAAGGTCCGCCCCTTCTTATTCCTTCATCGACAGCGAGATGCGGCCTCTGCGCTGATCCACTTCCGTCACTCTCACCACCACGTGCTGGTGTAGCTTCACCACGTCGTTCGGATCCTTTACGTAGCGGTCGGCGAGCTGTGAGATATGCACCAGTCCGTCGTGATGAACACCTACGTCCACGAAGCAACCGAACGCCGTTATGTTGGTGACGATGCCGGGGAGGAGCATTCCCACCTGTAGGTCAGCCACCTCATGTACACGCGGGTCGAACTCGAAAGCCTCCACCTCCTCTTGCGGGTCGCGTCCAGGGCGCTTCAGCTCCGCCATGATGTCCGTCAGCGTTGGCATGCCCACCGAGTCGCTGACGTATTGGTCCAGACGGATGGTCTTCTGCATCTCCTTGTTGTCTATCAGCTCTCGCACCGTACAACCCTTGTCAGCTGCCATGCGCTTCACGATGTCATAACTTTCGGGATGCACGGCGCTGTCGTCAAGCGGATTGCGTGCACCCGGTATGCGGAGGAATCCGGCACATTGCACGAACGCCACAGGTCCGAGGCGCGGCACCTTCTTCAGCTCTGCACGCGAATGAAACGCACCGTTCTTCTCACGATATTCCACGATGTTCTTTGCCGTTGTGGCGTTCAGACCGCTCACATACATCAGCAGGTGACGGCTTGCCGTGTTGAGGTTTACGCCCACCGTGTTGACGCACGACTCCACCACCATGTCCAGGCTCTTCTTCAGCTCGCCCTGGTCCACGTCGTGCTGGTACTGTCCCACGCCGATGCTCTTCGGGTCTATCTTCACAAGCTCCGCCAGCGGATCCATCAGACGTCTGCCTATCGACACCGCGCCGCGCACCGTGACGTCCTTGTCAGGAAACTCCTCACGTGCAGCCTCCGAAGCCGAGTATACCGAAGCGCCGTCCTCGCTTACCACGAAAGTCTTAATGTCTTCATTCAGTCCTATCGACTTGAGGAACGCCGATGTCTCGCGGCTTGCCGTACCGTTGCCCACGGCAATGGCCTCAATGTCGTAACGCTTCACCATGTCGCTCACCTGACGAGCCGCCTTCTCGCGTTCGTTCTTCGGTGGGTGCGGATAGATGGCTTCGAAGTGGAGTAGGGTGCCCTGACTGTCCAGACACACCACCTTACATCCCGTGCGGAATCCGGGGTCAACACCCATCACGCGCTTCTGTCCGAGAGGGGCAGCCAGCAGCAGCTGACGCAGGTTCTCCGCGAAGACGCTGATGGCAGCAGCCTCCGCTGTCTGCTTGCTCGAGAGCGCAAACTCCGTCTCCACGGAAGGCTTGAGCAGGCGCTTGAAGGCGTCGTCGGCAGCTTCACCCACCAGTCGGCTACACTCTCCGCGTCCCAGCACATACTGGCGTCTTACCTTCTCCTTACATACGTCGTCGTCAGCCGAAATGCTCACGCGCAGAAAGCCCTCCTTCTCGCCACGGCGCATAGCCAACAGGCGGTGCGACGAGCAATGGCGCAGAGGCTCAGAGAAGTCGAAGTAGTCGCTGTATTTCTGCGCACCTTCCTCTTCCGCCTTCGTCTTCACCACCTTCGACGTGATGACCGCCTCGCGCTTAAACACTCCGCGCACGGCACGTCTCACCTTCTCGTCCTCGTTGATGGTTTCGGCTATGATATATTTGGCACCCTGCAAGGCGTCCGCTGCCGACTTTACGTCACCCTTGACGAAGCGTTCCGCCTTACCCTCCGGGTCGTTCTCGCGCTGCAGGAGGATAAGTTGTGCCAGCGGTTCCAGTCCCTGCTGACGAGCGATGTCCGCCTTCGTGCGTCGTTTGGGCTTGTAAGGCAGATAGATGTCCTCCAGCTCCGACATATTCCAGCACTGGTCAATGCGTCGGCGCAGCTCGTCAGTCATCTTTCCGAGGTCCTCAATAGTGGCTATGATGGTCTGCTTGCGCTTCTCGATGTCCATCAGCTTCTCCCTCATCAGGGCGATGTCCGACACCTGCACCTCGTCCAGTCCTCCCGTCCGCTCCTTGCGGTAACGGCTGATAAACGGAATGGTGCAGTTCTCTTCCAGTAGTTCCAGGGTGTTCTCCACGCCGCGCTCAGGAAGCGAGAGGGCGTCAGCAATTATCTTAGTAAAAATATTCATCTTCTTTGTTATTGTCTGTAAACTCTAAAAAAATGCAGATGTAAAATTACAACAATTCTTTTAAACTTCCAAGGAAGACGGAAAAGAATTGGACGATACCCATTGCTTGCCACTCGCTATCCAGTACTTGCTGTAGTACCATCTATGAGAGTGGAATGCGAGATTTTTTTAACTATGTTTGTCAGGAAGAAATAAAACCCCGATAAGTGATTTGACTTATCAGGGCGTGTTTATATTATATAGTCTGATTTGCAGTAAAAGCCTTTTTCCCGACAATACGATAGGGTTCTGTAAGTAAAGTCTTATCGAAGAAACATATTTGTATCTTGTCGGGCTTGCACAAAACCACCTTAGCGTCTGGAAACCTAATGGGTGTTTTTTCAAAGGTATTGGGGTGAGGCCAAACCCTTATTGCCTTATAGTTGAAATCAACATTTTCCTTTTTCATATAGGCGAGTACAACAGGAAACTTTACAGTCTTAAGATTCAGCTTTTTCTTTATAAGTTCCGCACAATCTATGAACTCATCAAACTGCCGTATGTCGCCCACCAAATCGTAGAGCAAGGGTGAATTTTGATCGTAGGTCGTTTTACAAATGATATACCCTTTTCGGCTGTAAACAGTATCGCCCCACCATCTGGCATCTGCTATTCTCGTATCCCAGAAATAATAACCCTCACCCAACCACGGTTCTTTTGTGCCGCTTTTCAAAATGCCATTGGCATATCGCTCAGAACAGAAATACGGGCCGTGGTCTTCCACCTCCTCATCGTTCTGCCTGTCTTCGAGTGTCTGGTATATATCCGTGGTCTTCATACTCTCCGAACTATTCAATAACGGTTGTCTTTTCTTTCAGTTCCTCCGTGAGCCCCATGAGGTTGATTGTAGGCAATACTACAGGTTGCATATTAGCCTGCAAGGTTATTGTACTTACAAAAGCCCTGACGTATGGAAATACGATGGCAAGACTATTAGGGTAGAAGTATTCGGGAATGTCGGCAATAGTAATGCCACCGCCAAACGAAAACGAAGCCACACACGAAACCTTTACAACCTCCGTGTTAGTCTCTGTGCATCCTACCATAACGTCAAAGTCCAATTCATAGCGTGCTTCCTTTGTGTGAAATACTCCCTTAGGACTGAAAGATATATTCAACTCGGCATTGTTCGGAATGTTAAAGTCCAAGGATGCCTTAGTGAAACGATAATTATCTAATTTAAAAGCTGCTTTTTCCATGATTGCCTTATGCTGCCAAACAATACTTTGCGTCTGCTGCAATGCCATTCTCCCATGCGCTGACAGACACGTCATATCTGTGTGTTTCCTCTTTCTCCTTGGTATTGGAATATGACATGGCTGTACCGAAATACTCCCTAACGAATTCGGCGTACTCAATGACATCGGGGCCAATCTCATTGAGATATTCTATTTCTCTCCAATCATTCTCGATTACATCATTAGGGGTGTTCTCGAAATAATCTTTGAGACTTTCAAAAAGATTTCCCATAATTCTTATATTTATTTAAATGATTGTTATTTAAATGATTGTATTTTTAGACTGCAAAATTATTATTTTTAATTCAAACGGCAATGATTTTTGCCCGTTAGCTACTTACTTATACAAATATTTAACACTAATCGTCCTAAAAAAAACTCATTTTAAGTGCATTTACGACCTACATGGTCGCCGTCTGAACGTACCGCAAAAGGGCATCAATATCGTGAAGCAAGGCAACAATACAACGAAAATGCTCGTGAAGTAAAACAAAATAGTGACCTTATTCACTCAAAAAAGTCGCTTTTGCGCCATGCAAATATCGTACAAAAGAGTAAAAACATGTTACAAAATAAAAATCAATTATAGAGAATCAAAAAGCTGTTTTTATGGTGTTTTGCTGTGCAAACAGCACCCGAGCTTAACAATAGTGCCACTTTTACACTCCGATAGTGCCACTATCAGAGTGTAAAAGAGGCTTTATCGTATCACAATAGTGGCTGTATTGGAGTGTAAAAGAGGCGCTATTGCAGCAAAAAACGGCTCTTTTGCGAATCTGATTTCATAATATTTCTCCATAAAATCGCATAATGCACTGTGTATGAGCATATTGCCTCCAAATGCTCAAAACTCAAGAATTTCGCACCAAAGATTTTGTTGTGCGCTCAGCTCATAGTATTGAGCATCAGAAATGCAAATATTGTCAGGCAGACTAACCGCTAAACTGCAATTTACAGCTGTAAAGGCAAACTTTTTTATTTGCCAACTCTACTTGAAATAATTCGGCCCTATTTTTTACGATACCAATAATAATTAGTAACTTTGGTATGCTAAATTGCATTTTATGTGCAATTTCCGGTTTTTCCGACACTTCATTCCTGTTTGTCCGATAATGACTATAGAGGATAAAGGCATAAAAACATATACCTTTGCACCAGAATAAATAAAATACTAAAATGGAGAAATATCATATCTTTTATGGATACAACTAAAAAAATAATAAATATGATGAATACAGGATTGACAAAAGAAGATCAAGCAATAATCAAGAAAGCCAGACGCAACAAGGTTTCCGGACCAATCTACAGCGAGGATGGACTTCGTTTGTTGAAAGTACTTGGCAATCCGGAGTTCGTTGAAGTGGAAGATGGTGTGAAGGCAATCTGTGACTATGCATTCCAAGGACTTGTCTATCTTCGTGATGTGGTGTTGCCTGCATCTGTTGTCTACTTGGGCGAAGGAGCTTTCGCAAGCTGCCACAAACTCTTCAAGATAACAATGCCTGGAGTAGAATTTATCGGGAAAGAGTGTTTTGGTCTTTGTTATAATTTAAAGGAAATAGTCTTACCTGAGACATTGCGCCAGATTAGAGCAGGTGCCTTTGCTTGCTGCAAAGCTTTGGAAGAGATAAATATTCCAAGCCACATGAATATTGTCGACATGTCTGCATTCAGAAGTTCCGGACTGAAAAGTCTCAACATTGAGATAAGTGATGGAGGCAAATGTCTTGTTTATGACAAAGCCTTTGCAAGTTGCAAGCATCTGGAGTCTGTATATCTAAACAAGAATGTGAAGATTATGGAGCGAATGGCGTTTGCCGGCTGCACTTCACTAAAGACGATCGAGTTTGAGCAGCCGTCATTGACAGGTTTTATTGGTGAAATAAACGCAACGATGCTCGTTGGCTGCACATCTCTCGAAAAGATTATCGTGCCAAAGAACAAGTACAACCATTACCCGGACTTCAATATCCATGGCTATGAGTCCGCTCAGTTTGAGACTCGCGACTTAAATAGTCTTGTGACTCCGAAGGAATAACCTATGAGATTACGCCTCGTATTTCCAAAACACAGGATAGCGATTTAAAAAAGAATCATGCTTTATGGAGTATTTGACCACAGTATACTATCGCATTGAAGGCAAACCAAATGACCTTCAAGAGATATATGACCAGTATAGGACGCTTCTAAACAAGAAACTGCTTGAAGAGGGTAAAGACAAGTCTGTATCTTACGCAAGTATGGTGTGGAGTCTCGGAGTAGATACCAAAGAACAATATCTTCGGGGCAACATTATAAAATGTGAGTTCGTAGATAATTCATTGAGTATTGAAGCCGAGGAAGATTGGGTGACGGCAGACTTCCGACATCCGCTTGAAAGCCACTATGAAGGTATGACCATATACTATATGGTGGAAAGTTATTGCGATGAGACTTATGCAACAAATGATGCAGAGGGGAAATATTTCCCGACACGCGTCAGTGTGGACTTTCATTTGAAAGAGCCGGTTTTGTGTGGTTACAAGCGGTTCAACAGTATGGATGAGGCATTAGCCTATTTCGCACATGTCCTGAAACGTGACACTCTTACTGTTGATGACATCCACAAGTGGAACTGTGAGCATTGGAAGGACGGCTTCATCTATTTCAATGAGTATGAGGTTGATTTACGATGATGCTGTTGTCGAGATAATAACAGAGGAAGCCGAAACGCTGTAAAGGGTGTAGGCAGAACTTTTTAAAAGACATGAGACATGTTTCTCTTTATATGCAGATTCATAAAAGAGAGCAACAACTAATAATCAATTTAATTTTTAAATAATATGGCTAACAAAACAGCAGAAAAAATAAGCCCAGATGCATTCTTGAACGAAATGAATGCTATCAACGATAAAGCCAAAGATGCCGTTATCGACTTGCTGAATAAACAGGGCGACAAACGCTACATAGCCGTGCCCGATTGGGAAGACGAATGTGAAGGCGATGATGGTGACGGATCAGAATTGTCAATATTCGGCATCGGACTGGATGACGATGATGAGATTTGTATTGCTGCAGTTGTTGACAATATCGGCAATGGTCATGGCCCTGACGATTTTCCACAGGAATGGACCAAAGCTACAGAACTTTATGAGCCAAACTATTGTGCCTTCTATAGATTCGTAGCCAACAACATTGAAAAGGCAATGACAAAGGAAGAAGCCGACGAACTGGCAGATAAATATTGGAATGGAAATGGTTGCGACTATGGCAAGTATGACTGGCATGATGATTGTATCTGTAATGGTTTGATAAAAGTAAGACTTGACGGAAAGTATGGTTTTATCAATAAAGACGGTGAAGAAATAATCCCTTGCAAATACGAAGATGCTGATGCTTTTTCTGACGGATTAGCAAAAGTAAAGTCTGCAGAAGGTTGGGGATTCGTCAATGAAAATGGAGAAGAAATAATCCCTTGCAAATATGAAGATGCTGATGCTTTTTCTGGCGGATTAGCACGAGTAAAATCTGCAGAAGGTTGGGGCTTCGTCAATGAAGATGGCGAAGAGATTATCGCTTGTAAATATGAAGAGGCCTGTGGCTTTTCTGAAGGATTGGCAGGAGTAAAGTCTGCAGACGGTTGGGGCTTCGTCAATGAAAATGGAGAAGAAATAATCTCTTGTAAATATGAAGAGGCCCATTATTTTTGGTTAGGATTAACAAAAGTAAAGTCTGCGGAAGGTTGGGGCACCATCAATAAAGACGGTGAAGAAATAATCCCTTGCAAATATGAAGAAGTTGAAAGTGTTCGTAAAGGAATGGCAAAAGTAAAGTCTAAAGAAGGTTGGGGCCTTGCCAATGAAAATGGAGAAGAAATAATCCCTTGCAAATACGAAGATGTTGATGTTTTTTTTGACGGATTAGCACTCGTGCAATCTAACGAAGGTTGGGGTTGGGGCTTCGTCAATGAAAATGGTGAAGAAATAATCCCTTGCAAATATATAGATGCTGATGATTTTTTTGACGGATTAGCACGAGTGCACTCTAAAGAAGGTTGGGGCTTCGTGAATAAAGATGGTGAAGAAATAATCCCTTGCAAATATAAAGATGCTGATGCTTTTTCTGACGGATTAGCACGAGTACACTCTAAAGAAGGTTGGGGCTTCATTAATAAAGATGGTGAAGAAATAATCCCTTGCAAATATAAATATGCTGATGCTTTTTCTTACGGATTAGCACGGGTACAATCTAAAGAAGGTTGGGGCTTCGTGAATAAAGATGGTGAAGAAATAATCTCTTGCAAATACGAAGATGCTGATTATTTTTGGTTCGGAGCAGAAACTGCAGAGGTTAAACTGAATGGTGAATGGATTACCATTGACAAAACAGGCAAACAAGTAACAGAATAACAAGTGTCATACAACTCGTCTTTATGATTATTGGCTGGATTATCCAAGCCATATTCAGTTTTTTCGAGTAGGAAATCAATAAAAAACAGTCTTAAGCAGATTTTGCAAGGTCTGATTTTTTTATTTCAGAAAAACAGGGTAAATTTCGCGCGACAACTAAAAACATTAAAGATATGATGAACAACAATTCTACAACAAACTGTGAAAAGAAGCCTATCATCGACAACGATGAGGCTTTGCGTCTTATCGACCTCATCCAGCAGGGCGACTCCAATGCGGAGAACGAGTTGGCAGAGCTCGGTTCTGTCTTTGTCAAGGCTGTGGCAAGGCAGTATGTGGGCAAGGGGCTCTCAAAGGAAGAACTCATTGCAGCCAGTCGTTACGGAATGTTACGTGCCAGCCATAAGTTCGACAAGTCGCGTGGCTTCAAGTTTGCCTCGTATGCCGTATGGTGGATGCGCCAGGCTATTCTGCAAGAGATCCGTAAAAAAGAAAACAACTAAACGACTAAACGACAAAAGAATATGATACGCAAAAATTGGGGTGACGACGGTGCACTTACACTTATCAGAGTGGTTCTTGAAAGGACTGAGGACCAAGAGTTGAGAGAACAACTGCTGGAGTTTCTTCAAAACAACGAAGAGCTATGGTCAGATGCTCACGTGAAAGACTTCTATACATTTGCCACCACTCTTGCCAAGGAGTGGCTGGCAAGTCATCAGTCATAAAGTAACTAAACAATACAACTGACAATGAAAGAAATTAAAGCAGAAATATATATAAATTGGGATAATGACGGTGCTACTGTCAAATTCTTTGACGAGGAAGCTGAGAAGTTGCTGGCATTATGGAAAGAAGCCCAAGACACCATTCTTCATGATGTGGAGGAAGAGGACTATTGGGAGAAGTTCGACCCTTGGTTGCAGGAGAAGGCTCCCGACCTCTATGAGAAAATAATGAAAGCCTTCTATGAAGACTTAGCTGAAAGATTGTGCTGCGACACATGCGACGGAGATGGTTTTGTCTCTTTTTCTCGTGATATGGACGGAATATATTTTGATGACAGCAATGAAGTTGTCATCAATCAAATTTTCCCTCCATCAGAATAAAGGTCTAAACGAAAAGAAAATGAAAATATATCTGAAAGTAAAGAAAGACTATGCCTATCAGGTTACCAGCCTTTGGAGCAAGTTCATCAAAGAGCAAATTCTGGAAACTGTCAAAGAAATAAGTCTGAATTGGATGTTTGAGCCGAAGTTATATCCTATGTTTTATCAAGAGGATACGCATAGCCACTTTGTTGAAGCAAACAACGAACGTTTCTTCTTCGAATGTTTGATGTACGAGCTTTGCTTTGTGTGGGAATTAAACGATTTCGAAGGATACGATGATGAGTACTCTGATTTTGCACGCGAAAGAGATGTATTTTTAGATAAAGATAAGGTAGAGCCTTCCAAGGAATACGTCTATATCGGTTCATACATATATGGACAGGAAGAACCGCTTACTCTCCCAGGACTTGTATTCGACCCCGAATACGCAGAGGATGGTGAGGTTTTGGCAGAATGTATGTTTACGAGTGATTTTGAAGACGAAAAATTAAAACGGGAATATATGTCTAATGGAAACGATGAGGAATGGGAAAAGGATACTACAGCTTTGTAGCATAGCCCTGCTGGCATTGTCTATATGCTCTTCATGTTTGAACAAGTCTTCCGATACAAGTCTCGATAAGAGTTCAAGTATGTCTGATTCTATCGATACTTACCATACAATAGTCTCTGACGACAGTCTCGTGACAGCCATCTGGCATGACACAGGCGAAGGCGGAACCGCACCCGACATAGATTGTGTGGTGAAGTTTAAGTCTGCTGACGGCAAGCTGCACGAGGAGCATAGACCTCTGCTACGACTTGCCCATCCTGATGATGATTACAGCCACCATGAAGTGCAGAAGATAGTGAGCCTTGACGATGAATACGGCAATCGCTCCTATGTGTTCTTCCTCTCTGCTAAAGTGGGAAGCAACGAGTACGCTCACGACATTGTGGCTTTCGAGATAGCCGGTGACAGTCTGCGACCATTGTACAACTATATAAATGGTTCTGACCAATGAGAACTGGAAATATAAACATAAATAATAATACAATTCAATGGAGAAATATAATATAGGACAAGAGATTCTGAAGGAAGTAAAGGCAAAGTACCCTTCAGTAACGGCTTTTGCCAAAGACTTGTGCAAGTCCAGCTCTGCCACGTACGAGATATTCGGCAAGACGAGTCTCGACACCGACCTGCTGCTTAAAATATCACAGTTGCTTGAGAGAGATTTCTTTAGAGAGTTCTCGGAGAAATGTCTGAATGGAGAAGTGGCTGTGGAGGACAAGGATATGACAGAGAATCATATCAACTGTCTGTTGCCGGAAGATGAGTTGCATGTCTTCACATATGATAAGCACGAAATGGTTCTTGAGGAGTACTTCCTGCTTCCACGCAAAAAGCCACTTGTGGCATTTTGCGGATGGAAAGATAGAGGCGAGGAGGCTTGCGTTAAGCAAACATGTGTAATAGGCGAAAATATCTTTGGTAAAGGAATGGTGAGGTCGCTTAGAGTGAATCCAAATAATTTAGCCGACTTGGAGGCACAAATCCCTATATTGACATCCATTCCACAGAAAGCGTTCGTTATTCTATACCGCGGTAGTGGACTGCAAAACGGATACGACTATGTGATTCTCCTGACAGAAAAACTGCTTACTGCTTCAGGAAAGCACGTCGTGTTGATATGTAGTAATAGAAACGGGGTGTCAATAACCAATGGCAAAGCTGTATATAGCTCAAATGTCGAACCAACATTCGACACATGGAAAGAGCGCATCTTCGCATGCGTGCTGGATAATTGCGAGAATGACTTTGTATACAATCGCGAGCTTTACTATGCGATAAAAGGTTGTGGCTATATAGATGCCATCAGGAATTGTTTAGGTTTTCTTCATACAGACGGTATTGACGAAGAAAAAGTGAAGCAACTCATAGCAGAAGCCAAGGAAAAACTAAGCACTTTCAAGGATACCATCATCAAGGAAGATGAAGAAAGAGAACGCCATTTGATAAGTTCACTTGTTGTTCGTCCTGAGGATATGGAAAAGTTCGAAAGACACATGTCAAAAGACGCCGTCAGCATATGGATTGATGTATTTAAAGATACAGGCACAATTTATAACTTTCAAGGTTCGTTTGAATCAATGATTTTGGGTGACGATCTATGGTACTCAGACGCTCCCATGTAACAAGTAGATTTCGCTCACCCTCCCCAATCTGTATAAATGTAATATTGTATTTGATAAAAAGGATATAACTCACATCCATCACCTTCTATAAGATGTGGCTTGAAGAGCAGAAGCCTCTCATTACAGCAGGACAGTCAGCAATGACGACATGAGCATTGCTTTTATGCTATAATTACAAGAATATTCTATAATAAAAAAACAAAACAATGGAGAAAAATCAAATGATGGATATGCATGTAGAAAAGGGTCTTGACTCAGAATATGTCATAGACAGCAGTTCGCTCGACCCTCTGTTCGAGGAAGCTGCACGCATAATCGTAACAATGCGGTCGGGCTTTGCCTCGTTGATTCAACGGCGCTTGTCTATCGGCTACGACCGTGCGGTCAGAATTATGGACCAGTTGGAAAAGGCCGGAATCGTGGGCGTGGCACAGGGAAGCAAGCCGCGAGAAGTGAAGATTCAAGATGAGAACAGCTTGGAGAATCTGCTTGTGGCATTGCGCCGAATAACTAAAATCAGTAACATTATGACTAACGAAGAAGCAAACAAAGACATTGTTAATCTGCTGAAGCAGAAAGGTGACAAGCGATACATTGCCGTGCCTGATTGGGAAGACGAATGTGAAGGCTATGACGGTGACGGAACAGAAGTGTCAATATTCGGCATCGGACTGGATGACGATGATGAAATCTGTGTAGCTGCTGTTGTTGATAATATTGGCTATGGCCATGGCCCTTATGATTTCCAGCAGGAATGGACCAAGGCCACAGAACTTTATGAGCCAGACTATTGTGCCTTCCATAGATTCGTTGCCGACAACATCGACAAAGCTATGACAAAGGAGAAAGCTGACAAGGTGACAGAAGAATATTGGTATGAATAACCCCAAAATCCTAATCACCGATATTTCCTAATTCTTGATTTCCAATTCACCGACCTTGTCATACAGCGTCTGCAGTATGGCCTTGCCCTTCTTCACGCGGGCGTCGTCGCCCTGCGCTCCTTCCTTGTAGAACACGTGGTTGGCGGCGTTGTCGTATACGCTTACGCCCGTGTGGTCAAGATAGCAGAAGCCGTTTACGAAGGAGTAGAAGGCGAACTCGTTCGTGTAGCTCTTGTCCAGCACGTTGCGACTGAAGCCGAACTCTCCGTGCGGCAAGCCCAACTGTGCCAGCAGCGTTGCGGCGAGGTCGGTCTGATTGGCGATGCGGTCCACCTCCATCGGTCCCTTCACGGCACCACCCGTCCATATCATCGGGATGCGGAAGAAGTGCGGGGCGAAGCGCTCACCCTTCTTTGGGTATGGGATGCCGTGGTCGGGGAGGAGCACGATGAGCGTGTTGTCCCACTGCGGAGACTTTCTGAACTCCTTGATGAACTTTCCGATGCAGTCGTCCGTGAAGGCGAAAGCGTTGAGACGCTTGTCCTCGAACTTCTTGAACGGCACCTCGAACGGCTCATGACTGCTCAGCGTCAGGAACGCCGTGAACCACGGCTGTTTCTGTCCCTCACGTTCCTTGAGCATCGCCAGCAGACGCTTGAAGGTGATGTTGTCAGGCACACCCCACTTGCTGTAGTTGCGGTCGTGCAAGGAGAAGTCGTCCTGCGATGTCAGCTTCTGGAAACCGCCAGCCATGAGATAGCCGCGCATGTTGGTGAAGTTGATGTCGCCGCCGTAGAGGAAGTCGGTCTGATAACCCGCCTTGCCTAACGACTGCGCAATGTTTGGCAGCTTACGCGCAATGTTGGGCACCTTCATTATTGAGAGCGTGGGCAGACCAGGATAAGCGCTGTACGTGCATACCGTGCCGCGGTCCGTACGGAAACTGTTGGCGTAGAGGTTGGAGAAGAATACGCCCTCATTAGCAAGACGGTCCAGCGTAGGCGCCACTCCCTTCACGCCGCCCTGACGTTCTATCATCGTGGAGCCGAAACTCTCCATGAAGATGAAGAGAATGTTGGGGCGCTTGGTGTTGAGCACGCTCACCGTGGCTGTGTCTGCCGTGGCGTACATTCCCTTCATGAGGCTGGCACGCTGCTCCTCGGGGAAGAAATCGAACTCGTCCTCATACTTCCCGCCGAACTCCATGCTTGCCAGCAGATTGAACGCCGGATTGATGGCAGAGAGATTCAGAAACTGGTCGTTGCTGTAGTAAACGCTGCCCACATTGGCTGTAGACACTCTGATGCCGCCACGGATGACAAGGAACAGCAGACCGCCCACCAGCACGGAGCCGAGCGTGGCAAGTCCGCGGCGCGTCATTCCCTTGATGTCGTCAAAGCGTCGGGGCGTGATGCGGCGCAGCGTCCAGGTCGTGCCGGCAGTAAGCAGCAGGATTATCAGTACGCGCAGCAGGATGTATCCCGTCGACACGCTTGCCGCAGCGTTCTTCGGCGAGTCGATATACACAAACACCGCCTTGTCTAACTTGCTGTCCCAGAACGAGAAGAGCGAGGCATCCGCCACGAATATCAGCGACACCAACAGCATCATCACGGCATAATAAGGCGTCGTGACCTTCCTCAACGGCAGCCCGCGCCACCATACCGACACCAACGTCAGCAGGAACGGCACGATGGTCAGATAGCCCGTGGTGGTGGCGTCCAGCGAAGCGCCGTGCCACATCACGTCCAGAAAGTCAGCCACGGAATACGTCCGTTGGGCGTTGCAGAGGATAAAGATTGGTTTTTGGACGAGGAAAAACGTCCATATAATAACAAAACAAGACAGGATATACCTAAGTCTTTGTAGCCAGCTACGCATTTTTCTATGTATCTTTAATGTATAATAAAACTCTTAATACTATTATATATTGCCTCTGCACAAATTACAGCATCATTTATGCTCTTCTTGGTGAATGGCAATGAGTTGCCTGGTATCAGACTGAGTGCAAACTGCTTCATTCCCGAATCCATTTCTATTTGATTAGAGTCCTCGTCAAGTGCTATAATTTCAAACTGCCATTCGTCGGAAGGTGTATGGCTGATTCTTAATTGATAGACTTGTCCGCTGTCTTTGAAGTTCAGGAATGTGTGGCGAGGATAACTATGATAACTGTAGTCGTACTTTACTCCTGCATCACTTAGTCTCAGATAGAGATGGTATGACCATGTTTCGTACTGATTGGTTCTTCCTCCTTTCTGTCTTACCACCCATGCTGTGTCGTTGTCTATCCACATGAATCGTTGCTTAGCCTCGTCCCATATCTTTGGATTTTCAAGAAGAGGCAAACGCCAGTCCCAGTCACGGATGGCATTGAGCGAGCTGTCGATGATATTGCGGAGCGACTGCTCCAGCTGTTTGGTGTCCGTGTAGCAGAACAGGTTGTCGTCGAGAACTTTCTTTAGACACTCCACACCTTCCTTATATGTAGAGTCGTCGTTGTTGGCATCGATGCCGTTAAACTGTATCATCTGCCTGAAGCTGTAAGAACGAGAGGATACCGACTGGTCCATCATGGAGTAGATTATGCTACGTTTGTCCTCCTTTCGCAGATAACAACCTTTCGACAGCATAGCCCTTTCAAACAGACATTCTTCCTTGAAGTCGGTATTGTTGAGATAAAGAAGCAGCATGTCCATTTTTTGCTTGTATTCGTCATACAGGCTGCGATAATGATTATGAGTGGCTGTGTCCCATTGGCTTATCTCTTCATACGACTTGTCTGACATACCGGAGAGATAGAACAGGTATCCCGAACGGCCAGGCCATGATGTCACATTGTCGGCCAGGTCGATGGAGTTCTCCCATGAAGCGTCGCACGTAATCAGCTGCGCCTTCATTATCTCTTCCTTCAGCTGTGACTGAGGGAATGGAGTGCTGTCTTCTGGAATGTCCGTCATTGAGGACAGGTGTGCTATTATGTCGCTGTTCTTCATCGAAGCCAATAATTGGTCAAGGAACTTGAGCGCCTTTTGCATCTCTGAAGCATTGTTGTATTCGGCAGACTCCACCATGTTCCTTATGAATCTCATCCATCTGTTAAGGGCTGTACATTTTTGCTGCAGACAGTTTTGGATGTCGTCTCTGAATCTGATGCAGTATTCGGACAAAGCCCAGAACATCAGTCTGGTCTGGTAAGTAATGCCCGGTATCTCGCTGTTTTTGCCGTCTATGCCATAGAACAATATTCTGTTGAGCAGTTCGTCTACATCTACGTATTCTTTGTCTATCTGATATTTCATGGCAGACGACGCTCCCTTTATTTCGGATATGAACTTGAGCGTATCATAGACATTCTGGCATACGGCTTCGTTTTGTTCCTGGATTTGTCTTTCCTGTTCTTCGTCTTCATACGTATCGTCGTCGTTAGTGTCATTGAATACGCCAAGCTCTGTATAGCGATAAAAGGTAAGGCGCATGTCAGGATTGGCTTTCTTGGCAATCTGGCTCTCGAACAGTTCGTCCAAAGCGTTGTCGTTGTTGTCGGCGCGTATGGCAAACTTGTTGGCAAGTGTCACCTTGATGACATTCATTATCATGTCATCGGTGTTGTCTCTGTAATAATCCTTATTGTCCTTTTCTGATTTAGGGCGTACATTGTTGCGCAGATTCCAGAACACATCAGCCCATTCTCCATCAATTTTTTTTGCAAACTCCTTGTCTACGTTTGTATGTTTTGCCATGAACGACTCGAATCTTGCTTTGAAGGTTTCGAAGTCGCTGAGAGGTTTGCCTCGTGAGTTCATCTTTATGTACAGTTCGTCAGAAAGATGGAAGTTGCCTCTGTTAAGATACAGCAGATTGAACGTTATCGCGGCGTCGTCAATGTTGCTGCATGTCAGTCTTTCGAAGAAAGCGTGTGCCTTCGCTTCTCTGTCTTCCTTGGCAATGATGTCATTGAACATTGAAGCCATTGAGTCGAGCATGGTCAGCATGCCGCTGATTGTAGGGTCGTTCGACCATTGGTTGTGAAACCATCCCTCATCCTTAAGCATGCTGCTGACAGGATGTTTGGTGTCTGTGTCGATGCTCTGCTTCACTTCTTCAGAACATACATGCTCAAGCAGCTCTGCGCAGAAATCGCTTGAACTCAATCGGGTGGTGTAAGCAAATCTGCCCTTGAAGTGGCTCTGCATCATATTGAAGTCGTCCTCGTTCCACAATGCCAGAAACCAATGTAGCAAGAACATTGTGGTGAGGCGCTGCTGTCCGTCCAAAGGCACAAAGTTGTCGTAGTTGGCATTCTTGAGCGAAATGTCCTTAGGAGTTTCCAATGTTCCATAAACGAAGTCGAGTTCGAGTCGGCTGTCATTGTTGTCCAGCACCTTGAATATCTTCTTCAGAAAAGGTTGGCGTATCTGGCGCACCTTGTCGTTGCTTCTGCCCTGGGCATAGTCGCGCTGTATGATGGGTATGACGATGGCATTCTCAGCGGCGAGTTGCCAGAGGCTGCATTTTCTGCCCTGCTGTACGTCGGTGTCTTGTATGTTATTGCTCATTGTTTGTCAGTTTTTTCAGTTCTTCAATGTTTATGAATTCAGGGGCTTCATTACTGTTCATAAGGTTGGCGTTCAGGAAGTTTCGGCCGTTTCTGTTCAGAGTGTTGAATATTTCGGCCAGGTATCTCAACGCGTCCTTATCGTCCCACTCAAGCATGTTGGTCATTCTGTGGCTGTAAGCCTTGACGAAAACATTGTAAGTGCCTATCGGAACGAAAATGCCTTTAGTGGTGTTCTTGATAATGCGCATGCGCTTGTATGGGAATATGGCGTTGCCGTAGCTCTTGTTGGTGCCTTCATCGAGCAACACTTGGTTCCATATATAGTCTCTTTGTTCTTCATCATCGTTGAGGGTGTTTGCATCAATGCCAAGCTGCTTGACAATCTTGCTGAATACATTGCGTGCCAGTTCTTCCTGATTCTCACCCTTAGCTTTGAATATCTCTAAAAGCTCTTTGCAGATATCCGCATTGTCATCATTTTTTATATACTCATCATCTTTTTCTGTCACATTATCTATATACTCCTTATATTTTTCTGTCACAAAGTCGACGGCTTCGTTGACAAGTGCGTTTTTCTTCTTGCGCTTGTTCTTGGGCTTTTTATTGTTTTCTATATTCAGACCCTCAAGTTTTTCGTAGAAGCTGATGTCCGTATAATACTCAAGCATTTGTGCCGCGAATTGGAAACATCTGTCAGGCCGGTTAGGATCGAAAGGAGTGGCAGGAGCCACGTGTTCCTCGTTCCATGTGGTGTGCTTGTAATAGTGGAATGGGAAGCGGTCGGAGTCCTCGGAATTGTCAAGCACATTCAGCACGTTGAAGAGCAGCAAGACAGGTGTCAGTCCCTTCTTGCTCTTCTTCAGATCGGCGTGCTTGTATTTGGAGGTCTGCCGACGGATTAGCTCCACCAGCTTGGCCACGAACTCTGCCTTCTTTGGTACGGGAAGAGGATTGCCCTCCTCGTCAGTAGGAAACTGGATGTTTTTCAGTTCGTTGACAGAGTGGCCTTGTGAGATGAGGTAGCCGATGTAGTGATAGTATGTCTTGTTGTCATACCAGTCTTGCAATGTCTGGATGAGGCTGCGCAGGCGTTTCCATTCTTCGTTGACAAAGTCGATGACATCGCCTTTGTCCTTATAGCTTCTGAAGAGCGAATCATAGTAGTCGAACGTGAAGTAGAATCTGTCGCTCTTCTCCTTTTCTTTATTTGCCAGCAAGTCGAAGAGGTATTCTATGCGGGTGTCGTAGGTTATGCCCACGTGCTTCTCGTCGTATATAAAGTCCCAGAAGAACGGATCTTGCAGCTTTCTCTCTATGTCGTCCCACTGTCTTGCAATGTTTGTTCTATAGTCTTCGCTCTTTATTTTCTCGTCGCCAGAGAGAGTGGGGTAGTTGCCTTCCTGCAAGAACATGGCCTTGATAAGCTCAGCGTTTGTAAGAGGAATCTTTCCCGTATTGAGGCGGTCGAAAATCTCATGGTCGTTCGCGTTCTCTGTGTCCAGCTCGTACCATATCACGTTACACTTTTCGCAAATGCAGGTTTCGAATTCTGTATCGGCATTTTTCTTTATATAGCTCTTTGGGCACGGAAGTCCGTCGAGTGTGTATTTGTCGGTAGTATCATTATCATTATAAGTATCAGAATCAATCCATTTCAGAAAGTCGAGAGCAGCATGATAAGCGCCGAAGATGTGATAATAATCACTATTCTTCTGCATCTCTTCTTTGTTGTTTCTTGTTTTCAGCCACACATCGCTGTTGGCTCTTGTTTCATATTCTATGGAGTAATACTTTTCTGCGTGTAGTGCCGGCTCCGTATCAGGAAACATCTTCTTGCATTTGTAGTCGTTAATAGCCTGCTGAATAATAAGCAGAGTGGTAAGGCGCTGCTGGCCGTCGATGACATAATACTTCCCTTCCATTGGCTTCACCACAACGGGCTGAAGGCAATAGAAGTTAGTGTCGTCTTTGCTGTTATTCAGATAGAATTCCCAGATGTCTTTAAGGAGCTTTAGCACCTCCATCCTGGTCCATTTATATCCTCGCTGGTAATCAGGTATAAAGAAATGGTACTTTTCCTTGAAAAGCTTGTCAAGTTCTTTTCTTTCGAGTTTCATGTTATTTGAATTTATACATTTGCAGTTATACTGTACAGTCCAATATATTGAGCAGCATATTTTGTCTTCTCTAATGTTTGGACAGCCTTTGTATGCAAAAGTAATCAATTCCTGTCAATCATGCAAATATTGTCTAAAGAGTAAAAACATGATACAAAATAAAAATTGATTTTAGAGTTCTGGTTTGCTGTTTTTACGGTGTTTTGCTGCGAAAACAGCACCCACGCTTAACGATAAAGCCTCTTTTCCGCTCCGATAGTGCCACTATTAGAGCATAAAAGAGGCTTTGTTGTATGACAAGAGTGGCAGTTTTGGAGTGTAAAAGTGGCTCTATAGCAGAAAAAAGTGGCTCGTTTGCGAGTCTGA
>ERZ894223.45-NODE-45-length-115672-cov-93.738369_pt1 | contig 115672 bp, 94 predicted proteins | sample MGYA00380293_ERZ894223 | MGnify/ENA primary metagenome ERZ894223 (study PRJEB32331, sample SAMN06328445) | human gut metagenome | biome: human gut microbiome; feature: stool | host: Homo sapiens | collected 2014-11-05 ...
GATTTTGTTGTGCGCTCAACTGGGAGTATTGAGCGTTAGAAATGCAAATATTGTCTGGCAAACTAACCGATAAACAGAAATTTTATCGGTGCGTTGAACCGAATTTTGAATTACAGCAGACGAGGCAAACCTAGGAGGCTATGGCGTCTCGCCGTAGCCTCCTATTTGTGTTTTTCTTTTGACACCCTCTTGCTTTTGCTGGTGGTACGGCTTAATTCTGCTTCGATGTCACTCCTCCGCCCTTCGTGAAGGTGATAGTTGACTTCTGAAGCTGCTTTGAGTTGTGGTCGAAGATGAGATTGGGATTGAAGCGGCGACCCTTAAACTGTGTCTCGAAGTGGAGGTGCTCGGTGGTAGCTCTGCCCGTTCTGCCCGTCAGACCTATCACCTGACCAGCCTTAACCTTGTCGCCTGTCTTAACGAGATTGCGCGACTGGTGAGAATAAAGCGTCTCCAGTCCGTTGCTGTGGCGGATGACGATGCAGTTGCCGTAGCCGTAGTGAGGGGCTGAACGTGTCACTACGCCGTCGAAGGCGGCGCGTATCTCGTCGTTAGGCTTGGTCTTGAGATCTACGCCGGAGTGGCGACGCTTGCCGCCGTAGGGGCTGATGACCTTGGCTCCGGGCAGCGGATAAGCCCATGCTTCCTCACGCATCTTCTCCAAGTTCCACTTGAACGTGTTGGATTTGGCGAACAGCTCGTCCAGCTTCATCTCCTCTTCCGTCTCCTCAAACTCCGACTTGTCGCCGAGAGCCGTTACGTTCACGTAAGCGCCGTCCTTCTCAAAGAGAAGCGTCTGGCGCTTCAGATGATGGTTCTTGAGGTTTACAACGGACGTAGGATTGATGCGTCCGCCGTTCACCATGATGCTGAAGTCGCAATAAACCTTGCCGTCGCGTTCGCCAACGATGGCTATGGTCTGTCCTGCCTTGACATGCGCACCGACGTCAACGAGGTTCTCGGCATTGTTGCCATAGACGGTCTCCAGTCCGTTGCGGTGGCGGATGACGATGGCATTGCCAAGGTCGGGAGTCTTTCGTGAGAGGCGCACATTTCCCTCGAACATCGCTTTCACGGCGTCGCCTTCCTTTGTGACAATCTCCACGGAGCCGTTCTTGCGGGCAGTGGCTTTGCCTACGGGCAGCGGAAACGAGTATTCGTTATCGCGCAGCGTGCCGAAGTCGAAGTTGAACGCGTCATAACTTTTGAATAGTCCGGGCGTGGCGATGGATATCTGCTGCTGTTCGGCAGCGGAGAACTGCTGCTTTACTGGTGTGGAAGCTGTCGTTGTGATGGCAACGGCGAAAGAAAGAAGGAGAGATCTGATTTTCACAATGACTTGATTTTCTGGATTTTTACTTTAAATAAATGGCGGTGTAAATCCTGCCCGACTCAGTGCCGAGGCGGCGTGCTGAGAAGAATCGGTCTGTACTGTCATACGTACAGACATCACTCTGGATGATGTTTTCGGGCTTCACGCCCATGTGCTCCAGAATGTTGCGGTTGGCAAGGGGCAGATTGATGTGCCATTTCTGCTGGAATGCCTTTGACGGGTCGGTGGCGTCCGGACAGCGCTTTATCTGATGTTCGGCTATCGCTTCCATGTCGAAGGCGGCTTGTTCGAAGGCTGCGTACACCTCGTCGCCCACCTCAAAGTTCTTGAGCGAGATGCCTGGACCGATGATGGCTTTCAGCTTTTCAGGCTCGGTGTGATAGGCGATGCGCATTTCTTCCAAAGCCTTGTGCGCTATTCTGCCCAGCGTGCCACGCCATCCGGCGTGTATGGCGCAGACGGCGCGATGGTCTTCGTCGTATAATAATATAGGTATGCAGTCTGCCGTGGAAACTCCCACGCACACTCCCTCCACGTTGGTCATCACCGCATCCACGCCGTCGATGAGCATGTCCTTGATGTTCTGCGGCAGGGCGAGATATTCGCTGCCGATGATTCGCGTCTCGGTGCCGTGTACCTGGTGGGGCACGATGATGTTGGGCAATGCGATGCCGATGGTTTCGGAGAGCAGCTGACGGCATGCCGAAACGTGTTCGGGGCTGTCTCCGCAGTACATGTTGATGTTGAACGACGAATAGCGGTCTGCTTCGTCGGCGCCACAACGGGTGGTGGAGAATGCCGCAGCACCCTCCCCGATGTTGTAAGTAAGAAGTTCGAGAGACGTTTTAGTCATTCTTTCCGTCCTCCTCGTACTCGTATTCGAAGTCGTCAAGGTCGTCGAAGTCGTCTGCGTCTTCGATGTCGTCCTCGTCGATGTATTCAATTTCGTCCTCGCCCTCAGCCTGCATCTCTGCAAGGAAGCGCGTCATGTCCTTGTCGCGGTGTACGATGATGTCCTCCGAAGTGATGCTCTGCAGCTTGTCGCTCTCGGCGTTAAGCTCACGCCAAAGCAGGTCTTTAAGCTCCTGTATGCCCTGTCCGGTGACTGAAGATATGAACACTACGGGTAGGTCGTCGGGCAATGTCTCGCGAAGCATGTCGATAAGCTCCTCATCCAGCATGTCGCACTTGGTGACAGCGAGCACGCGGTGCTTGTTGAGCATCTCGGGATTAAACTTCTCCAGCTCGCTCTTCAGCAGTTCATATTCGCGCTTGATGTCGTCCGTGTCGCCCGGCACCATGAAGAGAAGGAGCGAGTTGCGCTCGATGTGGCGGAGGAAACGCAGACCGAGACCCTTTCCTTCGCTGGCTCCCTCGATGATTCCGGGGATGTCAGCCATGACGAACGACTTGTGGTCGCGATAGTCCACGATGCCGAGAGAAGGCTCGAGCGTGGTGAAGGGATAATTGGCAATCTTCGGACGGGCGCTCGATACGGCTGAAAGGAGAGTTGACTTGCCTGCGTTAGGCAGACCCACAAGACCCACATCGGCGAGGAGCTTGAGCTCGAGGATGATGGTCATCTCCTCCATCGGTTCGCCCGGCTGTGCGTAACGCGGTGCCTGATTGGTGGCAGTACGGAACTGGAAGTTTCCGAGTCCGCCTCGTCCTCCCTTGAGCAGCACCACCTCCTGTCCGTCGTAAGTGACGTCGCAGACATACTTGCCGGTCTCAGCGTTGTAGACAACGGTGCCGCAGGGCACGTCGATGTATACGTCCTTGCCGTCCTTGCCGTGACACTTGTCGCGTCCGCCGTTGCCTCCGTGTTCAGCGAAGACGTGGCGCTGGAATTTCAGGTGGAGCAGTGTCCAGTAGTTGTGGTTGCCTCTGAGGATGATGCTTCCTCCGTGTCCGCCGTCGCCACCGTCCGGTCCGCCGTTCGGATTATACTTGACGTGTCTGAGGTGCATTGATCCACGTCCGCCCTTTCCCGAGCGGCAATATATCTTTACGTAGTCTACAAAGTTTGATTCTGCCATTTCTTGTCTTTCTGTATATTTTCTTTCTGTTTCTTATAATTTTGTTTCTTGCTTTGTTTGTCTCTTATTCGAGCGGTTCGGTTTCGAGCGACACGACGCTTCCGGTAGCTGAGTCGAGCAGTATCTTCGATGTGAGCTTCTTTCCGAACAGCATTCCTGAAAGCATCTTCACCTCTCCGAACTGTGCCGCCCATGCCTCGTACTGCGCTATCTTCTTGCCTGCAGCGGAAAGCGTCATGCGCATCTTGCCGGGATGTATGACGCCAAGCTGGAAGTCTTCCTTCTTTGCGCTTTCTACTACGTCAAGTTCTTCTTCATCCAACCCTAAGTCGTCCACTTTGATGCGGTAAGGCTCGCCGGAGAAGTCGTCTGCGGTAAGCAGTCCGAACTTGCGCGAGAAGCGGAATACCACCTGGTCTTTCTGTGTCTTCTCAGGCACGAATGTCAGCACGGTCTCCGTTGTGTCCGTGACAGTGGTGCCCTGGAAGAGCTGCATGAGGGCAGCCTCCTGCTTGTTGAGCTGGGCATACATGATGCGGAGCTGCTCTCCGTCCTTCGGCATGAAGTCGGCTTCGCCTCGTGAGAGCTGGCTGCGAGAGTCGCGGATGTCGTAAATTTCCTGCGCCACGAGCTGCGCCATCTTGGGCAGATTGCCTGCCGAGAGGATGTCCTGGCTCATATAGTCGTTGGGATTGAGTGGCGCTGGCTTTGCCGAGGGAGTGAAAGGAGCTGGCTCCTCCACACGCTTGGCGCGGGTGTTGATGGCGCGAAGCACGCCGTTAGGGTCGCAGTCGATGGAGAGGATGCTGTGCTTCTTGTCCACGGGGAGGAAGAAGCGGAGATCCTTGTCGGGTACGCCGGCCGTGGTGAACGATACGCCTACGATGCGATAGTTGTCCTGCTGTGTGGTAATGCCTTTCTTCTGGAAGTAGAGTTCAGAGAACTCAGCGAGTTTTCCGGGCTTGGTGGTGGTCTTCTCCACAAGCACAGACATGCGTACAGCCGTCTTCGGGAGGAAATATTCGAAACCCTCGGTCTTCTTTTCTCCTGCATTAGCCGACATGCATGTGAGCAATAAGATGGCGGCTATGATGCTTTTTATGTTCTTCATAAGAGCTGTCATTATGTTGTTGGTTCTTTCTTTTGGGTGTTTAATGTTAGGGATGTTTATTGGGCGAGACGCTTGAATGCTTCCGGCAGGGCGTCGATGATGTCTGACGCGATGAGGCTCTCCTTGCCCATCTTCTCTGCTGCGATGTCGCCAGCCAGTCCGTGCAGATACATTCCCACGATGCAGGCGTTCTTGCGTGAGTAGCCTCTTGCGAGAAGGGCGGTGATGATGCCGGTGAGTACGTCGCCGCTTCCTGCTGTTGCCATGCCGGAATTGCCGGTGGTGTTGAATATGACGTCGCCGCTTGGGAGACAGAGTGCTGAACGATGACCCTTGAGAAGGATGTATGCACGCAGACTTTCAGCCATCTCGCGAGCCACGTTGAGGCGTTCGCTGTCTGAGTGGCAGCATGTGGAAGCTATTCTGTCGAACTCTCTCGGATGCGGTGTCATGATGACATTGTCGGGCAGCTGGTTTATCCATGTGCCGTGCGATCCGAGCATGTTGAGGGCGTCAGCGTCGAGGACGATGGGGCATGTGGTCTGCTGGAGCTGCGACATGAGAGCAAGGGCAGAGCCTTCCTGACGTCCGAGTCCCGGTCCGATGCCCACGGCATCGAAGTCGTCCGTGGCTACAGCCTCAGAGTAATAGTCCTCACGGTCGAGCATGAGCACGGCTTCGGGCACAGCCACCTGCATGATGTTATAGTTGGGGCGTGGCGTGAGAGCCGTCACCTTGCCCACACCGCTTCGCAGACATGCTCTTGTGGCAAGCGCTGCGGCTCCTGCCATTCCGTATGTGCCGGCGATGATGAGCGCGTGTCCCATCATTCCCTTGTTGGCGAAGTCGTCACGAGAGCGCAGGTTGTCCTTTATGTAGCTCTCCTCGATGATGTTGAACTTAGTGGGGATGCTCTCTATGTATTCCTTTGAAAGACGTATGTCGAGCACTTCCACCTTGCCAAGATACTTCTGTGTGTCGGCGAAGAGCATCGCCAGCTTCTTCATGTGGAGCGTCAGCGTGAGGTCGGCGCGCACGATATTGCTGCCCTGGTCGAAGCTGTTGTTCTCCGTCAGCAGTCCGCTTGGCATGTCGATGCTCACAACGAAGGACGGCGACTGATTGATATACTTGACGAGAGAGGCGAATCCTCCCGTTAACGGCTTGTTGAGGCCGGAACCGAAGAGTCCGTCAATGACGAGTGTCTTGGGCGTGAGCTTGGGCGGATCAAAGTCGGTGGTTATCTCCGTGAACTTGTGTACGAGTCCGCCGTTGACGAGGCGGTCTCTGTTTTTCTCGCAGTCCTCAGACAGGCTGCTGTGGATATTGAAGAGATAAGTGTCGACGATGTATCCCTTCTCCGTCAGCATGCGTGCCACGGCGAGGGCGTCACCACCGTTGTTACCCGGTCCTGCAAAGACCACGATGGGTGTGGACTGGCTCCACTGCTGCGTGATGGCGAGCATGATGGCGCGTGCCGCACGCTCCATAAGGTCTATGGAGGCTATTGGTTCGTGTTCGATTGTGTAGTTGTCGAGCTCATGGATTTGTGCTCCAGTCAGTATTTTCATATTGTGTCGTTGTTGTTTGTCGGCACACCGCCTGTGATTAGCCGCCGTGCCGTTTACGTCTTTACATTATTGTTCAGTTTACAAAAATACCAAAAATAGTTAGAATATAAGTGGTTTTGACGTTTTTTTATACTGTATATGTGGCGTTTTTTGCTGTAGCAGTCTTGTTAATCCAAATTATTTTGATTAAATTTGCATAGTAACTTTTTAGAAAGAATGTTTATGGCAAAATTTATCAACCCCTTTACTGACATAGGATTTAAGAGAATCTTCGGTCAGGAGATATCAAAGCCTTTGATTCTTGACTTTCTCAATAACCTGTTGATGGGTGAGGAGCATATTGTAGACCTGTCTTTCCTCGACAAGGAGCAGCCTGCTCTTTTTGAGGACGACCGTTCTCTTATTTACGATATATATTGCGTTACGGACAATGGAAAGAAAATAATAGTGGAGATGCAGAATAAGTCGCAGCCTTACTTCACTAATCGTAGTATATATTACGTTTCCGAGGCAATAGCGCGACAGGGAGAAAGAGGCTCTTTATGGAATTATTCCATTGACGCAGTGTATCTTGTTGCGTTCTTGAATTTCTGTCCGTTGGACTTTGAAAGGAAATTCCGAACGGATGTGATGCTTGCAGATAAGGTGACACACCGGCAGTTCTCGGACAAGGTGAGAATGACCTTTATGCAATTGCCGTTATTCAATAAAGAGGCGGAGGAATGTGACAACCAGTTTGAACGTTGGATTTATCTGTTAAACAATATGGAAACTTTAACAAGATTGCCTTGGGCAGCCAAGAGTGCTGTGTTCCAAAGGCTGGAGGAAATAGCTGATGTGGCCTCGCTCACAAGGCAGGAGAGAATGAAGTATGACGAAGGATTGAAGAAGTATCGTGATACGCTTTCTGTTTTGGAAGGAGCAAGGGTGGACGGCTTTGCTGAGGGTCGTGCTGAGGGTCGTGCAGAAGGCCGTGCTGAAGGCCGTGCTGAGGGTCGTGCTGAGGGCCGTGCTGAGGGTCAGGAAGAAGGCAAGAATAAGGAGAAACTAGATACTGTCGCCCGTCTTGCTCAGGCAGGTGTTGACTTAAATACAATATCTATAGCAACTGGACTATCTTTGGAAGAAATACAGTCTATGCTAAGTTAATACAAAAGCGCCACTGTTCCGTTCTGGAGCAGTGGCGCTTTGGCTTTCGTTAGAGCTTCTTGAACTCTGCGTAAATCTTGTCAGCAATCTCTTTCATCTCCTCTTCCGGGAGCTGCAGCTTGGGGTTAGAGAAGAGCATGTCCTTTTCTGACTGCATGGGAATGAGGTGGATGTGTGCGTGCGGAACCTCCAGGCCAAGCACAGCTTCGCCTACTTTGATGCAGGGGAATGCGTTCTTGATGGCAATAGCCACCTTCTTGGCGAACACCTGGTACTCTGCAATCTCGTCGTCCTCCATGTCGAAGATGTAGTCGACCTCGCGGCGGGGAATGACGAGAGTGTGTCCTTTTACGAGAGGGTTGATGTCGAGGAAAGCGTAGAAACGCTCGTTCTCGGCGCACTTGTAGCTGGGAATCTCACCAGCGGCAATCTTTGAGAAAATGTCCATAGTCGTAAGATTTTGCTTTCCGTATGGTGCCTGATGTCTGGCACGTGAGTTATTCTATTGTAATCTTGTCGATACGCAGATGGATAATTCCGCGCGGAATCTTGATTTCCACCTCGTCGCCCACCTTGTGGTTGAGCAGGCCCTGTGCGATAGGAGTGGTGATGGAGATCTTTCCTTCGCGGAGATTGGCCTCGCTCTCGCTGACGATGGTGTATGTCATCTTCGCCTTGTTGTTGAGATTGGTCATCTCCACCTTCGAGAGAATCTGCACGCAGTCAGTGCTAAGGCGTGAGGGGTCGAGAATCTTAGCCTCGGCGATAGCTACTTTTATACGGTTTATCTTTTCTTCCAGATGAGCCTGAGCCTCCTTGGCGGCGTCATACTCGGCGTTCTCGCTCAAGTCTCCCTTGTCTCGGGCTTCAGCAATGGCGGCCGATGCCTTGGGGCGCTCTACAGACTCAAGCTGCTTGAGTTCGGCCACGAGCTTGTCGTAGCCTTCTTGTGACATGTAAGCCATAATTAAGAATCTTTGTTTTTTTGTTTGTTTTATTGTTATGTATATGCTAAATAAAAAACCAAGAATTCCGACATTGGTCTTACTGCCGAAATTCTCAGTTCCTATTACGTCCAAAAAGTTATTCGTTTGCAAAGATAGTCAATTAATTCCATACGGACAAGTGTTTCAGTCTTTTTAATTTAGCCTTCTTTTTTATACGTCATAATGTTTGTAAGTTTCAAAAAAATTGTATCTTTGCATTGTCAATTAAGCCACTGCTGAAGTAGTGTAGCTCAAAAACGACTTATTCATATTTATAACACTTATAAAAACATTATTTATTATGGCATTTTTAAGTAACGAGAAACTCTTGATCGTCGGTGCAGGCGGCATGATTGGTTCAAACATGGTTCAGAGCGCTCTTATGCTCGGTCTTACTCCTAACATCTGTCTCTATGACATCTACGAGCCGGGTGTACACGGCGTGTTCGACGAGATGCAGCAGTGCGCATTCCCTGGTGCAAACCTCTCTTATACCGTAGATCCTAAGGAGGCTTTCACAGGCGCTAAGTACATCATCTCTTCAGGTGGTGCTCCCCGTAAGGACGGCATGACTCGTGAGGACCTTCTCAAGGGTAACTGCCAGATCGCTGCTGAGTTCGGCGACAACATCAAGAAGTACTGCCCGGACGTAGAGCACGTAGTTGTTATCTTCAACCCGGCTGACGTTACAGCCCTCACAGCTCTTATCCACTCAGGTCTGAAGCCCAACCAGCTCACCTCACTCGCTGCTCTCGATTCTACACGTCTGCAGCAGGCTCTCGCCCTCGAGTTCGGCGTACAGCAGGACAAGGTGACAGGCGCTCACACATACGGTGGCCACGGCGAGCAGATGGCAGTCTTCGCTTCACAGGTGAAGGTTGACGGCAAGCCTCTCGCAGAGATGGGTCTTTCTGACGAGCGTTGGGAAGAGATCAAGCACCACACAGTACAGGGTGGCTCTAACATCATCAAGCTCCGTGGCCGCTCTTCATTCCAGAGCCCGGCTTACAACGCTGTTAAGATGATTGAGGCTGCAATGGGTGGTGAGAAGTTCACATTGCCCGCTGGTTGCTACGTTAAGTGCGACAAGTGTGGCTTCAAGAACGTAATGATGGCTATGCCTTCTACTATCGACAAGACTGGCGTTCACTTCGTAGAGCCTACTGGCACTGAGGAGGAGAAGGCAAGCCTCGCTAAGTCTTACGAGCACCTCTGCAAGATGCGCGACGAGATCGTAGAGCTCGGCATCGTTCCCCCAGTTGAGAAGTGGAGCGAGATGAACCCGAACCTCTAATCAAGACGCTTACGCTTTGATCAAGGCGTTTAAATAACAGGCGCCCCTGACTTCCCTCTTTCAGGATGTCAGGGGCGCCTTTTCGTTTATATATACATATATATACAACAACAAATCGTTTTATACAGAACAACAAACTTACCAATGAGACTATCTACTATAATCCTCACTCTTCTTCTTGGCGCCTCTTCTGTGACGGCGCAGACCGCCAAACCTAAATACCGACTTACCTGGCAGGACCATTTCCGCGGCAAGACCTTCGACAGCCGTTCGTGGACGAAGATTCCGCGCAGCGCTTCAGCCGACTGGAAGCGCTACATGTCGCCTGCCGACTCTCTCTACGATGTGCGTAAAGGCAAGCTGATACTGCGTGGCGCCGTCAACACCAACCTCGAAGCAGACACCGCACAGTTTGTCACAGGCGGACTCTACACCAAACACAAGCGCACCGTAAAGTACGGAAAGGTGGAGGTGAGAGCCAAGCTTGGAAGAGCACAGGGAGCATGGCCTGCCATCTGGATGTTGCCCGATGAGGACATCAAGTGGCCACACGGAGGCGAGATAGACATCATGGAGCATCTCAATCACGACTCTATAGTATATCAGACCATCCATACCAACTACACCGTACGCCTCAAACAGACAGACAATCCGCCTCACGGCAAGACACATCCCATCGACCGCGACGGATTCAACACGTATGCCGTGGAACTTCTGCATGACAGCATTGTCTTCTCCGTCAACGGCGACCGCTATTTCATATACCCGCGCATTCAGACCGACAAGGAAGGACAATATCCTTTTGACCGTCCTTACTATCTGCTCATAGACATGCAGACCGAAGGTTCGTGGGTGGGCAAGGCCATAAAGAGCGAGCTGCCCGTAGAGATGGAGATAGACTGGGTGAAGATGTACGACCTCGTGGAATAACATAGGTGTGCGTCCGAAATAGCTGATTTTTATACTAACACGCTCGTAATTCGGATTTTTTTGTCTAATTTTGCACTAACTTTAAGCACATAATCCTATGAGTATAATAAAAGTAAAGGACAAGACCTTCAAGACCTCCATCCCTGAGGCGCAAATCCTCGAGCGTGTGAAGGCTGTCGCAGACCGTATAAATACCGATATGGCTGACAAGAATCCTCTCTTGCTTGCCATGCTTAACGGCTCCTTCATCTTCGCCGCCGACCTCATGCGCTACATAAACGTGCCGTGTGAGATTTCGTTCGTGAAGATGTCTTCCTATGCCGGAACATCGTCAACGGGCAACGTAAAGCAGCTTATCGGACTGAATGAGGACATCAAGGGCCGTACGGTAATCGTCGTGGAGGACATCATCGAGTCTGGACTCACAATGAAGACGCTTCTCAATATGCTTCAGGAAAAGCAGCCGGAGGCTGTGCATGTATGCACGCTCCTGCTCAAGCCAGAATGTCTGGAGGTGCCTCTTGATATCAAGTACGTGGCAATGGAGATTCCTAACGACTTCATTCTCGGCTACGGTCTCGACTATGACCAGCAGGGACGCAACCTGCGCGACATCTATACAGTCGTGGAGGAATAACCCCAAAATACGCAATAGCATAACATTATATAATTAATATAAGTAATAAAAAGATGAAGAACATCGTAATTTTCGGCGCCCCGGGCTCAGGTAAGGGCACACAGAGCGACCTTATGATCGAGAAGTATGGCTTCAACCATATCTCTACTGGTGACGTGCTCCGCGCTGAAATCAAGAACGGAACAGAACTCGGCAAGACTGCCAAGGGATTTATCGACAACGGACAGCTCATCCCCGACGAGCTGATGATTGACATTCTCGCAAGCGTATATGACAGCTTCGGCAAGGAGCACAAGGGCGTAATCTTCGACGGTTTCCCCCGTACCATCCCGCAGGCTGAGGCTCTCAAGAAGATGCTCGCAGAGCGCGGACACAAGGTGGCTGCCATGATTGAGCTTGACGTTCCTGAGGACGAGCTGATGAAGCGTCTCATCAAGCGCGGTCAGGAGAGCGGTCGTTCAGACGACAACGCTGAGACCATCAAGAAGCGCCTCGACGTTTATCACAACCAGACAGCTCCGCTCATCGAGTGGTATGCTGGTGAGGGCATCCATCACCACATCAACGGACTCGGCGAACTGCCCCGTATTTTCGGCGACATCTGCGCTGTTATCGACGCTCTCTAAACCAACGGTTTAGACTTCTATCGGTATAGGCACATACATATTATTATATAAGACAGCCATTTCAAGGTCATCAATGAAGCCTTGGAATGGCTGTTTTTAGTTTTAAACTGAATTAAAGCCTTCCGAAATGGGCGAAACAATCTAAAAAAGCACTAACTTTGCACCCATGATACAAAACAAGACTTCATTGAGCAGCAAGCAATATGCCGTGCCGTTCATCCTTATCACCTCACTCTTCTTCATGTGGGGCTTTGCTCGCGCCATTCTCGACGTGCTTAACAAGCACTTCCAGAACGAGCTGGACATCACCATCACACAGTCGTCGCTGATACAGGTGACCACATATCTCGGCTATTTCCTCATGGCAATACCCGCTGGTCTCTTCATCAACCGACAGGGTTATCGTCGCGGCGTGGTCTTCGGACTGACGCTTTTCGGACTCGGTTCGCTGGCGTTCATCCCGTGTTCCATGGCAAATACCTTCTATGCCTATCTCGTGGCGCTCTTCATCATCGGTTGCGGACTGGTGTTCCTTGAGACCTCTGCCAATCCCTACGTAACTGAATTGGGTCCGAAAGAGACCGCTACGGCACGACTTAACTTCTCGCAGTCGTTCAATGGTGTAGGCTCGATGTTCGCCACTCTCGTTGTCGGCAGCTTCCTTTTCCAGGGCTCAGGCGAGGCAGGAAACGGAGCAAGCGCCGTCGTTCCGTATACCATTATGGGCGTACTGGTGCTCCTCATTGCCCTTGTCTTCTCACGTGTAAACCTTCCTGAGATTGCACATGATGATGATGCCGAAACTAAAGAGGGCGGTCATAACATCTCGAAGCTCTTCTCCAACAAATGGTTTGTCTGCGGACTCGTTGCGCTTCTCGCCTACGAGGTGGCAGAGATAAGCATCAATTCGTACTTCATCAACTTCGTTACGGGCGAGGGATGGATGGACGCACAGTCGGCTTCCACCATTCTTACCATCGGCTTGGGCGTATTCATGATTGCCCGTTTCATCGGAGCGGCAGTTATGAGTAGCGTGGCAGCAGAGAAGTATCTGCTCATCTGCGGCGTCGGAACGGTGGTCTGCATCACGCTCTTGCTTTGCGATCTCGGTCGTGAAGTATCTATAGCAGCCCTGCTCGGCAACTACTTCTTCGAGGCCATCATGTTCCCCACCATCTTCTCCCTCACTTTGCGCGGACTTGGCGGACTGACAAAGAGTGCTTCGTCCATCCTGATGATGACCCCCGTAGGCGGTTGCGGTTTCCTCATCATGGGTCTTGCTGCCGACCACGCCTCCAGCTTCGTCCTTCCTTTCTTCATCCCTCTCGCAGGTTACGCCATCGTCATGGCATACGCATGGAGCGTAGTGAAGAAGACCAACTGATAAGTCAGACTTAAGAAATATATAAAAATAACAGAAGCGCCACTTTAGTCATTGCTAAAGTGGCGCTTCTGTATACATATAGTTTACTTCTTCTCTACTTTCTGGAAGTTGCCGTTTCCGTCAATCACTTCGTACGTATCCACCGATACTTTCTTGCCTTTGATGGTCAGAACGTCGAAGGAGGCGTTGCCGTCGCTGTCTCGCCAGGCATTGTTGACCTGATGGATTTCGTGTCCGCGATAGTGCTGTACGGAAGCCTCGTGGGTGTGTCCCACGAAGAAGGCGGCGAGGTTATACTGCTCGAGGATGTCGAAGAGCTGCGTGCGCTGCTCCTCCGTCCACCATTCGAGCGCCCACTTGTCGAAGCCGTAGTGCTGTACGTAAACCACGGGTCGACCGTCTGCGGCATACTTCTTCAGGTCGTCGGCTATCCATTGCATGTTGCTCTCGCAATAGGTGGTGTCGCCGGCAGCGAGCTGTCCGCACACGAAGTGCACACCGCCTATGTCGAACGAGTAAGAGCGCGATGAGCGATGGATGTTCTTTATGCGTCCGGCGTTCTTCAGGTCCAGCAGGATGGAGTCGAGATAATGCAGATTAAACTCCATGCCGATGCGGTTCTGCTCGGGTCGTCCGTTCTCCGGCGAGATGTCGTGATTGCCGAAAGTGGGGTAGGTGTCGTAATGAATCTGCATATATCCTGCCCCTCGTTCCCAGCGTTGCCGGTAGAGGTCGAGTATTCTCGGGTCAGACTTGTCGAAAAGGTCGCCGGCGAGAATTACGCCGTCCAGTCGCATTCTCTCGCCAAGCGCGTTGATGGCAAGCACGTGATGATACTGGTCGGTTTCGGGCGGCATGTCGAAATGTAGGTCGGCGGCTATCACCACCGTGCAGTTAGGCTCCTTCTTCTTCTCCGAGGCATATCCGTTTATGGCGGACAGTCCGAAGAGCAGCAGAGCTGCGAATAGCATTTTTGTTATCATTTCCTGTTTGTCTTGTCTTAGTGGTTTCAGATTACGTTGTTTCCTTCTTTCACTTCCTTCTCCACGCTCTCGCCGTTGCCCCATACGAGGGTAAGCTTAAACGGAATGTTGGAGTGGATGGTCACCTTCGGCTTGTCGTTCACGGAGCTGCGCTTCGCCACCTTGAACGAGATGTTGCCTTTCTCGCCGAGCGGATAGCGGTCGATGCCGTAAGCGTCCGTCAGCTGCACGTCCAGCGTAACGTGATTGTCCTGGATGTCAGCGCGGATGCCGAAGATGTACTCTATGAGGTCGGCGATGGGCGGCAGTCCGGTCCATCCCACGAAGTCCTTGCGAGCCATAAAGCCGGGCGAAGCGCTTTCCGGTGCATAATATTCCCAGAACGTACCGGTCTTCTTATATACGTCCAGCACGTTGTTATAGTGGTTCATGACGATGTCGTGGGCAAGACGTCTGTAGCCTTTATTGACAAGACCTGAGATAACCATGTAGTTGGTGCCGGGCCATACGCCTCCGACCCAATAGCGTCCGTTGGCCTTATACTTGGGATTGTCGGCTGCGAGCGAAGCCACGCGATGCGGGCGGTTGAACTTGCACGTGTCGTCCAGATGCTCCACCAGTCTGTCGAGTCGCTCCTTGGGCAGCACGTCGGTGTGGAGAGCCCAGTAGGCATAGATGCCCTGCGTGGTGGAGAGCGAGTCGTTGGCAAACTGGTCGTACAGGAATCCGTCGCGTTCGCTCCACATATTCTTGTTGATGTAAGCCGTGAGGTTCTTGATGTCGTCCTCAAACTCCTCTATCTCCTGCCAGCGCTCCAGATAGAATCCCATCTTCAGCAGGATGTTAGCCACCATAATCTGCTGCAGGCAGGCGTCCAGCCATATCATGTGACCGTTGCTGTAGATGGTGTTATATCCCTCCGGCACGCGCGGCATGTTGTCCATGCCCGTTCCCCATCCGCTGCTCCAGTAGGTGCCGTTGCGCCACGTGCGGTTCAGCTTCAGCCACTTATAGTAGGCTGCCAGCACAGGGAACACCTTGTTGAGGCGGTTGTCGTCGCCGAACTGCGTGAAGTAGAGCCATTCTGACCACGGCAGGAGGTTCGGTCCCGTGGACGTGGGGTCGTAGCGTCCGAAGCAGTCAGAACCGTCGGCGCGAATCTCTCGGCAGATGAATCCGTCGGGATGCTGCTTGGCGTAGAAGTTGTCCAGCGTTTTCTGGAACGGGAAGAAGCGGTCGCCGTATCGGCAGAACATCGTGATGAAGGCATCGTCCCACATAAATATGTTGCCGTTGTATGCGGGTGAGATGTATGACGTCACGAAGCCTGAGTTGTCAAGCGGTTGGCATACGTTCTTGATGCCTATCTGCCAAGCCTTCCAGTACATCTCTATCTCCTTCTCGTGTCCTTCCCAATAGGGTGCGGGCAGCACCTTCTTTGCCTGTTCGAAGGAGCCGGGCTTGGGCTTCTCCACCTTCGCCGTGCGGAACGTGTTCTCCGCCACCAGCGTCTGCATCACGTACGTGTTCTTGTAAGGCAACTTGTAAAGCGGCGAACCGGACGAAATGAGATTCTGGGCGGGCGACAGCATTGCGAAGAGCGAGGCTGTCAGGGTTATTATTGTTTTCTTCATTATTATAAATGTTATATTGAAGGTTCTCTCCTACACGATAGCCTTTCGTTTGCTTTATTCTCCCTCAGTCATAAGCTTCTTTATCTTCTTGAACACGTCCGTATTCTCGAAGATGCCAGTGAAGTTCTCTGCTCCAGGACCGAAGGCATACACGGGCACCATTGCTCCCGAGTGGTCCTTTGTGGAGAAGCAGCACTCCACGCGTCCCTCGTCCTTGTTGCCGTTTACGAGTGTCAGACCGCCGGTCTCGTGGTCGGCTGTAACAACAACGAGTGTTTCGCCGTCCTTGGCAGCCCACTTCATCACTTCGCCCACGGTCTGGTCGAAGTCGAGCGTTTCCTTCATAAGGAGGTCCAGCTGATTGAAGTGACCGTAGTCGTCGAGCTGCGAACCTTCAATCATCATGAAGAAGCCGTTCTTGTTCTGATTCATGAGGCTGATGCCCTTCATTGATGCACGCGCCAAGAGGTCGCCGCGCTCGTCAGGCAGGGGAGTGTCCTTGTCATAAGGCACGGCGAAGATGCGGCTGTTCTTGTCGTAGGCGAAGAAGTCGTCCAGCGTGCGTGATACGTGATAGCCCTTCTTCTGAAGTTCCTTGAATATGTCGCGACCGTCCTTGCGGTTGGTGAATTTCTGCGCACCGCCGCCGAAAACGAAGTCTACACCGCTTGTAGGATAATCGCCGACAAGCTCCTCCTCCTTGTCGCGGTCGATGTTATGGCAGCAGAAGTCGCACGGAGTGGCGTCCCACAGACGGCATGTCACAGCCATGCCAGCGTCCTTGCCCAGCTCCTTAGCCACGTCTACGAGCGAAGTCAGCGGCTTGCCCTCAGGGTCGACGCCCACGGCATGATAGACGGTCTTAACGCCTGTGGCAAGCGAAGTGCCGCCCGAACCGGAGTCGGTCACCAACTTTTTTACAGCCCAAGTCTTCGACAGGCCCGTAGCCTGAGCATTCTCCAGCCATAGCTTGCCGCGGTTGGCAGCCCAAGCCGTATAGACGTGCATGAGGCTCATGCCGTCGCCGATCATGAGTATGACGTTCTTCACCTTCTTGCCCTTCGGTGCCTGGAGCTTCTCCACGGCGTAAGGATGTTCGTATGTGAAGGTCTGTGTGGGCATGTTGTACTGTGCGTTGGCGCTATGTACGCAAAGTGCGAGTGCGGCAGCTGCGAAAAATTTCCTTAAAGTCATAGTGATGTGTAAAATTTGAAGATTGTTATTCTCGGATAGATTGGTTTATTTATGATTATTGCTATACAAAGGTAGTGGAATTTAGCTGTATTGCAAAGGGAATGTATGTATTTTCTCGGGAAAAAGCCTTACATTTGCATATCATAATCTAACGATAAACAAATCATAATCTAACAGTAATAAATAGTAATAACACATGAAAAAGAATCTATTGTTTACTTTGTTCCTGCTGCTGGTTGTGGCTACGGCTTTTGCCCAGCGCCAGTTCAGATTCAAGGACGGAAAGTTCAAGGTGGTGCAGTTCACGGACATCCATTGGGACCCTAAATCGCCCGGATGCGACACCACGCGTAACACCATTCTGTCTGTCCTGAAGCAGGAGAAGCCCGACATCGCCATACTTACCGGCGACGTCGTTACCGACAATCCCGCACGTAAGGGATGGGAGGCTATAGTGAAGATATTCGAGGACGCAAAGATGCCGTTCGCTGTCACTATGGGCAACCACGACGCCGAGCCGCAATACATGAGCAAGAAGGACATCTATGACCTCCTTATGCGTTCGCCTTTCTTCGTTGGTTCGCACGGACCGGAGGGCATTCACGGACACGGACAGCACGTCATTCCCGTGTATGGAGAGAAGAACAAGGACAAGGCTGAGGCGCTGCTTTACTGCATCGACTCGAACGATTATCCAGAAACTGACGAACTGGGACATTACGACTGGATTCACTTCGACCAGATAGCATGGTATCGTGAGCAGAGCAAGCACTACACGCAGCTCAACGCTGGCAAGCCGCTGCCCGCATTGGCGTTCTTCCATATAGCCCTTCCCGAATATCGCAATCTGATGAACCGCAAGGACACTTGGGGAAAGTGTGATGAGGGTGAGGTGTGCGCGGCTGACATCAACAGCGGTATGTTCGCCTCGTTCGCGGAATGCAAGGATGTGATGGGCGTGTTCGTAGGGCACGACCACGACAACGACTTCATCGGACAGGAGAAAGCCATCTGCCTGGCTTACGGACGCGTGACGGGAACGGACGCTTACGGCGGTCTGGTGCGTGGCGGACGCGTGATAGAGATGTACGAAGGTCAGAGACGCTTCGATACGTGGATCACCACTCCCGCAGGTCGTGAGTTTGCCTATTATTATCCTTCCGGCATCACGTCCATAGACGAGGAGGGGCCTTACCTTCCGGCGCTGAACGTGAAGCCGACAAAGCATGGCGTCAACTATACGTACTATGAGGGCAAGTTCAAGAAGACTGCCGACATTGCCAACGGCGAAAAGGTGAAGGAGGGCGTGCTCCGCAACTTCATCATCACGGAGGCAAGAAGCGATGATCATTTCGCTTACGACTTCCGTTCGTACATCAAGATTCCTGCAAAGGGCGTCTACTACTTCGACATCGCTTCAGACGACGGCTCGCGTCTCTTCATCGACGGCAAGGAGATTATAGACAACGACGGTTCGCACAGTCAGGAGTTTGTGGCTGGCAAGGTAGCGCTCGACGCCGGTTTCCACGAGATGAGAATACTGTACTTCGAGGACTATATGGGACAAAGCCTGAAGATAAAGATAACGGATAAGAACGGCAGCAGCATTCTGCCAGACGAAATGCTGTATGCTGAGTAATGCAAATATCGTACAGACGGTAAAAACATGTTACAAAATAAAAATCGATTCTGGAGATTTCATAAGCGGTTTTTATCGTCTTTCGTCGTGATAAAGACACCAATAATATTCAATACAGCCTCTTTTACATCCCAAAACATCAACTATCGGAATGTAAAAGAGGCTGTATTGCCTTACAATAGTGGATGTTTTAGAGTGCTAAAGAGGCTCTATTGCAACAAAGAGTGGCTCTATGATACCCTCATATTGTTGCACAATTCTTCCAATAATTCCATAATCAACTGTACGTCAGTCTGCTACTCCTGCACGCTCAAAACTCAAGAATTTCGCACCAAGGATTTCTTCGTGCGCTGAACGAGGAGTATTGAGCGTCAGAAATGCAAATATAAGATACGGAGCGTTGCACAGAATGCTTAATTCAGAAGCTTTGCTACGTTTTCAGCGTCAATACCGGTCATTGCCGAAATCTGCTCTTCTGTCATTCCACTGGCGAATAACGCTTTAGCCATATTGCGTAGCTGTTCGCTCTGCTGCGAAAGTTGTTCGTTCTGCTGCGAAAGCTGTTCGCTCTGCTGCGAAAGCTGTTCCTCTTGTTCCTTCAGTATTTTGTCTCGCTGCATGATGGCAGTGTCGCGATCCTCAATGGCCTTATAGTATTCGTCCTCGACGTTCATATCCTGTCGCATCTCTGAGTTGGCAGCGGCAGCTGTGAGCTTATGCAGCACGTACAGCATGTCGTTGTCGTCGGCATACTTGTCCTCGTCTATCTTGAGCACCTGCTGCGTGTTGCCCTCCACCTGGGTTTGGTCGAACACGCTGAGTACCTTCTCGAGACGATTGTTCACATTGCCGTGCAGAAGCGGTATCTGAACGATGATACTGTTATGGGTGAGACTCTCCACGAATGGCTCTTCGCTGCCTTCCTTCACGATGTTGCCGTTATAGTCGAACACGTCGTGATTGACGTATACTATCGGTTCATTGATATTTCCGACACGGTGTCCGAGGAGATATACAGCCACCATCGGGTAAGCAAAGCCTTTCTCGTCTTCTTCGCGTATGTTGCTCTTGTTGCTGTATTGTGCTCCGAGATACTGGCGGAAACGCAGTGTTTCGGTATTGAGCCACGTCTTCTGCAGCTCAATCAGCACAACACGGTCCTTCTCCACATCGCCTTCGCGCTCACGAACGGTAGCTGCAAAGTCAATGCGGAACATAGAGAGCGTGTCGCGTGTGGTGTTGCTGTATTCATGCGGACGTACCGTCACGTGCACCACTTCTTTCTTCAGCAAAGCCGACAGCATGGTCTTGGCTATGCGCTCGTCCTCCATGATGTATTTGAACACGGAGTCGTAAATCGGGTTGGCTACATGTATAAACATAACTTTCTGGTTTTATTGTTTTTACAAAAGTAGATAAAATATTCCGAATAACGAGGCTGTTACATAAAAAAACTCCGCACGGCAATCTTTCATCGCCATGCGGAGTCTTTATCTGTAGCGTATCATTACGCTCGGCTTTCTTACTTGGTGTAGCCCTCGTTCTGCTTCAGAGCGCCACCCGACTTTGTGATTTCGGTTGACGGGTAGGGGAAGGCTATCATGTAGTCCTGATATGTGCTCTTGTTCTGATAGTCCTCATAGTCGCCTACGGTGAAGGTGCTGTTCCAGTCAGAACGGTCTGCATAGTGGCGGGCACGCGGATGAGCGTTGAGCTCCTTCGATGCGAGAGCCTTTATCTCTGCGTCGCCAGAGTGATACCAGCGCTTCAGGTCGTAGAGGTGGTCGGTGAACTCGAAGGCAAGCTCGCAGCGGCGCTCGTGATAGAGGTCGGTCCATGTGGCGTTGCCGGTGAGCGGAGTGAGATGAGAGCGTGTGCGGATGCGGTTGATGTCCGTTGCAGCCTTGTCGGCATGACCGGTGGCGAGGTAAGCCTCGGCACGAAGCAACAGCATGTCTGCGAAGCGGACGAGCGGAAGGTTTACGCGGGCTGTAGGCCAGTTGCCGTTGGAGCTGACGTATGCCTTTGTGGCGTCCTCGTACTTGAACGGATCCATATACTTGTTGATCATGAAGCCCGACTCGACGTCTGACGTAGAGAAGAACTTGCGTGTTTCGCCGAAGAACTGGAACTCCTGTCCGTACTCGAGGACTGAGCGGGTGATGCGGGCGTTGCCGGCACCGTCCTTAAGCATTTCCTCGAAGATGTCGTAAGAGGGCTTTATCTGGCCCCAACCGTTGTAGATGCCCCAACCCTTGTTCTCAAGGATAACACCGGGGAATTCAGAACCACCGGGGGTGTCGCCACCGGTTCCGGCGATGCCGAAGAGATACTCCTTGGTCCAGTAGTTGGCGAAGTCTGATGAGAAGACGTCTGCAAACTCAGGAGCGAGGTCGCGACCGTAGTCGCTCTCCAGAGAATTGACCATCTTAATGACGTTCTCCCACTGTGTCTTGTCCCATGTTGCCCAGTATGCGTAAACCTTGGCCTTGTATGCCACGGCTGCAGCCTTGTGTGCACGACCGCGGTTGTCGATGTCGTACTCCTCAAATTTGGGCAGGTACTTGATGGCGTTGTCGAGGTCTTCGATGATAAGCTTGTAGTTGTCCACTACAGACGCCTGCTGCTTGGGGATGGAGTTGTCGTATCCGCCGGGATAGTCCTCATAGCGTGTGAATGGCACGCCCTGCTTGTCCGTGCCGTAACGGTAAGCCACGTAGAAATGGCTGAAGGCACGCATGAAGTAAGCCTCGCCGAGAGAACGCTTCTCCACATTGGTGAGCGACTTTGATGATTTCTTCTTCAGAAGCTGGTCGACCACCCAGTTGGAGCGCGACACTATGTTCATCAGACGCTCGTAAGTGCCCTTCAGCGGACTCTCCTCGCCGGTGTACTGGAGTGTGGCGAGAGTGTTGTAGTTGCGGGTACGTCCCCAAACGATGTCGCATGCGCCACCCTGCTCCCAGAACATTTCGCGACCGAACAGTCCCTCCTGATGGATGGGGGCATAGAGAGCGTCCACGGCGTCAATGGCCTGGTCGTCATTAGTGAAATATAGTGTCGTGGTAGGGTCGCCTTCCTTCTGTACGTCGAGGAAATCGCTACACGAACTAAGCAGTGCCGCAGAAAGCACGGCAGTCAATAAATATTTTGCTTTCATAGATATTGCTTTTTGTAGGATTAGTAAGTAAGTTTCACGCCGAATGAGAAAGTACGTGCCACCGGATACTTCATAGCGTCCCATCCGCCACACTCGGGATCTATGCCCGTATAGTCGGTGATGGTGAAGAGATTCTCACCGCTGACGTAAACGCTGAGGCGGCTGCTGCGGCTGTTGAGATGAGCGCACTTGCGGAGAAGATTGGTGAGGTCGTAGCTTACGGTCACGTTCTTCAGACGCAGGTAAGAAGCGTTCTCCAAGTACCAGTCAGAAGCTGTAGAGAAGTTGCCGTTAGGATCGTTCTTCGAGAGGCGCGGAATGTCAGAGCCGCGGTTGGTCTCGCTCCATGCGTCGAGGATGCGCGAGTCGCGGTTGAAGTTGCCCTCAACGTCAGAGAGAGTCATACACTTAGCCACGTTCATGGCCTTGGCACCTGCTACGCCCTGAAGCATTGCAGAGAACGAGAGGTCCTTCCATGTGAAGCCGCCTGAGAGCGAGAAGGTGTACTTCGGAGTGGCAGAGCCACAGTACTGGCGGTCGTCGTCGGTGATCTTGCCGTCGCCGTTCTTGTCGATGAACTTCAGGTCGCCAGCCTTTGCGTTGGGCTGGATACGGTTGCCGTCCTTGTCGACGTATGCAGCTGCTTCTGCGTCGCTCTGGAAGATGCCTGCGTTCTTGATAAGATAGAACGATCCGAGAGGCTGACCCTCTGCGTCCTGATAGCAGTAAGGAATGATGCGGAACGAGCCGTCGCCGGTCCATACGCCCTTGTTGCCTTCAGCGTCCTTCACGCCTATGTCGCTAACCCAGTTCTTCAGCCATGAGAAGTTGCCGCTTACGAAGTATGACCAGTCCTTGTTGATGCGGTCGTTCCAGTTAATGGATGCCTCGAAGCCACGGTTGCGAACCTCGCCCTGATTGACGAGCATGGCGTCCAGACCGATGGAGCTGGGCCAGTTCATAGACTGTGTCTGGATGAGGTCGAAGGTGCGCTTCTCGTACCAGTCGAATTGCATAGCCAAGCGGTCGTTGAACATGTTGATGTCAAGACCGAGGTCGAACTGCTCAGATGTCTCCCAAGTAAGGTTGTTGTTGAGAGCTATAGAGTTATAGATGAATGTATCCCATAACTTGTTTTTCTCGACACCGTACTGTGCCTGCTCCTGCCATGAGTTCTTTGAGAGCAGAGCCGAGCGATAGTTGTAGCCGATGGAACCGAGGTTGCCCACACGACCCCAAGAAGCACGGAGCTTCAAGAGCGATACTACGTCATTCTTCGGGAAGAACGATTCGTTGGAGATCTTCCAACCTGCTGTGACAGCGGGGAAGTCGCCGTGGTTCTTTGTCTTGGGCAGACGGCCGGCATAGTCGCGGCGCCAAGAAGCGGTGAGGAAGTAGCGGTCGTCGTAAGAGTAAGCCAAGCGGCCGATGAGCGAGACGTTGGCGTCAGGACCGGTGAGATAGTCCTTGGCGGATACTGATCCGGCGTAAGCGAGATACTGCAGGTAAGCCGACTCGTCAGCGAATGTCTTGCCGTTAACCTCGAAGCCGCGCACGTTGTAGTGGTCGGCAGTGGTGGAGAAGAGGGCGCCCACGGTGTGCTTGCCGAAGGTATTGTCATAAGTAAGCGTGTTCTCCGTCTTCCACTGGTCGGTGCGGTATGTGCTCTCGTCAAGAGAGTTGGCACCGTCAGGCTTGCCCACCTCGTCACGACGCGGTGAGAACTGCTTGTAGTAGTTGGTCTGGAGATTGTATGTGAAGCGGCTCACGAACTTCAGTCCAGGAATGACGTTGCCGATTTCCAACGATGTGGTAGACCATGCATCGTTGGTGCGGTTGAAGATATTCTTAGATGAGAGAGTGTTTATCGGATTGACAGCATCGCCGTGGATGTCAGCGAAAGATCCGTACTTGGCTATGTATGCAGGATCCTCTGTTGTGGTGCCTCCGAATCCGCTCTGTGTGAACGGACTGTATACGGTGGCGCTGGCAGGCATGTAGATGGCGGAGAGGATAGGTCCGGTGTAGCCTTCGTTTGTGTCAGTGGTGCGGTTCTCCGTGTTCTTCCATACGAAGTCTTCGCTGATAGATACCCACTTGTTGAGCTGATACTTGCCGGTGTAGTGGAGGGCGAGGTTCTTGTTGAATGTATAGCGCATGATACCCTCATCGTTGTCGTAAGCGAATGAGAGGCGGTTGGTGGATGTCTCGTTGCCGGTGCTGAGCGCTACGTTATGGCGCTGATAGAAGGCGGTGCGGAACACCTCGTCCATCCAGTTGGTGCGTGTGGTGCCCACCCACGGGTTCTTCGTAACGTCCCAACCAGTGGGAAGATTCATTCCTGCACTGGCATACGAGCGCTTGCGCATCTCAATCTCCTGCTCGGCGTTGAGCGGGGTGGGGAGGTTCATGGCGTTGCGGATGCCAACCATACCGTCGTACGAGATGGATGTCTGGCCCTTCTTGGCCTTCTTTGTGGTTACGAGCACTACGCCGCCCGCTCCGGACTGTGCACCGTAGATGGCAGCCGAAGCGGCGTCCTTGAGCACTACGATAGACTCGATGTCGTTAAGTGAAGCGATGGGAGCGCCGGGCACTCCGTCTACCACCCACAGCACGTTGTCGCCGTTCTGCGAGCCTTGGCCACGGATTACGATGTTGGGATTGGCTGTCGGGTCGCCGCCGTCAGCTGTGACGGTCACACCGGCAAGCTGTCCCTGAAGCATGCCCTCTGTAGAGGTGACAGGGCGTACGGCCAGTTCGTCTACGTTGCTGACAACGCCGATGGCAGCAGAAAGGTCCTTCTTCTTTGTGGCTGTGCCATAACCGATGGCAACCACCTCGTTCAGCATTTTGCTGTCCTCACGGAGTGTGATGTTAAAGTCCTTGGCGTTCTGTATAGCCTTGAATGTCTCAGGTAGATATCCGATGTATGATACCTCTACGCTTGCTCCCGGCTTCACCTGCATGGCGAAGCGTCCGTCTATGTCGGTGATGGTTCCTGCCTTGCCGCCTACCATCTTCACAGATGCTCCGATGACAGGTTCGCCATTGGCATCCTTTACGACACCCTTGATGGTTATGCTTCCATACTGTTGCATAAGCACCTCAGGACTTTTCTTGTAGGCAGTGCCAGCATAAGCCGAGGAGGAAAATGATAGCATGGAACATGCGGCGGCTCCGAAGAAGCCCCACATCCAATTCTGTTTAGAAAAACCTTTTCCCATGTTTCTTGATTTAAGTTATAAAAAATATGATGTAGTTTTCTTGATATTTTGTTTTAGTATGGTATGGTTACGTATATCCACACGCTGCAAATGTAGTGATAATGTTCCGATTATCCAATGATTTGTTCTGATATTTACTACCTATATGCGCTTTTTATTCCAATCGTAATGTTTATGAAATGTAAACTGGGGATAGCAGAAATACTAATGTAATGTAAAAAAATGAATGTTAACTTTGTAGTGACAAATTAATATGTTAACTTTGCACTTAGTAAAAAAACGATATATATAAACGTTTTATAAAAACTATTTTTTATACAATTATGGTAAACTACAAAGAATTGGGCTTGGTGAACACTCGTGATATGTTCGCAAGAGCCATCAAGGGTGGTTATGCTATCCCTGCATTCAACTTCAACAACCTCGAGCAGCTCCAGGCCATCATCAAGGCTTCTTCAGAGCTCAAGTCGCCGGTTATCCTTCAGGTTTCTAAGGGTGCCCGCAACTACGCTAACGAGACTCTTCTCCGCTACATGGCAGAGGGTGCCGTTGAGTATGCTAAGGAGCTTGGCTGCAAGCATCCTGAGATTGTTCTTCACCTTGACCACGGTGACAGCTTCGAGCTTTGCAAGAGCTGTGTAGACCTCGGCTTCTCTTCAGTAATGATCGACGGTTCTGCTCTTCCTTACGAGGAGAACATCGCTCTTACAAAGAAGGTTGTAGACTACGCTCATCAGTTCGACGTAACTGTAGAGGGTGAGCTCGGTGTATTGGCTGGTGTAGAGGATGAGGTTTCTTCAGACGTATGCCACTATACAAAGCCTGAGGAGGTTATCGACTTCACAAGCCGCACAGGTGTTGACTCACTCGCTATCTCTATCGGTACTTCACACGGTGCTTACAAGTTCACACCGGAGCAGTGCACACGCGACCCGAAGACCGGCAAGCTCGTTCCTCCTCCATTGGCATTCGACGTCCTCGACGAGATCATGGAGAAGCTCCCTGGATTCCCAATCGTTCTCCACGGTTCTTCTTCAGTTCCCCAGGAGTATGTTGACATGATCAACGAGTTCGGTGGCAAGTTGCCCGACGCTGTTGGTATTCCTGAGGAGCAGCTCCGCAAGGCTTCTAAGAGCGCTGTTTGCAAGATCAACATCGACTCTGACTCACGTCTCGCATTCACCGCTGCTGTTCGCAAGGTATTCCACGACAAGCCAGGTGAGTTCGACCCGCGTAAGTACTGCGGTCCCGCTCGCGACCTCATGGAGCAGATGTACAAGCACAAGATCATTGACGTGCTCGGCTCTGACAACAAGCTCGCTCAGCTCGACTAATCGAGTGGCTTGACCAAGCAACAAAACTAACAACGCGCCCAGAATCCGAAAGGTTCTGGGCGCGTTTGCTGTTTATCGGAATGTAAGCAAGGTCTATTTGGGAATATGCCATATCCTCCTCGTTTTGCATTGTAATATAAATTACAGTTTATCGGACGGCGGACGCCGTCCGAATTAGGAGTTTTGAATTTTGAATTAGGAATTGTGCGCCATGGCGCATTATGAATTATTATATTTTGAATTGGTGGGATAACATTAAGTGACACAGCATTTTCCCCCTATCAATTCAAAATTGAATAATTCAAAATCGCAGGCGAAGCCGAGAATTATTCAAAATTCAAAACTCCTAATTCAAAATTCGGTGCAACGCACCGCTAAATTCCTGTTTACCCATTCCTTTAACGTAAACAAAAAAAGAGATTGCTCAGTGAGGACGTTTTATCCTCAACTGAGCAATCTCTTGTTATTTTAGTAATGATAAGTGTTCTGTCTGAACATTGCAGTTCTGTCTGAGAACCCTAACAACACCTTACTTGATGTTCATGATCTGTGTTGCGTTGGGATCGTCAGGACGAATCTCAAGCAGCTTGGCAGCCCAGTGCTTAGCCTCTGTCTTCTTGTCGTTCTGGATATAGTGAACGGCGAGGTAAGTGTAAGCTGTGGCGAGCTTGTTAACGTCAGAATCTGTCTTGTCTGCCTTTGCCTCTACCAGCTCGACGAGCTTCTTGTAGTAGGGGAGAGCGATACCAGCCTTTACGTCCGGGTTGATGAGGTGGTAAACAGTAGCCTGCTTGTTTACAGCGTAGATGGCAGCATAGTCGAACTTCTCTGCAATTTTGCCGTACATGTCGGCAGCGTTCTTGTAAGCTGCGTCCTTGTCTGCGTCTGTTGTAGCTGCTTCAGCCTGCTCCAGATAGATGTCTGCGAAGCTGTCGTAGTCCTTGTATGTGATTTCGTCACCCATAACCTCAAGATACTTGTTGTAAGCGGCTACAGCCTCATTGAACTGCTTGCCCTTTGAGTAAGCCATTGCGATGAGCTTGTTCACTTCCTTGTTCTCAGGGTCAACCTCTGAAATCTTCTTGTAAGCGTCGACAGCTGCCTGTGTGTCGCCAGTGTTGATGAGAGCGTCAGCATAGTAGCTGTAGTCAGCAGCAGTGTACTTGATGGTGTCAGTAGCGGCGAAGAGATTCTTGCCGTATGTCACTGCCTCTGCATACTTCTTCTGCTTGTCTGCTGCGAAGAGACCGATACGGTTGAATGAGCTGTACTGCGGATACTTGTGGATACCTGCGTCTGCAAGACTCTGAGCCTTCTCAAACTCGTCGAGTACGTATGCTGTAGAAGCATAGTCGAAGAGGATGTAGTCCTCAAGAGTAGAAGGATCCTGCACCTTGTTGTAATAGTTCATTGCCGACTTCAACTGGTTGTTTGAAGAGTACATATAACCAGCAGCTGCATCAACAGGATAGTCAGGCTTAACAGAGCGGAGCTTCTCAAGCATAGCTACTGCACCCTGCGGGTCAACCTTCTGGTAAACACGAGCGTACTTTACGTATGCAGAGGGTTCCTGCGGAGCCTGCTGTGTGGCCATCTCATAGTAAGATGCTGCTTCACCACCGTTGTCCTCTGCTGAGGCAATGTCGCCGCGGAGGATATAGCCAGCTGCGTCGTTCTTACCGAACTTCATAGCCATGTCGGCGTAAACCTTAGCCTGCTCATAATTCTTAGCTGTGAGGAAAGCGCGTCCGAGACCTGCAAGAGCTTCTGCGTTCTTCTTGTTGGCCTTCATGAAGTCCTTCACCTGAGCCTTTGTGGCGTTGACGTCACCCTTGGCGTCTACTACTACTTTTGTGATGGCTGTTACCTGTGACTTAACGTCCTGTGCCATTGACGGAGCTGAGATGCTGAGCATCATGGCTCCTGCTACGAGATATTGTATTGTTTTCATAATTCCTTTTTCTTTTTAAGAATGTTCTACATTTAGTTTTGCTGTTCTCTTGTATTGCCGCTTCTTTCCTTTTGTGCATTGACGCAAGGAATGTGTTATAGTTTAAACGCTGATTGAGCGAAACTATTGTGTATATGTAGGATTTTACCTTTGTTTAACTTCTGTCAGCACCTTTTTGCTTAATTGCTGACGTTCACGTCCCTGATGGTTATCTCTCCTCTTGTAGGCAGCAGACCAGACTTGAAGATGATGAGCTGACCGCGTGGCGACTCAATGAAGTGGGCGAATCCCCAGGGAAGTCCTCTTCTGCCGTCATTGAGCAGGGCGTAGATGGTGCGCACGAAGGGATAGCGTCCGTTGAGGAGCCATGCCTGATAAGGCTTCCATGAGTTCATTGGTGTGGCTACGTCAAGCTTCGAAACCGACATTACTGTTATGGCTTTATTCCATGTAGTGTTGGTGGTGTCGCGCTTGTCGTTCAGCCAGTTCGAGCCGATGATGCCGATGGCGTTCGGTGTGCGTGCCACGTAGTCAATAACGTCCTTCGAGTTCTTTGCTGCGAAGATATTGGGATTGTCGATGGTCTTGCCACCGAGGATTGAGTCTACGCAGTAGCTTACAGCGCTTGAACGCTTGTTATCGAAGCATACCCAAATCTCGCCCAGCTTCGAACCTTTGTTCACCTGGTTCCATTTTGTTACCTGTCCTGTGAGGATTTGCTTAACGTCCTTGACGGTAATGCATGAGTCGAGGTTGTTGTTATTGCATATCAGCGCCATGCCATCGTATGCGAGAGGCACAGCCTCAGGTATCTGGTTGAGGCCCTTCAGATAGGCTTTCTCCTTCTCTGTGAAGTTGCGTGCTGCGATGGTCAGCCATACCTTGTTCTTGAGCAAGAGGTTTACGCCGTCCACTTCGGGGATGTAGTCGGGCACTAATTTGGTTTTAGGATATAATGCCTCGTAAACTTCTTTCTGCTCTTCGATTATGGGGCTGAAGCTTTCGTCGCAAGCGAATGTTATCTTGCCGGACGTTGTTGTGTCTGTACGTTCGTCCTTGTTTGGCTTCTTCTGTGTGCATGCCGCCATAAGTAAAACCATAATGGCGACTGTCATTATATATATAGTATTTGCTATTCTTTTCATATCCATGTTGTTTGTGCCGATTAATGAGTTGCTTTTCTAATCTCTTGATGAGATACTTTACTTCTCAAATCGCATCGGCGTTTTACTGTTTATTTCAGGGTGTTTGTTGTTTTTGGTTTAAATCGAGCCACCCTTGCGGCTTCCTCAGCAAAGCCGTGGAAGCCACAAGGGTGGCTATTCGCATTCCAATCCTACATGTTTCGGTAAGATTTTGTAGTGTTCATTTCAAATTGTGGTTGTAAGCCTTGATGTTTCAGGCTGCATTACTGCAGACGGAACGATACAGGAACCTGATACTTAACGCGAACGGCAGAACCGTTCTGCTTACCAGGAGTCCACTTCGGCATGCTCTTCACCACGCGCATAGCCTCACGGTCAAGTGACGGGTCAACGCCACGGAGGATATTAACGTCAGTGATAGAACCGTCACGCTCTACGACGAAGCCCACAACGACACGACCCTGCACACCGTTCTCAGCAGCAACAGTCGGGTAGTGGATATTGTCGCGGAGGTAACCCATAAGAGCTCCGTCGCCGCCGGGGAACATAGGCATCTGCTCTACTACGGTGAAGATCTTAGTCTCCTCAACCACGTGCTTCGGAGGCTCCGGAGCAGCGATATCTTCCTTAGCCTTGAGCACAGCGCCACCTACCTCGTCGTTACCCTCAACAGTGAAGGCGCCGACAGCCTTGTCGCTCTTCTGTACCTCATCGAGCTTGATCTCGTCCTCTTCCTTCACCTCGCTATCCTTCTTGATGATAGGAGCGGTGAACTTAACTGAAGACTTAACCTGCTCAACAACCTTTTCAGGCTCTTGCTTGATGATTTCCTTCTTCTCAACCTTGGCTTCCTTCTTCTCTGTGTTCAGCTTGGCAAGCTCAACGGCCTGAGTGTTCTCGACCTTCTTGTTTGCCTCTGCCATTTTCTGAAGTTGGAGTCCGAGATAGAGGAGTGCTGCAGCAAGGCCTACGATTATTAACGCCCAAACATTACGCTTGGCAGTGCCCTTGCGCAACTTATAGGCTCCATATGCCTGGTTTCTGCCCTCGAATACAAGGTCAGTCCATTCATTGGATATCAAATCTATTTTTGACATTTCTTAGTCCTTTCTTTAATTAATAGTCATTTACTTGATACCTTTTGAGGCAAGGAGCTTAGCGTCCTGCTCATTGATCTTGTCAATGACGTATGTACCAATACTGCAGATAGTCATCTCGTCCAAAGCATCCACCATGTTCTTGTAAGATGCCTCGTCTGTACACTTGATAATGATGGTCATTGTCGGCACCTTGCCTGTCTCAAGCTCACCCTTCTTGATCTTAGTCAGAGCAGCGTCATACACTTCCTCCGGATAAGCAGCGGGGTTAGCGAGCTTCTTCTTGTCAAGAGCGTCCTTTGCCATCATGATATCCTTAACAGGCTGCGAACCGTCCTCTGTGATGTGGTTGAAGAGCACCGAGCGGATACCCTTCTGGCCCCATGATGTTTCCTTCAGACAGTTAGGGTCATCATACTTAGGCAAGCCATCCACGTGATAGATCTTGTCGTTACCACACACATAAATGGTGACGGTCTGTGATGCCTTAGCAGCGTTACGATCCTTATCAGAGATATTCTCGTCGTTAGAAGGCATGGTAAGGTTCATAGTCTGAGGCTTAGCCAAAGATGTACAGAGCATGAAGAACGTGATAAGAAGCATCATCATGTCCACCATAGGCGTGAAGTCCACGCGGGTCTGCATCTTTTTCTGTCTGCTTGCTTTTTTCTTTGCCATGTCTTAGTCCTCCGATTTTGATTTAAGCGCGGTAATGAGATAGTAACGGTTCTCGCTCATGTCCTGGAGCTCCGACATCATCTTCTTGATGACCTTGTACGGAGTGCCTGCGTCCGCCTTGATGGCGAGCTTCATATCCGAGCCGTTGTTATCGCGAGCCATCTTTATCCAATCCTGGAACTGGCTCATCTTACCGTCCACGCTATCAGTGGGGATACCCTTTGTAGCCTGGAATTCATTCAATCTGTCTTCCTGGTTCAGAGCGGATGCGAGATCCTGCATATTGACACCGATAGTGGCAGCACCCTGAGCAGTCTCAAACTGCTTCTTGGTGAGCTGTACACCATACTGGTCAGCCATGCCCTGAACGAGCTCGCCCATTCTTCGAGGATTGTCCATACCTACGAAGATTCGGCCGTCCTTGTCGCAGAGTACTGTCAAGACATTCGACTCCGGCACCTTGATTTCAGATACCGAACCCGGAGTAACGACCTTCACTGCCTCGTTCTTCACGAATGTTGATGTCAACATGAAGAATGTCAGCAAGAGGACCATCACGTCCGACATAGGAGTCATGTCTATCCAGACGTCCGCTTTCTTAACTTTTACTTTACCCATAATGATAAATGTTTTAAAGGGTTAGTAAAATTAAGCCTCGTCTGCGTGGTTTGCTTCGTATGTCTTAGCAATAGTGTAACCTACTTCGTCAAGAGCGTATGTCAGCTTATCGATCTTGTTTGAATAGTAGTTATATGATACTACGGCTACCCATGATGTCAAAATACCAGATGCGGTATTAACAAGGGCCTCAGAGATACCTTCTGAAAGCTGGAGAGAGTCACCACCACCACCTGAAGCAAGAGCGGCGAATGAACGGATCATACCAACCACAGTACCGAAAAGAGCGGTAAGAGTACCGAGTGTAACGATAGTAGCGACGATAGGCATGTTCATCTGGAGAGTAGGCATCTCGAGCTGAGTAGCCTCCTCGTGAGCCTGCTGAATCTTAGCCACCTTCTGTGCACGCTTGAGGTTAGGAGTATTCTCCATCTCGTTGTAAGCAGCGATAGAAGCGCCTACTACGTTAGCAACGCTACCCTGCTGCTTGTCGCAGAGCTGCTGAGCCTTAGCCATATCACCAGCTGTGATGGCCTGCTTTACGTTGATGACGAACTTACCGAGTGAGCTCTTACCGAAAGCTGTACGGAGAGCGAAGAAGCGCTCGATAGAGAGAGCGATTACAGAGAAGAGAAGTGTGATGATCACAGGAACGACAACACCACCTTTGTAGACTGTACCCATGAGGTTACCGTCCTTAACCGGCTGTGTCGGATCACCGTTTACGAAGTGCTCAGGAGCACCAAGGATGTACTTGAAGAAAAGCACTGCGAGTACAAAACATACAAGGATGATAAAGAACGCATTTTTAACACCCTGGAATCCCGAAGACTTCTTCTTCGGATTCACTTTAGCTTGTGTAGTTGCCATAATTGTTTTTAGAATTTAATAAGTTATTAATGGTTATAAAAATTTATCCTTTTGTTTGGGTTTTTTATTAACTTGTTGGTTTTTAAGCTATTTCACTCCATTCCTTTACGCACAGACGGCGGCTCGTTTCCGCGCCGCTGCTGTTTGTAGAAGTATGGTTTCTATCGATTATGGAATTGATGTTACTGTTTTTGCCACTTGAGCATCGCAAAGTTAGCAATTATTACTAAATAATCGTATTGATAGCCGTCTTTTAACATATTTTTATTTCAGCTTTGCCAGCGTTTCCTTTATGCGTCGCATCGCCTCGCGGATGTTGTCGTCGCTTGTGGCGTAGCTCATGCGGAAGCATTCAGGGTCGCCGAAGGCATCTCCGCCCACTGTCGCTACGTGTCCTTCTTCGAGGAGGAACATTGCGAGGTCTGTTGATGTCTCTATCTTTCTGCCCTCGTAGCTCTTTCCGTAGAAGCTTGAGCACTTGGGGAAAAGATAGAAGGCTCCCTGCGGGCAGTTGACTTCCAGTCCCGGTATTTCCTTGGCGAGGCTTACGATGAGGTCGCGTCTGCGCTCGAATGCCTTACGCATTGTCTCGACGCATTCCTGTGATGTGGTGTATGCTGCCTCTGCCGCTTTCTGGCTTACTGAGCAGGGTCCGCTGGTGTACTGTCCCTGGAGCTTGTTGCATCCCTTGACAATCCATTCCGGTGCGGCGATGAATCCGATGCGCCATCCTGTCATTGCGTATGCCTTTGACACGCCGTTGACAATGATTGAGCGTTCCTTCATGCCGGGGAACTGTGCTATGCTTTCGTGGTGACCCACGTAATTGATGTGCTCATATATCTCGTCGGCGAGGACGTAGAGTCCTTCATGACGCTTTATCACTTCTGCGAGTGCTTCCAGCTCCTCCTTTGAGTATACGCTGCCGGTAGGGTTGCTCGGCGAGCAGAGGATGAGCATTCTTGTCTTTGGTGTTATGGCAGCTTCCAGCTGTTCGGGTGTCATCTTGAAGTCCTGGTCGAAACCTGCGTTCACGATGACGGGTGTTCCTCCTGCGAGTTTCACCATCTGCGGATAGCTTACCCAATACGGTGCCGGTATTATCACTTCCTCTCCGTCGTTTACGAGAGCCATTACTGTGTTGCAGACGCTCTGTTTGGCTCCGTTCGACACGAGAATCTCGGACATGCTGTAGTCAAGTCCGTTCTCGTTCTTCAGCTTGGCTACGATGGCCTTGCGGAGTTCAGGATAACCTGGTACTGGAGAGTAGCGCGAGAAGTTGTCTTCGATAGCTTTCTTCGCTGCTTCCTTGATGTGATCGGGGGTGTTAAAGTCGGGTTCTCCTACACTTAAGTTTATAACATCTACGCCTTGTGCCTTCATCTCGCTGCTCTTCTGCGACATTGCGAGTGTGGCTGATGGGGCAAGACGATTGAGGCGATTGGATAATTCTGCCATGTTTTGAATAGTATTTGTTATAATTTCTTGCAAAATTAAGTATAAAAAATGAGTTTTGCGAAGAAATTTTAGTCGAATTGGAAGACAGGGGATAAAAAACTTTAAAAAAGGGTGATAGCTTTGGCGTTTCGGTTAAAGTAATGCACTATATATACAAAACGGGGGGGTAAATCTCACGACCTGCCCCCCGTTATAAAAATACGATAAGATTTTGATTTTAATATTTAGTTGATAAGCTAAATATTCTGCTTTGCCACCTTCTTATTCTTATTTAAGGTGGAGTGTGTGACCCATGCGGTCGCGCTTAGTGCGAAGATAGCGCTCGTTGTACTCATTGGGCACCACTTCTATAGGCACGTTCTCCACAATCTCAAGTCCGTAAGCCTCCAGGCCGACGCGTTTTGTGGGGTTGTTGGTCAGCAGGCGCATTTTGTGTACGCCGAGATGACGAAGCATCTGTGCTCCGCAGCCGTAGTCGCGCTCGTCGGGCTTGAATCCGAGGTGCACGTTTGCGTCCACGGTGTCATAGCCTTCTTCCTGCAGCTTGTAAGCCTCAATCTTGTTCATCAGTCCGATGCCGCGGCCTTCCTGCTGCATGTAGATGACGACGCCCTTGCCTTCCTTCTCAATCATCTCCATTGCCTTGTGTAGCTGCTGTCCGCAGTCGCAGCGCTTCGATCCGAGGATGTCGCCTGTGGCGCATGACGAATGTACGCGTACAAGGATAGGCTCGTCCTCGTGCCATTCTCCCTTTACGAGAGCCATGTGCTCCAGTCCTGTGCTCTGCTGGCGGAACGGGATAAGGCGGAAATGTCCCCATTCTGTTGGCATGTCCACTTCTTCTCCCACCTCTATAATAGACTCCTTCTTCAGGCGGTAGGCGATGAGGTCCTTGATGGTGATGATTTTCATTCCCCATTCCTTTGCCTTTATCTGGAGGTCCGGCATGCGAGCCATTGTTCCGTCGTCGTTCATGATTTCCATGAGCGCACCTGCTGGCTGCAGTCCTGCGAGGCGGCAGAGGTCGATGGTTGCCTCTGTGTGTCCGCTGCGTCTGAGCACGCCGTTGTCCTGTGCGTAGAGCGGATTGATGTGGCCCGGGCGTCCGAATGTCTTCGGTGTGGAAGCGGGGTCGGCGAGAGCCTTGATGGTCTCTGCGCGGTCGTGGATAGACACGCCTGTGGTGCATCCCTCGAGCTTGTCCACCGTAACGGTGAACGGTGTGCCGAGCATACTGGTGTTGTCGCTTACCTGATGGGGGAGGTCAAGCTCCTCGCATCTGGAGAGCGTGATGGGCACGCAGAGCACGCCTCGTGCGTTCTTGAGCATGAAATTCACTTTCTCGGGTGTGATCTTCTCGGCTGCGATGATGAGGTCGCCCTCGTTCTCGCGGTCTTCATCGTCCACGACGATTACGAATTTTCCTTCCTTGAAGTCTTTCACTGCATCTTCGATGCTGCTTAGCTTGAATTCTTCCATATCAGTTATGTTGTTTTTTTTTTTTATTTGTTTTTAGCAAGTATTATTCTTATTCTGTCTGTTATTATCTGGTTCTCCTGCTTCACTCTCTGCAGGTCTTTCCATAGTCTCAGGCGGAATCGCCACATACGCAGGTAGAGCACGAAGCCCACGGGTATTATAGCTGCCGAAACGATGTTCATCCATTTGCGCTCGAAGGGGCGTGTATGGGCCTTTACGGACATCATCGGGTAGGCGCTCAGATGATTGACGATGGTGCGGTCGCGCGAGTTGCTGAGGTCTTCTATTACGGCTTCCAGTTCCTCGTTGATGTTCTCGATGAGGTGGTCAGGCTCGTACTTGAAGAACACCTTCACCCAGTTGGGTGCGTGCTTCAGCTTGTGCGTAGCCGAGTATTCGGTTATTCTCTCCGTTATGGCGTCCAGTCGTCTGAGGTCGTCAGCGTATGCGGGGTCGTTTATCACAACTTCCTTGCGGTAGATGGGTCGCTTGACGCGCAGTCCGAGCAGTCGTCTCATGATGTCCACGTAGGCGTCCATGTTGAACACCACGGAGTCCTTGTTGGCTTTATACGTGAAGAACACTGCCATCGGTATGAGCACTGCCGGTGCGAGTCCCTTTCCGAACCATATAGCCCACATGCCGCGCTTTGCCATCTGGTATCCCGAGTTGTCGAGGATGTAGTAGAGGATGAACACCAGCACGGATATCAATACCGGCAATCCCAGTCCTCCCTTTCGGATGATGGCTCCGAGCGGTGCTCCGATGAAGAAGAAGATGATGCATGAGAGCGCCAGCGTTATCTTCGCCACCCATTCTATCTTGTGCAGTCTTATCAGCTTGTCGCCGTCGGTGGTTATCATCGCCTTGAAGCTGAGGTCAGACATCTTCGACTGTGCTTTCTGTACTGCGATGCTTGTGGCAGACCGCTGCTGGTCGAGCGACAGCTTGGCGAAGGTCGAGTCGACGTCATACTTGTCGGTCGCGGCAAGCTTCATTGCCCGCAGCGAGTCGGTCTTCGACACCATCGGCAGGGCATACGCCATGCGCTTGTCGTCGTTATAGTATGCTCGTCCTATGCTGTCATACGTCTCCTTTATGGAGTCCATGTCGTGCGTTATCTTCGAGAAGCTCTTTCCTCTTGCGTCGTTCGACATTGACGATGCGTCGTTGATGTTGAAGTCGCCGTCATAGTCGAGCAGTATTCGCTTTGACGTGAACGACTCGCGACGGTAGGGCACGGCGGCGCTTCCGGCGAGTTCCTGCGACTGCATGTTCTCAAACCACTCGCCGCTCCATAGCGTCATGAGCAGGTGCTTCTTCTCTGCTGTGGCCTGCAGCATGCCTGAGTCGGCAAGGATGATGGCCTGGTCTTCGTACGATCCTGTCATGCGGTAAATCATGATGGAGTAGAGCTTGCCCGACTGCATGTCCTTGTGGTGGACGTATATGTTCGAGTTGGGTATGCCGTCGTAGAAGATGCCTTCCGGTATTTCGAGCTCCGGGCTTTTCTGCTTCATTGACAAGAGCATGAGCGAGAGCTGTCTTTGTGCGTGGGGTCCGATGGAATTCTGGAAGTAGAGCGATGCGAGGAATGTCAGCAGGGTTATGACAATCAGCGACCGGAAAGCCTGCATCAGTGATATTCCCGCTGCCTTTATTGCCGTCAACTCCGAGCTTTCGCCCATGTTTCCGAAGGTGATGAGCGACGAAAGGAGGATGGCGAGCGGCAGTGCCTGCGGCACGAGCATCAGTCCCATATACCAGAAAAATTCCGCGAGGACGTCCATTGACAGGCCCTTACCAATGAGTTCGTCAATATATCGCCACAGGAACTGCATCATCAGCACGAACTGGCAGATGAAGAAGGTTCCTATGAACAGGAGTCCGAACTGCTTGGCTATGAAAATGTCTAATTTCTTTATGCGGAACATTACGTTTTGTTTTTACCTTATTATATATAGGCGTATGCGCGATGTCATATTATATTGTATTGCAAAATTAGCATAAATAATTTACATACATCCAAAATACTCGTTAATTTCTTGCGTATATGCCTAAAATATGGTATTAGTAGCGGTTTGTCCGTGTGCTTTGTGGTGTCATGGAGTCAAACTCCGCACGACTGGTAGAGCCGCTTGAAGTTGTGCTTCCATGCATCTTGGAGCCATTCCAGGTCGTCCTCGTCCGTGAAGTCCGTTATATATAATGTATACTGTTGTGTCATCTGGCTTCGCTCCATTCTTATCTCGACGTACGACGTGTCGTCTTCGTCGTCCCATCTCCACACGATTCGCTTAAACTTGTCTATCGTTATCACCGTGGCGCATCTTATTTCGTGATGGCGCCAGTCGTCGCCCCATCCGAATTCCGCCTTGTCGCCGTCAATCTGTACGGAGTCGGCAAGCCATTTCTCCAATCCGGCAGCCGTTCCGATGAGTTGCCAGATGATATTTCGTGATGTGGAGTTAAGGGTGTGCTCTATCTCGATTCTTGATTTTTCCATTATGATAGATCGTTTTTTGTTGTTTGTGTAGTGATTTTAGGGGTGCGGAGTCTCTTTTTTCTGCAAAAATACACTTTTTTATCCGAAATATGAATTTTTTTCTGCCAAAAGTTTTGGAGGTTAACAAAAATGTATTACCTTTGCACCCGCAATCAAACGATGGCGGGATAGCTCAGCTGGTTAGAGCGCATGATTCATAATCATGAGGTCCCCAGTTCAATCCTGGGTCCCGCTACGAAATTCAGGCTTACAGTTTCTTACTGTAAGCCTTTTTTTTGTTTTTCTGCTTTTCAGCCTTTTTTGTGGCACTTCCGGAAAATGCAAATATCGCACAAATGGTAAAAATGTGTTACAAAATAATTTTTCGTTTTAGAGAATCAGTTCCACGTTTTTCGTGCTTTTCATGGTGCCCGTCGTCGGCTTGTTGTCTTGTAAAGCCTTTTCTGGCTTCCGATACTGGCTCTTTCGTACGCCTATAGTGGCTCTTTCGCTTCGTCGTAGAGGCTTAATGAGGGCGTTAAAGTGGCTCTATGGCGGCATGAAAGTAAGGCTTTGCGCATGTTTTGCTTTTGCTTTTCCGTTTCCGTCTGCCTTAACTTGCTGTGTATGAGTCGTATATCTCAACCTTCTCAAAATTCGCGGATTTCGCACCGAAGATTTCTTTGTGCGTTCAGCTCGCAGTATTGAGCGTTTGAAAGGCAAATATTGTGCTTGTGTGTAGCTCAAATCTGCCACAAGTGGCGGTGGCTCAGTTGCATATGTCAACAAATTTGGTTAAATCAGTAGTTTTTTGAATTTTTATAATAATAATGTCATTGGTTTTTACTAACTTTGCAGTTCAAAGGATAGCTTTTGGCTTTATCCAGGCTCTATAAGAACATAAATTTTACGACAACAAAAAATGGCTGGTACAAAAAAAATCAAGACCGCGCTTATCTCGGTTTTCCACAAGGATGGTCTCGACGAGCTTCTCAAGAAGCTGAACGAAGAAGGTGTGAAGTTTCTTTCAACAGGCGGCACTCAAACTTTCATTGAGTCACTCGGCTACGAGTGTCAGGCAGTGGAGAGCGTCACCTCTTATCCCTCAATTCTCGGCGGACGCGTAAAGACGCTCCATCCCCGCATTTTCGGTGGCATCCTCGCTCGTCGCGACAACGAAGGCGACCAGCAGCAGATGGCAGAATATGCCATCCCTGAAATCGACCTCGTAATCGTAGACCTCTATCCCTTCGAGCAGACCGTAGCAAGCGGAGCTTCAGAGGCTGACATCATCGAGAAGATCGATATAGGCGGCATCTCGCTCATCCGTGCAGGAGCCAAGAACTTCAAGGATGTGGTTATCGTGCCCAGCAAGGCAGAATACGGCGTGCTTCTCGACATCCTTAACAAGAAGGGCGCTCAGACAGACCTCGAGGACCGCAAGATGTTTGCTACTCGCGCTTTCGGCGTAAGCAGCCACTACGACACTGCCATCCACGCCTGGTTTGAGAAATAAAGAAAAAGACTGTTGCAGAAACAGATACGATTTTAGATAAGGATAAAGAATACTGAAAATATGGGATTTTTATCATTCGTACAAGAAATTGCGATGGACCTTGGCACTGCCAATACCATCATCATCAGCGATGACAAGATCGTCGTTGACGAGCCGTCGGTAGTGGCTCTCGACCGCCGCACCGACAAGATGATTGCCGTCGGATCGAAGGCGAAGATGATGTATGAGAAGACTCATGACAACATCCGCACCATCCGCCCTCTGCGTGACGGCGTCATCGCCGACTTTACAGCCTGCGAGCAGATGATGCGCGGACTTATCAAGATGGTCCATACAGGCAGCCGTCTTTTCTCGCCGTCGCTCCGCATGGTCATCGGCGTTCCTTCAGGTTCCACCGAGGTGGAGCTGCGCGCCGTACGCGACAGCGCAGAGCACGCTGACGGTCGTGACGTCTACCTTATCTTCGAGCCTATGGCGGCAGCCATCGGCATCGGCATTGACGTGGAAGCCCCGGAGGGCAACATGATTGTCGATATAGGTGGCGGTTCTACGGAGATTGCCGTTATCTCACTTGGCGGCATCGTATCTAACAACTCCATCCGTACCGCAGGTGACGACCTCACCGCCGACATCCAGGAGTATATGTCGCGCCAGCACAACGTGAAGGTTTCGGAGCGTATGGCAGAGCGTATCAAGATACACGTAGGTTCGGCTCTTACCGAGCTGGGCGACGAGGCTCCCGAGGACTTCATCGTACACGGTCCGAACCGCATCACGGCTCTCCCGATGGAGGTGCCCGTATGCTATCAGGAGATTGCACACTGCCTGGACAAGACAGTGGCAAAGATTGAGAACGCCGTGCTCTCCGCTTTGGAGAACACACCGCCCGAACTCTATGCCGACATCGTGAAGAACGGCATCTATCTCAGCGGTGGCGGAGCTCTCCTCCGCGGTCTCGACAAGCGTCTTACAGATAAGATCAACATTCCGTTCCACATCGCCGAGGATCCGCTCCACAGCGTTGCCAAGGGTGCGGGAGTGGCTCTGAAGAACATCGACCGCTTCTCCTTCCTTATGAGATAAGAAAAACGAAAGTAAAACAGTAAAAAAGTAAAGAGGTAAAGTTATCTTTTTACTTTTTTACTTTTTTTGCTCTTTTACTTTTTTTCACTTTTAAAACACAATGCGCAACCTATTAGATTTTCTTTCGCGCCATAACCATTGGTTCGTCTTCGTCCTGCTCGAAGTCATCAGCGCCGTGCTGCTCTTCCGCTACAACAGCTATCAGGGCAGCGTGTGGTTCTCGTCAGCCAACGCGGTGTCAGGCAAGCTCTTCGAGTGGAACTCCGCCGTGGGACAGTACTTCTCGCTCATCGACGTGAACGAACAGCTCACCCAGCGCAATATCTATCTGGAGCGTGAGGTGGAACAGCTCAGCGAGAAGCTGCGCACAGCCACACGCGACTCTTCCCTCGTAGAGAAGATGCAGAAGAACGTCATCGCCGGACTGCAGACCATTCCTGCCAAGGTGGTAAGCTCGTCGCTCGACAAGGCCAACAACTTCATCACCATAGACAAGGGCTTACTTGACGGTGTGAAGAAAGACATGGGCGTAATCTGCGGCACTGGAGTCGTGGGCATCGTCTATCTCACGTCAGACCATTATTCGGTCATCATACCGGTGCTCAGCCAGCAGTCGAGCATCAGCTGCGCCATAAAGGGAAGAGGCTATTTCGGTTACCTCAAGTGGACCGGAGGCTCGCCCGCATCTGCCTACGTGGACGACATACCGCGTCATGCCCACTTCAAGCTGGGCGAGTATGTGGTGACGTCCGGCTATTCTTCCGTATTCCCGCCGGGCATCTTCGTCGGACGCATCAAGCATGTCTATAACTCAGAGAACGGAATGTCCTATCGTCTGAAGGTGGACCTCTCCACCGACTTCACCCGTCTGCGTGACGTCTGCGTCATCAACGACCCCGAAATGGACAAGAAACTCGAAATCCTTCACGCCGCCCAGGATTCCCTGAAGGCGCGTGAGTAAAGAGAAAGGCTAAAAATGAACTTGAATTTCTTCAGAAACATCGTCTTCTTCATCATACTGGTTGTCGTACAGACGCTCGTGCTCAATCATATCCGCCTCTTCGGATGTGCCACGCCGCTGCTGTACGTCTATTTCGTGCTCCCCACACGACGCGATACGCCACGCTGGCAGACCCTCCTCTGGAGCTTCGCCATCGGACTTGCCGTGGACGTGTTCTCCAACACGCCGGGAGTGGGAGCGGCTTCGATGACGCTCCTCGGACTTCTCCAGCCTTACCTTCTCACTCTCTTCGTGCCACGCGACAGCGCCGACGACCTCCGTCCGTCGTTCGCCACGCTCGGTACGTCGAAGTATGTCAGCTACACCATCTTCATGGTGCTGGTCTACTGTCTGACGTTCTTCACGCTTGAGGCGTTCAATATGTATAACATCCTGCAGTGGGCTGTCACCGTTGCGGCATGTACGGCACTCACCACGGTACTTATATTGGTAATCGAAAATCTCAGAAGACGATAATGAGCGACTACAATCTTGACAAACGGCGTTATGTGATAGGCGGCGTGGCCATTGCCATTGTCGTGGTCTATATCATACGCCTCTTCACGCTTCAGCTTTTGAGCGACGACTATAAGAAGAACGCCGACTCGAATGCCTTTCTGAAGAAAATAGAATATCCGTCACGCGGAGCCATCTCCGACCGTAACGGCAAGCTCCTCGTATATAATCAGCCCGCCTACGACATCATGGTGATTATGAACGAGGAGAGCGGACGCATCGACACGACAGAGTTTTGTCAGGCGCTCGGCATCACCAAGGAGTTTTTTATCAAGAGGATGAACGACATCAAGGACTACTCGAAGAATCCCGGCTACTCGCGCTATACGCAGCAGATATTCATGAGCCAGCTCTCGTACGAGGAGTTCAGCCGTTTCCGCGAGAAGATGTTCCGCTTCCCCGGCTTCTACGTACAGAAGCGCAGCATCCGACAGTATCAGTATGGCTATGCGGCGCACATCCTCGGTGATGTGGCTGAGGTTTCGCCGGCTGACATCGAGGACGACAGCTATTACCAGCCTGGCGACTATATCGGTAAGCTCGGTGTGGAGAAATATTACGAGAAGGAGCTGCGAGGCGAGAAAGGCGTGCAGGTGCTTCTCCGTGATGCCCGCGGACGAATACAGGGACAGTATCAGCATGGCATCTACGACCGTCGGCCGGTGGCGGGCAAAGACCTGACGCTCAGCATCGACGCCAATCTGCAGGCTCTCGGCGAGCGTCTGCTTGAAGGCAAGATGGGATCAATCGTGGCCATCGAACCTTCCACTGGCGAGGTGCTCTGCATGGTGTCTGCTCCGAGTTACGACCCGCGCATCATGGTGGGACGTTCCAGAAGCAAGAACCACCGTCTGCTCTCACGCGACGCATGGAAGCCGCTGCTCAACCGCTCCATCATGGGTATGTATCCGCCGGGATCGACGTTCAAGACCTCCCAGGCGCTCACTTATCTAACTGAAGGAATAGTTACGCCGTCGACGGCATTTCCCTGCCACCGCGGATTCTATTGCCGCGGACTTCACGTAGGATGCCACTCCCATTCTTCTCCAATATCCCTTGTGGAGGCCATCTCCACATCCTGCAACGCATACTTCTGTTGGGGACTCTATTATATGATAGGCAGTCGTGCCAAATATCACACCGTGGAGGACGCCATGAACATGTGGCGTGACTATATGGTGTCGATGGGATTCGGATATAAGCTCGGCATCGACCTTCCCGGCGAGAAGCGTGGTATGATACCGAATGCGGAATACTATGACCGCAACTATCATGGCTCGTGGAACGGACTGACCATCGTCTCCATCTCCATCGGACAGGGCGAGGTGACGCTGACGCCGCTTCAGATAGCCAATCTCGGTGCCACCATCGCCAACCGCGGCTATTTCTATACGCCGCACGTTGTACGCAAGGTGGAGGGCGAACCGCTGGACGACGCTTTCCGCCATCCGCACCATACGAAGGCGTCACGCCGTGCCTACGACTATGTGGTGGCTGGCATGCGCTCGTCAGCAATGAGGGGAACGTGTAAGATGCTGTCCAGACTGCCTTTCGAGGCATGCGGAAAGACAGGTACGGCGCAGAACCACGGTCGCGACCACTCCGTATTCATGGGCTTCGCACCGATGAACAAGCCTAAGATAGCCATTGCCGTGTACGTGGAGAACGGCGGATGGGGTGCCGACTTCGGTGTGCCCATCGGATCGTTGATGATGGAACAGTACATCAACGGCCATCTGTCGCCATCGTCAGAGCGGGAGGCTGCCGCTATGCAGGCACGCCGCATCGGATACGGACCGCGTTTCCCTGGACAGGAAAAGGAAAAGAAAGCCAAGATGGCTGCAAAGACAAGAAAGCTGAAGCAGAAAGCGTCGGCTGAAGGTCAGAACGCTGAGGCAGCCAAAGAAAGCGCTGCCAAGCCAGCGGAAGCCAAGACTTCAGAATAAAAAAACAGGAACATTCAAGCAATAAATATGGCAATAAACAAACGTCAGAGTTTATGGACGCAGGTGGACTGGATAACCATTGTCCTCTACCTTGCCCTGATGGCATTTGGATGGTTGAGCATCTGCGGTGCCAGCTACACCTTCGGCGAGAACGACATCTTCTCGCTCAGCACCCGTTCGGGCATGCAGATAGTGTGGATAGGCACGAGCATCTGTCTTGGCTTTGTCATCATGATGACCGACACGCGCATCTACGACACCTTCTCCTTTATTATATACGGAGTGTTGCTGTTGCTACTCTTTGCCACCATCTTCAATCCGCACGACATCAAGGGTTCGCATTCTTGGCTGGTGATCGGACCGCTCCGACTGCAGCCGGCTGAGTTCGGCAAGTTCGCCACAGCCCTTGCGCTTGCCAAGCTGATGAGTGCCTACGGATTCAACATACACCGATGGAAGGACTTTGCCGCCGCCTGCGCCATCATCTTCATCCCGATGCTCTGCATCGTGGGACAGCGCGAGACGGGTAGTGCGCTCGTTTATCTCACCTTCTTTCTCATGCTTTATCGTGAGGGAATGCCTGGAAGCATCCTCTTCACGGGAGTGGCGATGGTGGTTTATTTCGTCGTGGGCATCAAGTATGAGGGTGTCGACTTCCTCAATACGCCTACATCGGTGGGTAAGTTCGCCGTCTTACTGATGGTTCAGATATTCACGGCTTGCATGCTTCGCGTCTATCTGGACGACCGCCGCAAGACCAACATCATTCTGGCATATTCCATAGGCATCACCTTGCTCGGCGTGCTTTTCTCCGTTTATGTCATACCGTTCGACGTCACGTGGGTGCAGCTCGTCGTATGTCTCGGCATCATTCTCTATCTGCTTTACGACTGTCTGCGTACGCGCATTCCGCAATACTTCTTTATCCTCGCCTTCTCAGTAGGTTCCATAGCCTTCTTCTATTCGGCTGACTACGTGCTCAACAATGTCATGGAGCCTCACCAGCGAGTGCGCATCAATGTGTTGCTCGGACTGGAGGAAGACCTTGCGGGTGCAGGATATAACGTACATCAGAGTGAGATAGCCATCGGATCAGGTGGTTTGAAGGGAAAAGGATTTCTTAACGGCACGCAGACGAAGCTCAAGTTCGTGCCCGAACAGGACACCGACTTCATCTTCTGCACGGTAGGAGAGGAGGAAGGCTTCATCGGTTCTGCGGGAGTGCTCGTGCTGTTCCTATGCCTTATCCTCCGTCTTATAAAGCTTGCGGAACGTCAGCCGTTCCGTTTCGGCAGAGTTTACGGCTATTGTGTAGCCTCAGTCTTCCTCTTCCATGTGTTCATCAATGTGGGCATGGTGTTGGGACTGACGCCTGTTATCGGCATCCCGCTGCCGTTCTTCAGTTACGGCGGTTCGTCGTTATGGGGTTTCACCATCCTCCTCTTCATCTTCCTCCGCCTCGATGCAGGAAGAAATCTGGCGCAGGGAACGGTGTAAAAAAATGAGAGTTAAAAGTTGAGGGTTGAGAGTTATGATTAGCGTTGTTAATTATCGCCGTTATTAATCATTTATTATTCATTTACGATTAATAAATTAGCGGCAATGCTAATCATAACTCTCAACCCTCAACTTTTAACTCTCAACTTGAATGTTATTTCACTAATATTACGAGATACTTGCTTGTTGACCAGAATATCTGCGGGTTGTTGATTCGGAGCACGTACTGCTTGTTGGCGTCCTGCTGGAGTGTGTACGAGCTTGACGGGTGCATGGTCAGGATTCTTGCTGACTTTGAGTAGAGCTTGATTTCCTTCTGCACGCGGATGTCAATCTTCGTGAAGTAGTTCTTGTTGAAGTTAGCCTCGAGCACCCTTCTGCCGTCGATAATGCGCTGTTCCTTCAGCTCACGCTTTGTTCCGAAGACAAACCATGCTGTGTTGAGCTGCTTGTCCTGGGCGTTGATGGTCTCCGTCTTTTTTGACGACTCTGTGGTCAGCGACGATACGTTGTCGTTAAGGTCGGTGATGGTCTTGTCCAGTTCGGCAATATGAATGTCCTTTGCCTCAAGCTCAGAACGGAGCTTCTTCAGTTCGTCGTCCTTCTCGTTGAGCTGCTTCACGAGGTCGTCCAGAGTCTTGTGGAGCTGGTCGCCCTTAACGCTCGACTCACGCATCTGCTGGCGCAGCTTCTCTATGAGAGCGCGGTTCTGCTTCATGGTGTTGGCGATGAACTGGATGTTCTCGATGATCTGGCGGCGCTTGTTGCTGCCCTCGCCGTCCTTGACAAGGTTGACGCGTTTCTCCGCCTCATTGATTTCCTGGAGACCTTGCTGGATTTGGTTGAAAGTCTCCATCATGTCGTTAATCTCGCTGTCCTTTTGGCTGATGATTCTCTGCAGAGAATCGTTCTGCTCTACATTATCAACAGGAGCCTTCTTCTCGTTGTTGCCGCATGATGCGAACATGAAGAGTGCAAGTCCTAACAGTAAAAACGAAAGATGCTTCATATTAGTCGTGTTTTGGTTATTATTCTTCTTGATCTCTGAATTTCTTTTTCTTGAATTCTTCGGGAGTGGCTTCGCGCAGGGCGTAGCGCTCCTTGTTGCTGAGTTTGGGTTTACGTTCCTTGGCCTGCGCCTTGAGAGCCTTTAGCGACGACATTTCGCCTTCGCCGATGCCTGCCACGCATACCACTATCTCGCCTCGCGGTTCAGTCTCGCGGAAGTGGGCAAGCACTTCTGCCAATGTGCCGCGTACGCTTTCCTCGTGCACCTTCGATATCTCGCGGCACACCGAACATTGGCGTGTCTCGCCGAAGACGGAAGCAAATTGTTCCAATGTCTTCACCAGACGGTACGGCGACTCATAGAATATCATGGTACGCGTCTCTGTGCTCAGCGCTTCAAGCAGCGTCTGACGACCTTTCTTCTGCGGAAGGAAGCCTTCGAAGCAGAAACGGTCGCAGGGCAGACCAGAACTTACTATCGCCGGGACGAATGCCGTGGCGCCTGGCAGACACTGTACGGTGATGCCGGCGCGGGCAGCCTCCCTTGCAAGGAAAAAGCCCGGGTCGCTGATGCCGGGTGTGCCCGCATCGCTGATGAGCGCTATAGTCTCTCCTGCCTTCAGACGCTCTACGATGGAAGCGCTTGTCCCGTGTTCGTTAAACTTGTGGTGGGACATCAGACGGTTCTTAATGTCGAAGTGCTGAAGCAGGATTCCTGACGTTCGCGTATCCTCGGCAAGCACAAGGTCGGCCTCGCGCAGGACGCGTATGGCACGCATCGTCATATCCTCCATATTGCCCACCGGAGTAGGCACAATATATAATATACCCATATCAGGCGACAAATATAGTTGAAATAATCAAGAACGGCAAAAAAAACATACCTTTCTTTGCAATTTTTAAATCCTATTCGTAATTTTGTACCCACGATGACAACAAATTCAGCAGGCGAGCTCCATCGCCAAGGAAGAATAGAAGTGGTGTGCGGCTCCATGTTCTCTGGAAAGACAGAGGAACTTATACGCCGCATCAAGCGGGCTACTTTCGCCCGTCAAAGGGTTATTATATTCAAGCCTCAGATAGACAACCGTTATTCTGAGGAGAACGTCGTGTCGCACGACAGCAACGCCGTTACGTCTACGCCGGTGTCGTGTGCTACTGACATCCTGCGCATACTGCCCTCTACGGGAGAGGCTGACCAGCGCCGTTACGACATTGACGTCGTTGGCATAGACGAAGCGCAGTTCTTCGGTGACGACCTTGTGGATGTCTGCAACGAACTTGCCGACAACAATGTGCGCGTCATAATAGCCGGACTGGACATGGACTTCAAGGGAAAGCCCTTCGGACCGATGCCCGGACTCTGCGCCATTGCCGACGACGTGATGAAGGTGCACGCCATCTGCGTAAGGTGCGGTGCGCTGGCTTACGTCAGCCACAGACTGGTGCATGACGAGCAACAGGTGCTCATCGGAGAGAAGACGGAATACGAGCCGCTCTGCCGTGAATGCTATAAGAAATCAAAAACACAAGATTGACAAATGCGTCAATCCCCAAAACACAAGAATGATAAATGCGTAAAGAAATCACATTCGATAAGTTTATACGCTGGTCGGGCACGGCACTCCTCGTGTTTGCTGTGCTTTACATTGTCAATTTTCTTAGCAGCGTGCTTCTGCCATTCTTCATAGCATGGCTGTTCGCTTACCTGCTTTACCCGATGGTGAAGTTCATACAGTATCGTATGCACGTGAAGGTGCGTGCCCTTGCCATTCTCTTGGCAATGGGATTCGTGCTGTGTATCATCGGTCTGATGATCTACTTCATCATTCCTCCGATGATTGGGCAGTTTCAGAAGCTCTATGAAGTGCTGATGCACTGGCTGCATCAGACCACACACACCAACGACCTCACCTCCCTCGTCAAGCGATGGATTGAGAACAATCAGACCGACATAGAGCGCTTCTTCAAGAGCAACGACTTCAAGGAGACTCTTAAGACCACGATGCCCAAGGTGTTTGCCGTGATAGGCCAGACCGCCACCATCGTGATGAGCATTGTGGCGTCATGTATTACACTGCTCTACATGTTCTTCATACTCCTCGATTACGAGTTCCTCACCACCAACTGGATAAGGATCTTCCCAAAGAAGCTGCGCCCGTTCTGGCGCGTCCTTGCCGTGGACGTGGAGCGCGAGCTCAACAACTACATCCGCGGACAAAGCCTTGTGGCACTCTGCATGGGCATCATGTTCTGCATCGGATTCAGCATTATGGACTTCCCGATGGCTATCGGTCTGGGCATTCTCATCGGTGTGATGGACCTCGTGCCTTACCTTCACACCTTCGCTCTCATCCCTACGGCGTTCCTCGCCATGCTCAAGGCGGCTGATACGGGACAGAACTTCTGGATGGTCTTCGGACTGGCTGTGGGTCTGTTCATCGTGGTGCAGATAATAACTGACATGATTGTGACGCCGAAAATCATGGGAAAGGCGATGGGACTCAATCCTGCCATTCTCCTTCTCTCGCTCTCTGTATGGGGCGCTCTGCTCGGCTTCATCGGTCTGATCATTGCCCTCCCGCTCACTACGCTCATCATTGCTTACTGGCAGCGATATGTCACGAAAGAGCATCTTGATGACGTACAAGCGATTGAAGACGGTCCGAAAGAGTAAAAAAATGACGAATAATTTGCAAGGTAAAGAAAAAATGCTTACCTTTGCACTCGCTTTACGGAGATCCGCTAGCTCAGCTGGTAGAGCACAACACTTTTAATGTTGGGGTCATGGGTTCGAGCCCCATGCGGATCACATAGCACAAGAGAGGATATTGCTGATGCGATATCCTCTTTTTTGTATATATACGTGCCTATGCGTACATCGCCAGTATACGTTCCAAGCTTAAATTCAGCTTTTTTTTCAGAACACTTGTCTTACTTATATATTATTCGGTTTTTGTTTACGTATCTTACATATTAACATAAAAACGTCATTCATTTGGTTGTTTTCGTAACAAAATATCAGCTATTGAAGCAAAAAACTGTCGTAATATTTGCGTGTTTTAATACATTATCTTACTTTTGTAACCGAAAACACAAATAAGCTTGTATATTGCTATTGATTGTTGCAATATACGAACAAAGTGTAAGCAAGGATGGGAAAAACCGTTGTTGGATTGTAAATAAGAAAAATCCTTCGGGTAAGAAGTTGTTTTAAGGTATCAACCAAACATTATATTATGGACGCAAAACAAGGATTGTATACCTCTGCCTACGAGCACGATGCGTGCGGCGTGGGAATGGTGGTGAACATACATGGAGGCAAGAGTCATGAGTTGGTGGATAACGCCCTGCGAGTGTTGGAGAACATGCAGCATCGTGGTGCCGAAACTCGTGACAAGACAGGTGACGGTGCTGGCATAATGGTGCAGATTCCGCACGAGTTTATTCTGCTGCAAGGCATTCCTGTGCCCGAAAAGGGACGTTACGGAACCGGCTTGGTGTTTCTTCCGCGAGAAGAGAAGCTGCAGAATAAGATTCTGAACATCATGATAGAGGAAATCGAACGTGAAGGTCTGGAACTGATGCATCTGCGTAACGTGCCCGTCAACGAGGACGTACCGGGTGTGGCAGCACGCGAGGTGATGCCCGACATACGCCAGATGTTTGTGGCGCCGACGCCCTCTCTCTCCACTTCTTCTGAAGGGGAAGATGCTGTCTCACTTGAGACCAAGCTTTATAAGGTAAGAAAGCGCATCGAACGCAGAGTCTTGCCACTCGGTATAGATTCCTTCTATATCTGTTCTTTGTCTTCCAAGAACATTGTTTATAAAGGTATGCTTACGAGCGGACAGCTGCGCCGCTTCTATCAGGACCTTACCAATCCTTACTTCACTTCCGGACTAGCGCTGGTGCATAGCCGATTCTCCACCAATACTTTCCCTAAATGGAAACTTGCTCAACCCTTCCGTTTGCTCTGTCATAACGGCGAAATAAACACCGTGCGAGGCAACCGTGCGTGGATGAAAGCACGAGAGAGCGTGCTCAGTTCGGGCGCTTTAGGCGACATCAAGGACATCCTGCCCATCGTGGAGGAGGATATGAGCGACTCGGCTTCGCTGGACAACGTGTTCGAGTTTCTGATAATGAGCGGCATGAGTCTGCCTCAAGCCATGGCCATTCTTGTGCCCGAATCGTTCAACGACAAGAATCCTATATCCGAAGACCTCAAGGCTTTTTATGAGTATTACTCCATTCTGATGGAGCCGTGGGACGGTCCTGCTGCGCTTATGTTCTCGGACGGACGTTATGCAGGCGGCATGCTCGACCGCAACGGTCTTCGTCCGTCACGCTATACTATCACAAAGAGCGGCATGATGGTGGTGGCAAGCGAGGTCGGAGTCATGGACTTCGAGCCGTCTGACGTCGTCAGCAAGGGACGTCTTGAGCCGGGAAAGATTCTGCTTATCGACACCGAGGAAGGCAAGATATATTATGACGGCGAGATAAAGGACCGATTGGCTCATGAACATCCTTACCGCCAGTGGCTCTCCACAGGACGCATTCAGCTGGAGAACCTCAGAAGTGGTCGTAAGGTAGCCAACTCCGTTACTGACTACGACACGAAGCTGCGTGCCTTCGGCTTCGGCGAAGAAGACATTGACCGCACCATCATACCTATGTGTACAAAGGGACAGGAGCCGGTGGCTGCTATGGGTAACGACACGCCGCTCGCCGTTCTTAGCGAGCGTCCGCAGCTGTTGTTCAATTATTTCCGTCAGCAGTTTGCGCAGGTCACCAACCCTGCCATCGACCCTATTCGTGAGGAACTGGTGATGTCGCTAACGGAATACATCGGACGTGTGGGCAGCGGCATTCTTACTCCTGATGAGAGCAACTGCAAGATGGTGCGTCTGCCACAACCCGTGCTCACCAATACCGAGTTAGACCTGCTCTGCAACATCCGCTATAAGGGATTCAACACCGTGAAGCTGCCTATGCTCTTCGATGTGGAGAAAGGCGAAAGCAGTCTGCGCAGCGCCTTGGACAATCTGTGCAAGAAGGCGGAGGAGAGTGTTGACGAGGGTGTCAACTACATCATTCTTACCGACCGTGACATCGACGGCAAGCATGCTGCCATACCGTCGCTTCTCGCTGTCAGCGCCGTCCACCATTATCTTATCTCCGTGGGCAAGCGTGTTCAGACAGCCATAATCGTGGAGAGCGGCGAGATAAGGGAGGTGATGCACGCCGCCTTGCTGCTCGGCTACGGAGCCAGCGCCATCTGCCCGTACATGACCTTCGCCATCATAGACCACCTTGTCTCTACGCATAAGATTCAGGAAGAATATCATACAGCCGAACAGAACTACATCAAGGCTGTGGACAAGGGTCTGAAGAAGATAATGTCGAAGATGGGCATATCCACCATCCGTTCTTATCGTGGAGCCAAGATATTCGAGAGTATCGGTATATCAGAGGCATTGCTCAGAAAGCATTTCGGTACGGAGATAAGCACCATCGGCGGTATCGGTCTGAAGGATATCGCGAGAGAATACACCGAACTCAATCAGTCTGCTTTCTTCCCGTCTCCGGTGGAGAAAGCGGAGGAGAAGTATTTCCTTCCTAACAACGGTCTTTTCAGTTACAGGAAGGACGGCATCGAGCACGCATGGAACCCCGAAACCATAACAAAACTGCAGCTTGCCACACGCTTGGGCAGCTATAAGCAGTTTAAGGAGTGGGCTGCAATCGTTGACACTCACTCCGCCACGGGAGACACCGAGAAGGGTCAGCGCCCAATCTTCCTTCGCAATCTGCTCACCTTCAAGAAGGCTGCCACGCCTACACCGCTTGACGAGGTGGAGCCGGTGGAGAGCATCGTACGCCACTTCGTCACAGGAGCCATGTCGTTCGGAGCGCTCAGCATCGAGGCACATGAGGCTCTTGCCTTGGCAATGAACCGTCTTGGAGCACGAAGCAATACGGGTGAGGGCGGCGAAGACAATGTCCGTTACCACACGGAGGTGGACGGCGTGTCGCTCAGCAGCAAGACCAAGCAGATTGCTTCTGGACGTTTCGGCGTTACGGCGGAATATCTGGTCAATGCAGAGGAGCTGCAAATCAAGGTGGCGCAGGGTGCAAAACCTGGTGAAGGCGGACAGTTGCCCGGCTTCAAGGTGAACAAGATCATTGCCAAGACGCGTAATGCCATCCCCGGAATCACGCTTATTTCGCCCCCGCCACATCACGACATCTATTCCATCGAAGACCTTGCCCAGCTTATCTTCGATCTCAAGAACATCAATCCTACCGCCGCTGTCAGCGTCAAGCTTGTGGCTGAGAGCGGTGTTGGCACCATTGCTGCCGGCGTGGCAAAGGCAAAGGCTGACCTCATCGTCATTTCCGGTGCCGAGGGCGGAACAGGAGCAAGCCCCGTATCGTCAATGCGATTTGCCGGTATATCGCCCGAGATAGGTTTGGCTGAGGCTCAGCAGACGCTGGTGCTCAACGGTCTGCGCGATCAGGTTCGCCTTCAGACAGACGGACAGCTCAAGACGGCACGCGACGTCATCATCATGGCAATGCTCGGTGCAGACGAGTTCTCTTTCGGCACGCTGCCTCTCATCGTGCTCGGCTGTCTGATGATGCGTAAGTGCAACACCAATACGTGTCCCGTAGGTGTGGCAACGCAGGACGAAACCCTTCGTGCCAAGTTCCGTGGACGTGCCGAATACGTGGTCAACTTCTTCACGTTCCTTGCCCAGCAGACGCGCGAGTATCTGTCTGAGCTTGGCGTAAGACATCTTAAGGACATCATCGGTCGCACGGATATGATAGAGGTAATCCCGCAGGACAAGTCGTCCAAGCTCGGAACCATCGACTTCAGCCGACTGCTTCATCGTCCTGACACGGAGAAGGCTCTCTATTGGGACCGTAGCGAATTTACGAAGGTGAGCGGCGTGAAGGACGAAGACATCATCTCTGCCTGCGCTAAAGCCATCGAGAACAAGGAGGAGGTGAATCTGGACTACGCCATCAAGAATACGGACCGCGCCGTCACCACCATGCTCTCTGGCGTCATTGCCAAGCGTTATGGCGAGGAGGGACTGCCCGATTCCACCATTAACATAAAGTTCAAGGGTTCGGCAGGTCAGAGTTTCGGAGCCTTCGCTGTCCGCGGCGTCAACGTCAGACTGGAAGGCGAGGCTAACGACTACTTCGCCAAGGGACTCTCCGGCGGACGTATCAGCATTCTGCCTCCGTCACGTACGAGTGCTGACTTCGTGGCTGAGGACAATATCATAGCCGGCAACACAGGACTGTACGGCGCCACCGGTGGCGAACTCTATGTCAACGGTCGGGTGGGCGAGCGCTTCGGCGTCCGCAACTCAGGAGCCACAGCCGTAGTGGAAGGCGCCGGCGACCATTGCTGCGAGTATATGACCGGCGGTCGTGTAGTGGTACTTGGACAGATAGGCCGCAATTTCGCCGCCGGTATGAGTGGAGGTCTGGCTTACGTCTGGGACCGTGAACACACATTCGATTATTTCTGCAATATGGATCAGGTGGAGATTTCGCTCGTCGAGGAAAGCTCGGCACGCAAGGAACTCCACGAACTCATCCGCCAGCACTACCTATATACGGGTTCTGCCTTGGCACGCCGCATGCTTGACGACTGGAACCGCTATGTGGAGGACTTTATCCTTGTCACTCCTATCGAATACAAGCGTGTGCTCCAGGAGGAGAAGATGCGTCAGCTGGAAGAGAAGATCGCCAATATGCAACTAATAAATAACTAAGGAAGAGATGGGAAAACTAAAAGCTTTCATGGAAGTGCCCAGGCTGGAAGCTGGGTATCGTCCTTTACACGAAAGAATACATGACTTTGGCGAGGTGGAGCAGACTCTCAACTCGCGTGACCGTATGGCTCAGGCAAGCCGCTGCATGGACTGCGGCGTGCCCTTCTGCCATTGGGCTTGCCCGCTGGGCAATAAGGATTCGGAATGGAACGACGCTCTCTGCAAGGGCGACTGGGAACTGGCTTATCGTCTGCTCAATGCCACGAACGACTTTCCGGAATTCACCGGTCGCATCTGTCCTGCGCTCTGCGAAAAGGCTTGCGTCCTGAATCTTACTGACCATGCCCCGGTCACCAACCGTGAGAACGAGGCTGCCATCACAGAGACAGCATGGCATGAGGACTATATCAAGCCCATGATATTCCCGCGCAACGGCAAGAGTGTTGCGGTCATAGGTGCCGGTCCTGCCGGACTTGTGGCAGCCAATCGTCTTAACCGTATGGGTTATGCTGTCACCGTCTTTGACAAGAACGAGGCTGCCGGCGGTCTGTTGCGTTACGGCATCCCCAACTTCAAGCTCTCAAAGAACATCATCGACCGTAGGCTTGACATCCTCATTCAGGAAGGCATACGGTTCGTATACAATACAGTCATCGAACCCACTTCCTTACCCGAAGGATTTGATGCCTACGTCCTTGCGACAGGAACGCCCGAGGCTCGTGACTTGAAGAACGTCCCCGGTCGTGAACTTAAAGGTGTGCACCTCGCCTTGGAATTGCTCTCGCAACAGAACCGCGTCCTCTCTGGTGTGGAGTATTCCAAGGACGAGCGTGTCACCTGCAAGGGCAAGGACGTTCTGGTCATCGGCGGTGGCGACACAGGTTCGGACTGCATCGGAACGGCGCATCGTCAGGGATGTAAGAGTGTCACGCAGATTGAGATTATGCCGCGCCCCGTGGAGGGTCCGGACGATCCGAAGAATCCGTGGCCTAACTATCCGCGCGTGCTCAAGACCACGTCCAGCCACGAAGAGGGATGTACGCGCCGCTGGAACATCAATACGCTGGAGTTTATAGGCAAGAACGGTCAGCTGCGTGGCGTTCGCGTGCAGCCCATCGACTGGCAGCCGAATCCCGAGGGAGGTCGTCCCATCATGGTTGAGGCTGGCGACCCGGAGGTGATAAAGTGCGAGGCATGCTTCCTCGCAATGGGATTCCTCAAACCTCAGCATCCTGACTATCCCGAGAACGTCTTTGTCTGCGGCGATGCCAAGAACGGAGCCTCTCTCGTGGTAAGGGCAATGGCAAGCGGACGCGACGCGGCGCATAAGGTAGACGCTTACCTGAAGTCGCATTGAATGAATAAAATATTATAATTAGCAAGAGAGAGAGTTATGTGCGGAATTGTAGCAATTTTCAACGTTAAGGCTCCGTATCTGGCGTACATGAAAGCGCTCTGCAGGCGTGATTAATGGCAGTAGACAGGAATTTATCGGCGAGGTTTTTGTTAAAGCCCTGCCTAACACAGCAATCTGCCGTCCGACACAATATTTGCATTTCTAACGCTCAATACTCCTCGTTCAGCGCACAACAAAATCTTTGGTGCGAAATTCTTGAGTTTTGAGCGTGCAGCGATAGCATACTGACATCCAGCAGATTATGCTGCTAAGAAGAGAAGTGTGCAATGAATAGCGGAGCCAAACAAGCATCATTGGGCTGCTATAGAGCCACTTTTACACTCCAATACAGCCTCTGTTGTCATGCAACACAGCCTCTTTTTCACTCTTATAGCGTTACTATTGGAGTGCAAAAGAGGCTGTATTGATAAATCAGGGCGTCACAAATGCAACAAAAAACATAAAAAACGGCTCGCAAAATCTCTAAAATCAATTTTTATTTTGTAACAACTTTTTACTCTTTGTGCGATATTTGCATGGCAAGACAGATTATTAAAACGACAATAGAGACAATAGAGACAACAGGCTTCGCATTGAGACAATGTTTTCTAAGACGGCAAGTTAATGCAACAACGCCACTACTCCACAACGATATTATTGATTTCCGTTGTGGGGTAGTGGCGTTGTTGTATATATAATAAGGTGTGGTCTTTTACTTCAAGTTGCCTACGCTGTGGAGATACTCCGCAATCTGTACTGCGTTGAGGGCGGCACCCTTGCGGATCTGGTCGCCTGAGAGCCAGAATGTCAGACCGCAGTCGTCTGCGAGATCCTTGCGTACGCGTCCTACGAAGACGTCGTCCTTGCCGGCTGTCTCGAGAGGCATCGGATAGACGAGGTTGGCGGGATCGTCCTTGAGAGTGCAACCGGGAGCGGCGGCGATGGCCTTCTGAGCCTCCTCTACGGAGATGGGACGCTCCGTCTCAATCCATACTGACTCAGAGTGAGAGCGCAGCGAGCTCACGCGTACGCACATAGCCGAGCAGCGAACGTCGCTGTGCATGATCTTGCGGGTCTCGTTGAACATCTTCATCTCCTCCTTTGTGTAGCCGTTGTCCGTGAAGACGTCAATCTGAGGAATGACGTTATAGGCGAGCTGATGAGGGAACTTGCTGACCGTTACAGGCTCGTTGTTGACAAGCTCCTTATACTCCTGCTTAAGCTCCTCCATTGCAGCGGCTCCTGCGCCAGACGCGCTCTGGTAGCTGGCGATGTGGATGCGCTTGATGTGGCTGAGCTGCTCGAGCGGCTTCAATACCACTACCATCATGATGGTGGTGCAGTTAGGGTTGGCGATGATGTTGCGCGGACGGTTGAGAGCGTCCTCGGCGTTGCACTCGGGCACCACCAAAGGCACGTCGTCACACATACGGAACGCGCTGGAATTGTCAATCATCACGGCGCCGTACTTTGTGATGGTCTCGGCGAACTCCTTTGATGTGCCGCCACCTGCAGATGTGAACGCCACGTCGATGTCCTTGAAGTCGTCATTGTGCTGAAGGAGCTTCACTTCATACTCCTTGCCCTTAAACGTGTATTTAGTTCCAGCCGAACGGGTAGAACCGAACAGTACGAGGTTGTCGATGGGGAAATCTCTCTCGGCGAGGATACGCAGGAATTCCTGTCCTACGGCTCCGCTTGCGCCAACAATTGCTACATTCATCTTGTTCTTGTATTTTTTATGTTAATTTTTTACTTTCCTTAAATATTATGTGCAAAGTTACAACTTTTTCTATCAACTTGTTAAGTTTCATGCTTGTTTTTATGTATTATTGTATAATCTGCGTGTGTGCGTGCGCAGAGTGAGCGGAAGATAGACGGGATGAAAGCCTAAACAGACGTAAAGAAGGCTTATGTGGAGAGCGGAGGTCAGGCGGTGTTTTGTTGTTTACGCACACACGTAAAATCATATCTAAAAGTAAGCTAAAAAACGAAATCCGCCTCGTTTTTTTTTGGTGGATAAACTGAAATGAGCTATATTTGCGGTGTCAAAGTGACAAAACGACAAAAAATCTATAACATCAACTAAAAACCTTTTACTATGGAAGTCGAAAAGATTATGCAAGCCCTTGAGGCTAAACACCCGGGCGAAGCCGAGTACCTGCAGGCAGTCCGCGAAGTGCTCATTTCTATTAAGGACGTTTACAACCAGCATCCTGAGTTTGAGAAAGCCAAGCTCATCGAGCGCCTCGTAGAACCCGAGCGTATCATCACTTTCCGTGTACCTTGGACAGACGACAACGGCGAAGTACATGTAAACATTGGCTATCGCGTTCAGTTCAACGGTGCTATTGGTCCGTACAAGGGAGGTCTTCGCTTCCATCCGTCGGTAAATCTCTCTATTCTTAAGTTCCTCGGTTTCGAGCAGACATTCAAGAACGCGCTTACCACACTCCCGATGGGCGGTGGCAAGGGTGGCTCAGACTTCTCTATCCGCGGACGTTCCGACGCAGAGGTTATGCGTTTCTGCCAGTCGTTCATGACTGAGCTTTATCGTCACATCGGTCCTGATGAGGACGTTCCCGCTGGTGATATCGGCGTAGGCGGCCGCGAGATTGGCTACCTCTTCGGTATGTACAAGAAGCTCACACACCAGTATCAGGGTGTGCTCACAGGCAAGGGTCTCGAGTTCGGTGGCTCACGCATCCGTCCTGAGGCTACAGGCTACGGCGCTCTCTACTTCGTTCATCAGATGATGGCTACACGCGGTCTCGATCTGAAGGACAAGACAGTTGCTATCTCTGGCTTCGGTAACGTGGCTTGGGGTGCTGCCAAGAAGGCTACAGAGCTTGGCGCTAAGGTTATCACAATTTCTGGTCCTGACGGCTACATCTATGATCCGAACGGCGTTTCTGGTGATAAGATCGACTATATGCTCGAGCTTCGCTCAAGCGGTAACGACGTTTGCCAGCCGTACGAGGACGAGTTCCCCGGCTCTAAGTTCATTGCAGGCAAGAAGCCTTGGGAAGTTAAGGCTGACATCTACCTTACATGTGCTACACAGAACGAGCTCAACGGCAATGACGCCGACATGATTCTCGCTCAGAAGCCTCTCTGCGTTGCTGAGGTTTCTAACATGGGTTGCACAGCTGAGGCTGTTGAGAAGTTCGTAGCTGCTGAGCAGCTCTTCGCTCCTGGCAAGGCTGTCAACGCAGGTGGTGTTGCTACTTCTGGTCTTGAGATGACTCAGAACTCTATACGCTTGACATGGAGCGAGGCTGAGGTGGACGAGAAGCTCCACTACATCATGCACTCTATCCACGAGCAGTGTGTTAAGTACGGTACACAGCCTAACGGCTATATCGACTACGTGAAGGGCGCTAATATCGCCGGCTTCATGAAGGTTGCCAACGCGATGATGGCACAGGGCATCGTTTAAGAGCCCGCAACAAATATTTCGCAAGAAATCAGTCACTTGCGAATTTGTTCCAGCGAATTAAAGAAAAAAGTAAGAGTTAGTTCCTTTAGAGAAAGGAATTCTATAATACATATAGGCAAATAGAAATCTACAAGGATACGGACTCTGCCTCACGTGATGTGGTCGCAGAGTAACGGTCCTTGTTTTTTTCGTTTTATTCTGTTTGCTGCCTTTTTTAACCGACAGTTTAAGCCAAGTAAAGACAAAAGTGGATTTGAAAAACATCCTCTTGGGCTTCTGAATATCGTATGAGCCTTGAGGTTTAAAATAATAACAGCCTCTGTTAAGAGGATTCTCACAATCAGGAAAGGAGAACATATTTATGTATGCAATAAGAATCTTGGTCCTGGCATTGTCGATGACAGCGTGTCTTGCCGTGATGGCGCAGACACAACGTGGCAAGGCCTCCTATTATTCGAAGCGTGCCACAGGTGCGCGGACGAGCAGCGGTGAACGGCTACACCATGACAGTCTCACGTGTGCTCACCGAACATATCCATTCGGCACGCTATTGCGTGTCACCAATGAGAACAATGGCAAGGAAGTCATTGTTCGTGTTACCGACCGCGGTCCTCGCGGGCGTGGTAGAATCATTGACTTATCTTACGGAGCAGCCAGACAGCTTGGCATCCTCTCGCAGGGGGTGGCGGTGGTACGTGTGGAGCGTGTACGTACCAACAAGGTGCCGTATCGTCCTGAGCCGGAAGTGGATGATCTGCCGGAATTTGATTTCGAGATTACAGAATATACAGTTCCTGAAAACGGAATTATGCACCTTCCTAAGAAAGGAAAGGTGCATAAATAATTAGGAATTTTGAGTTTTGAATTTTGAATTATTCTCGGCTTTGCCTGCGATTTTGAGTTATTCAGTTTTGAATTTATCTATGACTTACTCTATAAATTCTAAACTGAACAATTCAAAATGCGCCTTGGCGCACAATTCCTAATTCCTAATTCAAAACTCAAAATTCACTTTTTCGTATTGACCTTCACCACGGTGACGTACGATACGGGTTTGCCGTCGTGCTCGGCGGAGACGAGCAATCTGGCTTCGCCGTCCTTGATGCGGCGGTCTGCCTTGACGGAAGCGGTGTAGCGTATGCCGCTGCCAGGAGCGATCTGCTCCACCAGAATGCTTGGCGAAATCTGGATATGGCGGTTGTCTTCAGCCTCCTTTACTGACGGTATGATGCCGAAGACGGGCAGGTCCGAGTGATTATATATCTCGAACACCATCTTGCCTTCTTCGTCGGCTTCCAGTATGCCGTCCCCGTTGGCGTCCGTAAAGCTGACGTTCTTTATCTCGAGACGTTCTGCTTCAGCCCTTTCCAGCGTGCTTGCGCTGACGGATGACGATCCGTATCCGGTGGTGTCTGCATTGAAGTCGATGCGGTCATTGCCAGAATTGGTGGTGTCCACCATCTGCGACGGGTCGATTTCCTGACTGTCATCCGCACCATTGTAAGAGTGGGCGTACGTATCATCGTAAGAGTGGGCGTATGTATCGTCGTCGTATTGCTGATTACGTGCAGCCGCTCTCTTTTGTCTTTGTATGCGTTCGTTGCGTTGTCCGAGCCTCTCGCTTTGTTCTGCCTTAGCCTGTTTGTCAGCTGAATTGCCTATGGCTCCACCCACGATGGCACCTCCTGCCATACCGATGAGCGTGCCGACGTCGCTGCCGCGCGGTCCTCCGGCTATGCCACCGATGGCAGAACCGACGACCGAACCTAACGAACTGCCGGCATAAGCGCCCGCACCCGCTGCCGTCATACAACTGCTTACAAGAACAGCGCCGCTGACCAATAATATCATATCCTTTCTCATGATGTATATCCTCCTTGTTCCTATTTACCTAATTGTCTGATTTTCTTTTTGCAAATATATAAAAAATATGATATAACTACCATATTCTTAATGCTAAAAGAAATATAAAACAATAATCGAAAGGAATTTTAGAACTTCATTACTGATAAAACTACAATTCCTTTCGATATAAAACAGCAATTATCTTTCGCCGTTGAGCGTCGCCTCCAGCTGATGTATCATCTTTGCTGTCTCTGCCGTTGGCTTGCTGAGAACGGCAGGAGCAAACTTGCTTACCAAGGCATTGAGCTTCTTCAAGTTGCCCTTCTGTCCGTTACGACGATAGATTTGGCGGAGCTGCCATATCTTTTCGGCGTTCTGGAAGCCTTCCACAAGTCGCTCGAAGCGGATGCTTGGGCGCGGTCCGGGATAGATGCTGTATGTGTCGCCGGCTGCCCAAGTGCGGAAACGTGTGTCGCGAAGAGGGTCTTCCGTCCAGCTGTTCACAGCCCAACGCAGATATCCGTCATAGTCGGCAGCTACCGCATGTACGCCAATCCATGCCGCTTCGGCAGGTGAGGAGAACGAGAATGTGCCGGGGAACGGTTCGGTGCAGCAGGTATAGTATGTGCTTATCTGTCCGCGTTCGCGACGTTGGCGCAGCACTTTGTCAGGGAATTTCTGTCCGTAAGGGATGGAGAGATAATAGAGATCCTGCTGTATCTCGTCATGATAGTTGCCCGCAAGCGTAATCTTGAAGTCAGGGTCGGCGTCCTTTATCACCTTGATGGCTGCCTTCATTGCCTCCATCGGGCGTTCGTCCATGGAGATGGCGGTGCGGCTGAACCATCCTTTCTGGCGCAGATGACGGGCGAAGTCGCGGAGGAAACCGCCCCAATAGGCAGCGTAGGCAGAGTCGCCCGGCTCGGCACGCACAAACTTCACGCGGTTCGTCGCTTCGTCATAATAGTCGAAACTGAGGTTCCAGGGTATCATGGTGTAGCAAGAGATGAGCGCATCACGCATGCCCACCTCTTCCGTCATAAACTCCACCCACTTGTCGAATACTGCATAGCTGTACGTCCACGTGCCGTCGATGTGGCGGATGCGTGTCACCATGCTGTCGTATGGGTCGAAGGTCTGACCGTTCCACGGCTTGTGCATGATGGAAGCTGTGATGGCGTGCTGTCCGGCGTCAGCCAGCATGCGCATTATAGGCAGCATTGCGTCCATGTGTTCGCGGCTCCATGGCTCCACGCCATAATAGCGAGCCACGGCGTAAGGGTTCTGCCAAAGGTCGATATTGAGGTGCCATTTCGACGGATGGGTAAGTTCTCTGTCCGTTACTTTCAGCTCTATCTTCAGCTTTTCGTCCTTCATTCCCTTGCCGCTTACGCACAATGTGCCCTCGTAAACGCCCGGCTTGGCGTCGCGCGGCACACGGATGTTGAGCCAGATGGGTTGTGTATAGGTACGCTTTACAGCCAGATATTTATTCGTGTCGAGCACGTCAGCCACAAGCGACGAGTCCCAATCAGCCTTATTGTCGCGACAACCGCAGCCTCCTTTTCCGTCTTTATTTAGTTCGTCGGTCATGACGTATCGCACGAAATAAGGCTGAACGTTCTCTGACTTTATCACGTTGCCCTTGGCAGATCGGAGGTCTGAGACGCTGAGGCTGACGTTGTCAAGGTCGCGGAGCGTATAGATGACAGCCTGAGCGTTGACACGTTCGCCGCGCCAAGCTGTCTTTCGGAGCGTGCGCGAGGCTGACAATGCGGTCGGAACAGCGTGTTTGCCATAGCGTACGTCGGTGGAAGCCCATGCCGTACGGACGCTGTCGCGTCCGAGGCTGCGTGTCCAAAGCTCGATGGGGTCGTGCGGCTTGGGGTCGGCAAGCTCCTCGTATTGTCCTAAAGGCATGGCTGCCTTGTCGTGCTTCTGCGCCTGTGAAGCGATAGGCGAGATGATGGAGGCTATTATAATTAATGTAAGCAACAAGAGTGGTGCGTTATTTATTCTCATATATCTTTATTATTATATGTCTATACGTTTGTTTTACTTCACCATTATCTTCTTTCCTTCCACCATGTACACGCCCTTGTCGAGGCGGATATCCTTATTGCCCTGCACCATGCCTCGGAAAGCTGAGCGTCCGGCTATGTCGTTGATGGTAACGATGCGCTCTTCGGGCGTTACGATGCGGATGCCGCCGTCCGTGGCAAAGACGTCCACGTTGCGGAGGTTGTCCGTATTGATGTTGCCGATGGCTGTTGAGGGTGGGAGAGTGGCGTTTTGTCCGTCCTTCTGATACAGTCGCACATAATCGAAGAAGGTCTCGTACGTGAACGAAACGTCACACGGACGTGCCCACGAGCCGTCGCCAACACTCTGATTGAGGATAAGATAGAAGGGCTTGTCGAACGGCCACTGTCCCTTGCTGAGCAGGTCGGCGTTCTTTGACTTTGCGTATGAGAACACCTTCACGCCGTCAACGAACCATGAGAGAAGCTCCGGCTCCCATTCCATGGCTATGATATGATAGTCAGCAGCGTTAGTGTAAACGCCACCGGAGTTAGGCTTTGCCTGATTGAGGTCGTAAGTAACGTGTGTGTGAACGGTGTGGTAAGTGCGTCCGTCAGCGTCAATCTGTTCCCAAAGGTCAATCTCACCGCACGTCGGCCATCCTGCCGAACCGTCCTGCGGCATCATCCAGAAGGCGGGGAAGTTGCCCGTATGCGGCGTAGTGCGCAGTCGTCCCTCGATGCGACCGTATGTGAAGTTCATCTTGCCTGCGCTTTCCACGGCACCGCTTATCATGTCCACGTTGCCTTCCTCGTCGATGTCGTTGGCTATGCAGCGCGTCACGAGATTGCCGTCCTTGATGTAAGCCGTGCGTTCCTGACCCTCTTTGGTCTGCGCTGTGAAGCGTTTCCATGTGGGATTCTCGCGTGAGCAGCGACTCCAGTTGGCTTCGTTCGGCATCGAACCGTCCTCGCCGTTGAATTCATCGGCGAACACCAGCTTGTATTCCTCCGTTCCGTCCGGCTCGAACACCGCCGTTACCATTACGTCGCCGTCTACGTTCTTGCCGTCGATGGTGAATGTTTCGTCCGCTTCAGCGTCCGTCACGTCATACTCGTCCCACTGTTTTATGCCGTCAACGTATTGTCCGCCCTTGATGTTCTGTCCGTGGCGCACCTTCACGCCCTTAAGTTGATAGCCCTCAGCAGGAGCCACAGGCATAAGATAGATGGGCTTGCCCTTTGCCACTGTGGTCGGTACGCCCGAAAAGTCGTCGCCAACTATGTGTCCGCCGATGGCGTTAATTTCCAGTTTTACGTTGTCAGACTGAGCCAATACGGGCGAGACTGCTGACATTGCGCTTATGCACAATGCTATGGGTATGATATGATTCTGTTTCATGATTAGTTTTTATATGTATAAGTAATGTTTATGTAAAGGTAAGGTTATTTATCCGGTTGACAAAGGAAAACCTTGTTTTGTGATTCTTTTTTTTAGTTATGGCGTATTTTTATAAAGCTAAACGACTGAAAATCTAAAAATTAATGTAATTTTGTGTACTGATAGGTTGATATAAAAATATTTCAGAAATACATTTACCGATATGACTAATCTTCTTCTATTACAATACACTTGCTTTCTTGTGTCACTGTTATTAGCGCCTATAATAATAGTGTCGTATTTCATACAGGAAGGTACAAATCGCAGATATGAGCGTTCCCGCTGGATGCTGGTCACTGCCGTACTCCTTCTTGCTCTCCATTATTTTCTTCAGATGCGCTTTTCCATCCGTGCCACCACAGACGCCGGCGCCACGGTGGTGAACATCCTCTTCTATACTCCCGCTGCCTTTCTCTTCTCCGGCTCAGTACTCGGACTTGAAGGCGACCGTCGGCGATTCCGTAGCTATGTGTTGTTCGGAGCCATGTGTACCTTTCTCATACTATTGCTGTTTTTTATAGGGTGGCTGAGAAACGGCTGTCTGGAGATGCCATACGTGCAACCCATAATGCATGCCGTGTACTTCGTGGTAATGACCGTGTTTGTGCTTGTTCCGTGGAAGGCTATAAGGCGTAGCCGTAAGAGGGTCATCAACGAGACCGGTGGCGACATCGTACCATACAAGCGCTTTGTCGGCTCTGCCTATCTGCTGATGAGCACCACATTGTCCGTGCTTGTCATTGCGATAGTCTGGCGACCTTTGCTTTTCATAATAGCTCCGTTCGGACTCTTTGCTATCTTCTTTTACGTCCTCTGCTTTGTCTATCTCGGTTTCGGCATGGCATCCATCAGGGACGTGCTCGATGAGGATGTGTCGGGAGAAGAATCGTGTGGAGCTGATGATGATTCGGACAATAAGGAGAAAGAATCTGTGCTTTACCCTGCAGAAATGGCGGAGAAGGTGGGTATGGCATTGGATAAATGGGTGAAAGAAGGCGGTTATCGCGACTCGAGCACTAATATCTCAAAGGTTTCGCGCGAGGTTTTTCTTTCGCGTCGCGAACTGAGCGAGTATTTCGACCTGCATCTGCATTCCACCTTCCGTATCTGGCTTTCCGACATCCGACTGGCGGAAGCGCAGAAGATGATAGCTGCGCATCCGGAATACAGCAACGACACCATATCCACTTCCTGCGGCTTTTCGTCACGTAGCCAGCTCTAAAAAATCTTCAGCGACAAGCTCGGAATGTCGCCAAAGCAGTGGAGAGAAAAGTTAGGTATGGAGGAACAAAAGGGGTCAAATTCGGATGAAAACGAATGAAAAACGGCCTTTAGGTGTCCGATTCATAACGAATCAGACACCTAAATCAATGGAATCGGACACATACGCATAGGAATCGGACACATTTTTACGAACTTTTTCTATATCTTTGTGATATCAAAAGTGTGTATAATCCGCAAAACGAAATGTTTTCGCATTTTGGAACGAAACGCTAAAATTTCAAAAACGAAACGCAACTTTTCAAGGTTATACCCCACACCTCAAAAATTCAAAAAAATCGACCGGCTTCGCCGGAACGAAATACATTTGAAGGCAGTTAGAACATCATCCTAACTGCCTTCTTTCGTATTGTCGCTTCGCTCCACGCTTTGACGCTTTGCGTTTACGCTACCTCGATTATCGCTTTGAACGCACTGACGCTTTGCGCCCAGACGATTTTTCCGTGGAAGGCCAGACGCGAGCCGACACCCGCATCCGCATACGAGGCATCGTCATTCGCATTCGCATGCACGACACCGCCAAACGCATTCGCGTGGTTGCACCCACGAAAAACCACACGGCTTGCTGATGTGCTTATCCAGTATATATCACTATAATACGTACTGGATGAACCACTGACGTTGCCAACTGGCACGACATCCATGTATTTGCCATGATAAACGGCTGTTACCCAGTTTCCGCTGTTAGTCGTACCTTTTACCATTCGTGTGCTTCCGTCTGGCATCCAAATGCGCCACTTGCCAGCATTGCCACTGTCATTTGGCAAATCCACATTGTCCATCATATCGTACTTGTTGCCGAATATGTCTTCATAACCCAAGCAACAAGTGTTGTTTACTTGCTTGACATCAACGGCTCCATATTCACCATTAACCTTGTACCATGCGTATTGGTACACCAAGTTGTCAATGAGCGAATTTGTCACATTTGCGTTGATTGCCTTTGCAGCCTTATAGCCAATGGTGTCAGTCATGCCGTATGCCATTGTTCCGCCTGTAGTTCTCATGTTGGTGTGCTGACCAGCTCCACATTGGTCTTGGGCATCCCTACGGCCATACTTGGCAAAGAACAAGTTGGCAATGGCACTGTGCATACTTGCGTCAATCTGCTGCATACCACGTTGAACACTATAATAGTGGAAGTCGCTCCATGTCAAGTTTGACGTGGTGCTGCCACCAGTAACCACCGCCCTCAATTTATCGCCTACAACAGAACTTCCTACAGTTGCACACAAACAGTCATCCTCATTGACCCAATCAGGTTCCATATCCTCAATCTTGTCGCTGTTGCTCAATACCACCTTATCAAACTCAGCGGTCTGCAATACGGTAAAGTTGAGGTATGTCGCACCAGAAGGGATGTCTGAAATCAAGTACATACCAGCCTCAAACTTGTTGCTGAGTGTTGGCACAACGATGGTTTTGACTACCTTTCCCGAATCATCCGTGAAAATGCTTCCAACAAGATTGCTGCCTGGCACAGAAGGAAAACGAACACGCTTATAGCCTGATACAGACACACGACAAACGGCATAGCTGCTATCTGCTGTATATGAGTTTTGCAAGGTGTTCTTGCCACTCATTACCTTATAGCCCTTGCGATAATTGCCACCACTCTGTATTTCACTCAGCAAGATGACTTTTGCTTTCGGTACGGATGGCATGGCAACATTGCTGCTGTAACAGCTATAATGCTTGCCATTCAGGTAGTCATTGATTCCCTTGATCCATCTGTGAGGCTCGAACATCATAATGTCGCCCTCTGAGCCATCCAACTTTGCAGCGGTGCAATTAGCCACCTCTGCTGCATCCGCATAATAGTTGGAGTTCTCATCATGCAATGGATATATGGTGACAACGCCATCAAGGTTGTTTGCAATGGTGTCAACACCTGCAATCTTGATGTTTCGTGTCGTTGGCTTTTTCGTAACCTTGGCAAGCACACGGTGACGCTTCTTCAAAAGTGCCGTGATATGACCGCTTGGCACATAGTCATTGCCATACTTATAGCCAGTCTTGTTGTCAAGGTTGGACACATTGGCATCATCCGCAACAGTGTCATCAAACTCAATCATCGTGTATTCTGGTTGAATGATGTTCAGCTCTGGGAAATGTTCTTGCCACTTCTTGTATTCTTCATCAGCTATGTATGAAGTGAGGCGATAAGTGCCAACCAGACGGCATGAATCCACATTGCCACCGTTTTCATCAACACCACCCATCGAAAGCATATTCTTTAGCATGGTTCCGTCACCTTCCATGTCTATGCCTGTAATTCGTAGATACTTCACTTTGCTGCATCTGCTGTAAAGTGTCTGCCAATTTATCAATGGGCAATTATCCACAACCAGACGTGTGACATTTGAGGTTCCTTCAAGTGTGAGACCACTGTTTGTGAGCTTGCTCAGATAGCGGAGTTCCAAGGTTTGCAGCGTTGAAGGCAACACAACTGTCTTCAATGGTGAACCTTGTGCGAAACTCACGCCTGTCAAAGCACTCTTCCCTGCACGGAATGTTTCCAGCTTGGTGTTTGCGCTCAAATCAATGCCTGTGAAGCTGGTGGATTTCAAACCAGTCATATTGAGCGTGCGAAGGTTCTTGCATCCGTTCACAAGCAATGCGTTGAGCGTTGTCTGTGTCGCTGCACAACTTACATCAAGCGTGCGAAGTGCCGAACAGTTGTTGAGGTTCAACGTCTGCAAGATGGCATGGCTCACGTCCGTAAGGTCAAGCCCCATGATGCGACTTGCACCATACACGTATTGTGGATCATTCACAATCAAGTCGGTGTCAAGTGTCAGTTGCACCATACTGCCTGTGTCTTCTGCCAGGACTGCACTCTGATGCGGTGTGCCACTCGTATAGCCATAACCGAAATAATAACGCTCACTTGACGTTATCTTTATCTTTCGGTTGTCGCTACCGAACTTATAGCCAAAGTAAGCAGCAAAGCTGTCCTTTCGATATGTGCCACACACATATTGGCTATCCAGCAGCGCAAAGCGGTTTTGGATGGTGAATGTGCGGTGTGCGTAACGGCTTCCCTGCAAGGCATAGAGATAATTGTAATAGCTCGTTCCGTCTGCTGAGGTTACGCCTTCCGTCAAGGGAGTGATATACTTGTATATGCCATCCTTGTTGTATATGCGTTCGCACCAGTTGCCCATCTGTTCCACATTGAACATATTAAGCACATATTCGAGGCTCATGTTTGAGCGGATTTTGTCAGCCACCTCCCTCAACTTGTCTGGACATCCCCTTACAAGCTGCCACAAAATGCTGTCATGCCCTGCGAAGGCATAGGAGCCTATGCTTTCATCCAAGGTCTCCCATGTTATGGTATAGTCATACTTCAAGACGGAATCATTGCGTTCACCAAAGATGGTGTCCATGTCGTATGGAATGAACTGCCAGTGAAGACCGTCCCATGTGACAAGCATCATGTTCTTGGCACGGTTATCCACCGCCATGAAATAGTCCGTTATCACATACCATGCAAATGGGCTTTCATTGTCAAAGTAATCATTATACTCTGCATAGAACTTGCTTGGATTTCCTTTGCATGAGAGAATCCACGACCAAAGACGCTTGACCGCTGCCTTGTCTTCCTCATTGGCGGTTTTCCAAGTGTCATCAGCCTTGAAACGGAACTCCAGTGCATCCGCAAATGAAGCCATGTCAGCCGTGCCAAACAAGCAAAGTGTCTCAGAGTTGTTCAAGAACTCCAAGCAGATACATTTGTTTCGCTGTCCGTTCAAAGCTGCTGCATCATTGAAGCCTTCAATGCCCTCAAATCCATAGATGGCTGCACTGCCACTTTTCTCATTGTTGAAATTGTACTTGCCAAGGTAGATGTTTTCACCAGTATTGTCATTGTCATAGAACAAATCAATAGGGAAACCATCCACACCAATACGGACATCATAGTTGCCAGTATATGTCTTTTGTGGTGGTGTGAGCCATCCGCAACGCTTCCAGATGTCATTGACTATCTTCACGGCTCCAGTGTTATGAGTGGAAGAGGAATCTGAGAAATCCGCTTTCAAACAGAAAATATCTATCGGACGTGCGCCTGGCTTGAATGAATAGGTGCAATCAGGAACTTCCACACCATTCACATACAGCTTGGTTCCATACTTGCTTGAACGGCTGAAATACAAGCGGTAGTTCTTTCTTGGATATGTGGTTGATGATGTTCCCTGTATGCGCAATCCGCACTGGTAGATGATGAAATCATATTCCTTACCATAGGCAGAATAGAAATAGATGTCAACAGGCACTTCAAACTTCTTGTTGTTGGTCTGATTCACAAGATTCACATCGCCCACGATGCGCATCACGCTCTTGCCCTTGGCTCTTAGCTTATCCATATCAACGTCCGTACCTTCATCATTCATCACCTGATTGTTCTCGAACAGCACAACCATTTCATCAGTAGTAGGACGATCCACCATGTAGTTGGCAAGTTCTTCATCATCTCCAAGCGCACGGTTATAGACACGGATGTTTCTCAGTTCCACATCTGCACTATCGCTTCCAACCTTGATGTTGACAGGTGTCGATTGCAAAAGACTGTCGGTGTTGGCATACTGCTTCGCACCGCAAAGAATACCGTTTACATAGAGTTCCAATAGACGGTTGCCAGACTTCTCTTGCACGACAAAGGCAATTTTCAAGTTCAAGCCACTCGCAAAAAGCGTATTGACCTCCGTTCCTGCCCCTGTTCTCATTATAGCCTCTTGTGTGGTCAGCTTGAAGCCGACATTGCCATTCATGCAATCAATGACAACACCGTTTCTGTCTGTCACATTGGAACACATCAGTTCCATTTCATAAGTGGCTCCATTGGTTGTGGCATCGCTCTTGAATGGTGTGTAACCGATTTCGATGTTTGCCCCATTGGTCAGTTTCAAAGCGTCACCAGTCCATCCGTTGCTTTTCCAGTCAAAGCCATTGAACGTGGTTCTAATGCCGTTATAAGTCCATTCGGACGGTGTACTTTCACTGTTGCTTCTGCCTGATGCTGTAAGTTTCAGTTGCAAGCCAGATGTTGTCTCATTCAGGTCAATGCCACTTTCATTCACATCAATGTAGAAATTGTATTCAGTGACACCACACTTGAATTTCATTTGGTTTGTTCCCTTTTCAAGGAATCGGTTTGTGTAAATCTGTGTGGTTCTTGGCACACTTACATTCTGCGTCTTGATGTCATTGCGATATACAGACACATCCGCTGGTGTCGCTGTTGGGTCATAGGCAACGAACTCAAATTTTACTTGCTCATATTGTCCAGCTTCCAAAGTTGGTGCCAAATGGTCTTTTGTAAAGATACGACCATCCGAGTGCGTCATCATGGTTCCGATAAAAGGCGAATTGCTGCCTGTTTTCAGAATATCCATATAGATGCTATCGCTCTTCAAGGTCAAGTCTGCACTTGCCTCCATTTCTGCCACCATTTGGATAGTGTGCCTTCCCACACTGAATGCGGTCATTGACAACGAGAAACTGCTGTTGGTCGTTCCGCTTCGTGTTATGGTGTGGGCATTCTGCTGCTTGCCATCCACATAAAGCGTCACCACCTTGGTTCCCGAGCCACTTATTGCGTATGGAATACTGATGGTCTCGTTTGTCCCATAGCCACCCTTTGCAATGGCTTCTGCAAGGTTGAAACTGCTTGTCAGGGATAACGTCACGACCTTTACGCTCACATAGCTCTGTTTCATCTGCTTCTTGCCAGTTGTCGGATCAGTAGTGGATGCTTTTACATATATGTCGGTTGTACCAACCTGCAAGTATTTGGAGAGGTCAAGCGTATAACTTCCCTTGCTCACATCCTCGATGGTGTCATGGTACATGGTGATTGAACCACGTTTCATTTCAATCTCAATGGTTGCTTTCTGGCCTGTTGACGTACCTTTCTCATCACCGCTGCTATATTGGTGGTCGTAAGAGTATGTGAGTTGCGCACTGCCACCTTCCTTGATGACACTGTTGTTGACGGATGCGCCCAATACAATCTTTGTGGTGGAAGTTTCACCACCACCGCCACCTTTTCCTGCTGGTATGTCCAAGCCCACGACTTCCGCACCACTCTTGTTGGTTAAGGTAAGATGTACCGTGCTTTCATCCTCACTAAGTTCAGCATTGCCACCAAAGATGGTGTTTGTCTCCACCTCATTGAGCTTCGCCGTCACTGCTGAGTTCTGCACAGGGTTCGTGCTGTTTGCGTCAAGACTTTCATCAACCTCAGTTTCCTTGATGGTCACATTCACGTTGCCAGTGGAATCAGGTGTTTGCTTCGTGCCATTTACCGTTATACTCTTGACAGTCCCTGCACCGCCGAAATCTTCCCAACTTGAAATTGATTCCCAGCTTGAAAGATTCGTGCCAATGAATTGCTTGGTCTCCCACTTGCCTTGTGATACCTCATAAGTTATGCAACGTCCCTTGGCACGCTGCTTTTCCTCCACTGCTTTGATGGCAGTGGCAAGCGTATAGTAACCGTTTTCAAGCGGAACTTGCTCAGTCACATTGTACGTGTTACCGCCACCGCTGCCACTGATTTCAATAAGGTCATTTTCTTCATCGCTCCAAACATAGAGAACATCACCACAAAGATAAACCTTGTTTTTCTGTATGCTTGAAAAATACTCACCACGGTACAATTCCGCATTGGGAACACCTTCAACAGCCCAGTTGCCGTAATACTTGCCACCCACATAATAGGCAAATTGCTTTTGGCTCTGCACATAGACGATTACACCGCCCTTGGCAATGGATGATTGAAGTTGTATTGTGGCAGATTCCACCATATAGGAAAAACGTGCCGTTGCACCATTGAAAGCAGCCTTGGCTACATTCTCGTATTTAGCCACAACCTCAGATGCAGCAGCCACAGCACTATTAGCTTCTTCCGCTGCATCAGAAGCTGCTGACGCGGCTGCATTGGCTGCACTTGCAGCAGAATTTGCGACCTGTGTGATAGAATACACGGTTTGCGCTGCTTCCGTTGCTCGATTTGCTGCACTTACTGCATTTGCCACAGCATCCTCCGCTGGTTTGGTCAGCAGCTTTATTGGCGCACTCACTACTTCCTCACCTCGTAAGGCTGGAAGGCTCATAATACCGTCCAAGGTATCTACTTGCTCCAGTTCATCTACACCTTGCGATTCAGCTTTCATCGCATTGAGTAGTTCTTGCTTCTCTTCGTTTGTCAATGCCATAGTTATTCGTTTTTATCCGTTTGACAATTTAGTTGCTCATTCAAAGCGTCTATGATACTTGGAAAACAATAGTGTTCCACAAGTTCTTTTATGAGATTGACTTCATCATCGGAAAATTCCGTTGCACCATTGCTCTCATATATTTTGAAAGCCAAATGATGTGCTTTTATTCCCATGGAACGAGTGTAAACCAAATTTGCAATGGTTTCACGAGCGTCACCTGTTTGCTTTCTTTTTTTACTAATCCCTACAGGAATAGTGAAATTTTGAAAATCTATTTTTGCCATATCTTGTTTTTTAACGGTTTATGTCTAATACTTGACCATAATAGGAGCCACTAACATAAGTAAGGGCTATGCTTACACTGTCACCTTTTCCTAAGCAAAGTTGGTCTGTGTTTCTGTTATCATCACGCCAATGTCCTCCATCATGGTTTAGCAAATCGCCATCACCATTTATTTTAACATAAACATTGTTAGAACTCTTTGAGCTATTTATGATTTTAACAGGGACACAAAAGGTTTTACTTTCTTCTATTCCAAGCTGCAATCGTATTTCATCCAATTTTGGCAAGGAAACCCATGTGTTACCAGAAGAATTATTAAAAGCGGTCAATGTCGTACCATGGTCGAGTGTTATGATGTAAGCTGTACCTGCTTTTGTTGTATTGATAATTCTACCAATTTCTAAGAATCCTCCATCACATACAATAGCTCCTTTTGTATAAAGTGCAACATCACGACTCAAGACATTATCACTTATTATTTTCACTGCTGGCAAATAACAGTCACCAGGATCAGGATTCATCTGCCGATAAAAATAACCAGCACAATTGCACCAGGAAGTTGATTCTGTCTGTTGTGGGTCTGCACCATTGCCAATAGCAACCTTTATGTTAGCCACATCACCTGGCTTGAATACTCCTACTTGTGATTGTAACTTAATCAGTCCTGGTCTAATTGCCGCTAAATCTTGTTTATAACTATTATCTGTCCATTTTGCTGGGTCGCCATAATACAAGCCTTGGTTGTCTATCAGGAAATATCCTATTTTGCCTTCATAAGCCTCAATTTTACCTTTTATCTTGGCATTTTGTGCCTCAATGCTACCATCCTCCAATATTTTGAAATTTTCGTTGGCAGTAACAAGTCCCTCCAGTTTGATGTTGTCGGCACTGATATGCACACCGCTTTCTAAGTTTCCATTTTCGTCTTTAGTGACAAATGCGGAAATATCGGCTTGTTTGACAATGTTCTTGTTTTCATCCACTGCTGATGCAAACATCCCAGCAAAAGCCTCAATGCTGACATAGTTGCCAAATTTTTCATTCAACTCCTTTGTGTCTGCATTATATTGTTTCAGCCATGCGTCATAGTCAGTTGCTGTAACAAGTCCAGCTTGGTTCTTTAGACTTCCATCCTCATTGAATCTTTGGCTGATAAGTTCATTATATTTTGCTGTTGTTATAATGTCGCTTTCTGCCAACACATTGCCGTCCTTGTCAAAATTTTGGGCTGCAATCCTTACAAGTTTTTCGCTTTGTTCAAAAAGTGTTTTATACTTGTATGCCAATGATTCCACACGGTCAGTTGAGAGAATGAGCATATACAGATAGATGTCGCCTGTGAAGCTCAGTTTGAAATCACCAGTACCGTTCCAAAGGCCATTGCAAGAATATTGCTTGTAGCCATCAGTTTCAGCAATTTTCTCTTCAACGTGCATAGAGTTGAAATTTTCAAAGCCAGTTTTATCAACATTCTCAAACTCCACGGTCAGTGTGCCAGCCTTGGCACATCGGTAGAAGAACGTGAGGAAAACAGGAATGGCCTCTTTGGTTCCGTCTTCTTTTGTTGTCATTGGTGGAATGCTCTGCAAGTTGGTGTTCTTTTGGCTGATGTACTTGTTTCTGATGCGTACAACAGTTCTGCCCATGTCCTTGCAGACACTTGCGCTGTTGCCACGTTTCGACAAAGCCTTTCCGTTAGTCCATATCCAACGATTGCCAGCGAGGAAGAAAACAGTTTCATTCTCTGTTGCCCATTTGTCCATGCCATCAGAAAATGATGGATTGTTCAAGTAGCCTCGATCACTTGCAAAGTCCTGTCTCAGTCCTTCAACAGCGGATTCAATCTTTCCTTCCGTTATCTCAAACTTGGTCTTGATGTCTTCACCAGTCACCAGGAGGAACGTGCCACGCAAGTAGGCATTATCGGAATATAGACCGTTTCCATGGGGTTGGTTGTTGGAAGGAAACCAATCATCCTTGATTCCGTCAAGATTGCCAAGTCTTGCACGCAAGGCATTGGTGAAGCTCTTGCCGTTCACACCATCCATGACATCAATCCTGGGCTGTCCGTCTTCTGTGGCTGATATGAGTATGAGGTTTTGGCGATTGCCATTTGTGGTGTTGCCCATCAATACACATTCATCGCCTTCTGCTGGTTCCGTCTTGTCAAACTCTTCCTTGGCTACAAGAATGCCATCACCGTTCACACCTGCGACCTCCACCCAATAGTTTTTCAGATTTGCGCCTGTAAAGGTTTGGCATCGCATCAAGTCATGCGCAACAAAGGTGTTCTCTTGCTCGAAGCGAATGAGATAATAACCATCTTGCTCTTCAATGCTCTTTACCTTGCCATTGGCTGCACTTACGCAAATCTGACCACCGACACTTCTGACCTTATTTATCAAAAGTTCAAAGATGGTCATTATCTGGCGCACGGTCAGTTTGTCAACAGTAAGATTAGAAAGACCACTTTCATCTATCCAAAGCTGCCATCCCTCACCATTGAAGCCATCAACAAACTTGGCACTTCTCAAAAGTTGGCGCACAACCATTGTCAACAGCTCACCATTGCCTTTGCTATCCAAGTGACCACCTGCAACGCCCTCCGCAAAGTCACCGAGGTCAATGCCCTCATCAAAGATAATTTTCTTTTTTGCTCGATCAATTTTCTTCTTGCTCAAAAACTCCCTTTGGCTTCTTCGAGCTGAGAACATATTTGTGTCAGTTGGCAAAGTATTATCCCATGTACGGATGATGTCTGGCAAACTTCCAGATGTGCGTTCACGTGTATAGTTTTTGATGTTGGTCAAGCTGTCATTCACCTGATCCAATGTGCCACTTTGGAGCGCATCACTGATTTCCAAGTCCACTTGTGACGGCAAAACAACCTTTCTTGTTACTTTGGTTATCCGGCTGCTTCTATATCCAGTGTCTGGAAAAAACTTCTCACTTTCAAGCCTTACCCTGCGACCAACAAACAAGTCTGCATTGTTATGTTCCACCCAAACATGGTCGGTCTTGCCTTTGTAGATGCTGATGTCTTGCCAGTGTTCAGCATTATATTGGTCAACAGCCGTGCGGAACTCTTCTTCTGCAAGCGTGTAATATTCATCTGGCATTCTGATGTTCCAAAGAATGTAATGGTTGCCCTCTTTGGGGACAAGATTGCCACCAGGCAGTTGCGTGTCATCATCGTATGGCCATATTGTGATAATTTCAAACTCACGTGTCTTGCTGTCGAAATTCACCTCAAAGTAATGGTCATCATCCGTTCCAAGACCTGCGAGTTCACCATCTTGGAAGGAAACACGCTTTACCTCATTGGCAAGCTCGTATTCATTTGGGTCGAAATTGAGCGTGTCATCCTTGAAGTAGTAGATGATGAAAGGATTGCCGTCATCATCCGTCTTAGTCTCCGAACGCACACTGCTAACCATACCCAAACGGCGTGGGTATATGTCAGAAAAGGCATCTTGCTCATAATGGTCATATATGCCGTATTCCTCAGTATGAAGTTCGATGTATTTCAAGCCACCAGGCAACATCAAACGATTATGCCCATATTTCTCAGGGTCGATATTTCGTGTGCTACCAATCGGGAACAGACGTGTGTAGAACTTGGCTGTGTTGCTGGTGTCTCGCTCCAGTTCCGTCAATCCATTGCCATAGCCAATGGCAAGTTCCTCACCATGCTCACAACGGCAAATGTTTACGGTTTGCCCTTCAATCCACCATTCTGCCTTTCCACCTACCTTTTCAGCGATTTCCTTCAAGGCTTCATCGCAATACTTGCCATCATAGTCAATGACAATGTTATCAGTGCCATCCACTTGGCCAATCTTCCAGTCAGTAGTATGATCCAAGCCATTATTGATGCACTTCACTATCATCTTCACATGGTCACGTGGTGGAGCCGTGAGAGTGAACACTGGTTCAGTATTGCCATCGGTGGTTTCAAGCACCAAGAAACGCTTGATGATGCTCTCTATGCCATACAGTTTCAAGTCATACACCCATTCTGTTTCGTTGTTCTGCTTTGGGGCATACTTTTCCATCAGCCAATAACGTTCGCCCTCAAAGTCCGTGTAATCGTTCACGTCAAGGGCAATGTTGGCATAATGGGTGAATGAAAGGGTGAGGATGTTGTCACCCTGCACCTCCTTCACCTGGGTTGAGCTGTCATCAGGGGCAATCTCTGCCTTTGCATAGCCTGTTTTGTCGTATATTGTTTGAACCATGTTTCAATACTGTTATAATGTCATTTAAATGATGGGTACTGGCTCACGGAATTTCACTTTGAATTTGCTTGCTTGAACACCATCTTTCCAGATATAGGTCAGAGGTTTAAACTTTCCGCAATCCAAGAATCTCATGTGCAATGTCAAATCAAGGTCAGGAAAAGTGAAGTCAAGCCAACCGTTTTTGCCTTGCTTCAGGAACTTGATGAAATCGGCATACGACTTCAACCATCCTTCCTTTGTCTTGTTATACATGGCAAAATACAGTTCCACGTCACGAGCCTCATTTTTTGGTGTCAATACGTCAGAGTATTTTTCACCATCCTCCTCTCTAATGTTCACTGCCGTTTCATCCTTTGTCTTGCTTGGTGTAAGTATGGCGGTCAGATTGGCCATGTCGCCCTTTTTGTCTTCTGTCAGAAAAACACCATATTCTTTCCAGATGTCGGTGCCATTGACCAGTACCTGGCCACTAAGTATTTCATCCATATTATTTCATTTTAAGTCCATCACGAATAATCTTTCTTATTTCCTCCTTGATGTCGTTCAGATGCGTGACACTCATACCAGTGTTTTCTGCAATGCGTGCCAGATGGCTTTCAGCCACATTCATCTTCTCGACCACGTTTTCAAGTTGGTCATCCATGCTTGACCAATGTTGCAAGCCACTGGTGAACATTCCTTCGAGCTTTGTGCCTTGGTCTTGTGTCATGGCAGAGAAACCGCCACTTTTACCGCTTTGGCTTGTGCTGCTGTTACCAGTGTACCCAGTGGCTTCTGCAAGTTTGTCACGCAAGGCAATGGCATCTTTCACGTACCCCATGTATTCCTCTTGGAGTGCATTGCGCTCTGCCTCTGTCAGGTCGTTGTCTTCCATAGCAGCACCAAACTTCTTCCACCATTCCTTTAGTTTGTCGGCATACATTTCGCCAATCTGATTTGAAAGCATGGCACGCATGAAGTATTCTGACAAGTCATCAGCCATATCCTCTGCCGTGGCATTCATATCCATAAGAGTGTCCACAAAGCTGTCATACATGGAATCGAAGGAAATGCCTGTCAAGCCCTCATAAAGTTCATCGGTCAGTTCCTCCAGTTTGCCAGCTTGGTCAATGTAGTCATTCAGCTTGTCAGCAACCTTATTTCCATAACCACCCTTACCAGTGTTCTTGATATATTCCCAAATACCGACATTGGAGCGAAGTTTCTTCATTTCTTCGGGGCTTAGGCTCCAAAGATCACCATTGAAGTCTTCTTTTACATTTTGCTTGATCCATGCAGTTTGGTCATCATTGAAGCCGTTCCAATAGTGGTTCCAGCTATGATGCTTCTTCCAATAACTGGCTTGCGCCTTGGCCATATCCAGATAGTTTTGGTTGGCTTCTTGCTGATTGGCGTATGCCTGTTGATAGGCTGCTACTGATTTCGTTCCCTTGCTTGCCTTGATTTCGTCTGTCAAATCCTCGATGGCATATTGCAGAAGTTCGTTGCGCTTGGTCAAATCGTCAATGGTCTTTTGCACCTTGGCTTCATTGCCATTCAAGCCAAAAAGGTCATCTACACCAAACCAACTGCCAATGCCACTGACCAAACCTTGCAAGATATTGCCCACGTCCTTGATGATCGACAAAACGATTTCAGGCAAATCCTCAACAATCTTTTCCACACAATCGGCGATTTTGTTCAAGAGGTCATCAATGAATCCCTTTGGATCATCACCAAGCGCATCAATGATTTGAAGGATTGCGCCGATAATTCCACCTATCTTGCCACCAAGCTCATTCAATGACTTGCCTATTCCGTCAGAGCCTTTTCCAAGTGAAGTGATGAGTTTGCTCATACCATTGGCAAAGCCATACAGCGAACCGTTTGACATTTCATTCAGATAGTTGGTGAAGTTCTGAATGCCTTGCGCTGCTGCATTGGTGTTGTCCGTGAGCGTCTGGCGTGCCTTGTTGCTTTCATCCTGTGCCTCCGTTTGCTCAGTGGCAGTGGCATCGACCTTTCCTTGTGCAATATCAACCGCTTTCTGAGCAATTTCCTTTGAGGTGTCATCAGTAGCAGCAGCCAAGTTTGCTTGCGCCTTTTCCAGTTCATCGACCGCCCTTGTGTGGGCATCCGTCTTGTTTTGGAGATTTCGCACGCTTTCTTGGTATGCCGTGACATTCTTGGAGATTGTACCCCATATCTTGAAGTTGAACGGACTGGTGCTTTCCGCACCTGTCTCTTGCTTCAACTTGGCTTGCAAGTCAGTGTAAGTCTTTTTGTTTTCAGCAGACAAAGCCTTGAACTCAGCCGTCTTCATGTACGTCTCTACCTTGCCAAGTGTCTCTTTTGCCACATCTTTCAGCACATTGCCCACGCCCTCAAAGGTAGTACCCCAGTCTATATCCAGGGCAAGGCTCTTGGCATCCACTTGGCTCATGGCGGTGTCACGCTGCTTTTCGAGTGCCTTCACCTTCCACTGTTTTTCATCAGCAGTGCCAGCACCCTCATTCACCTCCTTAATCTTTTCGGCGTATTCCTTGGCAATGGCATACTTTTGTTCTTGTATGGTTCCATACTCCTTCAAATAGTCTGTCATGGCAAGCAATTCATCCTTCAAGGCTTCCTTGTTGGCATCCTCGATGGCTTTGGTTCGGCTTTTCTCATTCAAGGCATTCGCCTCGTTGATGGCATCCGTCTGTTCCTTGGTCAGTCCATTCGTCTCAGTCGCAATGCCAGCTTTCTTATTATCTCGTTTCCATGCCGTTTCTTGCTTGTCGATTTCGTTCTTCTGTGCCTGGTAGTCGTTTTCTATCTGGCGAAGTTTCTTCTCCAAGCCTTCTTGCATGGTGTTGATTTCTTCCTCGTCATTTTTACGTTGCAGTTCTGCAAGTTCCTGACCCACCTTTTCCTTGGTCTGCTTGCGGCGTTCTTCCGCAGCTTCTTCCTTGGCTCTTGCAGCTTCCGCCTTGGCTGCTGCCTTTTGTGCTTTCTCGCTGTCTTTGTCCGAACCAGGTTTGCGTGAATCATATTCCTTTTTGGCAAGTTCCATTTTTTCCTTTAGTTCCTTTGCCTTTTTGTCATATTCTTCTTTGGTTAGGTTGTTTGAGCCTTTGCTGATGAAGTCGTTGTATTTCTTCAATGCTGCTTGATAAGCCCTCTTGTCGGCTGCGCCCCAATCAGAACTTGATTTTCTTGGTTCATTACGGCGGTTCTGCTCAGATTTCAATTTGTTGAGTTGATACTGCAATTCATCCTTGGTGTATGTGCCACGGATATTTTTGCCGTCATTGGTTGTATAGCCATATTTATGACCAGACATATTCATTCGGGCAATGAGGCTTTCGCGCTCCTTTATCTGCTTTTTCAGATCGTTGTTGCTGACCCCTGTGAGATTGTCAAAGTAAGCGTTCACAGAATCCTTGCGCACCTGCTTGTTTAGGTTCTGTTGCTTCTTTTGAAGGTTTTTGAGTTCGGCTTCCTCTTTCTTGCTCAAACCTCCGACTTTCTTCATACTTGTACCAGAGCTATTGCTTTCAACCCACTTTTCCGTGCGCTGTTTTGCTTCAAGCTCTTTGATGCGTTTGTTTACGCTGTTGAGTTCGTTCTTTGGCTTTGTTATGCTTTGCCCAGCCTCCAACTCAGCAATCTCCAACTTGATTTTCTTGATGTTTTTCAGCTTCTCATACTCTGTGTCATATTTGGCAAAGATAGCAGGGTATTTCTGTTCGAGGCGATTCAATGCCTCACGTCTTGTGTCGGTGCTGAGAGCTTCATCACCAGCAATGGAACAAAGCTCTTCCATCTTGTGTTTGTGTTCTTCCTCAGCCTCAATGACCTTTTGTTTTTGCGCCTCATAGTCTTCATCGGCTGCTTGCATCAGTTCTGTTTCCGTCTTCATGGAAACCATTACGGCGATAACACTTGCAATGGCTGTGGCAACCAATACGTATGGATTGCTTAGCATGGTAGCGTTAAGCAGCTTCTGCGCTTTCTCCACCATGACAATCCAACCGTAGTGAATGGCTTCCGCTGCGGTCATGCCACCAATACCAACCGTTATGAGACTGTGGACTGCTGCCACCGTCATGCAAGCCGTGCGGTATGTTCCATAAGTGGCAACCAATCCCATCAGAACACGTCCGAATTGCTCATAATGTTCCACGATATAGGAGACACCGCTAAGTGTTGTATTGATAACACCCTCGCTTTGCTTACCTAAGTCGTTGAACATTGTTGAAATAGCATCTTCGATGTTGCTTATCTGTCCTGATATGGTCTTGCTCTGTTCCTCCATCAAGCCACCGAACTTACTGCCTTCACCAGTAAGGTTCTCTATGACTTTCTGCACTTCTGGGAATCCTACCTTGCCAGCCTCCACCAAGTCCTTCACCTTGCTTTCTGCCACACCAAACACCTTGGCGAGTTCCTGGATCATCGGAATGCCACGACCAGTGAACTGGTTAAGGTCTTGCGTGTAAAGTCTGCCTTGCGCCATCGTTGTTCCGTACAGATAAACGAGGTCATTCAATGGCATACTAAGACCTGCTGCAATGTCACCCAGACGAATTAAGGTTTCGTTCACCTTCTCTGCCTCCATGCCATACGCCAAGAGTTGTTTCGCACCCTGTGCCACACCTTCAAGGTCAAACGGTGTCATGGCTGCTGTATGAATCAGCTGAGCCATCAGATTATCGGCTTTGTCTGCACTGCCAAGCATGACATTTAAAGCCACCTCCAATTTCTGGAACTCGCCCCTGACAGTAGCGACCTCCGTAATAACCTGCTTCATGGAAAAGGCCATGCCAAGCCCCATGAGCGACTTTTTCGCCTTGTCGCTCATGTTTTCCAATCCGCTCAATCCTTTCTTGGCTTCATCGGTGTAACTTTTTAGGGCATCCATCTTTTTGTTTACCCTATCAAGTCCACCGCTGATGCGGTCAAGGAGTTCAATTTCTATCGCTACTGTCTTGCCTTTGCTCATTTCAATTTACTTTGGAAAAATCCTACAATGTCGTTGGCTTCCTCTTCGGCACTTCTTTCGTCCTTGGGCTTGCCGTTCTTTTTCTTGCTAACATAATGTGGGGCATCGCTCAGCATCATAATCAGGGTTTGGTAGTTGACACCATTCAATATGTAGTCAACGCTCCATCCTGTCTCGCTCGCTATCTGCCACACAAAACCGAAAGGGCTATGGGAACCTTCGTATTCGCTCGTTAACTCCCTTTCTTCTTTTGGCTCTTCCTCAGCTTCATCGGGTTCACCGTTTCCGCCGATTTGATAATACTTGTAAAACTGTCAGTCCCCATCAGTCCGACAAACTTCTTTATCACACTGATCAGGTACTTGTTTTCCATCCAGTTTCTCACAGCCCATGCCGTCAAGCCCACCAACAGATGGCGACTTATCCAGCCACGGCAAAGGGTGTAAGCTACCATGCGGCTTATTTTTTTCCCATGCTTAACGAGAAACTGCATTTCTTCTTCCTTGGTGAAGTGCCACATTTCTTCGCTGGTCACACCCATTGCCAACCATTCTTTGGCTATTCTGATTTGCCCTGCCAAAGTTGGCCGGCGCATGGTCACACGTAGATGGAACGACTTTTTGAAAAAAGGAAGGTGCAACTCCTTCAATGGCACTGAAAGCCCAGTGTCAAGAAGTGCCTCTGCACCTTCCTTTTCTATTTGCCTGATGGTTCGATCATCCATACGCTATACTTTCACGTTTTTTTCCTGGCTGGTGGATGTTGCGGCATCCTGAATATCGTAAGGAGCACTGCCATCTGAAGGCTTGTTCACCTTCAACTGGCATTCCAACTTAGACACCTCTGTAAGTGTGAGCTTACCGCCGAGATTAGCCAAGATAGTGGCATTCGGGATGGTGCATGTCTGGCCAGATACAAAAGTAATAGTCCATTTTCCCGAAAGCTGCACAAGGCTTGTTGGAGCTTTCCAGCCTGTATAATTGCCAGATGAGCCTACGAGCGTGCCGCCAAGTACCGTATGAATGTTCTCATAATCCAGCTGAATGATGTTGAATGTTGGTGAGATAGAGGCATTCTTGGTAAGGATGGTCAGCACTGGTGCATCTGGCACTTGCTCTGCTTCCACATCGGTACTCTCTGGTTTTGTACCGCCCCAATCCCAGGAACCTTTCTCAATGTAACCAATGGTCTTGTCTCCAAATTTCACGGATGCAATACCATACTTGAAATTCTTATCCATTCTTCTTTTTTGTTTTGATTGTTATAAATCTGCCAGATATAAGTCCGGCAATGAAACTGATGATTGCCACTTTAACAGGATTTGAACGTTGTTCTTTCTCTGTTTTAATGGTGTTCGAGAGTTCGGTGTTTTGCTTGGTAAGCTTCTTGTTTTGCTCCTCGTAGTAGAGGCACAACATCTGTAAGCTGTCACAAGAGGCATCAATGATTATCACGTCCTTGTCACCTTGCTTTCCCAAACTTGCCTTCACGTTGGCACGCCCTTCTTTCTTGTTGAAGGATGCGCCCGATGGCAAACGTCCTATGCTGTCAAGCGGAATGATTAGATGCACTTGGTCTTGTGGCACCTTTTCCGTCCATATTATCTTTGTCGTGGTCTGCTTGTTTTCTGCGCTGTCCTTTTCCACCTTTGCCTCTGCCTGGGCTGTCATCGTCTTCGTCGAGCGACAACTCACTGCTGACAGGGCAAGAATTGCGATGAGGACAAAGCTTGATAGCCTCGATTGCACGGCTGAGCCGATTGATGGCGAGGCGTGTCTTGTGGTTCTCTGCCGTAAGCACTTCCACAACCTTAGTGTTGTCTTCATATTTCTGTTGTGTTTCCAACAGCACCTTTGATATGTCCTCGTACATGCCTTTGTAGGTGTCATGCACTATCTTGGCATTTTTGGCGTTGTTGGCCTTTCTGTTGGCAAACCAAACGATGGCAGCACCTATGCCGCCCGATGGTATTGCCCACTGGATGAATTGCAGTAAAATGTCTGCCATCGTTGTTCTTCTATTATGGGGTTAAACTTGCTTGATGCCTATCGACCGCAGCCACTTCTGGACATCAAACGATGGGCAAGCCTTGTGACTGTTAAGTTCGTTGTGTCCAACAATGCGGATGGTGGGGAAACGCTCATGGAAGTTGCGCACGTATTCGATCATTGCCTTCTGCTGTGCCGCCGTGCGTGTGTCCTTAGCTGTCTTGCCGTCAGTGGCAAGCCCACCAACATACACAACGTGACGGCTCACAGAGTTGAAGCCTGCTGCACCGTTTGTTATTTCCCAAGGGTCAACCTCTGCATCCTCGTTGTTCTCCACAAGTCGCTCCACTTTACCGTCAAGGTGAATCATGTCGGTATAGCCAACTTGCTTCCAGCCACGACCACCCTTCTTTACTGGGTCGGTGTGCCAGTGGCGAATTTCGTCACTGGTCACTTCACGGCCTTCTGGTGTGGCGGTGCAATGAAGCACCAGATATTTCATCTTTGACATGGTTACGATGCACTATAGTCGCTCATCATTACGACACCTGCATCTGCCTTCTTAGGCATACAAATGAAACGATGGCGGAAGTTGATTTTGTTACGCTGGTACTCAGGATCGTTCTCCGCTGCGCTCCAATACATCTTGGTTGAACCTGTAGCCTTGAACACACGAGGAACATAGAAGGCAAACGAGCATTGGAACTCACCTGTTGTAGCAGCTTTGTTCAGATCTTTCTTTACACCAGCTGTGGTGTATAATGGGTTATTAGCAAACTCGTAGATGTCAAAGCCATACAAGCGTCCAACGGTTCCGTCATTGCGGTTGATATTGTACTGCTCGCGGAATGTCTGCTCAATCTCCAAAAGGTCGTTGATGTGATCTGAGCAAAGCACAAGACGGCGACCTGCCGAAGGCACTTTCAGAGCATCCATACTACGCTTCATACAAAGCACGTCATTTCTGGTGAGCTTCTTACGCCCAGTAACAGCATCCCTCTCACCAGTAGTCTTCAATACAGGTGTTTTCTCTGAGTTCTGCTTGGCGCAAAGAGCATGGGCTGCTTTGGTAAACTTTGCATCGTTAATGGCATTACCATGTGATTCCTTCACTCGCGCAATTTTGTCGTAACTGATGGCATAAAGTTCATCATCAGTGATAGGTGTTACCTTAGTCTGGAACTTGTCAAGCTGGATGGAAATATCCTTGTCTTCCAAAGCTTGGAGGCTGATAGGATATGTAGTGTTGTTAATCAACACATCTGGGTCAACGCCGACATCCACCAAATGAATAACATCATTTTCCACGATACTTGAAGCGTCAGGAATACCATCAAGCCAAGTGGCTTCCAAGCCACGGCGAAGGTACTTCACCAGCTCACCAGTCCACACCTCTTTATATACACCAGCACGCAATGCGCTCTGGGCTACTTTACCGCCTACCATTGAGGCGATACAATTCATACCCAAGGCTCCCTCTACAGGCGAAAAGCCAAGGACTGCACCGAATACACTGCCAGTGATGCAGTTGAAAAGCACTGCCATTGTCAGTGCAAGCAATCTGTTCTTCTTCATTTTTCTTGTTTTATGGTTATACATTTTAGATTTCACACTCAAAGCCATATTCAGCCTTGAAGAGGCGTTTGTATTCATCAGGATTGTCAGAGCGCATCTTTTCCAGCTCTGCGCCTGGCACCTCACTAAACTTTGAATAGGTGGTTGGCTGCTGTGTCGGTATTCCACCCTGATGACCAATTACGGCACTGAGCTTTACCATTGGCGACATGGCTGCGAAGGTCTGCTTCAAGTCTTCCACGCCAATCTTCTTGCCGAGGTTGATGAAATGCTCTTTCTTGTCCTCGCCGATGCGTTTCTCTGTGATTGCGGTCTCTACGGCGGTGGTGATTGCCGAGAGTGTCAACTGAGCCTTCTCCTTGGCAAGTGTCTCTTTTTCTGCTTCTGCTGCCTTCAATGAGTTAATCTTTTGAAGGATTGTCGCCTCGTCTGCTGTCTCTGGCAGTCCGAGCTGTGCACACAAAAGTTTCTGTTCCATTTGTTTGTTGTTTTGTTGTTTGTTACTGAGCAAGGTCAACGGGTTCTTTCCGTCCTTGCCTAATGTTATTTGTTCACCGTTCTTTCTCATTACGATGGCATCGTCATTGGCTCCTATGTCCACGACCGACACTTCAAAGAGTTTGCTTTTGGTAATTGTCTTGTACTTTTGTCCTGGAAGTATCACGTCAGGATCGTCACTTTCTTCCACGATATCAATGCCCACGCTCACCATTTTCAGGCTTCCGAACTCCCATTGCTTCTTGCAGCGTTTTGAGAGTTCCGTAGCTTCATCAAACATAAGTACACCACTTACCTCATCATTTTCCACTTTGAGGTCTTTCACATAGCCAATCACATTGCCACGCTCGTGCATATATAACAGTACTGGATTACGGCAATACTGCTGCACGTCCATGCCTTTTGTCAGTACACGGCTGCTGTAACTGTTAAGGCTGTTGTTTGAAATTCTTACTCGTTTCATTTTCTCGCTTTTTGCGTTTTGCGCTGCAATATTACTGCTAAATTTGTTAACCGCCAAAAAAGTGTGAAATGGTTGCACACATCTATGAAACGATTGCACACTTTTTTGGCGGTGCCACCGAATTGTTGCAATTTTGCAGCACATTTGATTTTTTAACAATGTATTGCACATGACAAAAGCAGAAATAGAAAAGAAACGTTCGTTAGCCAGAACACTCTTCATGTCGGGTATGGAACAGGCTGAGATTGCCGAAAAAATAGGAGTCTCGCGTGTCACCATTTCCAAGTGGTGTGTGGCTGATGGATGGAAGGAGGCACGTGCGGCCAAGAGTGTCACACGTCCCGAACTGGTCAATAAGCTGTTGTTGACCATTGACGCGCTTATAACGCAAGTGAATAATTCTGGCGACCCAATGGCGATGGCTGGACTGGGTGACAAACTCGCAAAGCTTTCCTCTGTCATAGAGAAACTTGACAAGAAGGCCAACGTGGTTGACATCATTGAGGTGTCCATGAAGTTCAGCAAGTGGTTGGAGTTCCGTGCCAAGTCTGACCCTACGATAACAACTGAGTTGATGAAGGCAATCAATCATCTTCAAGACTTGTTTATCATGGAACAGATGGGTGTTAAATAATTAAGGAGTATGGCAGCAGCAGCGGAAAAGAAACTCGCATACGAGCAATGGAAGGAACGGTGCAAGCAAGTTCAGGCTTTCACCGACACCTCTCTTATGCGTAAGGAAACGCCCCTTGAAAAGGAAAAACGTATTCGTAGGCTGCAATCCAATTACGCTGCATTCTGTGAATATTACTTTCCGCATTTCCTACAGCTGAGAGATAAGACTACAGGCGAAGTAATCCGAACCATACACAATGCGCCTTTTCACAATCAGGCTGCACAGAAGGTGAAGAACACGCCGAACCTCAAAGCGGTCTTTATGTGGCCTCGTGGTCATGCTAAGTCCACCCACATGGACATCTTTACTCCTTTGTGGCTGATGTTTCAGACCAAGCGTCTGATTAACTTTATGGTGGTAGTTGGCAAGTCCGAGGATAGTGCCATCCGTTTGCTTGGTGACATCCAGGCTGAATTGGAGTACAACCAACGCATCATTTCCGACTTTGGCACACAAAAAAACGCTGGCGACTGGCAAGAAGGTGAGTTTAAGACCAAGGACGGCGTGAAGTTCCTTGCCTGTGGTCGTGGTCAATCTCCTCGTGGTTTGCGTGACCGTGAGGCACGTCCAGACTACATTGTCATTGATGACCTCGATGATGATGAGCTTTGCCGTAACGAGAAGCGTGTGCATGACCTCACCGACTGGGTGAAAGAAGCCCTTTTCGGTTCGCTTGATGTAGGTCGTGGTCGCTTCATTATGGTTGGAAACCTCATTTCAAAAACTTCCGTTCTTTTCAACCTGGCACATACCAAGGGGGTGTTCCTTTCTAAGATTGTGGCGGTTGATTCTGATGGCGAACCAGTATGGCGTGAAAAGTGGACAAAGGATGAGGCGAAGGCTTATGCCGATTTTGTGGGCTTCCGAGCATGGAACAAGGAAATGATGCACAACCCAATTAAGGACGGTACCATCTTTCGCCATGATTGGATCCATTATAAGAAGGTTCTTCCTCTCAATAAGTACGACCAGCTTATCTGTTACACTGACCCTTCTTTCAAATCGACTACAGCCAACGACTACAAGGCTTCACGCTTTTGGGGCAAGATTGGCACAGAGTTCCATTTGATTGATTGCTATGTGCGTCAAGATACCGTTGGCGGTATGGTCAGATGGCTATACAATCTTTATGAATCATTGCCAGAGGATGTGACGGTTTCCTTCTTCATGGAGGCAAACTTTCTACAGGACACCATCCTTGATGAGTTCACGGAAGAGGGTAATCGGCGCGGCTACCAGTTGCCGATAACAGGCGACAAACGCAAGAAGCCCGATAAGTTGCAGCGTATAGAGGCCATATCCCCATTGTGGGAGCGGGGTTTTGTCTTCTACAATGAGGCGTTGAAGGATTCTCCTGACATGGAAGTTGGCATTGAACAGACGCTTTCACTTGAACGTGGCAGCCGCGTGCATGATGATGCGCCCGATGCTGATGAGGGTGCCATCTGGATGCTCCAGCGCAACACAAGGCAAGTTAAGTATAAACCGAGGTTTGGCAAGCGTCCGACCTCTAAAAACAGTTGGTAAGATTATGATTAGACTATTCAGAGATTTGATTTTCGCTTGGCGTTACAAGCGTGCTGTCAAGGAAGCCATTTTGCTCTCCCAGGGTAGTGGTTTGAAATATTATGTCCTTTATATGAACGGTGGTTTTAAGGTCGTTCCAAAGCAGACCATCAAGACGCTTGTGAAGCGTCACCGTTTCAAAAAAGGAACCAAGGTTGAAGACATCGAACGGCGTGCCTTGTTTGTTACAAAGTAAGGAGGTGCATCATGTTTATAACAGAGGATGATTATAAGGTGGTTATCGGCGATACCGCCATGAAGGTGGTTTCACAGGCTTCTGCCGAGAATCGTGCCAACGCCGAGCGTGAAGCACAGGAGGAAATTTCGGGCTATTTGCGCCCTAAGTATGATTGTGACGCTGTATTTGCAGCGGAAGGTGATAAGCGCAATCGTCAGATTGTGATGTTCACTTGCGACATTGCCCTTTACCACATGGTTTCGGCAATGCCTCAGAAAATGGGTTCCGACATCAGAAAGGAACGCTATGAGCGTGCCGTCAAGTGGTTGGAGGGTGTTCAGTCTGGAAAGATTGTACCTGACCTTCCCTTGATGCTTGATGAGGATGGTGAAATGGTTGGCTGTTCCATTGTCTATGGCTGTCAGCCTAAACTAAGACATAACTGGTAAACGATATGGGAGTTATTCAGAATTTAATACAGAACATTACAGGCAAGCCGAACGTCTTGCACACGAAATATGGTGACTACAACCTTGCCAAGTCTTCTGGACGTAGGAATGTCCAAAAGATTGTGGCACAGCTTCAACGTACCACCGAGGCACTTACACGTTCCGACATGAAGGACTGGCGCAATGCCTGGCAGATGGCAATCAGTGTGGAAAGTCCCAACCGTCAACGTCTCTATGACATTTACCGTGACGCTGATGTTGATGCTCACCTTTCGGGATGTGTCGAACAGCGCAAGGGCTTTGTCATGGCTCGCTCCTTCAAGATTGTTGACAAGAATGGCAATGTGAAGGATGATGCGCTGCACTACTTCAACCAGGCATGGTTTAAGCAGCTCTTGCGCCTTGCCCTGGATTCTATCTATTGGGGACATTCGCTCATTGAACTTGGCGACATTACCACTGATGGCGATGGTTGCCCATGCTTCAGTGGTGTGAAGTTGATAAACCGTAAGTATGTCATTCCTGAGTATGGCCGTGTTATCACCGACCTTGGCATGGACTGGACTACTGGCATCGACTACCATCAGCCACCTTTCACTGATTGGCTCATTGAAGCTGGTCAGCCCGATGACCTGGGCTTGTACTTGAAGGCAGCAGCGCATACCATTCCAAAGAAAAATACGCTTGCCTTTTGGGACACGTTCGGTGAGATTTTCGGTATGCCTATGCGCATCGGCCACACCACTGTCCGTGACGATAAGGAACTTTCAAAAATGGAGGACATGATGGCAAACATGGGTACTGAGTTTTGGGCTTTGTTTCCAGAGGGTACCGACATAGAGGTGGTTGAGAGTTCCAAAGGTGACGCTTTCAATGTGTATGACAAACGTGTTGACCGTGCCAACTCAGAACTTTCAAAGCTCATCATTGGGCAAACAATGACCATTGAGGATGGCAGCAGCCTCTCACAGTCGCAAACCCACCTTGAAGTGTTTGAGAACTTGGTGGAAAGCGATGCGGATATGTTGGCAGACCTCGTGAACAATCAGCTGATTCCTCGTATGGTGAAGCTTGGTTTCCCTATTCAGGGCTTGCGCTTTGCCTGGGATGATGCTGTTGACTACACTCCAGAACAGCAATTCAGCTATGAAAAGATGATTGCCGACCGTTATGAGGTCGATCCAAAGTATTTCGCCGACAAGTACAATATGCCAGTGGGTGAACGCCGGCAGCAACAGGTTCCTTCACCAGACCCTGATGATGATGGTGATGATGACAAAGACCCAAAGAAGCAGCACAACGCACGTCCTTTTTTCGATTAAGCCCCACCGACTATGTGGGGCTGCACCAACGGTATGCCACCATCCTTGGAAACAAGACACTGACATTGGCTGCACCCATCAAGGATGAACTACGTGAGGAACTTCGCAAGAAGTTTGCAAAGATGATGTCTGCACTCTTCAAGCAGAAGGGTGCAAACTTCGACATCAACATCATAGCCTCTGATGAGGCACAAGACTTTATCAATACGCACACCTCTGTTCTTGACAGTTCTTTTCAAAAGGTAGAAATGTCCGACCTCATGCGCCAACGTCTTACACGCTCCAACTATATCTTTAGTGGAATGAAGACGTTCCATGAACTCAATGAGGCTTTTCCATCCTTGCTTGATGAGAATGGCAATAAAAAGACGTTTGAACGCTTTTTGAACGATGTCCGAAAGATAGATGAAACGTATAACTCCAACTATCTACGTGCTGAATACAACTTTGTTCAGGCATCAGCGGAAATGGCTGCAAAGTGGGAAAAGTTCATGGAGGATGGTGATCATTATTATCTCCAGTATCGAACCCAGCATGATGACAAGGTTCGACCAGAACACGCCTCGCTTGACCGTGTGACACTTCCACCGTCCGATTCATTCTGGGAATCATATTACCCTCCAAATGGTTGGAATTGTCGCTGTACCGTGGTGCAAGTTCTGAAACGGAAATACGAGCCAACACCACATGATGAAGCCATGTCGCTGGGTGAGGATGCTTTGCAAACTGATAAAAAGGGCATATTCCGTTTCAATTCTGGCAAGGAGCAAAAGACAGTCCCTGACTACAACCCTTACACCATCAAGCGATGTCGTGACTGTGATATTGCAAAAGGTAAGTTGGATCTTGACAGAAAGCCTGTTGCAGATAATGAACTTTGTGCTGCTTGCCGCTTGGTACATAAATGCGCCAATGCGTACACTGATTCAGGAAAAACAAATCTGTCTGTTGAAGACCGTGATGCGATACTTGCAAAGCCTTTGGATGAACAATATTTCACCAAATACATGGGTATCAAAGGAAAGGTGTTACAACACGAGTTGGCTTGCTCTACAGCAGAAGATTATAAGCGAGTTTTAGATGTGGCTATGGCTTTTGCTAATGAATATGGTGATTGTTTCCTCAATCCAGAAATTCGTTTCAATGCAAAAGAAGGAAGAAGAAAGGTCTATGACATGATTCCAGAAGACAGTAGGGCAAACCCAGATTTGAAAGTGGGTGAGTTTGGATATATTGATGTGAAATCACCTGAGAAAGTAATGAACTGCTGTCGTAATGCGAACCATGCTTCAGATGCACAACACGCTTGCGTTTGTCTGACTGACCATTGCTTTAGAAAGCCAATTACGGAAAGACAAATCCAAGATAGAAACAAAGCTATTTGGGATAGTGAACAATATCACCATGACTACATCTTTTGGTATGTCAATGGCAAGCTCAGAAAATACAAGAGACCAATGGAATAATCCGTTGGCCTCAGGTTCTGCAACGTCGCAGGCTGCTTTCAGTGGTTTTCAGTATGTCGCTCCCACGCTGCAAAGATAGTAATAAATTCTAAACATTGTATCAAACAACCCAAGAAATTAGCATTTTTAAGCATAAAAATCGCTATTTCTTCTAAATAAGACGATTATGGACATAAAAAGAGTACAAGGTAGCAAGGATGTTTCTTTGCTTGAGTGTGTCAATCCAAGGCGCAACAAGTGGCGCATTCGTTGGGATGTCAAGACCGATGCGGACGGTGTTACCACTTATGCCGAATGTGAGTTCAGTCGCAAACCTACCGTTGAGGATGTGCGTCAGCTCATAACTTCTTGGAGTAACCAACAGACCGACCAAGCCATTCTTTCGGGCTTTTCCTACAATGGGGCTTTGGTGTGGCTGTCTGCCGAAAATCAGTTGAACTACAAGATGGCTTACGACCTCGCCGTTCAAACCAATGGTGCAACGCTTCCTGTTACGTTCAAGTTGGGTTCTGAGGATGTTCCAGTTTATCAGCAGTTCACCAGCCTTTCCGAGCTGGATGCTTTCTATCGTGCTGTTGTGGCTCACATTCAGAATGCCTTGCAAGAGGGATGGAACTTCAAGGATGGCTTTGACTTCTCACCTTACGACATCTAACACATCATGTATCTATGGCTTTATCCAATAGGCAGACATTTTTCTTTGACGGTCAGACCTACAACTATCGTATCACCGAGGCTGGCATTCGTCGTTTTGAGCAAGACGGCAAGAGGCGCATCCATTACGGCATGTCGCTCACAATGGTTGTGCGGGCATTATATCATGTTTCTCAAAGCTCTTTGCCGTTCAGCATTGGCGAGAATGAACTTGTGGACGGCTTCCGTAAGGGATTGCTTCGCACACGTAAGAATCGTGGTGAATACTCCTTGCGTGGCATCCGCTCCTTGCTGGTCAAGGCGCGCAAAGAACTTATTGACACTTCCGTTTCCGTGCTGTAAAGCAAAGGCGAGGACTAACGCTTTCTTCCACGTTAGTCCTCGCCTTGCCGTTATGTCTTGTTATTGTCCTTTCTTGTTGCTGGCTTCCACCATCTTCTTCACAACTTCCTCTTCAGGAAGCATTTGCAGAAGAAAGCGTGTAAGCCCAAACACGCTGTCATGTTCGCCTTCAAATAGCTGTTGGTCTATTGAGCCAATGACACTCAGTATGTCGGTCATCAGTTGCTTCCAGTCTTCTGCCGGGAAACTGCTTGGCACCTCTATCACATATTTGTCTTCCTCAAATCTTACCATAGCTTAGTCCTCCTCTCCGTTGAAGTCCAACATCAGTTGCTTGCACTCCGCCTTGTGCTTCTGGCTTGCACAAAGCAACAGTCTTACGCCAAGCTGCGTTGTGAACCATCCTGGCTGTGTCACGCCATAAAGCCATATCTTTTGAGCCATGCTGCGCTTTGCGTTCAGTCTTCTTACGCTTTGTGCGCTTTCTGTTCTGCTGCCCATGCTGCTGTTTACATCGTTGATGGAATACCAGCGTTCACCGTCTATCTCAATGGTTCTGATGCTGCAACCGTTGTATTCCACACGCTCGTATGGTATGTCTCTCGCATCCAAATAGTCGGTCTTTGCCTTGTGGATGCCATAAAAGCCTTTCTTGCGAATGCTTGGCAACACTTCGCCTGTCACCCATTTGCGAAACTGCTTGGCATTCGGCTTGCGTGATTGAAGAATAATGGCATACAAGCCAGACTCATTGATCATCGTTACATAGTTGGTTCTTCCCACGGTGTCCATAATACGGACACCGTCTTTCTTCTCGTCATCGTCAAGTCGTGCAACGGCATTTCTGTTATTGGCGATTTTCAAGACTTGGCACACGTCGGTAGCAACAAACCAAGGCTCGTTGTTCACCATCTTCACACGGATAGGTGTCTTCTCTCGGCTGAAGTTGAACACTTCCACCAAACCCTCTTGGGATTTTACAATTTCATTGTTTGTCATTTGTGTTTAATTTGTTGAGCGATGTGGACAATTAAAGAACGGCATCCACTTCCCGTCGCTCTAAGCCATTAAACACAAGGCTTGCCCACGTCATTACAACGTGCGCACGGGGTTGGATGCCGCAATATCTTGAAAAGTACATTGACGAGCGAGCATAAAAAATGCCCGAATGCGATTGCGGTGCATCGGACAGAACTTCACGTCTGCCTTGCGTTTATATGTCTTAGAGCACCGCAAAAATACAACAATTTTTCAAATATCGCTCACACCGCTGTTTGTTTTTTAAATATTTTAACTACTTTCTCCATCAATCAGCCGCTTTTATGGGTTATTTCAGTTCTCTGTACCCCACATAGCTATAAGTTTCTATGTTTTCCAATATTTCCTCATGGTTGTGGTTGGTTGTCGAATTGCTGATGTCGAACTCCTTGAAATGCTCACCGTCCACATCTGCCAGGGCTGTGTGAATCTTTTCCAAGAGGTCAAACACGGTCAAACTCTCTTCTCTTTGGTCGCTGTTGGCTGCACTGCTGCCCAACCAGTCCGTCACCACGTGCAAGTTCACTTTCGCTTCTGTCACATAGCGCATACCTGCCACCGTAGCCTCCCAGTTGATTGGGCAAAGCTCCACAAACACCGCTGGACGTTCCCAGTTGTCTTCTTGCTCAATGAACTCCACATTGTGGTTCCAAAGGTCAATATACTTGATTTCTGGTATATTGCCCAGACGCTCACAAAGCATCTTGTAAATCTCTTTTCTCATTTCTTCAATCGTTTTTCAAAATGTTCCATTTCCTTTCCGAGGTATTCGTGCAAATTATCCTCGATGATGTCCGTAACTGCCTTTTCCACCTCTGGTGACAAACCCAGAAACTGCCTTTTTGGTATCTTGATTGTCGTGCCTTCCTTCTTCAAGGCCATGAACTTCCAGAACTCTGCCACGTCACTGATGTGCCGTGTCTTCTTGTCCTTGCGCTGCGTGCCGTCCTTGCGCCTTGCAAAGGTCAATGCACCTGCTGCATCCATGTACTTGTGCCAGAAATAGCCTTTCATTCGTTTTGTCACCACTATCTCACCGCCTTCATTGTGAATGTCGGCGTATGGCAAATCAGTGAAGAAGCGGATGCTCGTTTCCTTCATCTCGCTTCTGACGCTTCTCCTCAGCGTGCCTGTATCAACAAGAATATGCCCACCTGGTCGAAGGGGGCTTCTGTGCCGTTCCCATGCCTCGCTGAAAAATGCCTCTCGCTCAAAGTTCTGGTCAAACTCGTCACTTAGGTCAACGCGGATGTCATTCAGAATCCTCTTAATAATAGTCTTTTCCTTGCTCATCATTCCAAAAATCAAGATACGGTTGAGCGTCTGCTGGAATCTCATTCTTTGATTCAGCAGACGCTTTCAATATATTGTAAAATTGACGCTCACTGATAGCATACTCAGGATATATGAACCTGAGCCATATCTCACGGTTTGGAACACCGTCCTTGATATGCCGGTCATATATCCTGTTGATGTCAGCAACACGTTTCTGATAACTTAGTCCGCGTCGCTTTCCCATGGGGCTAATTGTTTGTTGTATGTTTAACCTTTGGATGATATGGACGGATGTCAAGTGTCATTTCACAGCTCACTGTCACACGTCCACTTCCTTCACATTGTGGGCAAATTTCCTCGCCCTTTCTCCCAGTGCCGTGGCACATTCTACACAGTGCCACCTTGGGTGCCTTGGTTGTCGTTGTCTTCATTGGCTTCTTGTTTAGTTTCTGTTTGTTCTACATCTGTCACACTCAATGGGATGATGTGCCACTTGTTGTGTTCGTCCTTCCACTCAGCTCTGATGAACTGCTTGGTGAGCGATGGCTGATAAGCCTCTTCGATGATTTGCACACCTTCCTTGAATTGGTCGTTGTCGCTCTTGTCTGCCAGTTTGCGAAGCTGCAACACACGGCTTGCCTTCAAGTTGCCTGTTCCGTCACGGCTCAATAGCTGTAGGATGGTTGCCACAAGTTCCTTGCTTTTGGTGTCGGTTGCAAGGCTCTCGATGTACTGCTTGACGATGGCAATGCCGTCATTCACTGTGTCACGGTAGTCATCAATGCAGTTGTAACCAAGCGTGAGGCGCATCTTTCCGTTTGAATGGGTGAAGGTGTGTGTGCGCTGGGTGTCCTTGGTCAGCTTCAACACGTTTGCCTTGATGTTGATGACTTCCGCAAAGTTCTCATAAACCTTGCTCTTCACTGCAAGCATCTGTTCTGACAGGCTGCGAAGTTCGGGGATGGCACTCTCAATCTCGCTGTCCACCAACTGGGCGTAAGCCTCACGGTCTTCCTTGCGCTTCTTAGCAGCCTTTTCCTTGGCTTGCTTCTCTTGGAACTGCTTGAAGGCTTCTGCCTCTTCCGCTGTCATTTCTACTGTCTGTTTCTTGTTCTCTTCCATTGTCTTGTCGTTTAAAATGGGTTGTATTTTTAGGCATGAGGGATTCCATCCAAAGGGATATACATCACCATCCTGCCAGGATTGTTCACGTCTTCTTTCTCTTTCAAACCGCCTTTCTTCTTGATTGCTCTGAGTTTTCTTTGGAAATCTTCCATTTCGTCAAGTCGGATTCTGGCAAACTCCTTTCCGCAAATTCGAGGATGCTTGCAGAACTCATTGATGCGCTGCCAGTCGGTTGTGTCCACGCCAATCTCTTGTATCAGCTTTAGGCAGATGCTGCGATTGCGTTTCAATCTATCTTTTCGACCGCTCAGTTTCTCCAGACCGTCACAACAATCATTGTACTCTTGCCAAGTCATTTCCTTTAAGCTTTCTGTGCGTCCGAAAGTGTATTGACTGACAATTTCCTTCTTGAACTCTTCACGGCTGCCACAATAGCAAGGCAGTTCGTTGAATGAGGCAAAGAAACGGCTAAAGTTCGTTACTTGCTGCTTCATGGCCGATACCTCTGTAAGTCATAAAATACTGGCGTGCCTCTTTCACGCTTGCAGCCATGCCAAGGGTCAAGTCTTCCGTCTCCAGTATTGGCACATTGTCGAAGCAAAGGAATATCTTGCCATTGAACTCTCTCGCCTGTAGTCTTGATATGGCTTCTTCTCTCACTTGCGCTGCACGTTTCTGTTCAGCCTTTTTCTTGTAGTTCTCACGCATAGCATGGAACCAATTACCGATTTTACTCATATTCGTTTATTTTTTAGTTTTCTTTTCATTGTCTGGTAGCCACGTTATTTCAATGATGGCTTTCATTTCTTTCTTGCCTTGGCATATCGGACAAGGAACTTTCACGCTTTCCCAGTTGGCATCACGTCCCCAGAAGTAACCATTGCCGTGGCAATATCCACATTCATGCCCATGGCATATCACTGTCTCATGGGTAATTTGGCATGATGGTGGAACCAGTTCTAACACCCTTCGTTCTTTACTCATCGTCTGCCACCTCCTTTCTCTCACCAAGATACTCACACTTCATGGCATCAAGCGACATATCGTTTAATCTGCCAGACAAGTCTCTGAATATCTGTTCTTGATCCAGGTATGTAAAATCCTTTGTCTTGTCCTTGATGATTGCCACCAGGCTCTCAATCATTTCTTCCATAAGCTATATTGTTTGATAAGTTACTTTCTCATACCCATGCCACTGGATGATTCTGTTTGACCACATCAGGCTTTTTGTTTTCAGTACAAACTTGCCTTTGTTCTTCTGTGAGCGCATTACATTCAAGTCGCACTCGTAATTATGTTCAAGCCATTCTCTCATAACCGACTTGCATTGTTCTGCCGTCATCAAGATGAAAATGGTGTCACCATCCTTGTATTTGTCCATACGCCTTATGTTTCGTTGCTTGTTTGTATTACTCCATCCTCCCATACGGTGAATGCCTCACCAGCCTCACCAATGGCACGACCTTGGCAATATGCCTTATATCCTTGCACTCTCACCTTCATACCTGCCATGTACTTCAATCGGGCTGCTGGTTTACCAAGCGGTTGCCCCTTGTATTCCTGGCTGATGAATATGAAGCACTTTCGAGGAAAGTCATCTGCAAGTGTCTTGGCTTGCTCATAGCTCCAATTTGAATATTGGAAACTGTCAATGATGACAAACTTGGCACTCTTGCGTTTTTTAAGCCTTATTCTCAAATCATCAAGGGTGTCGTCTGTTGCCACACGAAACTTGCCTTGCACCTCATTCATCTTGTAGCGGTTGATGCGGTCTTGAAAGCTCTTGCTCACACCTTCCTCATAACTCAGGTAAAGAACGCCACCATACGAGCAAAGTTCCTTGGCAAGCTGCATCACAAAGCTGCTCTTTCCGCTTGCGCTCGATCCAGACACAAACCATGTCTCTGTTATGCTTGGATAGCCAAACACCTTGCTCCATTTCTCACCCCAGGGAATGGTGACGTATGTCTTTGCTGCAATATCCCTGGGGCTGTATGCTCGCTTTGCCATCGTTATGCAAGTTTCAGTTTCTCAATCTCTGTATATACACGGCGCAAGCCACCATTGGTTTTTCTCACGATGGTTGCAATGTCGGCATCCTTTGGAGCGTTAGCCCTTGCCACCACTTCTGCTTGATGGCGCAAGAACTTGTCTCGCTCCTTGCCATCGTCTGGTGTAACCTTGGAGTATCTACCACCGTAACGGCTCAACATTTCGGTGTAACCAACTTTCTTGCACTCGATGGAGCGGTTTATCTTCTCTTTCAACCCATCTGCTCCCATCATGTACCAGGCACAACAGCGTTCTGTTGCATTCCAGAGGGCTTTGAGTTCCAAGAAAGCCTCATACTGCAAGTCTCCAGCTTCATCAAGGATGATAAGAGGGTGTTCGATGGAGCGAAGGTAATAAACCAAATCCTCGTACACGTCAGCATAATGTCCCTTGCTATCCACACCAAACTCTGATGCTATCTTGCGAACCAACTTCAACTTGGTCTTCACTTGCGAACAGTCGATATAAACTGCATTCTTGTGACCTTGAACATAATAGCGTGCTGTGAAGGTCTTTCCAATGTTGGGGATGTCGCAAAGAATGCTGCTTTGCCCTGAGCCTTGACAGAACTCTATTTGCTTGGTGATATACTTGAAGGTCTCTGTTGGGGCTGCGTTCCATTCTATTTCGTTGCGCAAGGCCACATTCAGCTTTCTTGCAATGCTCAACCAGTTGGCATCACTCAATGCCTTTTCTGTCTGACCATTCTTCAACATACTATAAATGGATGTTGAAAGTCCAAGGGCGGTTGCGTGCTTTGCGTCACTTGGATAGTTTGACCTGTTGGCTGCTATCGCTGCCAGGATCTTTTTCTTTGTTGCGTCTGCTATTGTCATATTCTTAATCTTTAATCGTTATTATAATGATGTTTGAACGGTGTTTAAAGGTCGGCCAAAGCCCTTTCCTCTATGCTCATTTCTGGCATATATACTTCATCGGGTTCTTCTATCTTTGGCGGTGGAAGTACAAAGGTTTCCTCTGCCTCTTCCTTTGGCACATCCGACTTCATTACTCCAACCTTGCCAATGGCATTGTCCTTGACGTATTTCGTGAATGAGGCAACTTTCTTCTGTTGCGCTTGGTATTTCTCCAAGTCTTCATCAGTCTGTTCTGCCATCACACGGTTGTAGGTTTCCACTCGTTCCACTTGGTCAATGAATCTGTCACCTTGAAAGATGAACACCTCTTGTGGCTTGCCGTCTGCATCTGGAATGTAGTATGCCGTCACCTTATTGTTGTTTGGCTCCAGGCGTTCCAGCTTTTCGGTCTTGCTCAACCACCAATCTTCGTATGCCACTCTTACGGTGGAGTTTCTTCTGATGCTTGTTTCCACTCTCTCACCAATGTATCTTGCAAGCGTAAGTTTGTCAAGCGGTTGAAGGGTTGGATTGATGTTGGCAACAAGAACGTCCCATCTGCTCATGCCAGGGTACTTCTTTTGATTCGGGTGCAAGCTGTGATTCCACTCATAGTTGTCTTGGCGGTCATCAGCTATCAGTTGATCATAGCTGAAATATTCCTTATCCTCATACAGCTCATTGGTTTCATCACTGATTTTCTTACTTTCCGTTCGCCACTTGCCTTTTCCATAGAAACGGCCAATGCCCTCATGGTTCTTGTGGATGATGCTGCGTTTCTTCGCTCCGTTCAAGTTCTCTGCATATTTCTCTTGCGAGTTCTGAGGCGCACAGAAATGAACGAATGGGAATGCGACACCTGCTTGCAGAAATCCGTCCTTGTATTGCGACATCAAGTGATTCTCAACCTCAATACCTGCTGGCATACCCCAACCATTGCGTTCTATCAGTCTGAACATATCCCTAAAGCAGTCAAGCACCAGGATTTCATCCTTTTTCCTTGCGTAAGATGCGCCAATCACACATTGGCTGACCACATCATAAGCATAGTAAGCGTGAACCCTCTGCTTGGTGTCTTTCAACTTTCGTGTCAAGTCCACGTCATCCATTGTGATTTGGCTCAAAGAGAACTCACCTGCATGGCGGTGCATGTGCGGCATCTGTTCGTGCATGAAGGTGGTGTAACTCATAAGCTCATGTTCAATTAGCACCTTGTTTTTCGGTCGGTTCAAGTAGTTGGTGATTGTCGATTCACTCAAGACCTTTGGTTCACCGCTCTTGTCTGTGAAATCATCGGGGTTGAATAGTTCTCCAGTTTCTGGATCATAGACCTCTATTTCACCACATACAAACGAATTGTATAGTTCCAAGACACTTGTATTGAATGGCTTGTTAGGAAGTACCGCCAAGCCTAAAATCAAGCGTTCCGTCTTGTGGTCAACCTTGCGTGCGCTTTGGTTTCCGAACTTGCCACTTATCAGACAGGCATAACCAAACTTCTTGTATTCGGCTACCTTCTTTCTGAATCGCATGGTTGAAGCTGGTAGCGTATGGCCAAATTTATCTTTGAGTGTTTTGATGGTGGTTGCCATCTTTTCCCAGTCGTATTTTTCTCCCATCAGCTTCTTTGATGCGCTTGCACGGTTGTAGAGCTTGATGCAAGTGTTCAGAACTGAGGCGTTCACCACATATTCCTTCACTTTCTCTTGTGTGAGGTCAAGCCCTGTCTTGGCACGGTCGTTGAAGAAAGCAACGGCTGCTTGGTCGGTCTCATAGTTGGACGTTATCCAACCCTCCAGTCTCACAGTGTCACCACCAGGATAAAGTTCATCCACCATTTTGCGGTAGATGGTAGGAATGCTATCAACGGCAACCAGAGCATAACGTCCTTGCCCCTTACCGCTACGCACCACATTGATGCGCTTCCTGGCAGATAGCTGCTTGTAGTTCGAGGCAGTCATTATGCCACCGTCAACAAGCTCACGTGCTGAAATGCAAAGTGTGTTACCGTAATACTCCATTTCTCACCTCCTTGATTATTCGGCACAAACAGGTCTTGCGTACTTTTTGTAAAGCTCTGAGGTAGTCAAGATGTCGGCATCCCTCTGTGTCCATGCAGCAAAGATGCTTTGGATTTCTTCCAGTTGCTTGATTTTCACATCCTGGTATTGCTTCATCATCTTACCCTTGTAGAACACATCCACATTGCCATTGGCTTTGTTGCACTCAATCATTGCACCATTGGGGAAGTATTGGCGCATATAGCCATCTGCATCATGGATGGTCTCAACCTCTGGGGCAACTATCATCACAATGCCACCTTTCTGCTTGGCATATACACGGATGCGCTTTGCCTTGTCACTTTCGCCACGCTTCGCATCAAAGTTCAGGGCATAATAAACCATTTTCCCTGTAACGTTGAACGCTGCCATGATGTCCTGGCGAACTTCTCTTGTTACGTCAATGTACTTTTTCATTGCTTCCATTTTTAATCGTTATACAAATCTTGTTTTATCTTTTTAAGATGCAAAATTCGTCTTTCTCACGTCTTTTTTGTATCTTTGGCGCGGTGTTCCTTTAGTAACACGGTGCAAAGATACAGAATTTCTGTATAATAACAAAATTAAATTCAGAAAATATGGAAGTATATAAGCAGATTTTAACAAAAAATGAGATAAATGTGCGCTTTATCATGGCTATCAATGCGATTTTGGACAAAAAAATGGTAAACAGCAAGGTTGATTTAGCAGAATCTCTGAACGTAAAGCCTTCTAAGTTTTCAGAAATTCTGAATGGTAGAATGAACGTAGGGGTCGATATGATAGCAACTTTATGCGACCTTTACAGAATTTCACCTGATTGGATTCTGATGAGCAGAGGAAATAATATGTTCCGTGAAACATATAAGATGCCTAAGATATGGGTTGATGATGAGCCAAGCGATTTAGACACAACTTTACCATCTACCAAGGAAGTAAATAATGCGCCACAGCTTTCTGATAACCCAGACATAGGCAAGCCATATTACGATGTTGATTTTATGGGAGGCTTTACAGAGGTCTTCAACTCTCAGAAAAGCGTACCAGACACAAACATTGTCATCAGAGGGTTCGAGAAAGCCGATTTGTGGTGCAATGTTACAGGTCATTCAATGGAGCCTAAAATCAATCATGGTGACATCATAGCCCTTCGCCAATGTACGCTGGATGATGTCCAGTATGGCGAAATATACGCTGTTGTGCTTGACACGATACGAACCATCAAGATATTGCGCAAGTCTGATGATCCTGACAAGCTCCGTTTCATCCCAATCAACTTGCAAGATTTCGATGAACAAGAATACCCCAAATCAAGGATATTGAACATCTTTGAGGTCATTGGTAGCATCAGCAAGTTCTTTTAACCTCATAGTGACACCCCCTTTGGTACTCCAAATGGGGTGTCACCCCCTCTTCATCGCCTCAAAAGCCCTATATATTATATATAATAAGGTGTAAACTTCAAAAATCGTTGCTCACAAAGGGGTAGTTTCTTCACAATTAACCGCAAAAAGTGGTTAGTTTCTTCATTCAGCTTTTTGTATGCCAACGACCCCACTTTTGTAACCCTTAATTCTCGAAAGTGTAACCCTTAACTGTAACCCTTAGTGTAACCCTTACCCCAAAATCACCACTTTTGAGCATGAAAAAAGGGAGCTGTGAAGCCCCCTCGTTAACATTCGGTTTGAGCACCGTAAATAAGCCGTTCTAACGGCATTTTAACCATCATCCTTCATAGACCCTTGTCGAGTGCCAGAAATGAGCGTAGATTGCTTTATAATAGCTCGTTTCGTGATTATTGACCCATTGCCAGACAGACCAGCATGAAGCAAGTAACTCTTGGTACAACCAACCTCCTCAGAGGTCAGCACGGTGTAAACCGCCGATATGCTTGAAAAGTAGAAGTCTTTCAAGCCACTATGTTTGCCCACAATAAGATGGACGTGTATAACTTTTGCCATATCTATTCATTTAAATTTCGGTGCAAATATACCAAATAATAATTATATGGAATAATTTTGCATTTTAAATAATCATAAAAGGACAAAAATAAAGGGTAGCGATTGCCACCTATGCACACGCCCCATCATCCTCATGTAAGCCATTTGTAAACCTCATTCAAGTCCACCGCCCTCAAACGCAAGTCAGGAGACCACAGAATTAAACCAAAATTAAACCCATGTAAACGTTTCGTTTTGTGTCGCTCTTCATGCAAGATTATCGTAACTAACTATATTTCAAAGGCTTCACCCGATTTTGGGGCATAAGGTTTTATATACGCTTCGTTCTGTGCCCTTTATGTGGGGTGCCATACTTTTTCATCAACCTATTAATTTCAAAAGCACGAATAGATTGAGAGAATAATATGGGCATATTTCCAGTAAAGCAGAACAGAAAGTAGACAGTAATATGTACAGATGTTACAAATAAAGAATCACACAAGTAATGCCCATAACGAAACCGATAAGATTTTTAAAAAGGCTGCAGCAAGTGATTGCCGCAGCCTTTTATTGTATATGGATTAGCTTCTTTTTAAATTCCGATAACTTCCATTTTGACCTCTTGTTTCCTTTTATTCTCCGACGAGCGTTATTCCGTTGTCTGAGATGGTAATGAGTCGGCGCTTATACAGGTCGCCCACCGCACGCTTATACACCTTCTTGCTCACTTGGAAGCGATGCTTGATGTCCTCAGCGTCGCTCTTGTCGCCAAGGTCGCAGTGTCCGCCGTTGTCGCGCAGATACTGTAGGAGCGTTTCGGAGAAGTCGAGTGTCTGCTGACGGCCAGTCGGCTGCAGCGTCACGTCAATCTTTCCGTCTGGACGAACCGTTGAGATGTAACCCTTTACACGGTCGCCGGTGTGCAGATAGCGGAACACCTGGTCTTCGTAAACCAGTCCGGGGTAGCAGTTATCAATGATGACCTTAAATCCCATCTCAGTCTTCTGCCACACCAGAAGGTCTACTTCCTGTCCGTTCTTGTAGTATGGATGGCGTTCGCTGAAGTAGCGCTCCACCTTTGCTGAAGCCACGATGCGATAGCTGTCCTCGTCGATATGTACGTGTACGATGTATTTCTCGCCCTTCTGCATGCGCATCTTCTGCTCGCGGAACGGACAGAAAAGGTCCTTCATGAGGCCCCAGTTGAGGAACGCGCCGTACTCGTTCACCCACGCTACCTCCAGGTAAGCGAAGTCGCGCACCTTGCAAAGCGGATGCTCAGTAGTGGCAACCGGACGTTCGTCCTGGTCAAGATAGACAAACACCTCCAGTTCGTCGCCGGGTTTGACGCCCTCTGGTACGTAACGTGACGGCATCAGAATCTCTCCCTCGTCGCCGCCGTCGAGATAAATTCCGAAGTCAACTTCCTTGACTACGGTCATCTTATTGTAATCTCCAAGTTTTATCATATAATATATGTTAGGGTGATTTTTATATTATTCTGAAATTTCAGATGAATCAGACTGTTCTTTCTCCGGCTCCACGATGCGTCCGTCCACGATGTGAATGGTGCGGTCGGTGATGGAGGCGAGGTGTTCGTCGTGCGTGACGATGACGAAGGTCTGTCCGAACTTGTCGCGCAAATCGAAGAACAGCTGATGGAGTTCCGCCTTGTTCTTCGAGTCGAGCGAACCTGAAGGCTCGTCAGCGAATACCACGGCAGGATTGTTTACGAGAGCGCGAGCCACTGCCACACGCTGCTTTTCGCCGCCTGAAAGTTCTGCGGGCTTGTGCGAAGCGCGGTCTGCCAGTCCCATAAACTCCAGCAGTTCCATGGCGCGTTCCTTGGCTTCCTTCGGGTTCTTGCCTCCGATGTATGCGGGGATGGTGATGTTCTCCAGCGCCGTGAACTCAGGCAGAAGCTGATGAAACTGGAACACGAAGCCGATATGACCGTTGCGGAACTTGCTCAGCTCTGACGAACTCAGCTTGCCTACGTCCACACCGTCCACCATAATGGATCCGCTGTCCGCCTTGTCGAGTGTGCCCATTATCTGCAGCAGCGTGGTCTTGCCGGCACCGCTCGGTCCGACAATGCTTACCACCTCGCCCTTGTTGATATGCAGATTGATGCCCTTGAGCACCTGGAGGGAGCCGAAACTCTTGGTTATGTTCTTTATGTCTATCATAATTTTCTTCGGATGTTAATGTTTTGTCAGTTTATATAGCTTTCTTCTTACCCACGTTATTTTCCTGCCAACCCACTTGTGCATGGTTTCGTACAGGCTCATGTCCTCGGTATGCTGCGACTGTGCAAAGGTCATCTCCTCCATAGCGTCGCCGTGCTGGTCGGGGAAGATAATCATGATGTTCTTGCCGGAGAAGTGGTTCTGTATCTCGTCCGGCAGTCGTTCCAAGGCGTTCTTGTGCGACACGGTGCCCTTACGCGCCGTCACGACTATGAAGAGATGGTCGTCGGATATGGACGAGGCTATCTGTGGCATCTCCATCCAGTGGTCCATGCGTCTCAGCGATACGCGCATTGCGGAATGTCGGTTGCGGATGTATTGCTCGATGAGGGGCAGCACGTCGTCGCGACCGTAGAATTCGGTCTGGCATTCCATATTCACGGCAAGGCGGCAGACACGCTCCAGCCAGCGATAGAAGCCCGGCTCGAACTGTGCCCTTGACGGAACAGCCACGTGTATGCGGCGTATGGTGGAGAGGGGCTGGCAGAGACGCGCCATTATTATCTGCGAGTTGAGGCCGTTGAAGAGGCTCTGATGGAAGGCGCCCCAGAACTTCTGCGACACCTCCTTGTGCATGTGCATACCGATGAGCACGTCGGTGGCGCGGAATTCCTTGAAGGCATGTCTGATGCCGTTGGCGATGTTGGCAGCCACACGCACCTGCGTGGTCATGGTCATGTCGGCAGATGCGGCGTACTTTGCCATGCGGTCGAGCAGTTGCTGTCCCTGCTCCTGATGTCTGCGCATGTCTTCATCGTCGTAAACCACGTTCAGACCCACGAGCGTCGTCGTGTTCTTGGCGTTGCGCATCATCATAGCCACGTTCACGAGGCGCTGGGCATACTCAGGATACTTCATCGGTATGAGAATCTTCTCTTCCGTCAGCTTCGTGTCTTTTTCGTCAGCTATCTCCTTGTCGCGCAGCGTAATCTGCTGTGCGGCTTGTTCCGTAATCATGGACGATATGATGCACGTGAAGAGAATCATAATGACGATGCCGTTGAGCATGTCGTCATTGACGAGCGACTGTCCGGGCGCTGTCTCGATGTTCATGCCAATCATCAGCATGGCTATGGCTCCTGCCGCATGCGCCGACGTCAGACCGAACATCATGTTGCCCGATGATATCGGCAGACGGAACAGCTTGCTGGCGATATAGGCTGCAAGCGCCTTGCCCAACGTGCCGAATCCGGCCACGATAAGCACCACCATGAGGATGTTGCCGCCTTGGAAGAGCATGCGCACGTTGATGAGCATGCCCACGCCGATAAGGAAGTAGGGGATGAAGAGGGCATTGCCGATAAACTCGATGCGGTTCATCAACGGCGATACGTGCGGTATGTAGCGGTTGAGAATCAGTCCGGAGAGGAACGCGCCGAAGATGCCTTCTATGCCGACCGACTCGCCGAGCGTGGCGCTCATGAAGAGGATGGCAAGCACGAATATGAACTGCATGACGGCATCGCTATAGCTTCTCAAGAACCAGCGTGTAAGGCGAGGGATGATGAGCGCCAGTGCCACGCTGTAAAGCACGAACTTGCCCGCGAACCATAGCCAGAACCCGAAGGAGGTTTCGCCCTTGTATGCCTCCACGACGGCTGCCAGTACGAAGAGCGCCAGCAGCAGGGCTATCATCGATGAACCTACCGAAAGCACCACGCTGGGCTTCTTCTGAAGACCGTAACGTCCCACGATGGGGTAGGCGATGAGCGTGTTGGACGCCATGATGCATCCAAGGAGCAATGAGGCTATCTGTGAGTAATGGAGCAGGGTGAGGCTTGCTACGTAAGTGATAATCAGCGGAATGGCGAATGTAAGCAGTCCGAAGACGCCGAACCGTCCCTTGTTTCGGCGCACGCCGTCGGTGTCCATCTCAAGGGAAGCAAGGAACATGATATAGTAGAGTCCCACTTTGCCGAACAGCTCGAAGGAGTTGTCGCGTTCAAGGATGTTGAAGCCATACTTGCCCACGGCAACGCCAGCCAACACCATGCCGATGATGTGGGGGATGCGCAGCTTGCCCATGATGATAGGGGCGAAAAGGATGATAAGCAGCACCACGAAGAAGATGATTGTGGGGTTGGTTATCGGAAAATAGCTGGCGATGTCGGTCATATAATTATGTGTATATTTGTATAATGCAAAGTTACACATAAAAATCCGTAATCTTATTATGATGCCAATAAAAAGAAAGCAGTGCTGACTGTATGGGGATGCAGAAAGTCATGCTTCCCCATCAGTTTGCACTGCTAAAACCTATATTATCCTAATTATACCTCAATTGTTTCGAGTTATAACATTTTTATCATTCTCTGCATTAGTATCTTGCTGAGAATTCGCTTACGTTCAGAACGCGGAACTGGAAGTCGTCTTCGTCGTCCATGTAGTCCTGATAAATGCGCATCTTCTTGCCGTCGAAGCGTACAGTCACGTCTGCGTAATCGTCGTCGTCATCGTCATAGTCGCCGATTTCGAACGGCTCCCAGCAGCGAAGGATGCCGTAATTGGTGTCTTTCCATTCCCAACGACCGATTTCTACGTCGCCGTCCATATAGAAGCAAACGAATGTGCCGCAGGGCGAGAAGATGGTGCGGTAGCAGTAGTCGTCCTTGTCGTCAAGGATGTCGTCCTCGTCGAAGTCCCATTGCTTGCCTTCAGGCGATAAGGTTACCTCCTGGTACACTCTGCCGAGATTCAGCCATTGCTTGCCGTAAGCAAAGTAAACGCCGTTGGCGTAAAGCCATGTCTCCGAGCTGTCCATTCTCCATGAGCGGCAGAGCTGGCGTATAGCTGGGTCTGGCTTATACTGGAAGTCGATGTCTACTACGATGGTGATGTCCACACCGAAGCTGTTGGTGTACGTAATGGTGGCGTAACCGGTGATGCCGTTGTCCTTGATGCGGATGGTGGTTTGGTTGCTCAGCTTATATACGCCGTCCTTCACGCGTGTGTATGTACCGTATATATACAGGCCGTTATCAATGATGATGGTACCTTCTGCGTCAACGGCGCGTGTCTTCATACGCTCTGTGCCATTCTTCTTGAAGATGGCTGTAGAGCCGTCAGCCTGGCGTGTCACGCCGACAGTCTGCTGCTGTGCCTTCTTTGCCTTTGGTGTGGTGATGAGGAAGTGTCCGTCTGCGAACAGCTCTATGGAGTTGAACTCCTGCTCAGTCTTGCCGTCACCCCAAGTCTTTACGTCCATCTTGATGGCGTCCTTGGCATATTGCTCATCAGCGTTGTTGCCGAGTGTGAATTCTGTGGAAGGCTTTGCACCGTCAGGGAATTGTGACTGCTTCTCGTTATCGTCGCTGTCACATGCCACGAAGCCTAATGAGGCGATGGCAATAATTAATGAATAAAGAATGTTTCGTCTCATAATGTTTGGTTTTTTAGTTGTTAGTAAAATGTGGATGGTTATGTGGTTGCAAAGATATGTAATATGTTTTACATTTGCAAGAGTTCCGAAATGGAATAATTTGTAGGAAAATCTAACGAACTCTAATTATTGTAAACAAACTGACTGTGTGGGCACAAAAAAAGGCATTTGGTTTATTTTTGTAAAAACCAAATGCCTTGATGTCTTGCTTTTTGCATGTCAATGGCATGCTTTTGCGCTATTAATAGCCTGCTGTGAATGTATTTACGGCTACGATATGTGCGGTCATGAGTTCTTCTGTTTCGGAATAATCCTCATAAACGCGCATCTGATTGCCCTTGAATCGTACTGTAACGTCGCCAGACCAGTCGTCATCATCATCGTCGTACGGGTCCCAGTAGTGCATTATGCCGTCGCTCTGGTTGCTCCATTCCCAGCATGCCACGTCCACGTCGCCGTCCATATAGAAGCATACGTATGTTCCGGAAGGTGAGAAGATTACGCGGTGGCAATATTCGAGGTCAGAATCGAGAATGTCGTCATCTTCGATGCCCCACTTATTTGCTGAAGGCGAGAGCTTGATGTCGTGGTACACTCTGCCGTTCTCCATCCATTGCTTGCCGTGTGCCATGTAAGCTCCGTTAAAATACATCCATATCTCGAAGCTGTCCGTTCTCCATGAGCGGCAGAGGCTGCGGTTGGGTGTGGCGGTCTTGTCCTGCGTGGCAAGGCTTACATATACGTTCGACTGGACGCCGTAGCGGTTGGTGTAGGTCACCTCTCCTCTTCCTTCTTCCACGTCATTAAGGAATTCAATCACGGAGTTGTCGCTCAAACGGTAAGTGTGGTCATTCACGCGTGTGTAAGTACCATACTGGTATTTGCCGTTGTCGATGTCCATGGTGCCGTTGTTGTCGGTGGCGCGGGTCTTGAGATGCTTGGTGCCGTGCTTCTTGAAGATGGCTGTGGAGCCGTCTGCTTCACGCGCCACGCTTACGGTGCGCTCTGGGGCGTGGGGGGCAAGTGGCGTGGTTATCAGATAGTGGCCGTCGCCGAAGAATTCAATGGATGTGAAATCCATTGTGGTGTTGCCGTCCCAGCTATCTACGTTCAGCTTCATGGCGTCTTCAGCGTGTGCTTCGTCCTCGCAGTCGCCGAATGTGAACTCTTGTGTAGGCTTGGCGCCATTCGGCACCTTTGCCTCCTGCTCGTCGTTGTCGCTATCGCAGGCTACGAAGCCAAGCGAGGCAAGTGCGATGAGGCATGAGTAAAGAAAGTTTCTTTTCATAATTTCCTTGTTGATAGTTTTTTTATGATTTTTGATTGTAGGTTATGATGTGGCATTGTCTGCCATTGTTTTCTTAAAGTCTGAAGGCGATGTAAGCTCTGATGCCGCTCTGCTTGAGAGTGAACTTCTCGGTGTTGAATAAGCTGGCGCTTTTGTCTTCGCTGTTGTCAGAATCGTAGCCTTCTTCCTCATCCTCATCGCCGCCAAAGTCGGTCTGAGTGTACTTAATCTTGCCCCATACGCCTTCCACACCGAGTGAGATGGCTTTGTATGCCACTGAAACGCCGGCTGCCATCATACATCCGAATCCGTATGAGAAGTTGTCGTTCTGGATAATGCTGGAAGCAGTAGGCATTACGTGGAAGTAAGCTGTAGCAATGAGCTTGTTCCAGGGATTGACGCTGATGCTCGGACCTACGTGAAGAGCATAGTCAATCTTGTGCATGCCGAGGTCTATTCCGGTAAGCTCTGAAATGCCGATGTCGCCGTCAGGGTCGCCGCTTACGATGTCGTCGAAGCCGTCAGAAGCGCGTGTGCCGCTCTCGCCGCTGTACGTGATTTCCTTAAGTTCCAGCTTGGAGTATGTGACGTCGATGAATCCGTAGTCGATACCGAACTTTATCATTCCTGCTATTGGCTTGCTGTGAAGGTAAGATGTGCGGCCCTTCTGGATAAAGAACGAACCTTTGGTCTTCCATTTCATCTCCTCGCCGTCAGTGCGCTCGAGGTTGGGTGATGTGATACCTATTTTCCAGTACTTTCTGCGCTTCCATGTCTTCTGCGTTTCCTGCTCCTGCTCCATGGACGCCATGCGGGTCTCCATCTGCGCAAGTTTCTCTCTCAGTGTGTCGGCTGGCGCAACATTGTCGTCCTTGTCTGCTGCATCGGCGGCTATAGGGCTGGTGACTGTTGTGTCGGTAGAATCAGAAGATGCAGTGTAGGTCTGCATTGTAGACGCCGAAAGTGGCATTGCAAGGGCGGCGAATGACGCCACAACGATGGTCTTGAAGATTTTTCTCATTGCTGTTTTTTCGTTATAGGCTTCCTACAGAACCTTAGCGAAGCCGGTTAAAATAAATAATGGTGTCGGCGTGGTGCTGACTATGCCCCAACTGTGTTGTAATGTTCGATAATCGAATTTTAACAATTTAAGGTACATAACGCCTTTATGAATGTTAATATGTGCTCTGTTTTTTTTCTTATTGCAAAGTTATGTAAAAATGTGATAACTTGCAAGTGTTCCTTTATATGCTATTTAATATGACGTTTCGGATAGTATTGCATAAAATGCAGATTTTGTGTTTATTCTGCAATATGCTTGGAATAAAGTGCAATAAGGGAAGATGAGGAAAATAAAAATGCTCAGTTTAAAATAATGTTAAAACTGTTGACCGTCATTGCTTGGTGGGTATATAAACAAAAAAATCCCCGCAGTCTCTCCGAAGAGAAGACCACGAGGAAACACCCCTGTGGGCGCTGAGGGATTCGAACCCCCGACCCTCTGCTTGTAAGGCAGATGCTCTAAACCAGCTGAGCTAAGCGCCCGATTGCTTTTGTCATTACTTTTGTTGTTGTAATGCTTAGTTCTTTAAAGCGAGTGCAAAGGTAGGGGATTTTATTTAAACCTCCAAATGTTTTCGTGCTTTTTTTTCAAAAAACTTCAAAAAAGTGCGTTTTTCTTTGTTTCTTGGGCTGTTTGGGGAGAATATATGGTGGTTTTAGGGGCGAATTCGAGGTTTTGCTGTATCTATAGATAAAGACTTATATAAGTCAACTCTGGCTCTGTTATTTATTTTTTTTCTGTAAATTGCAGTTTATCTGTTAGTCTGCTATGTTAGGCAGGGCTTTGACAAAAACCTTACTCCACAGTCCGCTTATGGGCGCAAATCCTATCGTATTTAAATAAAAGGCTTTACATTAGGTCTTACGAGAACCATGTTCTCGACAACCTAACGTAAAGCCTTTTATTTGTGCACAGCACGCGCCCATAATCGGAAAAACGAGAAAAACACAAGGTTACACAGTAGCGGAGGTCTCCCCTCAATTTATTTAGTTATTACATCCTCATGTAACCTTGTGTTTTTCTTTGTTTTTTCCGTTTGTGCTTTTCGAGAGAGGCGAAAGCCTCTCATTCATTTATGGCATATATGGGCGTGAGAACTTGTTCTCATAAGACCATATATACCATAAAGGAATTGCCGAAGGCTCGAAAAGCATAAGCGGCATGTGGAGAAAGGTCTTTGTCAAAGCCCTGCCTACTACAGCAGACAGTCTCACAGATAAAAGAAAGCGGGCTGTAAACCCAATAACCAATATAGCTTGTGCTATGCGATTATTGGGCTTACAGCCCGCCTTTTGTATGTCGTTAGCCGACTTTTTAGAACTCTGCGCTCTTCGGTGTACGCGGGAAGGGGATGACGTCGCGGATGTTCTGCATACCAGTTACGAAGAGGATGAGTCGCTCGAAGCCGAGACCGAATCCGCCGTGGGGGCATGATCCGTACTTGCGGGTGTCGAGATACCATGTCATATCCTTCATCGGGATGTGGCGCTCCTCAATCTCGTTCATCAGCTTATCGTAGTTCTCCTCACGGACAGAACCACCGATAATCTCGCCGATCTGCGGGAACAGCACGTCGGTGCCCTGAACGGTCTTGCCGCTCTTGCCGCCGAAGCCAGACTCCTCTGCGTCTATCTTCATATAGAATGCCTTGATGGCCTTCGGATAGTTGGTCATGATAACCGGCTTCTTGAAGTGCTCCTCCACGAGGAAACGCTCGTGCTCTGAAGCGAGGTCGTCACCCCACTCGCACGGGAACTCGAACTTCTTGCCGTTCTGGATGGCTTCCTGCAGGATGCGGATGCCCTCGGTGTAAGGCAGACGTACGAAGTCTGAGTTGAGCACACTCTCAAGGCGTGCGATAAGACCCTTGTCAATCATCTTGTTGAGGAACTCCAGGTCGTCCTTGCAGTTCTCGAGTGCCCAGCGGATGCAGTACTTGATGAAGTCTTCCTCGAGGTCCATAAGGCCGTCAAGGTCGATGAAAGCCACCTCAGGCTCCACCATCCAGAACTCTGCCAAGTGGCGCGGAGTGTTTGAGTTCTCAGCGCGGAATGTAGGTCCGAAGGTGTAGATGGCGCCGAGAGCAGTGGCTCCGAGCTCGCCCTCGAGCTGTCCTGATACGGTCAGCGAAGTCTGCTTTCCGAAGAAATCGTCAGAATAGTCAATCTTTCCGTCCTCAGTCTTCTTGAGGTTGTAGAGGTTCTTGGTTGTCACCTGGAACATCTGACCGGCTCCCTCACAGTCGCTCGCTGTGATAAGCGGAGAGTTGAAGTAGAAGTAGCCGTGCTCATGGAAGTATGTGTGGATGGCCATTGCCATGTTGTGGCGGATGCGCATCACAGCACCGAATGTGTTGGTGCGGAGGCGGAGGTGAGCATACTGGCGCATATACTCGAACGACTGTCCCTTCTTCTGCATCGGGTAGTCGTTGCCGCAGAGACCGTAAATCTCGAGGCTCTCGCACTGTATCTCTGATGTCTGGCCCTTGCCCTGGCTCTCCACGAGAGTACCAACGGCGCAGATGCAGGCACCGGTAGTGATCTGCTTGAGCATTTCAGCGTCCACCTTTGTCGGGTCGACAACAATCTGAATGTTATTGATGGTTGAACCGTCGTTGAGTGCGATGAAGTCAACAGCCTTAGAGCTGCGGTGGGTACGCACCCATCCCTTTACGCACACGGTCTGTCCGAAGTCGGTGCGCTTGAGGGCGTCGACGACCTTTGTTCGCTTTATTGTTTCCATTTAATTAAAACATTACTCGTTTTCTGTTATTATTCAAAAGCTCCCATGCGCAGCATCTCCACTTCCTTCTCAGTGAGGAAGCGCCAGTCGCCGCGACGGAGGTTCTTCTTTGTGAGTCCTGCGAACTGCACGCGGTCGAGCTTAACGACGCGATAACCGAGGTGTTCGAATATACGGCGCACGATACGGTTCTTGCCGCTGTGGATTTCGATGCCCACCTGGCTCTTGTCTGTGTCGCTTGCATACTCGATGGCGTCTGCATGCACCTCTCCGTCTTCAAGCTCGATGCCGTCAGCTATCTGCTGGAGGTCGTGAGCTGTTACGTTCTTGTCCAGATATACGTGATATACCTTCTTCTTGAGGAACTTCGGGTGTGTGAGCTTAGAAGCGAGGTCGCCGTCGTTGGTCAGGAGGAGCACACCGGTGGTGTTGCGGTCAAGACGTCCAACGGGATAGATGCGCTCAGGGCAAACGTCCTTCACGAGATCCATGACAGTCTTGCGCTGCTGGGGATCGTCGCTTGTCGTTACGCAGTCCTTCGGCTTGTTGAGGAGCACGTAAACCTTCTTCTCCAGTGACACGGGCTGGTCATGGAACTTGATCTCGTCGGTGCGTACCACCTTTGTCCCGAGTTCGGTTACCACCTCGCCGTTAACAGTCACTACGCCAGCCTGGATAAACTCATCAGCCTCACGGCGTGAGCAGATGCCTGCGTTGGCAAGGAACTTGTTAAGACGGATCGGCTCGTTCGGATCGATATGCTCTTCCTTATACTCGATGCGCTTCTTCATGCTATACTTAGCGTTGGGATCATATCCCTGCGTGCGCTGACGGTTGTTGTAACCGCCCTGCTGACCGTAGCCACCGCGCTGATAACCGCCCTGCTGGCCGTAGCCACCGCGCTGATAACCGCCCTGCTGGCCGTAGCC